>Ga0209800_10000135_pt1 | contig 156955 bp, 133 predicted proteins | sample Higcelweek8metaG_FD_187174 | JGI IMG/M metagenome (GOLD analysis project Ga0209800, IMG submission 187174) | Freshwater pond sediment microbial communities from the University of Edinburgh, under environmental carbon perturbations - High... | ecosystem: Environmental > Aquatic > Freshwater >... | reverse complement strand
GCTTTGGCAGACTTTGGGTGCTGGGGAATGTCAAATCCGGTTCTGCATCCTGAGAATAGCGCGTACTTCATATTCCAAATTCCTGGTGGTGTACTATGTTTTTAAGTTGATAAAAAATATCCGTAATTCTGACCCCCTGGGGACAATTTTCCTGGCATTTATAACAGGTCAGGCAGTTCCAGACAATGGAGGCATCCTTTGTCAGTTCCGTTTGCCCCAGAACAAGGGCATGGATGACCTGGTGGGGTGCTGATCCGAACTCCCGGGTTTCGCCTGTAACACCGACCACCGGGCATGAGTTGGTACAGGTCAGGCAAGTGTAACAGTTTGAAAACGTAGCCGCCTGGAAGGATTTTTTCAAGGACTGAACCACAGGGTTTTTCCCGGGTTTGAGCACCACAGGGGTTTTCACTCCGGCTTTTTCAGACTGATGTTTTTCGCAAAGTTCCCTTATCCGGATAACGGGATCCGGAAGAAACTCCTCCGCCAATTGCGCTCTGGTTTCCTTCCAGATATCCTGCAGGTTCATTCCGGCAGTACAGACCTGGGAACATTTGTTGCACATGGTGCAAAGAAAACTGCCCTGGGAAAAGGCATCCCTTGATTCCTTATCCATTGCCCGGCCCCACGCCCACTCCCGGATGCGGATTACACGTTCCGAGGGAAACACCCATTGGTTATTAAAGATTTCAAATAAAGGCCCCACGGCACAATGGCTGGTGCAGGTGCCGCACTGGATGCAGGCGGAAAGATCAAAGACCCGGCGGGTGGCTTTGTTTTCATCGCGTTTTATTTGTTGTCCTGCAAGTCCTGAAATAATAAGGCTTATCGGAGTTGTCAGGATATGCCGGAATTTACTGAAAGGCAGGTAGGCCAAGCCCAGAAAACAGCTTAAAAAGTGGATATTCAGTAATAGTAAATCCAGGCGGTTCCTGTTGAAAAAACCGGCAACAGGTGTCATGGCAATGGAAACAGGATAGGATACAAAGGCCCACCTTGGGTTGGAATGGCAGGCTGCACAATTGTCTTCATTGACCAGCCATCCTTCTTCCATAAGTTCCGGGGTGACCGGGATGGTCTCTCCGGGGAAATGGACATTAAATTCTTCCTGCCAGACGGCCTTAAGCGCCGGGAGTTCTTCATCGTCATCCATGGCGCCATATTCATCCACCATGTCGTAAAACACACCGGAAGAAATGATTTTGGCAGCTTCCAGGCCAAAACCGGATATCATGATAACTGCAAGCAGGACGATTGCCAGGTAATCATGGTGCTTGCTGATTTGTTTTAATCGAAAATTGGTTTTCCTGCGATATACGGCAATCCCCACCCCCGCCATCACCATTACACCTGCCATATTCCGAAGCGCCAGGAACGGGGTCAGGGTGGATTGGTAATCTGAGAAAATCACTTCGCTGACATAGCCTTCAAGGGCATGGAAAAACAATAACCCAAAAAATCCCCAGTAGATACAGATGTGCATAAACCACTTCAGGGGATCCTGACGCATTAGCGGCACTTGAAACACTACATTCAGAATGACTGTCTTGAAAAGATTAAACATTTGAACAGGTGAAACCAGGATACCGAACAGGCTCGACAAAAAAGCTTTTATTCGGTCTGCCGTAGTGAATTCAACCCGGTCCGGTCCGATATTTAACCGAAAATATCCAATGATCCTGTAAATGATTCCGATGAGGAATACTGCCAACGCAATAAAAAAACTCCAAGTATACAGCATTGTTCCAATCCAATCTAAAATTGTCAAAATGCAAAAACAAAAAAGTTTATCTTTATTGTAATTAATCCAATATGTCAAACCTGTTTTTTATAGCAATTCAAATATTTGGCAAAATTAAGGTTAAAAATCATAAAAATATAATTTCAGTCAACGAGATTTAAGTCCGTTACGACATGCTTGAGTAGAAATCTGGATTTTGAAAAATAAGTGTAAAAACAGTACCTTTTCCGGGAATGGATTCAAAATCAATCATGCCGTCATAGGTGTCCACAATCCTGTGAATAATTGAAAGCCCAAGTCCTGTGCCATCACTTTTAGTGGTGAAAAACGGATCAAAAATATGGGGGGCATTTTTTTTGTCAATGCCCAGACCTGTATCCTGAATAGTCAGATAAATGCGTTTGTGTTTAGGCGAATACAAGGAGATTGTAATTTTTCCTTTCCCTTCAATGGATTCAGCTGCGTTTTTAATCAGATTCCATAAAATCTGCTGCAGATGTACCCTATCCATATACACATACAGATCCCTTTCAATCCTGGTGACAATATTGATTCTGCTATGCCAGGCCGGTGTATTGTCAAACAAGGTTTTTACATCATCAATTGCCTTGGAAAGATCAATCAATTCTGCATTGGTCCGGCCGGGTTTTGAAATCAGTCGAATATCGGTGACGATCTGTTTGAGGCGATCTGTTTCCCGTAAAATAATCTCCATCAGTTTATCATTTTCCCCTGTTGGTGCCATTTGATGCCTTAGCATCTGTATAGACCCTGACAAAGAGGCCAAAGGGTTTTTAATCTCATGGGCAATTCCTGACACCAGCTCATCCACAGTCGCCATTTTTTCCACACGTTTTAAATGCTCCTGGGCGATTTTAAGATCTTTTCTGGCTGTTTTAAGCTGCAGAGAAAGAATACCGCTTAACGCTGCCGTGGCAAAACAGGCTGAAATAATAATCACAATCCGGTAGAGGATATGATGCTGGTCCACCACCAGAGCAAGGGATTGATTTTCCGACAACGGGGCAATGATATTATGATACTCAAGCTCAATGAGAAAACCATATTGAACACTTGATGCCAAAGCCACTAAAAAGCTACCCCCGGCAAGCAACAGCATGGCGGCATAGATGATGACCAATAGATATAAAAAAGTAAAAATACTATGATAGCCGCCGGTAACAAAAACAATGGCCGTGACGATAAACGTATCTATAATTATCTGAGTATAGGCAAGCGCATACAGGTATTTTTCTTGGCAAAGCCAGACAAAATAAACCAAAGACAGGCCAAGGATGGTGCCGGAAATTTTGTAAAGGGACAAAAAAGATGGGTCCCTTTGGCCGGGCAGAGCGCTATCTGAAAAAAAAAGGGTGGAAAACACCAGCACCAGTGCGAATACGGCCCTGGCCAGCACAACCCACTTGCTCTGAACGAACAGTTCCCGGCTTCTGCGGAACAAAAAATCAGAGCTATCCAACTGCGGCAGCCATTGAAAAAATCGGCAGGTACATGGCAATAACAAGACCACCGACCACGACACCTAAAAATACAAGCATGAAAGGCTCAATCATGTCCGTCAGATTTTTTACGGCCTGATCCACTTCATCATCATAAAAATCTGCTATTTTGGTCATCATTACATCCAAGGCTCCGGTGGATTCACCCACTGCGATCATTGAGCAGACCATGGATGGAAAGACCCCGCTCTCCAGTAAGGGATCTGCCATGGACCTGCCTTCGGAAATGCCGACCTTGACATCAGATATGGCAAATTCAATGATTTTATTGCCGGCGGTTTTACCTACAATATCCAGGGCTTCAAGAATGGATACCCCGGATGACATCATGGTGGCGGTGGTGCGGGTAAATTTTGCCACGGCCACCTTTCGGATCAAAAGCCCGATGACAGGCAGACGTAAAAACAGGTCATCGAGAAAAATTCGACCCTTTTTTGATTTATACGTTTGTCTGAAGAGAAAAACTGCACCAATCACTCCCAGGATTATCCATATTATATGCCCCACCACAAAATTGCTTAACGTCACAACCATCTGGGTAGGGATCGGCAGCGCCGAGCCCATGTCGCTAAACATTTTTTCAAATACCGGTATAACAAAGACGAGGATCACACCAACCACGATAACTGCCACAGCCAACGTAATGGCCGGATAAGTCATGGCCCCCTTGACCTGCTTTTTGAGTTTTGCCATTTTTTCGGCATAGGCTGATAAACGCTGTAAAATGACGTCAAGAATACCGCCGGCCTCCCCGGCGGAGATCATGTTGATAAAAAGCTCATTAAAAGTTTTTGGATATTTTTTCAGTGCATCGGCAAAGGTTTCTCCGGATTCAACAGACTCTTTAATATGCTTAAGCTGCTTTTTAAATGTGGGATTTTCCTGCTGGGAACACAAAATATCCAAGCATTGCAGAAGGGGCAGGCCCGCATCAATCATGGTTGAAAACTGTCGTGCGAAAATGATGATGTCACTCTCTTTTACCTTGGGCGCAAGAAAGGAGATGTTTTCAAATATATCTTTTGGCTTTTTACGGACTCTTGTCGGAGTTATTTTGCGACGTTCCAAGCTCGTCCGGACCTGTTCCGGCGTTTCAGCTTCCATCTCCCCTTTGATCCTTCTGCCTTTGGGGTTCTTTCCCTTCCACTCGTAAATGATTGCCATATTCATTCCTTCATATATTTAAGAGATCGTGGCCGTCCAGTGGCGACCATTATTTTGCGATGTAACTCCAGGGATTGTCAGAACATTGTAAATTCAATACAGATATACTATATAAATTTGCAAAGTGCATTTCAACAGGAGTTATTCGGTGCCCCCAAAAAAACAGGAAATTTCCCCCAAAACGGTCATAACCAGCCATGTGAATTCTGATTTTGATGCCATTGGCGCCATGCTTGCCGCACAAAAGCTGTATCCGGAAAGTGTAATTATTTTTCCCGGCTCCCAGGAGAAAAATCTCAGGGACTTTTTCGTTCACTCCATGGGATATCTGTTCAATATGGCAGATCCTGCTACGATTGACTTCTCCAACACCCAGCGACTTGTTATCGTCGATACCCGGCAAAAAAGCCGCTTGTCCGGCGTTGAACGACTCCTGGAAAAACCCAATCTTATCATTGACATTTACGATCATCATCCCTCTTTTCCTGGTGAAATCAAAGGGACTTATGACCTGTCAAAGCCATATGGGGCAACCACCACCATCATGTGTGAACTGCTTCGTGAAAAAAGAATCAGTATCAGCAGTGATGAGGCCACGGTGATGGCACTTGGCATTTACGAGGATACCGGCAGCTTTACCTATGCCTCTACAACCCGGGCGGATTTCGAACAGGCAGGCTTCCTGATCTCCTGCGGCGCATGCCTATCAACCATTTCGAGCCTTGTGGTCAAGGAGATGAAGACAGAACAGGTCACCTGGCTTAACGAATTGATCAATGAAATGACAACCATTGCCGTCAACGGCATCCAGATCCATCTATCCGCCATTGCAGCATCCCATTACATTCCTGATCTTGCTTCCATTGTTCAAAAAATTGTCAGAATGGAAAATATAGACTGTTTTTTTGCACTGGTGCTGATGGGATCCAAGGTGCATATCATTGCCCGAAACCGTCTACATGAGCTGGATGTGGGTAAAATACTGGGCTCCCTTGGCGGGGGAGGCCATTTTTATGCGGCATCCGCCAAGGTGGAAAACCAGACCCTTCCCCAGGTTGAAATGCGTTTGATGGAACTTATCGAACAGCAGATCAGACGTGTGCGTGTGGCAAAAAAATTAATGTCCAGTCCGGCCATCACCATCACCGCTGATCAATCGTGCCTGGAAGCAAGGCAGCAAATGATTCGATACAATGTCAACACCCTGCTGGTCCTTGATTCACAAACAACTGAATACTTAGGGTATATTACCCGCCATGTGGCCGAAAAAATAATACATCATAAACTTGAGGATCAGCCTGTTGTCGACTATTTTGAACCTGATGGCCAAAGTGTCGGTCTCTCCTGCGATCTGGCTGAAATTGAACAAAAGATTATTGATTTAAAGCAGCGGGTCGTTCCGGTAATCGAAAATCGGGTCATTGTCGGCGTTATCACACGCACCGACCTTTTAAATTTTCTGGTGGAACATAACCGGGAGGTTGTCCTGAGTGAGAAACGAGATATTGCGGCCCTGAAACCCCGGACAAGATACGTGGGAAATCGTCTAAAAAACCATTTGAACCAGCGTGTACGCACCCTGCTGTCCGACATTGGCAATGCCGGAGACACGCTGGGTGTAGAAGTCTTTGTGGTTGGAGGATTTGTCCGGGACCTGATGCTGGAACGGCCCATTGAAGATGTGGATGTGGTGGTGGAGGGAGACGGTATCACTTTTGCCCGTTATTTTGCGTCAATGCATCATTGCAGACTGCACCAGCACCTTAAATTCAATACCGCCGTTATCATTTTTGAGGACGGGTTTAAGGTTGACGTGGCCTCTGCCCGGCTTGAATATTATGCAACACCCGCAGCACTACCCGTAGTGGAGAACTCCTCTATTAAGATGGACCTTGCCAGAAGGGATTTTACCATCAATACCCTTGCCATTTCCCTGAACACGGAGACTTTTGGCACGCTCATTGACTATTTTGGGGGGGGCAGGGATATTAAAGATAAAATCATCCGGATTATCCATAATCTGAGCTTTATTGAAGACCCCACCCGGATTTTCAGGGCAATCAAATTCGCCAACAGGTTTGGATTCAGGATCGGAAAAGTTACCGCCAACCTTATCGGAAACGCCTTAAGTGTGGGTGCCATAAAACATTTAAGCGGACTGCGAGTGCTTTCGGAACTCAAACAAATTTTCGGAGAAGACAATCCTTTGCCGGCATTGGAAACTATGGCGGATTACGGACTGGACAAGGTGATTCATCATGAGTTGAAATTAACCGATGCCAGCTGTGCCTTATTTGAATCCGTGGGTAAAACCCTGGCATGGCATGATCTTTTGTATTCAGATGATGTCTATCCAAGGTGGGCGGTTTACTTCATGGCGTGGCTTCACGGGTACACCTTCAAGGTAAGCAGCCAGATCGCGGACAGGCTTATGTTCCCCTTAAAGGAAAGAGAGCTGCTTCTTGAGCAACGCATCAAGGCAGAACAAAGTATCCGGCTTATTGAGAAAAGCTATCCGGTCTCAAATCAGCAAATGTACTGGTGGCTGATCCCTTTTAAAACCGAATGCCTTTTATTCATGCTGGCATTAACTAAGAACGAATCGGTGCGCAAAGCCATTTCCCATTTTTATACACACCAGCGGAAGACTCATCCGTTGATCGGGGGAAAAGAGATTAAATCCGTCGGTATAAAGCCGGGGCCTGTTTACAGCACGATTCTTAATAAAATTATTGACGAAAAGCTGGACGGCAAATTGAATACCATGGAACAGGAAATTGAATTTGCCAGGCACTATGCCATAGAAAACAATCTAATTTGATGGTGCTTGAAAAAGGAGCGACTTGAAAAAGAAGAGGGATTCTGATAATTTTCTTGCTTTTGCATAACACTAATTAACCCTTTAGGAATATAAATGAAAAACGCAGATTATTTAACCGGTATTACCACCTCGGGTACGCCTCACCTTGGCAATTATGTAGGAGCTATTCGTCCGGCTGTTGAATCCAGCAAAAACCCTGCCCTGACATCCTATTATTTTCTGGCAGATTACCACTCTCTGATCAAAAATCATGATCCGAAAAAACGAAAGGCATCCACCCTTGAAATCGCAGCGGCCTGGATTGCCCTGGGGTTGGATTACAATAATTGTGTATTTTACCGGCAATCTGATATTCCCGAAATTCCCGAACTTACCTGGATTTTAACCTGTCTGACCGCCAAGGGGCTGATGAACCGTGCCCATGCATATAAGGCCGCTGTTCAGGAAAATGAGGAGCAGGAAAGAAAAGATCCGGACCAGGGGGTTACAATGGGTCTTTTTTCCTATCCCATTCTCATGGCAGCCGACATTCTCATGTTCAATGCCGCCAAGGTACCTGTTGGAAAGGATCAGGTCCAGCACCTTGAAATGACAAGGGATATTGCCGCAAGATTCAATCACACCTACAAGGAACTGTTTGTGCTGCCCGAGGTGGTTGTGGATGAAACCGCAGCCGTGCTCTCCGGCCTTGACGGGCGCAAGATGAGCAAAAGCTACAATAACTTTATTCCGCTGTTTGATACGGAAAAACGGCTGCGCAACATGATCATGAAGATCCAGACCAATTCCCTGGGACCCGATGAACCCAAAGATCCGGATACCTGCACGTTGTTTTCAATTTACCGGGCATTTGCCACACACGAGCAGACCAAAGACCTGGCCCGGCGATATAGAGAAGGCATTGCCTGGGGCGCCATGAAACAGGAGTTGTTTGAATACATCAACGATATTTTAAAGGAACCCAGACAGCGGTATGAAGAATTGATCGCCAATCCCAAAGATATCGAAGATATTCTGAAAAAAGGAGCGACTCGGGCCAGGGAATATTCGGTACCCTTCCTGGATAAAGTTAGAAAGTGCGTGGGTATTCAATCATTGTCTTAATTTTTCCACCTCTTGTTCGGTGAGATAGCGCCATTTTCCGGCGGGCAAACTACCAAGGCGGATATTGGCCATGCGGATCCGTTTGAGCATGGCCACCTGATTGCCGGTCTTGCCGACCATTTTCCGAATCTGGCGGTTTAACCCCTGTTTTAAAACAATTTTAAATCCGTTTTCAGAAACCCTGCGGACCTTGGCCTGCCGGGTTTTTTTTCCATCTATCACCATGCCTTCGGCCATGGCAGCCAGATCCTGGTCGCTGACAGGCCGCACAGCAAACACCAGGTACTCTTTTTCATGGTCATGGGAGGGATGGGATAACCGGTTATGCAAGTCACCGTCATCGGTCAGCAAAACAAGCCCCTCTGAATCCTTATCCAATCGCCCCACAGGATAGACCCTCTTTTTTACCGGCACAAGGTCCAGGATGACTTTTGCATTTTTCTGGGAGCAGGTTGTGACCACCCCTTTGGGTTTGTTTACGGCAAGATAGGTATATTCGCGGTTTTTGTCCGACGTATAGTGAAGCTGCTTACCGTCAAGACAGATCTTTTCCTTTACCGGATCTGCCCGGGTGCCCAGTTCTTTTACAATAACCCCGTTCACCGAAACCCTGCCCTCAAGGATAAGGCTCTCGGCCCTTCTACGCGAACAAAGCCCGCAATGGGCTAAAATTTTCTGTAGTCGGATGCCTTGCGCCGTTTCAGGATCTATAATCTGCATTAATTTTCACATAGTTTTCACTGAAGTCACAGAACAGGAACTGATCTTGGCCATCTCCAAGATTGAGATCCAGGACAATGCTGATTTCATCCTTTTTCATTATCTCTGCTGCTTTTTCTTCAGCCCCTTTACCCTGCCACTGTCCGTTTTGAACCAGCAGGATATCACCAAAATACAAATCCATTTTATTTTGATCCACTGTGGCCCCGGATCTTCCGGCCGCCGCAGTGATTCTCCCCCAGTTTGGGTCCTGGCCGTAAATGGCTGTTTTGGTCAGGGGGGAATGGGCAATGGCTTCGGCCGCTGCAAATGCATCCTGTTGGGTCAATGCGCCTTTAACCGTGATGGAGGCAACTTTTGTAGCACCCTCTCCGTCTTTGACAACCTTTTTGGCAAGCTCATAGCAGACCTCATCTAAAACCGCTTGGAATACCCCAAAGGATTCATCATTGTCGATCACTGCCTGCCCTGCCCCGTTGGCCATACATACAAGGGTGTCGTTTGTGCTGGTATCCCCGTCCACTGTAATCCGGTTAAAGGAACGGGACGCGGCATGGGTCAGCGCCTGTTTGAGCAGGCTGCTTGAAATGTCAGCATCCGTGACGATATAGGAAAGCATGGTGGCCATATCCGGCCGAATCATACCTGAACCTTTGGCAACTCCCATAACGGTAAAGCTCTTTTCCTCCCCGGATGTATTGCCGGATGTATTAATTGTCCCATTGCGGGACACCATTTTGGTGCAGGTGTCTGTGGTGAGGATAGCCCCGGCAAAATCTGCAATTGTACAAGAGTCAAGACTTCTCACAGCTTGTGGAATTTTTGCTTCAATTTTATCTATTGGCAAGGGCGCACCGATCACCCCGGTAGAAGAGACCAATACGTGTTCAGGATCAATTCTAAGGGCTTTGGCCACAAGTTCAACGCATTGTTCTGCATGGGCGATTCCCTGTGCACCGGTGAAACAGTTGGCATTCCCTGAATTGACCAGTATCGCCTGGAGCATGCCCTTTTCCATGGTTTTTCTGCCAAGAATAACAGGGGCTGCAACCACCTGGTTTTGTGTAAACAATGCTGCGGCACTTGCAGGTTTTTCCGAATAGATCAGGCCAAGATCCAAGGATCTGCTTTTTTTAATTCCGGCACAAATTCCGGAAAATTTAAACCCTTTCATTTTTATTTTCCTTTTATTTCTTTAAGTCCATCTTAGAAAATTGACCGTAAATTATAATTGGGTTTTAACCCCTTTGTAAACATAAGTAATAAAAAAATTGGAAACCCTGTTAAAAAACATTTGACACGACAAAAGTTACTGAGTATACACTCAAATAAAATGAGTATTCACTCAAAAGCTTAGAGGTGTTATGTCCAAAAAAGATGCCATACTGCAGGCTGCAACCGTGCTGTTTTCCAAAAACGGATTCAAAGAAACCTCCACCGCTGATCTGGCAAAAATGATCAATGTGGCGGAAGGGACCATTTTCTATCATTTCAAGACCAAGGAGAAATTATTCTTAGCAGTTCTTGAAAAGACCAAAAAAATGATCCTGGAGGAATTTGACGCCTATATGGAAAATCAGCATTTTGACAGCGGCATGGGCATGATTGAACGTGCGGTCTCCTTCCATTTATACCTGGCCGGCAAGATGGAGAATCAGTTTCTTCTTTTGCACAGGTACTACCCCTACCAGATGGCAGAGGTGGTACCCCAATGCCGTAGATATCTGGAAGCCATTTACGACTGTCTTGTTTCCATCTATGAAGACGGCATCGAAATGGGGATAAAGGACGGTTCCATCGATCCCCTGCCCGCCCGCAAAACCGCTTTGATTATCTTTTCCATGGTGGATGGGGTGGTCCGGTTTAAAACGTACAATCTGTACAATGCCAATTCGCTGTTCAATGAACTGGTAAGCTCCTGCAAACGCATGCTAAAGACTTAGACAATTAATTTAGAAAGGTATTCGACATGTTAACTAAAATACTGCCGTTCATAGAGTGGTTCAAGGATTACTCCCTGGGCAAATTCAGAATTGATTTTCTGGCCGGGCTCACTGTGGCCCTGGTGCTTATTCCACAGTCCATGGCCTATGCCCAGTTGGCGGGCCTACCCGCCTATTACGGCCTTTATGCAGCATTTCTACCCCCCATGATAGCTTCATTGTTCGGGTCCAGCCGCCAGCTGGCAACCGGTCCTGTAGCCGTGGTCTCCTTGATGACCGCAGCAAGTCTTGAACCTTTTGCATCAGCCGGAAGTGAAGCCTTTATTACCTATGCAATTGTCCTGGCTCTCACTGTTGGTGTTTTCCAGCTGCTGCTTGGCGTTCTTCGCCTGGGCCTTATTGTTAATTTTCTGTCCCATCCTGTTGTTAACGGTTTTACCAATGCTGCGGCAATTATTATCGGCACTTCCCAGCTCTCCAAGCTGTTCGGCGTATATGTAGACAAGGCACCTCACCATTATGAAACCATCATACGGGTGATTGAAAGTGCCTTTCACTATACCCATCTGCCCACCCTTGCCATGGGGATTTTATCCATTGCCATCATGGTGGGGTTAAAACGACTGAACCCTAAAATGCCTTTCGTACTGGCTGCGGTTGCCATCACCACCATCATCTCCTGGGCCACCGGGTTCGAGCATAATGAAACCGCAACGATTACCCACATTATGGATGAAAAAATCCAAGAGGATATCCAATCATTTAATATCACTATTCAGTCCATTAAGGATTTAAGTGTCGATCGTACAAAACTTACATCCGAGATAGAAAGCAGGCATGATGCCTCCACACTTGAGAAACTGGATTTACAGTACCAGGCCACAGTTCTTACCGCGAGAATAGATGCAGCCAAAGCCAAGGCGTCTGAAATTCGTACCCGACTGCGGGAGATACACTTCAGTGCTGTTGAGGATACGGGTAAAGGGATTGTGTTCTATAAAAAAGAGACCCCGATGCCGGAGACCAGAGTGGATGACAGAGTATATCGTATCCGGATAAGTAATAAAGCCCTTGATACTAATGCCATAAACCTGTCCGGTGGCGGTGCGGTGGTCGGTGATATTCCAAAAGGGCTTCCAAAACTTGGTGTGCCCGGTATTAATATTCCCATATTCCTTCAGCTTTTGCCCTATGCCATTATTATCTCCCTGCTCGGTTTCATGGAAGCCATTGCCATTGCCAAGGCCATGGCGGCCAAAACCGGTCAAAGGCTTGACCCCAATCAGGAACTTATCGGTCAGGGCCTTGCCAATATCCTGGGCTCTATCGGCAAAAGTTATCCGGTATCCGGTTCTTTTTCCAGAAGCGCCGTCAATCTCCAGGCCGGCGCAGTTTCAGGCCTTTCCAGTGTCATAACAAGCTTTATGGTTATCATCACCCTGCTGTTTTTTACACCATTGCTTTACCATCTGCCCCAGGCAGTCCTTGCTTCGGTTATCATGATGGCGGTTATCGGGCTTGTGAACGTTTCCGGTTTTGTTCATGCCTGGCACGCACAGTGGTATGACGGCCTGATTTCCGTGATTACGTTTATTGTCACCCTGGCTGTGGCACCTCACCTTGAAAGCGGGATTTATATCGGGGTCGGCCTCTCCCTGGCCGTATTTTTATACAAAAGCATGCGCCCCAAAATCAGCCTCCTGTCAAGAGGCGAAGATCAGGCACTCAAAGATTCGTATGTGCATGAACTTGCCACCTGTTGTCACATTCAACTGATCCGTTTTGAAGGCCCACTGTTTTTTGCCAATGCCAGCTACCTTGAAGATGAAATAAACGACCGGATACAGGCCTCATCCGATCTAAAGCACTTTATTATCGCCTGTAACGGTATCAATGATATTGATGCCTCGGGCCAGGAAGCGCTGGCCCTGATTATTCAGCGATTAAGAAGTGCCGGATACGGGGTATCGTTAAGCGGGGTCAATGATGCGGTTTACCGGGTACTTGCACGTACCCATCTGCTTGAAGAGATCGGGGTTCACAACATTTATCCCACCATGGAAACCGCGCTTTCAAGTGTTCATCCACAGACTCATGCCAACACCAAGGAAGATCAGTGTCCATTACTTGTAAACTGCCTGGGAACCCAATCAACTAAATAAAGGAGACATCCCATGTCTATACTGACATTTTTCAGCGGTTCATATTGCGGCAAATCGTCAATCATTTCAGATGTTATTGATCAAAGCGGATTTAAACTACTCTCAGACAATGATCTGGTAGCTTCGGCCAGCCGGCTGTCCGGAATGCCCGAAAAGAAAATTGCCCGATCTTTTCTTGAAAAAACATCGGTGTTCAATAAGTTCACCCATGAAAAAGAGCGCGCCATTGCTTACCTGCGCCTTGCCATGGCAGAACTGATGTCCGAGGATAAATGCATGATAGAAGGGTTTACAAGCCTTTTGATCCCTGCATCCATAAGCCACGTATTAAGAATATGCCTGATCGCAGACAAAGCCTTTCGAATTGAACAGGCCATGAAAGCGCATAACCTAAATGAAAAAGATGCCGTCAGTCTGATATCAAAAGATGACGAATCATACAGTGCATGGTCAAATACACTGTATAAAATTATTGATCCCTGGGATGCTTCTCTTTACGACATGATTTTGCCCACGGACAAGATGAGCAAAGATGAGGCGGTTGCCATGATTCTTGAAAATTTGAAAAATGAAGTAATTCAGCCCACCAAGGCATCAAAAAAGGCCGTCGATGATTTTGTCCTGGCAACCCGCGTGGAAGTGGCATTGTCCAAAGAAGGCCATGCGATTAGTGTCAGCGCCCGGGACGGCCTGGTTACCCTGACAATCAATACCAATGTGCTTCTTTTGGGAAGACTTGAAGAAGAGCTCAAAAATATTGTAAAACAGGTTGAAGGGGTATCATCGGTTGAAACCCGTATCGGCAAGGGTTTTTACCAGGCCGATATTTATCGCAGATTCGATTTCCAGGTCCCGTCAAAAGTACTTTTGGTGGATGACGAACGAGAATTTGTACAAACACTTTCCGAAAGACTGCAGATGCGTGACATGGGTTCCGCTATTGCCTATGACGGTGAATCCGCTTTAAATCTTGTGGAAGCGGACGAACCTGATGTGATGATCCTGGATTTGAAAATGCCGGGTATTGACGGGATTGAAGTGCTTAAGAAGGTCAAGGCATCCAGGCCCGAAATTGAAGTCATTATTCTAACAGGTCATGGATCAGAGGCTGACAGGGAGATCTGCATGAAACTCGGGGCTTTTGCCTATCTTCAGAAGCCTGTGGACATAGAAGAGTTGAGCCTGAATTTAAAGGCTGCCAATGAAAAAATCCGGCAAAAACAAAAATAACCGGAATCTTGCATGAACAGGATCATCATTATGGCTCAGGAAACTAAAAATACAGAGAAAAAAGCAGAAGGCAGGGGCCCAGGCCCCAAGCTGCCTATCGGAGAATTCCTTAATTACAAAAAAATATGGCTGCTCTCTTTTGGGCTGACAGCCGCATTTGCCATTATTCCTGTTATCTTTTTTGCCGTCCTGGATTACAACCTGACCCGGCGGTCTTTAGAAAATGATGCGGAGGCCAGAGCTTCCCGCCTGGCCTCCAATACCTGGCGATCTCTTTCCTCGTTTCTTAATGAGCGTAAAAATGCGTTAAACTACGTGGTACGGTCCAACTCCGTTGAACAGCTTGGGGAGATCCAGCAACTGGCAAATATCTTAGATCTTTTGCACCAAAGCTTTGAGGGGTTTACGGATCTCGGCATTATTGACGCCACGGGTGTTCAAAGCGCCTATGCCGGGCCCTACGGCCTTGCAGGGAAAAATTACAAGGATCAGCAATGGTTCAAGGAGGCCATGACCCATGGAATTTCCGTAAGTGAGGTATTTCTAGGGTTCCGAAATGTTCCCCATATTTCCATTGCCCTGCGTCATACGGCACCGGATGACAGGCACTTCATTATCCGGGCCACCATTGAACACCAGCTATCCGGAATTTTATCCGAAGTCCAGACAGCAGGTAACGGAGATGCATTTTTGGTCAATGCCCAGGGTGTGCTTCAAACACGGTCCCACCATTTCGGGAATGTGCTTGAACAAACAAACATTGTTTTACCCCCTGCCACGGAGCAAACCCGAACCATGACCATTACTGAAAAAAATGGAGAGGAGATGATCGCAGCGTTCAGGCACATACCCGATACGCCGTTTATCCTGGTGATAGTAAAATCCAAAAAGGTCATGATGTCGCCCTGGCATCACAGCCAGGTGACATTAATTCAGTTATTGGGCATCAGCATATCCGTCATTCTTTTATGGATCGGCGCTGTGACCGGTTATTTTGTTCGGCGTTTAAAATATTTAGACCTTAAACGGTCCAAATATTTTCATATGGCTGAATATGAAAACAAGATGGCCTCCATCGGCCGGCTTGCCGCAGGTGTGGCCCATGAAATCAATAATCCTTTAGCCATTATCAATGAAAAGGCAGGGCTCATAAAGGATATGGCCCATTTCAAGCCGGAGCTGAAACAAGACCCAAGACTTCTTGAAACTGTGGATGTTATCCTTGGCTCGGTGAAGCGGTGCAGCAGGATTACACGCCAACTGCTCAGTTTCGGTCGCCAGACCCAGACGACTCCCGTGCCCTTAGTCCTTAAATCCGTTCTTGATGAAGTGCTGGTCTTTCTGGTAAAAGAGGCGCAGTTAAAAAAAATTTTTATTGATATAGATGTGCCTGATACCCTGCCCCAAGTCATCGGCAACCGGGGTAAACTGCAGCAGGTTTTTTTGAACATAGTAAACAACGCATTTGCTGCCATGCCCCAGGACGGGAAGCTTTCCATCAGTGCACAAAAAACGGACGAACCATTTGTCCGCCTTGATATAAGTGATAGTGGATGTGGTATTCCCCCTGAAAATCTTAAACATATTTTTGAACCGTTTTTCTCCACAAAAACAAATCAGGGCGGCACCGGTCTGGGGCTTTCCATCACCTATGGCCTTGTCCAGGAGTTAGGTGGACGGATTAAAGTCGAAAGCAAGGTTAATGAGGGCACAACATTTATAATATATCTGCCCACAACAAAACAGAAAGAAGAGTGAACTATGCAGATACTTCTGGTCGATGATGAGAAGGAACTGGTCTCTACCCTGGCAGAACGTCTTGGGTACAGAGGAATTGACGCACACTGGGCCATCACGCCCAATGAGGCCATCTCCATGCTGTCTAATCAAAGCTATGACATTGCGGTTCTCGATGTTCAGATGCCGGATATGAACGGCTTTGAGCTCAAGGAACAGATGGAGGCGATATGTCCTGAACTCAAGTTTATTTTTATGACCGGCCACGGGTCTGAAGAATGCTACTATGAAGGATGTTCCCAGACCGGAGAGGCTTTTTATCTTGTTAAACCTGTGGAAATTGACAATCTGATTGAAAAGCTCAACCAGGTCATGCTTGATGGAGGAAAAAGTTGAAACACACGGCTCAGGAAATAATAGATCAATACGGCCCGGCTTATTTCGGCCAAATGGGAGCATCCATATCCCATGATATTAAAAACTGCCTGGCCATCATCAACGAAAATGCAGGATTGATGTCTGATCATCTTATGATGGCCCAAAAAGGCGTTCCACCCGATATCGATCGTTTTTCAGGAATTATCCGGCGCATTGAAAAACAGATCGCCCGGGCTGATGGTATCTTGAAATCCCTTAACGCATTTTCCCACAGTATGGACAAGCCGGAACAACAGATAGATCTGGATGAGGCGGTGGGGCTTGTCCTGGGTCTTGGCGCCAGGATTATTGCCAATAAAGGCATTAAGGTGAATCATGCCCAGGCCCCCGACAAACTTTATGTCAACGGATCACTTTTCTTTTTATTATCCCTGATCTGGTCAATTTTAGAAAATATAACAGAAACCCTTGCATCAAATGCCATTCTCAATATATTCTCTATGGAAGATGAAAATAAACAAATTTGTTTAAGCTTTCAGTGTGAACAGCCTTTTGCCTCTAATTTTGATCAGCAGGCAAACAGTCAGGCATTGGCCTTATTAAAGGCCAAACTTGTATTGGATGATCAGTACACCAAGGCCGACCTGGTATTTGGCAGATAACAAAATAATTTCAACAGACAACAGCTTCTTTAATATCAACTAATTAAAAGGAGACCCGGCAATGAGTGAAAAAGTTTTAATTATAGATGACGAACAGGAGTTCACAGAAGCCCTGGCAGAAAGAATGACGAACCGGGGAATGACGGTGAGTACTTCGAGTTCCGCTATTGAAGGCCTGCAGAGCGTTGAAGAACAATCCTTTGACGTGGTGGTCCTTGATCTGCAGATGCCGGAAATGGATGGTATCGAAACCTTAAAAATCCTGAAAAAGAAAAGACCCGAACTTCAAGTGATTCTTTTGACCGGGCACGCCACGGTTGAAAAAGGTATAGAGGCCATGAAGCTCGGTGCCATGGATTTGCTTGAAAAGCCGGCTGACATGACGACCTTGACGGAAAAAATCAAAAAGGCCCAGGCCAAAAAAATGATCCTGGTGGAGAAAAAATCCGAGGCAAGAATTAAGGAAATCATAGAAAACCGTGGATGGTAGGTCCTAAACCTTAAGCGGTTGGTCGATTTTTCAATGGACAAAGAAAAGGGATAAAAGCATCGAACCCCGCTTTTATCCCTTTTAGATGAAAAATTACAGATTTATCAACTGGGAAAACCCTCGGGTGTTCATCCGCCTAAAAAACAGAAATTGACACGTGTAGTTTTATCCTCAAACATTTCAATTTGCTCAACCGAATTTTACACGCCAAGCGATCAATAACAAAAGTAGTACCCGCTCAAGCAACAGCTGGGTGTTCATAAATAGACACATTGTAGGGGCTCTAATTTCTCAAAATCTTTGAAGATGGGCGATTTACGGCGGCGGAGTCGCCGTGAACTCTGAACATCTACGGTTTGACCGTAGCATGTTTCTTGTTTGAATTGAGTAAGCTGTCCCCAGAATACACAAATACAGAATACAAGGCGGGGCCATTTTATCTGGGGTCAGGTGAGACTGGAGACAAAGCTCTGCTTGACAAGTGAATATGGATTCGGTTAAGGGTGCCCTCAACAGAATTTATATTTTATTGATAGGATTTTAACCCATAGGATAATCAAGTGGCCCTTAAACCCACCATTTTTAAAGCAAATATCACCTTGGCCGATGTGGACCGGAATGTTTACGATACCCTGAACCTCACCCTTGCCCAGCACCCTTCTGAATCTGTTGAGCGTATGATGGCAAGAGTGATCGCATTCTGCATGAATGCCACTGAATCCCTGACCATGACCCGGGGGCTTTCCACTGTGGAGGAGCCGGATATCTGGGAGAAAACCCTGGATGGCAGGATTGCCCTCTGGGTTGAGGTAGGAGAACCTTCTTTTGACCGGATCAAAAAAGCCGGACGGCTCTCTTCTGCGGTGCGGGTATATTCCTTTAACCTCAAGTCCGACAGTTGGTGGGAGAAAGAAGGGGGAAAATTCCAGGGGTTAAGTGCGGAGGTTTTCCAGCTCCAATGGAAAGGCATACAGGAACTGGCTGGATTGACCAACAGGACAATGGACCTTTCCGTAACGGTTTCAGACGGTGTTGTTTATGTTTCCGGGGATACCGGGGAGTGCGAAATTTCCTGGAAACCCCTTAAGGCGAATTAGCCGGGGCAAGGGCCTGGCGGATTTTATTAGCCAGCTGGGCGCTGGAAAAGGGCTTCTGGATAAACATAATTCATTTAACTACAACAAGCCAAATAAAGACGGATAAACCGTTTATTTGGAAACGTTAGATGAGGACTACTCATCTGCCCGCACCACCTTTCAGACAGAACCCTGGCACAGACTTGCCATGTTACTCCAGAGCATTTCCAACACTAAAGCTCACCCTCCGGATCGTGAGTGGCCTGAGCACTGGAAAAAGAAGTGAATGCCTTTATTGACAAGGGTTTCGAGCCACAATTATAGACACATTGTAGGGCCTCTAATTCCTCAAAATCTTTGAAGATGGGCGATTTACGGGAGCGGAGCCGCCGTGAACTCTGAACATCTACGGTTTGACCGTAGCATGTTTCTTGTTTGAATTGAGTAAGCTGTCCCCAGAATACGCATGTTATCGAGCCGGTGATAGTGGTTTGCTACTGTGACATTGCCTTGTGCAAGTTGCTCTGTCGCAAGGGGAGCGAGAAGCTTTTTCTCTGTGAATAAGATCGCCCTATTGATCTTGTCAATGATTTCCTTCCAGTTTGCTGTTGGAGGATCTTCTTCATTCCTTTTTTCTATGTACAGCCTAATGCCGAACTTCTCGAATGTTATCTCGCAGCATACATCTTTGTATTTGAACGGAATGGCCCAGTGTGTCTTGTCTCCACGTGGACCTAGCGGAAACTTCATGAGGACGACGAAGAGTAGGTATACAAAACCAGAAACTGGTACCTTCTCGATTGGTATTGCATGCCCTTCAAAAGTGATGGGATGCGGTAAGTTATTGCATTTGCGATCATATGGTTGATAGTCTTTCATCCTCAGTCGAAGAGTCTCTATAGTGTTTTCAAAAGCTTCTTCCACGTTCTCAGCCCCTATTGAGTCAGCACCGCGATTCACGGTGGCGCAGCCGCCGTGAACGCCGCCGATCAGTCGCGCGAGGTACGAGCGTCGGCTGCATTGGCCTTGTTCGATGACCTACTTGTATTCGATCTCCAAGTGGAACTTTCCATCGGCAGCAATCTGCCCCTTGATACTCGCTCCAACATATGAGGCACCAATTGATGTGCCAACGTCTTTATCTACCGTGATCTTCAGTTTCTTAGCTCCATTCCTTTTACCCGATGCGATAATCGCTTGCGCAAACTTCAACTGCATATCTGCTGGCGCCGTTCGGTTTTGCGGAACATCTATTCGACGCTTACCAAATATTTTGCCAATGGCTGCACCGACTGCTGCGAAGAAACTTCCTGTGGCTGCTGTTGCGCCTGCACCGGCAACTGCTCCGCCGACAACGGTTCCGGCTGCAGCCGCCCCAATTGTCGAACCTATTAGCTTACCGGTGATTTGGTCATTCCCCTCCCACTGCTGCAGCTTTGAAAGACCATCGGGAGTGGTGAGATCAAATTCCAGGGTATTTGCATCAATCATCGCGTGCCCCATCCATCGAACAAGTGATTATGTAGTTTTTTTTCTGTCAAAGCCCAAGTTTGTAATGTTATCGCATTAGAAAAAATTAAAACAGGATAATTTTTCAATAGCAGCCAAGCAACCTGATGTAAATAGAAAGTTTGAATGAACCTTTTAAGGAAAACAAAACCGAATAATCATCGTATTTATGCTCGCCCAACTCTATTTCAAAACAGCATTCAATAACAGAAGCATTTGGGGTGGAAGCCTTTTCGAGCTTCAATATTCCAAACACATTTTAAGGCGGACAAGAACATCCGCTGCAATTTAATGAAAATCAGTACTGTTAGCCTGCAAAATAAGTAATATCGGGCTCATTTCTTTTAGGTGCCCTGGCATATTTTATTTTTGGTATTCCAACCATGAGCGCTCCATGACAAGTATGGTTGTCAGGCAGCCCCAGTTTTTCTGATAGACCCGGCCACTGAGCAGCGGCATAATTGACATAACCAGCCCAGCAACTTCCCAGACCAAATGCCGGTAAGGCAAGTTCAAGGTAAGCAAGGGCGGTATGACAGTCGGCCGAAGCACTTCCGAATTCATTGGATGCATAGGCAAAGACGAGCTGAGGTGCATCCCTGCATATTCTGTCAACACCCAGATTCCATTGTTTGATTACTCTATCAAAATTCATTATTGACGCTTTCTCAGGATGCTTCTTCAGGACGAAATTCATCCAGTCTATGACCTGAGAGGCAATGTCTTTAACATCCTCTTCTTTGTCAAACACCAACCACTTAACTGGTTGCTTGTTACTGCCCGTCGGTGCGCAGCATGCAATTGAAAGGGCCTTTTCAAACAGATCTTTTGGCACAGGTTGTTTTTTATACACCCTGATGGATCGCCTGGATCTTAAAAAATGTTCAGCCTGTGCTGATGTTAGAATTAAATCCTTTTGAATGGGTAGGCAGTCTTGCGGTGAGATCGTTTCAAGGTGAAACGCGCCTTTGGGGCATATGGCAACACAATGTCCACACTGGATGCATAATTCTTCGGCCCCCTCTATAAGAAACGGGCCTTCATTTTTCATTTCAATAATTTTTGCAGGGCAGTCAAGCGCACAAAGCCCATCCTTGTCACATTTGTCATAATCGATTCTAAATAGGGGCATGTTTTATTATCCTTTTGATCAAAATCTCTTCAATGTAATATCATTACGAGGATAAATTAACCTCAGATTTTCCATGTTTAATCCACGCATTGTCAAATATAGCACTGATACGCATTAATCTTGTCATTCAATCGCTTAGACAAAAAGTCGCTGCCAAATCTTAATTCATCCAAGATCAATTTAGCCTGGCCCAGATATTTTTTCCTTTTCTCTGTTGTCCAATAGGGTGGTGGGGGCTGGAGGTTGGTTATCCTGTCAGCCATTTTGACCATCCAGATTTCTTTGGGTTGGAGTTTTATCCGTCTCAAGCTGTCTGACATTTGATGTTGTTTTTCAATTTTTTTATCTTTGGTCAGGGCAAGAATGCCATCTGCAACATGCTGTCCGAACTCTGATAGCAGTTCCTCATAAGTGGTATCTGTATCCTCAATGGTATCATGGAGGATGGCAGCTTGAACGGCAAAATTTCCATCCATACCGGTTTCATGATTTAAAGCGGCCATGATTTCCATACTGACCATACTGAGGTGTGCTAAATATGACCATTCAGTACCAGGGACCAATTGCCCCTTATGTCTTTCAGCAGAGAACCTGTAGGCCTTTATATATGCTTCCTGCGACCATCCGTTGTTTGTTTCTTTCATGGCAATTTCTTCTATTCCGTTTAAATTCATCGTCAGAAAGCATGAATTAATTTTATCATTTTCATATTTGTTTTCAAGTATAGGGAGGCGTTGCCTATATTGATAGAAACCTGTCAATTCAGATGATCATGATCCTGCATTTTTCAGTAATGGCAATAAAAAATAGGATTTGTATGGGAAGAATGTTATTTATTTATTTAAGAGCCTTTTAATTGATCAAAATCTGTATGGGGTGAATTTGAAAGACATAAATCGCAGAATCAGCCGTGAGTAGAGAAAAATGGGTGCAGAAAGGACACAGACCATAAGGCAGGAGATTATAGCCTTTCTCAAAGCTGGACCTTTAACGATACGAGATCTTTCCCAATCTGTAGGTGTAATGGAGAAGGATGTTTTCCATCATCTGGAATTCATCGAAAAGACCCTTGGAACTCAGAATAAAAAGATACAGATGAAACCTTACTCCTGTATGGATTGCGGATTCGAATTTAAAAACAGGAAAAGATTCAAAAAACCTGGTAAATGTCCAATCTGTAGATCTGGCAGAATAGCCCCGGCTATTTTCTGGATTGAATCTTAAATCGTACAGGCTGTTGTTTGTCCGTTAAATGTTCAGAATGTAGGTGAGATGGATAGCCGTTAATACGCCGCTATACAATTGGGATAGTGAATCAGGATAATATGGAGGGAAAAATGACACAATTTATACTGGCAGTAGTGGTACTATTGGCATGTCTTTTTGGTACAGATGTCTATGCTCAAGCAAATCAGACAGATGTAGTTCCAACGTCTGAAGGGGATTTGAAAATGACCTTAATTGGCCATGGGAGCCTCATGTTTGAACACGGTGAAAAAATAATTCATGTTGATCCATGGACTAAAGTTGGAGACTATGCATCACTTCCTAAAGCGGATCTTGTATTGATTACTCATCATCACAGCGACCATTTGGATACAGTTGCTTTGGAACAGATAAAAAAAGACAACACCATTACTGTCATGCCCCCAAAATGCGCTGAAAAAATTAAAAACCTATACGAAGCCTCACCGATCCTTATGACCAATGGGGACAAAAAAACATTATACGGATTTTTAATTGAGGCTATTCCTGCATACAACTTGGTTCATATGCGTGACAATGCCGTCCCCTTTCATCCCAAGGGTGAAGGAAATGGATACATCATCACATTCGGAGATAAACGTATCTATGTGGCCGGGGACACTGAAAACACTGGGGAGATGAAAGCTTTGAAAAACATTGATGCAGCCTTTATTCCGATGAATTTGCCATACACCATGGATTCAGCAATGGCGGCCGATGCCGTTAAGGCATTTAAACCCAAATTGGTTTACCCCTATCACACTACAAGCAATGAGGAGGACCAAGTGCCGGGCTTCATAGAACTGATGAAAGGGTTTGCAGAGGTTACCATCCGAAATATGAAAATTAAATAAAGTCTATGGTATTGGGCCGACCTACAAGGGGTAACCCCAACATTCGCGCAATGAGGGGTCCTCTGTAGATAAAGTCTATACAAACAGTGCATTATAAGCCGTGCTATTTAATCCTTAACCCGGTTTTCTGTTCCATTACCGCCCAAACCCATGTCAAGGCTGAACAGATATTTCCAGATTGACATGATTCCTGGTCTACCGTTGGTATCGATACTTCATCACTGACTGCATATTACGAATCACCAGGAATGCTTCTTTAAGGTGGTTGCGATCAACGTGCGAAAGGTTGTCCGGTGATACAAAGTTGTCCATTTCCTTGCCGGCTTTGACCTGTCCTGCCTGGTGCTGAATGCGCAGATTGCTTATAAATTCAAGCGCATCCTGCAGATCCCCGGCACTTTCGATAGAGATAGCGTTGCTGCTTTCCATCAAATCAATGCGATCCAGGGTATTGATTGCGCTACTGCACTGGGCAAGGGCGTAGACACGGACAAGATCCACAATAGGGACAATGCCGTTGAGCTTGATATCAAATGTATGGTCGTGTTCTCCTCCTTTGATTAATATAAAATTACGGAAAAACCCCAGCGGTGGTTGGCTGGAAAGCGCGTTCCTTGTCATATGGGCCAGGAAGATATGATTGTCGCGGGTCTTGCCTATCACATGATCACGCAGGTCTTGAAACAGGCTGTGGTTGCCGTATATGCAACGTAAATCAAAAAAAACACTGGTCAGCATCAGGGCTTCGGGCTCAGGCCGGTCAATCCACTGGTTGAAATTTTTTTTCCAGACTGTCAGGGGTTGGCGCCAATCATAGTTGGTCGCCATCATGTCTCCGGGGCAGTAGATGTAACCACAGTCGTTGAGTCCATCACAGACATGTCTGGCCAGCAGACGGAAGTATTTGCTATGCTCTCTTGGAATGTAATCATCCGCCAGGATCAGCATATTATCCTGATCCGTCTTGGCAATCTGTTCCTCTCGCGCCTGGGAGCCTGCGGCGACCCAGGCGTAGGCCACCGGAGCAGGCCCCAATCTTTTTTCGGCCAACTGAAGCAGGCGAATAGTGACGGCATCTGTGATAGACGTAATCAGGCGCCCTACGCTCATGGCTGTTGCCCCGCTAGCAACCAGATTGACCAGCAGCTCGGGAATCTTTGCCGTTACCTCCTTTATGCTGTCAATATCAGTGTGTTTGTAGATATCACCAACAATATCGACCGTAGGGCAGGTGTGCTGTCGCCTGGTGAGATCAGTGGTGGTAATCATGCCCGCCAGGCGGTTGTTGGCCATCACCGGAATATGATGGACGTTGTAGCGGGCCATTTGAAGTTGGGCCTTAAAAGCAAAATCGCTGCTGTTAATCGTAGCCGGGTTCTCGGTCATGATTTCACTTACCCTGTCGTTAAGGTCCAGCCCCTTGGCAATAACCCGATTGCGCAGGTCACGGTCGGTAACAATCCCGATCAGTTTTTGTTCGCGGCGTTCTGGTTCGTGGTATATAAGGATTGAAGAGACACGCTTTTGGCTCATTACCTGGGCAGTCTCCTGTATGGTGGCTGTAACCGGCACTTTGACCGGGGTGCGGCTTAACAGTTCCATGACCGGTGTAAGCATCAAATTAAGCTGGGTCTGATCACTTTGACTGAACAGGCTTATGGCTTCACGCTGCCGTCTACTTTGCACTTCATCGGAGGTGTCAAAGAAAGAGTTGAGCTGGGCATTTTGATCGCAAATCCTGTATATATCAGCAGCGCGGAGCTGATATACCAAGGTGTCCTCCATGGCAAATGCTTTAAGCTTGTCCCGGCTACCGACGTGGGATGAACGATATCCAAACATATCATTTTCACCGAGGCGGGCCTGCAGCTCACCCTCTGCCGTATTAAGTTCCACCTTTCCGCTACGGATCAGGTAAAGGTGATCAAACAGGGTTCCGGTATCGGGTATCTCGGAATTTCTGGAAAAATTGCGGATCTGTAGCTTTTCCGACAAGTCGGACAACGTTTTTTCCGACAATAGGTCAAATGGATGGTTGTTTGCCAGAAAGCTGCGTATTTCCTGTAATTCAATATTCATCTGCCTTATTTAATTCCTATTTAAACTGGCGAAAACCATCCTTAAAATGGATGATTAACCCCAACGTTGCAGAAGTCATAAGGATTTCAGCTTCAAGGCATCACGTTTGAAGCTGTCGTAATCTACCACAAAACCTTGATAACACCGAAGATAAAATTTTCATGGCTTCCCCGAAGGGTAAAAATTCCAAATCGGCTTTAGCTGTCCAGTCTGGATCATGTAATGCTTTATTCATTCGTTCGTACTTTGTTAGCTCAATCATTTCAGCTCAAGGTCCTCCAGCGGTAATATGTTGATGATTTTTGCATGCCTAACAGGAAAGTCTGGGGAAGTTGTCCGGTCGAAAAACGGAGCCTGGCCGAAGGGTAGTCTTCACCTCAGGCCTTTAATTTGACCTTCCTGATTTTCGATCCAGGTCACCAATAATAAAAATAGCCAACGCCTTTACTGGCAATGGTTACATCCCATAATCATACCATAAGTGCTTGGTGAACTATGTGGCAAATTAAAGAAAAAAATTTGCAAGCCTTTCCAAATGATGTTAATGATTCCATCATTGTTTTTTTAACATTGATGCAGATCTGGTTATTCTTACTTTTTGGATGTTATCCCGTTAGATAAGTGAATACGGGAGATAAACGGAAACCACAGATCAACTTGTTGGGCAAGCAATAATTAAGGAGTTTAGATGGCAAAGCCAGTTTTTATATATGCATTTGATAATCTCGGACCCGAACGCTTCGTAGAGTTGTGTGGTTTAATACTCGCTTCGAGATATAAAGGTTTTCTTCTTGGAGGAATTGGTCCAGATGGTGGTATTGATGGTGAAGTTGATAACTTTTTTGGGACTTGGCAACCGGAAATAGATTCGCCACTACTAAACGAGATCGTACACGCAAAAGGGAAAGTTGTTTTTCAATTCAAACATAAAGTGACTGCGCGTGTAGGTCAAACAAAGTCACGAAAAGAGCTGCTAAATTTTTTCAAGACCACCAAAAGCAACAAAAGTGAATTGACGAAAAATCTTATAAAAGAACACAAGCCCTCTGCTTATGTTCTCGTTACAAATGTTGAAATTAATTCCTACTTCAGAGCCGAATTTATAAAGCAATGTAAATCTGAAAATCCAGACATCCAACATTACCAAATAATTGGATTAGATGAACTTGAGCTATGGGTAACTATGGAGCAACAAATCCGACACCACTTTTTCCCTACAATTTTTGGCCCACCGCAGTACAATTTGCGAATTATACTTTCATTTGGAGAAGTAATGCTTGGGCATTATGGACTTGGCATATCTGATAGGAAAAGGTTGTTTCAAATTTCCATTTTAAATATTGGATCAGCCCCTTCTTATGTGGATTCTATAAAAATTCATGTAATTGAAAACGATGCAAGAAAAGAAATGCAAATTGCCCAGATGCCTGGTGATAAATTGATGGATAGTATTACCCCAAAACCGGGAGAAGCTATCGAGCCAGGAAGAAAATCGGTATACAATTATGAACTTTCTTTCATATCAGAATTATTCAGAAATAACAAAAATGTTTTTCCTTTTGAAATAATAGCTTATGATGAAATAGGTAATGCTTATCGGTGCGAAATTAGTAAAGAAATGAGAGATGTTTTTCGTGAGTATCAATAATAATCATCATCATCATCATCATCAAAATGCCCAACCAAACAAATTCAGCCGACGCAAAAAAAATGCGCGGCTGATTTTCGGCGTTATGCTGATATAGTTGACATTTTAAATTTAAACGATAAAATATGAATCGGGCCTATAGTTCAATTTGGTAGAACACATGCTGAGAATGCATGAGGTTGCCGGTTCAATTCCGGCTAGGCAAAGCATGTTAAAATAATATGTTTTGCCTAGCCGAAATTGGAGTTATAATGCCCTGCTGCCAAAATCACACCCATCAAATAGGTCCAATACTCTCCCCTCAAGAAATCACTGTCGTATTTCAAGCTCAAACTAAAAATGTTCGAGAGTTAGAAAAAGCTTGGTCCAGCATTAATCGAACGATTAACGAAGCGCTCCGAACAGACGATATTCATTTGGCAACTTTCCAAACAAAGATGCTTGGCCTAGTATTCTGCGCTTATGCAGAAGCTACTTTTTCAAAATTGATACATACACCTTATGGTTTGACAGGTATCAATATAGCACAAATAAAGTATGAAGCAAAACAAGATATTGTCAGAGGATGGCAAAAATGCTTAGTACTGTCTACCAAAAAAATCCAATCGAACAAATCAAATCATGTCCCTAATATAGTTAAAAAAATTAGCTTATTAATTAACAGCTATATAAAAGAACCAAGCTTAATTAGAAATAAGATTGCTCACGGCCAGTGGAATACAGCACTTAATCAAAAAAACACAGCTATTAATCAAGAAACCACTGACAAAATAACTAATCTGACAATCGTCGATCTTTATCGATATAAATTATCATTTGAGAAGTTAAGTGTAATTTTTGAAGATATAATCGAATCTCCTAACAAGGCTCATTGGAAATTCTATTGGAATCATGTTACCGAATATGAACAATTACAAATAAAAATGGCCCAATGGACTCTTCAAAAAAAAATAGATCAGCTCAAAAAGAAAGATGGATTTTATAAGATTAAGTAAATTGCATAACCACCTAGTCCAGCCGACACCGGGAAGACCTCGTTTTTGAAATTCGGGAAATTCGGGGGGACAGCTTACTGAATTCCAACAATTAAATGCACCAGATAAACTGGTGATTTTTGCGTTGGCCGGTGAATAATTTGTTTTTGCAGAATATAATCATAATGATAAGGTTGAATAGTGATGGCTTTAAAAATACCTGAAAATATTGAAGAAATGATAGGCGCCGCAGTATCCCATTACTGGGACACAAGACTTTCACAACAAGAAAAACAAAAGAAAAGTGGAAAAGTCGATTATGGCCTTCGCGGAGCTGTCACTGGCGGTGCCCAAATGGATGGTTTTATAGAACTTTTTGCACGACTTATTATTTCTACGGGTTTAGATGCGCATTTCATTCAGAGAAAAGGCGCACTTGATCTGCCAGGATATTTCCGACCAACAAAGGAATGGGATCTTCTCGTTGTAAAGGATGGAAAACTTATGGGTGTGTCCCACCTTTTACATGTGCAAAGATTAGACCAATTTTAAAATGCCCATAATTCCTTTAAAAAGGACGTATTTTCATGAAAAGTGGTTGCTGTTCGTATCTCAAGAGTAAAAAAAGCGATCAAATTTTCATAAAATTAGATTACGGCTTAATTTTGAACCTGCTTTGTCAAATCAAATAGTCACCTTATGTAAAAGGTGGGACACACCCAAACTTATTGCCGCAATTGAAGCCAAATCACAAGTAGGCCCCTCATTTGGTAATAACTTCAATAATCGGACTGAAGAGGCAATGGGCAGTGCTCTTGATTTATGGACCGCATATAGAGAGGGCGCATTTCATACAAGTCCACAACCTTTTTTGGGATATTTCTTTATGCTTGAAGACTGTCAAGCATCAACGCGACCAGTTCATGTCAGAGAACCTCATTTTCATGTATTCCCAGAATTTAAAGGTGCTTCGTATATGAAGCGATATGAAATTTTCTGTAGAAAACTTGTATTAGAAAGGCACTATACAGCATCGGCTTTCATAACTTCAAATCGTACTGATGGCCCAGAAGGGATATTTTCAACTCCTTCTGAAGAATTATCTGTCAAAAATTTTGCACACGCAATAATAGCACACGTTGGAGGATTTATTTCATAGTGCAAAATACAACAATTCATAGATTAATCAATGGTGATGCAAGAGACCTTTCGTTTTTACCAGATGAATCTGTTCATCTGGTTCTTACTTCTCCGCCTTACTGGAATTTAAAAAAATATAATGACAATCCAAATCAATTAGGCCACATCGAGGATTATGAATGCTTTTTGAAGGAAATTAAAAGGGTATGGGAACATGTATTTCGGATTCTAGTTCCAGGCGGCAGGCTTGTTTGTGTGGTTGGGGATGTTTGTGTTTCAAGGCGAAAATTTGGAAGACACCTTGTTTTTCCTCTTCATTCAGACATTTGTGTACTTTGTAGGAAAATCGGGTTTGACAACCTAAACCCCATAATTTGGCATAAAATAGCGAATGCATCATATGAGGTTACCAATGGATCAAAATTTCTTGGCAAACCCTATGAACCGAATGCAATAATAAAAAATGATATTGAATTTATTCTTATGCAAAGAAAACCAGGGGGGTATAGGAAACCAACGGAGAAACAACGTGAAAAAAGCATGATCAACAAAGAAGATTTTAATCGTTGGTTCCAGCAGATTTGGAACTTGCCAGGCACATCTCTTAAAAATCATCCAGCACCTTATCCATTGGAATTAGCAAATAGATTAATAAGGATGTTTTCTTTCGTTGAAGATACTGTCCTTGACCCTTTCTGTGGTTCTGGAACGAGCATGGTTGCTGCATTAAAATGCGGGCGTAACAGTGTTGGCATTGAAATAGACTCTGATTATTGCCGCCTGGCTGCGCGTTACCTTAAGGCTGAAAGCCAAGATTTGTTTGATAAGTCTGAATTAAAATTCGAAAAATTGATTCAAACGGAAAAGCAACTCTGCGTCAGAGAAGAGCAGCAACTTTACCAAGTACGCCCGGCAAAGAAAAAGCTTGAAGAAATCGGCCAACCAAGCGCTGCACCGGACGGCAATTCCGCTGCACTCCATTGCAGCCGGTGAACTTATCGTTAAGTGTGGACTTTGTATTATTTCACGTTTAGGCCTATTTAAAAACAGTATTTAATAGCAGAAGTATTGTGGGGGCAATTCAAATTCCCACTGTGGACTACATCAATATCAAAATGTTCACCATGTGGAATTTAGCCCCGGAACTATTCTTGATAATCTTGACTATCAAGCTTCTGAAAAACAAAGGCTGGTCCTATACACAACACGCATATGAACGCTTAGGTTCCGGATTTCAGACCACTGCAATCTCTGGGGGTAGACCCTCAATTGTTTCCATGGCCCTTAAACTGCAGGCAAGTCACATGCGATTACGCTGAGCGGGGTTGTTATTCGGGCTGGTTTGGTTTATATAATTCATCAATATTTAAAATGAGGTTGATTATATAGCAAGCGGCGTCAGGAAAAAATGGAAATTCTAATATCTGAACTATGCCAATCTATAGGGGTATCCCGTACAACCATAGAACGCTGGATCCGTCAGGGAAAATTGCCTGTGTCCAAAAAGGGAAGAACCTACAGCTTTCATGCCAGGGATTTGAAAAATTGGGCTGAAAAAAACCATATTGCCCTTAACCTGGAGCCCCGCCCGGCCCAGGGACCTGAAACCAAAGTGGAGGTCTCTTTATCCACTGCTCTTGAAACCGGCGGCGTGTATCATGATATTGACACAGGGTCTGATGTGCCGTCCGTAATCAACGCATGCGTTGAACGAATTGAGGCGATTCCGGATGAGTTTAAAACGGACCTTGTCCAGCAGCTGGTTCAAAGAGAAGAAGCGCTATCCACAGGGATCGGCGGCGGCATTGCCATTCCCCATCCAAGAACGCCCCTTGAATATCTCGAACAACCTATGGTCTCAGCCTGCTTCCTTAAAAACCCCGTGGATTATCATGCATTGGACAAGAAGCCTGTCTCTATCCTGTTTTTTATCCTGTTTCCAGAATTGAAGTTTCACCTTCATCTGCTCTCCTCTCTTGCTTTGTATTTACGGAACAAGCAGTTCAGTGAATTTTTAAAAACCTGCCCGGAACAATCTGAGTTGATTGAAAAAATTGATGCCCTTCACCTAGCCGACAAGACGTAAGCAATTACCCGGACTCACCATGCGCACAATTAAACAACTCTATAACATTTTTTATGCAAAGTTTTTTCTTTTTGATGACCGGCTGGTGCTGATGACTGCCGGCGCAATTGTCGGTATTTTTGCAGGTCTTGCAGCCGTGGCATTAAGACTGTCCCTGGCATCGGTTCTTGAATATCTTGCCCCGTACCGCCAGTATGCCTGGGCATTTATTCTGCCGGGCATCGGTGCCATGCTCTCATTTTTATTTCTTGACAAGGTTGTGCGGGAAGGTGCAGGCCATGGCGTGCCCGAAGTCATATATGCCGTATCCAGACGGGGAGGCCTTTTAAGGCTTCGCTCCACCTTTTCCAGGCTTATCTCCAGTTTTTTAACCATTGCCAGCGGCGGGTCTGCAGGTCCTGAGGCCCCGGTTGTCATGAGCGGGTCTGCCATAGGCTCCAATATTGCTAAATTTTTGGACCTGAATGACCGACAGCGCATGACATTGGTCGGTTGCGGCACGGCAGGTGCCATTGCATCCATTTTTCACGCCCCTGTAGCCGGACTCATTTTTTCCGTTGAGATTATTCTTGGGGAGTGGAAATTTGTCAATATCATCCCAATTACCATTGCGGCTGTAGCCGGCGCACAGATCAGTGAAGCCATCATCCCTGCAAAAGAGCTTTTCCAGCATCACCCCTTCAGTTTTTTTACGGGAGATATCCTGGGCAGCATCGGGCTGGCCCTGTTCACCGCGTTGATCTCCGTGATCTTTACATGGACGCTCAGAAAAGTCGGTGCTTTGGCCAAACGAACACCTGTATCTCCCTGGCTTCGGGCCATGATCGGCGGCTGCACAGTGGGTACCATAGGAATTTTCATGCCCATGGTTCTGGGTGAGGGGTATCATCCGATCATGGAAATGGTGAGCGGCACTTTTCCCATGACATTCTGGCTCGTATTCATCGGTCTTTTTCTGAAGATATTTGTCACATCCATGACCCTTGGCTGGGGAGGTTCCGGCGGTATTTTTGCGCCCTGCCTGGTTATCGGCAGCCTTACCGGGGTAGTGTTTCACAAAGCTATGATCTTTGTTTTCCCCAATGCCGCAGTAACCTCAGAAGGCGCTTATGCCCTTTTAGGTATGACCGGTATCATGGCCGGGGTTATGCAGGCGCCATTGACCAGTATTTTTCTGATTGCAGAAATTACCGGCGGCTACGAGGCCGTTTTGCTCTTGCTGCTGGTTTCTTCCATTTCCTCTACATTAAGCTATATTATTGAACCTTCTTCCTTTTATTTTAAAGACCTTATTGAACGCGGAGAATTCATGCGGCCCGGGACGGACGCAAGAATTTTGTCCGATTTAAGTTTAAACGAAATTATAGACACCAGCTACACGCCTGTATCGGAAAATATGGTTTTCAGAGCATTTATCGATATAATCCGCAATTCAGACCGCGACCATTACCCGGTTATATCAGATGAGACCGGCAACTACATGGGCATGGTCCGCGTGTCAAGTATCAGGAAATATGCCCTGGATCCGGCCTTTTATGACATGATTTTTCTTAACCAGATCATGGATAGGGATATGGTGACGGCATCCTTTGACGATAATCTCCATGATGTGCTCGAATTCATGGAGACCTTTAACCTTGACCACATCCCGGTGGTGGATCACCACAGATTTTCCGGGATGATTTCCAAAGCACGAATCCTTGATCTGTACCGCAGGGAACTGATCATGCAGACCAATATACAATGACTCCCTGTTCATGCGCCCAAGGAGACTTCCAATGAATTATAAACTGCTTCATATTTTCAGGAATACCCCCTTTGGCAGGGAAACCTTTTAATTTGTAAGGATATCAAATGAAATATATGTGGTGGACAGTTCAGGTGTTATGCATTTTAATCTCTCTTTTTTTCTTGGTTTTCGGTGTTGACCTTATCCGGGGCGCTTATGGTTTAAATGATCCGTTCAGCTTTATCATGACCTTTTTTGCCGCAAGTTTTATCATTCTGATCAGCCTGACCTTAGCCCTGGTGTTCATGATTAAAATGATCCGGGTGTTCCGCCATCTCAGACCATCCCAGGCCCAGGAGGAGTATTTCTGATGACGGTTTTAGTATCTGTAAAAGAACTGTGCAAAGCATATGGTGACGACACCTTATTCACAGGGTTAAGCTTTGATGTAAAACCCGGAGAAAAACTTGGCCTGATCGGGATGAACGGGTCCGGCAAGTCAACCCTTTTAAAAATCATCTGCGGTCTGAGCAACCCGGACGAAGGCGAGCTCAGTGTGCAGCCCGGCCAATGCGTGGTCTATCTTGCCCAGGAAGATGAATTTGACCCGGAACTTTCCATTGAGCAGGTTTTGTTCAACACTCTGGCATCCCTGGATCTGCAGGAAAAAGAGCGCCACCGCAGGGTGAACCGGGCCTTGGGGTTAGGTGGTTTTACCGATGCCACCATAAAGACAAAAGAGCTGTCAGGCGGCTGGCGCAAGCGCCTTGCCATCACCCGGGCCTTTTGCCTGGAACCGAATCTGCTGTTGCTGGATGAGCCCACCAATCACCTGGACATTGCCGGAATTTTATGGCTTGAGCAGATGCTGTTAACCGCGCGGTTTTCTTTTGTGGCAGTCTCCCATGACCGGGCATTTCTTGAAACCGTCTGCTCCCATACCATGGAAATTGCGCGGTACTACCAGGGCGGCGTTTTCAAAATCCAGGGCAACTATCACACATTTGAACAGGAACGCGACAAATACCTGGAAGCCCAGGCAAAAAAGCAGTCCTCCCTGGCATCAAAAATGCGCAGGGAAGACCAGTGGCTGCGCCAGGGAGCCAAAGCCAGAACCACCAAGGCCAAATACAGGATCGACCAGGCAGAGGAACTTCGCAAAGAACTGTCCGAAGTCAAGACCAGAAACCGGCAGACCGCACGGATGGAGATCGATTTTTCCGGAACGGGGCGACAGACCAGAAAACTGCTCAGGGTGCATAACCTTACCAAAAGCTTTGGGGGCAAACTGCTGTTTTCAGGCATCACCTTTGAACTGGGGCCTGGTTTCTGCCTTGGCATTGTCGGGGACAACGGCTCCGGCAAATCCACCTTCCTCTCCCTGATCGAACAAAGCATGGCGCCGGACCAGGGAACCGTTAAATGGGCGGAAAACCTTAAAACAGCCGTCTACCACCAGGAACGCACCTATCTGGACCCGGAAATGACCCTGCGGGATGCCCTGAATCCGGCCGGTGGAGATTCAATAAACTACAAGGGCCGCCCCATTCATGTGGTCTCCTGGGCCAAACGATTTCTTTTCATGCCTGACCAGCTGGACATGCCGGTGGGACGGCTTTCCGGCGGAGAAAAGGCAAGAATCGTTCTGGCTGATATGATGCGGCAGCCCTGTGATTTGCTGCTTTTGGACGAACCCACCAATGATCTTGACATCCTCTCCCTTGAAGTGTTGGAAACCTCGATCAAAGAGTTTGAAGGCGCCGTGATCATCGTCTCCCATGACAGGTATCTCATGGACCGGGTATGTCATCGCATGCTCTACCTTGACAATAGTGAAACGCCCAAGTTTTACAACGATTTCGGCCAGATTCTCAAGGCCAGGACTGCGCTGGACAAACCCGAGAAGGCTGTGGAGGAAAAAACTAAAAAGGAGATAACCAAACCGGCCCCGGCCAAAAAGCTGTTATTTTCCTTTAAAGACAAATATGAACTGGAACATATAGAGGAAAAGATTCTGGATGCAGAACAAGGTGTTGAGGATCTTTCCGAACAGCTCCAGCATCCTGACGTCATCCAGAGCCCGGCCCTTCTGGCAGAGACCTGCCAGAAACTTGAGCAGGCCCAGGCCCTGGTCCAATCCCTTTATTCACGCTGGGAGGAGTTAGAAGAAAAAAAAGCAGCGGCTGATAAAAATTAGAGAATCCCCTTGTTCTGTAGATACATCACCACCTTTACCAGCAGCGGAATAACCAGAAAAAGGGTGAATATTCTCACCAGATGAAAAAATGCCACAACAGAACCGTTATGATTTTCGGATTGGGCTAAAATGGCCATGCCTGTCATTCCCCCCGGAGAAAAGCCGAACAGGGCCGTACCAAAATCGACCAGCCCAATCTTGTTGGCTATAAATGCCATGCACACGGCCACCGTCAAAAGAACAATGGTGCTCAAAATTGCCATGGGCATTATTTTGACCCCCAGAGTCAGAAGGGAGCGGTCAACGGAGACCCCAAGGGTGATGCCCAAAATGATTTGTATGCCGGTGCGCACAGATGACGGCAAAAAAATCCCCTTGGGTAAAAACAGAACCGTCATCCCAGAGAACAGCATAGCCCCGACAACGGCACCGCCAGGTACATTAAAGCGTTGTGCCAAAAGCCCCCCGACAGTCCCCAACACAATAACCAGCAAATATCTTTCCATACCCTTTTATCCTGCTAAAATAGAACATCAAAATTTTTCGTAACTAACCCGATCACATAAAAGCGTGTCCGCACCATGACCATTTTTACGCAATAATTCAATAAACATGTTTATTTCTCTATAATATCATTGCGGATGGTAATCACTTCGGCCTTCCGCAGGATCGTGCCGTCCCGGGTATTGAGATAGCCTTTTTTAACGATCTCAACTAAGGAGCCCTCTTCCCGGCCGGGGTCCGCCCTTGTCTCAAGCACCTTGCATTGCGCCATGACCGCTTTTCCGTCCTGAAAGGCTATGGGGGCGACCCCTTCGGATTGAAAGAACCTTAAAAGCTTTTTGTGGATGGCGCAGATATTTTTCCCAAGCATTCTTGCCGGTTTGTCCAGGCTCTCTTTTTTTAATTCAAGATTACCTTCAATTGATTCAAAGGCATCCATGATGTCAAGAAGGGCCGTAAAAAACTCGTTTTCCCGTTTTTGCCGATCCTCGGCCTGGGCAGCAAGTTCCAGTTTCAAACCGGCGATTTGCTGCTGGAAATCAATGAGTTTCTTTTTTAACCGTTCTTTTTCACTGCCCATGGTGGCCGTCAAAGATTCCAAGGCAAGGGGCACCAAATCCATCATCCCCTTCGGTGTTGTCGTAAGCGGTTAAAATTTCATCCAACTCCCGTTCCAACCGTTTTTTGGCGTCCTCAAAATCAAAAAAATGGATAAATGTCCAGCAGGCCCTGGAAACCGGGTCAAGCAATTTTTTCTGAGCCTGGGCAATGGTTTTGGCGTCATGACGCCTTTGCCGCATCCCCAAGGCAGCCGCCTGGATGATCTCTTTGTTTGAGGCATCTTTGTCAATGCCCAGCACAGCATAGGGGTTCATCTGTTTTCAATCTCCCAGCAGGTGAATTTTCATTTCAAGGGTGTCAATAATGGGATGGAGCGGGTCAACCGCCATGCAGGAATTGCGCAGATCATTCAATTCCGCTATGTGATAATGTTTTTCCAGTCCACTCTCTTCGATCTGTTCCATCATCTGTTCGATAAACTCAAAAAATTTGTCCCGGAGTTCAGGGAAAGGGGATTTTGTGGCGAGCGCCACAGCCTTGCCCATCTTTCTCTTATTCATGGCACTGTAAAGGGCATCCATTTCCAGGACAATCGCGATCTGCTCCTTGAGATCGATGATATATTCATTGCCCGGATCTACATCAAGGGCTTTTTCAAGGGCAACAAGGCACTGTTTATTGTTTATTTTTCCCCTGTTAAACTTCTCAAGGGCTACCTGGCCCATAAAAAAGGAATATGCTTCGGATATCGGCGCGGAGGGCCTCAGCTTATATAAAAAACCCAATAGCGATTCATATTCAAACAGGTGCCGGCCATCATATTGCATCATTTCCTGTGAAAATTTTTTTTCAACACCAGGCACGGTTTCAAATAGACCGGCTGCTGAGTCAAAGTAGTCGAGAAAATTCTTTTCACCATTTTCCAGGACAAATTTTCCATATTCAAAGCGAATAAGCCCCCGGGCATAATTTGTGAACTCATCAGTCGAATCTGCGGCATCCATTGATTCAAGACGGTTAAACGCCTCCTTGGCACTGCCGGTTTTCAATGCATAAAAACTTTCCCCGATCCGGGAATAACAGGCACCGGTCGAAAGGTAATGCTCCTCATCCCTGAAATAATCCCTGTTCTCCCGAATCATTGCCAGAACGGCGTCAGAAAGGCCGTAGCGTTTTGAAAAACAGGGGGTGCTGATCCATGGAACAGAATGGCTTTCCTGCAGGTCCCCGGAGATGGCCAAAAGATCGGCCATCAGTGCCTTGTCCATATCAAAATGCGTTGCGACGGCACCGTTTAAATCGTCAGACCCGGCCATAGTGTTGATTCTATTTTCAGCCATACGAATCAAACGTTGCCGAACCTTGTCCAGTTTTCCCGGGTCATCCCCCACAGCCTTGGCCAGGTCGCTTGAATAAACGGCTGTCAGCCAATAATCAGCCATAGGTCGGGTATATTCTGCCTGTGTTTCAGCCAGATGGTAGTATGTGAGGGCACTTAAAACGATTATGGCGGGATCTTGCTTGAAAATCATAGACTCCAAAAGGGTTGCCACCGCGCCATAATCGCCTGTTTCCCACAGGGGCTTGGCCAGGGAAAGCCGGCAGTAATCCGAAAGCACCCCAAGCCCTTTGACCAATCGGTCATTGCCATGGACAGACTTGCCGTCCAAAAGCCTGCCCGCATCTGCCAATATCCCGTTGATATCAGACCCGGCATTCATGGACGCGTTAAGCTGTTTAACGGCAAGATCCAGCACCTGATGCTGTTGAGCAATAAAGGCCGCATCACCGGAATCAATCATCTCCCACTGGCCCAGGGCGTCTGTATATCTGCCCTGCTTTGCCAGGGCATAACCAAAATGATAGTGTGCCGCATCATCCAGGCTCTTCAACGACGTGAACAGTTCAATGGCCTGATCAAACATGTTTCCTTTTACAAGGCAGACTGCACTGTCGGACAGATAGGTTTCCTTCTTGTGAATTTGCCCAAGTGTTGCATAAAGATCGGCTGCAGCCTGATAATCCTTATTCCTGACTGCGGTTTCGGCCCTGGCAACCATTTCACCACCCAAAAGGCTTTGTTCAAGGTCACGAATCTTATCCGTAAGCCAGGCTTCGTGTAACAGGGCTTCGGCCTCCTTGAAACAGGAGAGAGCACCGGATAGATCATTTCTGCTTTCTGCTTTCTGGCCTTTTTTTACCCATTCTTCGCCCTTAAGGCCGTGGGTGTGTTTAAGACATATGGCCAGCTTCTCTTCTATTTCCGGGCTGTTATCTTTATGCTTTGCTTTTTTGAATTCTTTTTCCGCCAACAGGTAATTTCCTGTTTCAAACAGTTTTTCCGCCCGTTTCAAAATAACGTCAATTGAGTTTCGTTTTTTAGCCATGGTTACTCCAGATATATCCCGATGGTCATCCCCGGCTTAAAGGGGATCTCTTTAACAAGGCAGTCGGTTCCATGTGAACAGTATTGCCTGATGACGGAACCGCGGGTATCCCCGGGCCTGATTTTATATTTCCAATACCGTTTTCCATGTACGGTTCCGGTGATCTCCCCGTAAACCTTCAAAACAGCCTTTTTGTCACAAAGGTAGCGCAGGCGATCCCTGCTGCTGATGTCATATATTGCCAGATCCGGATTATGTTCCATCAAAACCGGGTAAAATCTGCCTGAACCGTAAAGGGCACGGGATATTCCCCAAAGGGTGTCTGAATCCTTTGCCTGGTATTGCCTGAAACAGACCGGGGGGACCGGTGGTGGAGAGACCTCCGGCGGAATCGGCCCGGTTTGCGGACAGTCGGCTGTTTGGGCCTTTCCGGTGCTTAACGTCTCCTGCATTTTTTTAAGCGTTTCCAATGCCCCTGCCGATCTCTGCCGCAATTCCCGGACAGATTGCCCGGTTTCCCGGATCACGGCGCGGTCATCCGCCGCCATTGCCGCCATTTTTGTAATGCTTGACTGCATTTGTTTCACCCTCCCGGCCATCATACCCAACCGGCTGATGGCATACCCGAAACCCAGCACCAGCAAAACCAGAAGCAAGGCGGTCGGCCACATAATACCCGGAATCCGGTATTTTTCCCCACCAGGGTTTTGGGTAGTATTTTGTTCTGAACCCTCAGGCAGAACCACGGCCTCATTGGCCGGGATGTCGGAAAGGGCATCCAGAAGCCGGAAACAGACCAGGTCCGCATCACATTGGGGGCAGGTGTCACTATCTTCGGGAATGTTGGTAAAATGGCATACCGGACAGGTGACCGTAACAGTCATTTACCTGACAACACCTTTTTGAACGATACCGGTTTCGCTGTCGTATTTGCGGATGATCTCCAAGGCTTCGGGCATAATTTTATCCACAGTCTTGGTTACCAGTTCGATATTTGTGTTGCTCACCGCTTTCATGAGGGTTGCTATTGAATTATAAAAAGACGCGGCCTTTTTGGGATCATGGATTTCACACAGTTCGCCTGCCTTGTTTATATCCATCAACATATTGATTAAGGGGAACGTTTCAAGAAACTCGTCCAGATCGTCAAAGGCGGCAAGGTTCTGCTCATAGGTGCCTGTCCGGTTCATTGTTTCCAGGTACGTAATCTTTTTTGCCAGTTGCGAACGTTGTTTATCAGTCAAAACCCATGGAAACTCCTCAAGTACACTTTTGGCGTAATAAATCATCGAATAGCAGAGTATATTCTCTTCAAACAGCTGTTTTGCCTTGTCGATCTTCATCTTTGCCAGGGTGTAAACCGTGTCGATAACCTCTCCGGTGGTTGGATGGAGAACATTGTGGATATCCTTTACGATATCGGCACTTCTGACGGTCAACTCCTCCACGGCATAAGTATCGGATTCATCTGCATTGGCTTTATCAATCATGGTTTCAAGTTCCATAAACAGCTTTTCGTCTGCCTTGCCCCTGGACAGGGTTTTACTTAAGCCAACGTCCGGAAGCTGTGTCAAAGCACCTGAAACCTCGACAATATTGTTTTCATCTATTTTCAGCTTCACCGAGATACTGAAAGGCGTATCAGATTCCTTATCATCCGAGTTGTACCGGTACTCCCTGATGTCCTCCGCATCAATGCTCAGCCAGAAGTCGCCAATGGATTCTTCTGCTTCATTGACAATATTGAAAAATTTCATATGAATCAATTGCTGATAGGCGTCCACAAGCCTGAAGACTTCCTCCTGTTCGCAGGGCAAAGGGGTGTTTTTTTCCACAAACAGGTATTTGTCTCCATTGTCAAGGGCAACATAGTAGTCATGGGCTGCAGCATGAACAATGTTGAATACGCCCTGGTCTATGGTATGCCGTTCAAGGTCAAATCCACAATGGCGGCAAATGGTGTCCGACTGCCCGACAATGCCCCCGCACCCCTGACACTCGTAATTATCGGCAAGGCGGTGGCTTAAAATCGCGGCACCCTCGGCAACAGCCAGCATGGGCCGGTCATGGAGCATCACTTTTTCCTTGCCGAACATATCTTCCATTGCCTTGATAATACATGGAATTTTTGAACTGCCGCCCACCATCAGCACATTGTCGATAAGATCCGGCGAGAAATAAATATCATCGAGCAGCTTTTTAACCAGGGTCAGGGTGTTTTCCACCTCAGGCCGGATCAACGCCTCGAAGGTTTCCCGGGTCAGCGTAACATCCACATCCAAAAGGTCGCCGTCGGCATCCTTGAGCAGGCCCAGAAGTTCGATATAAACTTCCGGCTCATGGCTAAGCTTAATTTTTGCCTGTTCAACAGCAGCTTTGAGTTCTCCCAGGAAACGGTTTTTCACACCGGGATCCTGCCCAGCTATCATTGCGGCAATATCATCAATTTCATATTCACGGGCGGTTTCCTGTAAAACATACTCTTCCAGTTTCCGGTCAATATCCTCTCCGCCGAGCCACATATTACCGCCTTTGCCCTGCTCTATAAACTGCCCGCCACTGATCGTAAGAACAGAGAGGTCAAAGGTGCCGCCACCAAAATCAAATACCAGAATCGTCCTGGCATCATCTTCATTCACCTGGTCCACCCCAAAGGAAATTGCCGCCGCTGTAGGCTCTGAAAGCAGCCGTTGAACTTTAATGCCGGCCAGGGCCGCCGCCGTTCTTGTGGCATGTTTCTGTTTATCGTTGAAATAGGCCGGCACGGTGATCACGGCATATTCCACCTTATCCCCAAGGTTTTTTTCCGCATCCTTTCGAAGTTTTTCAAGAATCTTCGATGAAATTTCTTCAGGGGAATATTCCTTATCACCGATACGGATCACCAGGCTGTTATCAGTACCCTTGGACTGGCTGGCAATCATGAAGGCGTGTCTTGGGTCTTTAATAAGCTTTTGAACTTCCGGGTTGGTGATACTTCTGCCCATTAACCGCTTCACCGCCGTTATGGTGCTGGCCGGCTCCTGTTTGATCCATTCCAGGGCATGCTTTCCCACAACAAATTCAGCCTGATTCCGTATTCCTGTAAGCCGGTTCAGTATGCCAATTTTATTTTGTTTTATGCATACACAGGATGGGGTTATGGGGTCTCCCTCACTGTTGGGTATTATTTCAACATGCACCTTTTTAATACCGGCTGCCGAGTTGGTGGTTCCTAAATCTATTCCAATGGATTTTGACATAATATCTTCTGTTTTTAGGGTTTAAAGTAGGTGCTGACTATTAACAAAACAGGATAAAATTTTCAATAATTTTCACGGCCCGGGCCAGGGAGTTTTATCCCGCCCGGATGTCATAAATGAATGATTTCCATATGGGTATCGGCAATCATGGCAAGTCCCAGTTCGTCAGCCATATTAAACACCTTGTCTATTTTGGCGTTGATTGTGCTTGCATCGTTTCCCACCAGCGCGAATCCGATTTCAGCCCAGTCATGGCTGTCGTTGAGTGCGGTTTCGGCCACGCTGATGTTAAACCGGTTCTGCAATCTTGAAATCATTGATTTAACAATGGAACGTTTGGCTTTAAGAGAGTGAACGTCAAAAAGCCTGAGTTTGATTTGCCCTGTTCCAACAACCATATTAAAATGCCTTTCTTTTTTCTCTGCGCAATAACTGTTTACAGACGCAAGTTTTTGGCCTGCCGGTACAATAACCACGTCTTCGGATACAAAACTATATTTTATCTGCGTAAATTCGTTATATAAAGAAAAATTTTTTTCATTATATGCTACAAAGGGTCCTATGAAAGATGTGAGTCCTGAGTAGTGAGTAGTGAGATTTAAACCAAGCTGTCTTTCTCACTACTCAATACTCACTACTCACATCTTTCATTTATTCAATGCGGCCTGACACCGATAACATCCGGATGGATCTCTTTTTTATGGAAGGTTGAATATGACGTATGACGTAATTATCGTGGGCGGCGGCCCCGCAGGACTCTTTGCGGCCTATCATCTGATGGAACATGCCAGCCTCAAAGTCCTGCTCATTGAACGGGGTGAACGGCCGCAAAAACGCAAATGCCCCATCAGCAAAGTCCAGAAATGTGCCCAGTGCGATCCGTGCAATATTCTGTCCGGCATTGGGGGCGCCGGCCTGTACTCGGACGGAAAACTGAATTTCATTCCAAGGCTTGGCAAAACCGATCTCACCCAATTCATGCCCATGCCCCAGGCCCAGGCGCTGATTAATGAAACCGAAGAGATTTTTACCCGCTTTAAGATGGATGCCAAGGTATTTCCCACCAACATGGATGAGGCCAGTATCATCCGCAAGGAAGCCAAACGATTCGGCATCAATCTTCTGCTTATCCGGCAAAAGCATCTGGGCAGTGACAATCTTCCGGGCTACATCACAGAGATGGCCGATTACATAGAGTCCAAAGGCCTTGAGATACGAACCGGTGAGAATGTAACAGATATCATTGAAAAAGATGGGGTTATCCAGGGGGTGGTAGCTGACAAGGGAGACTATCATGCCCGCAACGTAATTCTGGCACCGGGACGCGTCGGCGCCAACTGGATGTCATCCCTGGCGCTTAAACATGGCATTGAATTGAGCCAGCGGGGCATAGAGGTCGGTGTCCGGGTGGAGGTGCACAACGATATCATGGATGATCTGTGCAACGTGATCTATGACCCGACCTTTTTTATCCGCACCCACACCTATGATGACCTGACCCGGACATTCTGCACCAACCAGGGCGGATTTGTGGCGTTGGAAAATTACCAGGATTTTGTCTGCGTTAACGGGCATGCCTATTCAAATAAAAAATCGAGCAACACCAATTTTGCTTTTCTGTCAAAGGTGGTGCTCACGGAACCGGTCACGGACAACCAGGCCTACGGGGAATCCATCGGGCGTCTGGCCAGCATCATCGGCGGAGGCAAACCCATTCTCCAGCGATTCGGGGATCTGAAACGGGGCAGACGATCCACCTGGAACCGGATCAACAAAAGTTATATTGAACCCACCATGACCAATGTGGTGTGCGGGGACATTGCCATGGCGCTCCCCGAGCGGATACTGTCCAATCTAATCGAGGGACTGGAGACCTTAAACCTGGTGGTCCCCGGAGTATCCAATGATGAAACCCTGCTCTATGCCCCGGAGATCAAATTCTTTGCCACCCAGATTAAAACCACCCCGCACTTGGAAACCAGAATCAAGGGCATGTATGTGGCCGGAGACGGTCCGGGGGTGGCCGGCAACATCGTATCCGCAGCGGCCACCGGACTGATTCCGGCAAAAAAAATCATTGCGTCACAATAGGGGCAGGATAATAAATCGCGCAGGCATCATCGGATTCCCAGGCCATGACCCTGGAGACAACGATTTTTTCATCCACATTTTTGTCCAGGTATGTCTGGACCTTGTCTGCAATATAGATGGCAATACGCTCGGACGTGGGCTGTGTATCTGCAAAAGCAGGCAGTTCGTTTAAAAATTTGTGGTCCAGTTCCCCGTCTACAACCGAGCGGACCGCCCGTTTGATATCCCCGAAATCGGCCAACACCCCGGCGTCGTTCAATTGATCGCCCTTGACATATACCTCCACCTGCCAATTATGTCCGTGCAAATTCTCACATTTCCGGCCCACCATGGCAAGCTGGTGCGCCCCGGCAAACCGGGTTTTAACCTTTAGTTCAAACATAGCCCCCCATCCGGTTGTTGTTCCATCACAAATTTTTAAACAAATTTTTCAGCTTGTTTGATATTTTATTTGAATCAAGTTTGTCAAACTCTTCGAGCAGCGTCTTTTGTTTCTGGTTCAGTTTGGTAGGCGTTTTGACGATCACCTTGATAATCTGGTCTCCTCTCCGGCCGGTTCTCAAAGAGGCAATACCCTCCCCTTTAAACTGGAAAGACTCTCCATACTGGGTTCCGGCGGGGATTGTCAGGTTCTTTTCTCCCACCAGCGTAGGTACGTTAATTTCAGCACCAAGTGCGGCCTGGATAAAAGAGATATCAATGGCGCAGACAATATCGGTTTTGTCCCGCTGAAAAAACTTGTGGGGTTTGACATTAATCACCACATAAAGATCACCTGAAGGGCCGTTAGGCGTGCTGGACGACTCTCCTTCTCCGGTAAGCCGCAACTTTGACCCCACATCCACACCGGCAGGAATTTTGACCTGAACCTTGCGGTTGATTTCCATACGGCCACCGCCCCGGCATTTGGGACAGGGATTGGGGATAATTGTCCCCCTGCCTTTGCAATAGGGACAGGTTGTTTTGACTTTGAAAAAACCCTGGTTCTGAATATACTGCCCCGTGCCCCGGCATTGGGCGCATGTTTCCGCAGAGGAGCCGGGTGCGGCACCGGACCCGTTACACTCGTCACAGGTTTCCCGCTTTGGTATGGAAATGGTTTTTTCCGTACCAAAGGCAGCCTCCATAAAATCAATGGTCATGTCATAGCGCAGATCAGATCCCCGCCTGGCCCGGCTGCTGCCACGCCCGCCGCCAAAACCAAAAAAATCTTCAAAAATATCCCCGAAACTTGAAAAGATATCCTCAAATCCGCTGGGACCTGAATGGCCGGCGCCTTCAAGTCCCTGGTGGCCAAACTGGTCATAAATCCGGCGTTTGCCGTCGTCGTTCAAAACTTCATAGGCTTCAGACGCTTCTTTAAATTTTTCTTCAGCCTCTTTATTATCCGGATTCTTGTCCGGATGATATTTGATTGCAAGCTTTCTGTAGGCTTTTTTCAGCGTGGTTTTATCTGTATCCCGGCTTACCCCAAGGATTTCATAGTAATCTCGTTTTTCACTCATATTAGTGCCCGATAGTGCTTTAGTTCATTTATAATTGTGTTTAACCCGGTTGTATGATAGCTTCCAAACTTGCTTTGACTAAAATAAACAATTTAAAATAACTCAGATTCTAAAGTTGTCAACGATGAACCAAGAACTGGATTTTGTCAAAGAAATGTTTGACAAAATTGCACCCAAATATGATTTTTTAAACCGACTGCTCAGCATGCGCCAGGATGTTTACTGGCGAAGGGAGATGGTCAAGGCTGCACAATTAAAATCCGGCGCTGCAGTGTTGGATGCAGCCTGCGGGACCTGTGATGTGGGCATTGAAGTCAGCCGGTTTCTCAAGGGCCGAACATCAATTACCGGACTGGATTTCTCCTTTGGCATGCTGGCCCTTGGCAAAAGGAAACTAAATGGTCCCAGGGGTCAAGCCATTTGCCTTGTCAACGGCGATGCGTTGAACCTGCCTGTAAGAAATCAGCAGTTTGACGCAGGTTTCATGGCCTTTGGCATCCGCAATATCATGAACCGCACCGGGGCCATGAAGGAATTTTACCGCACCCTGAAACCGGGAGGCAGAATCATCATCCTGGAATTGACCACACCCCAAAAGGGATTAATGCGCAGGTTTTACCTGTTGTACTTTCAAAAAATATTGCCCATAATCGGCTCTTTTTTTTCAAAACACGGCAATGCTTACGCGTATCTGCCTGAGTCCGTATTAAAATTCCCCGATCCTGTCTCCTTTGCAAATCAGATGAAAGCAGCAGGGTTTAAGGATATTCGGTTCAAGGAGATGACCCTGGGCATTGTCACCCTATTTGTAGGTATTAAACGGTAACCTGCTATTATTACAGTCCGTCTTGACAATGATCCCAGCATACTTTATAAACGGTCTTCCAAAAAAAGATTGAAAAAAATTTAGAAATGAAAAAATTTCTTTTAAATACAGTTGAAGGCCGGGTCCTTGTGGCCGGTTTTGTGCTGACCGCCCTGTTCCTTCTTTATGTTATCGTTGGCACGGCCCAGGGTTCGCCGGGTGCCGAGGTTGGTTTGGTAGTGTTCATTACCCACTGTGTGGGCAGCCGGGCCGGAGCCATCGGCCTTTGCATCCTTAACGGCGTTGACCCTGTTACCACCATTGCCTTAAATTTTTATCTGGAATGTCTGATTGTCTGCTATACCTATGCAAGCTTTGCTTTAAGCACCAACGGTATATTCAAAGCGGCCTGGATCAAAAGAGCCATGAGCATGCTCAAGGAAAAGGCTGAGGACAAAAAAGAAAAAATAGCGCGCTGGGGCTGGATCGGAATATTTACTTTTGTGCTGGCCCCCCTGCCCTTCACAGGCCCTGTCGTGGGAACCATCATCGGTTATATGCTCAGGATGCGTCTGTTCAGCAACTTCAGTGCGGCGGGCCTGGGCACCCTGACAGCCATCGTGGCCTGGGGCTATGGTTTTGATGTTCTGGAACACCGGTTTGCAATGCTTCAGTATGTTTTTGTCGCCATCTGTGTAGTCATCATCATCCCTTACCTGAAGCCATTGAAAAAATTCATTGATTCCCTGCGCCATGAACGTGATGAATAAGGCGCCGGATGCCCAACGGCTTAAACATTGGGACGTTTAAATGGAGAACCTGTTTGAAAATGTTCCTGACAACTTGCCGACTGAACAGTTCACTGATTTGCTTAAAGGGGAAAACATTCGGATCGAACGTATCGTTTCTTTGGGCCACACGTCACCTGAATCCGGGTGGTATAGCCAAGATGAGAACGAATGGGTGCTTGTATTAAAAGGTTCAGGTACAATTCTGTTCGAAAACGAGGGAGAACGCGTGTTAAATAAAGGGGACTATCTTAACATTCCGGCTCACACAAAACACAAGGTCACGCGAACAGACCCAGATAGCATAACAATCTGGTTAGCTGTTTTTTATTAGAAACACAGCGTCTTATCCCGATTAAGAAAGATCCATAACTCTTCACCCGCATTTTTTTTGAGTCTGCACGCATCACTTCATTTTTAGCGACTCCCTAATCTGCCATATGTGTTGAATCAGTTTTAAAATCACTGCGAAAATTACAGGCAGCCCTGAACCTGACCGACCACCTCTGCCACCATTTTTTCAAGAACCTGATAAGGTTTTGCTCCCACAAGCCTTCTGTTTTTCATAAAAAAGGTGGGGGCAGCCACAAGTTCAAGTTCCCTGGCCTTTGCCCAGTCCCGGTCCACAGCATCGGCATAGGATCTTAACGCAATGATTTTTTCTGCCTGTGCCACATCCAGACCGGCTAAGGCCACTAAATCGAGGATCACCGCTTTGTCAGCCAGGTTCCTGCCATCCACAAAATAGGCCTTGAAAGCGGCATCGTGAAACTGATGGGCCCGGCCGCGCGCCTGGGCCCAGAGGCCGACCTCCTGGGCCAGACGGGAATTATAAACCATTTTCCCCTCCCCGAAGGGCAGGTCAAAGCTTTGTGCCGTGACTTTAAGACTGGCGGTCACCTGTTCCTGGGTCACCAACAGGCCTTTTTTTTCTAACAAGCGCGCCATGGGCAATCCTTGTTCAGGCACATCCGGCTGCAGCGGATAGGCCCGCCACTTTACTTCGATATCGTACGTCTTCCTTAATTTATCAATACTCCCGGTACTGAAGTAGCACCAGGGTCAGATATAGTCTGAAAAGATTTCAAGTTTACATGGATGCTGATTTTGAGGATTTTCCGGGATGCCTAAAGAATCACTGTGCGCCATAAGTTTTACCGCATTTTACTTTGATTTTAGTTGTGCTGCCCACATTGTGGCCAGATTTGATTTATACCATACTAAAGATAAAGGCAAACATATGCTAAAAATTTATCGGGGTAATTTAAAACAAACATATAATAATCCTAAGCAAAAAGAACCAGGCTGGTGGCCATAACAATCATGCCGGCCACCACCCCATACATAGCGATATGATGTTCCCCATAATTTTCTGCTGTAGGCAGCAGTTCATCCAGGGAAATAAAGACCATAATTCCAGCCACCATGGCAAACAGGAATCCGAAGACGTAATCATTCATGTACCTGAAAATGAAAAAATATCCGACCAAAGCCCCGACAGGTTCTGAAAGTCCGGAAAGAAACGAAAGGCCAAATGCTTTTTTTCTACTGCCGGTGGCATAATAAAGAGGTACGGATACGGCAATCCCCTCAGGGATGTTATGGATGGCGACAGCCACGGCAATGCTCACACCCAGAGTGGGCTCCTGCAGACCGGCAACAAACGTGGCAAGCCCTTCGGGAAAGTTGTGGATGCCTATGGCGATGGCTGAAAAAATCCCCATGCGTTTCAGGTTTCTTCTCTTATCTTCCTCAGCAGCAGCCCCTGACATTTCTTCAATTTCCCGCACCTCATGAGGATTCTCAAATGAAGGAACCAGCTTATCAATAATTGCGATCAACAATATGCCGCAAAAAAAAGCGAATGTGGTTATCAAATAGCCTTTACTTTCTCCTGCCGCAGTGCTCAAACTATCCCGAGCCTTAACAAAGATCTCGATCATGGAGACATAGATCATTACCCCCGCCGAAAACCCCAGAGAAGCAGTAAGAAAACGAACATTTGTTGTCCGGGTAAAAAAAGCCAGCGCACTTCCGATACCGGTGGAAAGCCCGGCAAAAAGCGTCAGACTTAATGCAAAAAGAATTGAACTGGTGTCATATGTCATTTAAAATCTCCGGATAATAGATTAGGAATCAGCTCTGTAAACAAAAACAAATTACTCTCATTTTTTCAACAAAAAATGTGCCCATTTTAGTTTTCTGCAGCCTTACAAGGTTCCTCCTTCGATTTTTTATATTTGACACCCCTTTACTGCTCAGATTATATACTCACACCCAATTTACATCCAGAAGAGGAAAACTTGCAATGAATACAAGCCACACATTGATGCAAAATGCATCAAACTTGGAAAAAACGGTCGTGGGTGTTAGTGGACGTCCCAGAATCAAAGGCAATTCTGATATAACCGCCATGGGCTAACCCTGACATATCAACTGATAGGCATAGCCCAAAACAAAGCTTGAAAGTTCTAAGTAACTTACCCAGACTTTCTTAGAAATTCTAAAAGGTTTATTAATCTTAGCGCCTGAGAAAGCCAATACCAGATCGGACCTCTTATGAACAACACACAGACATTTCAATCGCAGCTGCGTCCCTTACTTTTTCTGACCGCTATATTTTTTTTGAACTTTAGCATTCGTATTATCATATCCCCACTTTTACCTACTATTCTACAGGACATGTCCCTGACAGGCGACCAAGCAGGCTCCCTTTTTTTGGTCTCTGCCTCGGGATATTTTATTACCCTGATCTGCTCAGGATTTATCTCAGAAATACTGCTGCATAAAAAAACCATTGGTCTGTCTGCAATCGTGACCGGTTTTTTCTTTATCATAACAGGCTTATGTAACAGTCTGACCATGATGCGGGCCGGTATATTTATCACCGGCATGGGCGCGGGTCTGTATCTACCCAGTGGAATTGCCTTGCTCACGGCTTCGACAAGTCCGCAGAACTGGGGCAAAGCCATCGGAGTTCATGAATTGGCACCGAATTTAAGTTTTCTATTGTCACCGATTATCTGCGAAGCACTGTTATTGTTCATGTCTTGGCGCAGTATTCTAATGCTGACCGGAATGGTATCGGTGGTGCTTGGCATAAATTTTTTAAAATTCAGCAAAGCAGTGGATTTTCCGGGCCAAGCCCCTATGTTGAGAGCCATTGTCCCACTGTTATTCATCCGTTCTTTCTGGATTATGATCGTGCTGTTCACGATGGGAGTAATCAGTTCATTAGGGGTCTATGCCATGCTTCCTTTGTATCTGGTAAACGAGCATGGAATGCCACAGCCCGAAGCCAATACATTGATTGCCTTGTCCAGAATTCTTACCCTGCCCGTACCTTTTGCCGTTGGCTGGATATCTGACCGATATGGAATAAAAAAAACTTTGAGTACAGCCCTTATCTTAAGCGGACTCGCCACCCTGGGTATCGGATTATTGTCCGGGACAGGCCTTAAGACCGTGATTTTTCTGCAGCCACTTTTATCAGTCTCTTTTTTCCCTCCGGCATTTTCAGCGCTCTCAAGTATCGGAGCCAAAGAAACCCGGAATATCATAGTTTCGTTGACTGTCCCGGCAGCATTTCTCATGGGTGCCGGCGGTGCCCCGGCTCTGATGGGATTTCTTGCAGATCGTGGATTCTTTTCTATGGGGTTCACAGGTGCCGGTATTGCCATCTTAATGTTTGCATTCCTGCCGATTTTTTTAAAATTTAATGAAATTCCAAACCAGAACTCTGTATTTTAGAAAAATAATGTATTGTCGTCAGCAGAATGCTTGATGGCGTAGGAGGGCTCCTCAGTGATGAGGAGTCCCTATCCCGATTAAAAAAATTATTTTATATTGATAGACCAGATAGGCCCATAGCCTTTATTAGATTAAGGCTGAGTACAAAACGTTCGATACAACACCAGCGAATAATACTAAAGTTGGAGTTATTAAAAACGATTTTTGGGTGGATAATTTGTAAATGTCTTGCATGGAACTATTTATCAAAAAAAATGTTGTACTGAGACAAAAAATCCCTATTGCAGACAGTAATTCAAAGTTGCTTAATCCAAATATTTTTATACAGAAAAATAAAACCGCCAAAGGAAGTGTAGATACTCCAGTTGTATATATACATGTTGAAATTTCTTCTTTTTCTTGGCTTATGAGTTTCATTATCAGAAAAAAACATACAAAAACAGATGCAGATGGAATCAATGAAAACAACAATAACTTAAAGTAAGTTCCTGCCATCCCCCCCATATATTGGCCAACCTCTTGCGATTCAGAAACAATACTATGTCCTAATAAAAAACATGATATCGAAAATATCACAACCAATACAATTCCTGCTCGTAAAGCATTTGATTGCCCAAGGTTTTTGAGCGCCTCAGATTGACCTCCAATTGGGTCGCGACTCAGTATTTTTAATGCCTTAATTGCCTGACTTGTCGCTTCTTTGGTTTGGGCAAAAACTTTTTGCCCCATTTCTTTCCCTTTAGAAATAATTTCATTTTGTTGTTTTTCGTTTTGCATAATAATCCCCTTTTTTATGTTATCAGTGAATTAGTATAGAATGAGCCAATATAGTTATAGAAGGATTCTGTCTATTGTTCTGGGTGGAACGGTTTAGAGCAAAAATCCAACTGAATTGGAGAATATACTGACCGCTGCTTAGAAGGCAAGAAAGAATTTAAATTCCCTGATTTTGATTTTTACAGGCATTACTTCCGTCTGGCGAACGTGGAAATGAAAAGGAGGAATGGTTTGGCCCTTAGCTTATCAGCATTTATTGCGTTTATTCCCATTGCCCTGGTATTAATCTTTATGGTTGGCTTAAGATGGCCCGCCACCCGGGCCATGCCCCTGGCATGGCTGGTCTGCGCCCTGATCGGGGCAACCCTTTGGAAGATGCCGGCAGGCCTTGTGGCCGCCTCGACCCTGAGCGGGTTCTGCAGCGCCATCAACGTGCTCATCATCGTGTTCGGTGCCATTCTCATCCTATACACCCTGAGGGAGAGCGGTGCCATGGAGACCATCTCCTACGGTTTTACCACCATCTCACCGGACCGCCGGGTCCAAACCATCATCATAGCGTTCCTATTCGGTGCCTTTATTGAGGGATCTGCCGGTTTCGGTACGCCTGCGGCCATTGCCGCACCGTTGCTGCTGGGATTGGGATTTCCCGCCCTGGCTGCGGTGTGTGCCTGCCTGATGCTCAACTCCATTCCCGTCACCTTCGGGGCCGTGGGCACCCCCATCTGGTTTGGGCTTAAAAATCTCAAGCCGGTGGTGGAGGCCGCTGTCGGCCAGGGTGCACCCGTGGCCTCCTTTGACGCCTTCATGCACCAGGTGGGTGTTTATTCCGCCCTGATTCATGCCGTGGCCGCCATCCTGCTGCCCCTGTTTGTGGTCTGTTTTCTCACCCGGTTTTTCGGTAAAAACAAATCTTGGGCCGAGGGGTTAGGTGTCTGGAAATTTGCCGTATTTGCCGGGCTGTGCTATGCCGTTCCCTATCTGTTCACTGCTGTCGTTTTTGGTGTGGAGTTTCCCTCTTTACTGGGCGGACTCATCGGATTGGGGCTGGTAATCACCGGTGCCAAGAAAAAACTTTTTCTGCCTGCAGATAGCTGGGAGTTTGCCGACCGGGCCCATTGGGAAAAGGAGTGGCTCGGGGATATTGAGCCGGGTTCCAACAACCTGACCCCCAAAATGAGCCAGTTGGCCGCCTGGACACCCTATGTCCTCATTGCCCTGCTGCTGGTACTCACACGGCTATCCTTTCTGCCCTTTAAGGGATGGGTTACATCCTTTGTAATCTCCTTTCCCAAAATTCTGGGCTGGGAAACCGTCAACTTTGCCATGAAACCGTTTTACCTGCCCGGCCTGGTTCCCTTTATGCTGGTGGCGATACTGACCATATTCATACACCAGATCCCCGGATCCAAGGTGGCCCTGGCCTGGAAGGATACCGTCATGAAGATGAAGAACCCCACCATTGCAATGCTCTTTGCCGTGGCCATGGTGGAAATTCTTAAACAGTCGGAACACGGTACGGCCGGGTATGCCTCCATGCCCCTGACCATGGCTCAATTTGTGGCCGGGCTTTGCGGGTCTTTATGGCCCATGGCGGCTTCCTATGTCGGGGCTTTGGGCGCTTTTATCACCGGCTCCTGCACAGTGTCGAACCTGCTGTTTGCCGACTTCCAGTACGGCGTAGCCGCCACCACCGGCGACAGCCATATCATTATTGTGGCACTGCAGTCCGTGGGGGGGGCCATGGGAAATATGATCTGCGTGCATAACGTGGTGGCGGCATCGGCCACCGTGGGCCTGGCCGGCATGGAGGGCACTATTATCCGCCACACCATGATCCCTTGTCTGCTTTACGGACTTTTGACCGGCGTTATGGGAATGCTTTTTATTTACATTCTGTTTCCAGGGACTTTTTAGGAGAAAACCTATATCAATGCCGTGGAGGATTTTTCAAACATGGGCCTGACCCGCAACGCCAAAGCCCTGCTGCTCATTGAAGAGGACGGGCATCCCGCCCAGGTGGCCGAAGAGAGCGAAAAGAACATGATAAGGTAAAAGTCAGGCATGTGATTGAGATCTATGCCGACACCATTAAGGACTCAATTAACGATTAGCCGGTCGGTACTGATGGATTGTACCGATAGTCAAGCGCCTCAGGCGTTGCCGGAGGCGCTTGACTACCTGCGGCTGTTTTATGCCATCTATAATCTGAATAAATCCTAAGATTCATCCCCCCCTCCAGGGGTGTATCGGGTTGAATATTCCCGAGCACATCATAATTCCAATAGTAAATCAATGCAGGCGTTAAATTTGCCCCCATCTGCCAGCGGCTCGACGAACAATCGGCACGAATGGTTTTAACCACCCTTTTACAAAATGTCTCCAGTGTTTCATCTTCCTGGGTGACCAATGCCCGGGGTGTGTCGCAGACGGTGCTTTTTCCGTCCAAAGCCAGGGTGGTCGGGGCCATGCCCTTAATCTCAATCACATCGCCGGGGTGCACCCCCTGCTTTACCAAAAACCGGTTACTGAATTTCAGCGCTTTCACACTGGTCCCAAAAATGTCAGCAATGCCGGACAGGTCATTGTGGGTCTGGACAACATAATGAATGGTTTTTGGCAGCCCTTTGACTTCTGTGCTGCCGGACGGATGCGGTTTCGGGTTTTTCGCCCAATCAGGATAGGTTCGGATCATTTCAGCCGTCAAAGAGGAATACCCTATTTTTGTCATCAGCACATACCCGTTGCTGCTGGCATACGGATAAATTGAGGCTGCATGTTCAAGGTCCGGATTCAGTTCATACAGGGTTGGAATCATCTTTTTCAGGGGTTTAACCGGCGTTTGGGCCTGAAGTGTTTTAGACTCAAACCCAGGAACCGAAAGCATGGCCAATCTGTTTTGCTTAAGATAGCGGTATATCAATGACGCAGCCAGACACTGGGGGACATACTCCCTGGAAAAAGGCCCCAAAAGACTGTTTTTGAAAATCGGTCCAAATTGCCTTCCCGGATCGTCACCGCAATTGAGTAAGACATCCGTGACCATTCTGGTACCGTGGTGGTAACTGGCCAGGCTTAATACCGTGCTGCCAAACACCCTGCGGTTGTCCCGCAGGTATTTGGCACAGGCCTCAGCTGATTTTTGATAATCCGTTCGCTCATCCAGTCCATTCTCCCCGATTTTCAAGCCGTAATGAACGGCGGTGGTGTCAAGAAACTGAAACATTCCAAAGGCTCCGGCATTGGACAGTGCACCTGGATTAAAACCGCTTTCCACAAACGGCAGGGCAAAGGCAACATCTTCGGCAATACTGTATTTCTTAAATATCTTCTTTATGTCATACAGGTATTTTTCGCTTCGCCGGATGATATTGTTTGATTTATCCACATTCTGAACCGCGTAATATTTGATAAAATAGCTGACGTGCCGGACCAGCGCATCATCGACGTCAAATGCGGTTTCCCCCCAGTCAGCCATCATTTCCGTCAACTGTTTTTCAACCGTGTTAAGATCAAATGCAACAGGTTTTAAATTCAAATTCACACGATTTTGCGCCATGGCCGCACTGCTCTGGAACATGGAGAAACAGATCAGTATCAAAAAAATACTGCCTGGTTTTTTGTTTATCTGTTTAAAAAAAAGAGAGGATGTTTTCATAAAAAACTTAAGATATATTTGGATTCACAACTTGCGTTATTGCACATACCACTAAACCAATAAACTATCCTGTCGTTCGCGTAAATGCTTTCTCAAAAAGGGCCGTTTTTAATATTCTATATAATTTAAAATACAAAGTCCATATCTTGCATTCGATTAAAAGATTCACACAAAATGGCCGAACTTATGATCAACCCCTTAAAGTGTATCCGGAACCATCAGAATATAGCGGTAGACATATACGGAGACCGGAACACCCAGCAGGACTCCCCATAATCCGAATAGTGAGTGTCCGACGTAAAGGATGATCAAGGTCAATAAAGGATTGATTTTAAAAACAGCGGAAACTATTCGAGGGTTTAGAATATACGCCTCCACCATATGCACAAAGGAAATCATTAAGAGTGCCTTACCTGCCAGATTTACACCCCCCTCGTTAAAAGCAAGCAGTAAAATAGGAATTAAAGAAATAAATGTCCCCCATACAGGAATCAACCCGGCAAAAAAAACGATACTTGCAAGCAAGGCCACAGTTTCCAATTTTAAAAACCAAAGCAATAAAGAGGTGAACGCCGTGTTAACCATAGCAATCAAAATTTGTGCCTGAAAATTATACCCGACTACCAAAGCAAACTGAACGACGCTGCTGGCGGTTTCATCATAGGCAACTTTAAAGCGTGTGTTTTGCAATGCGGATATACCTCGCTTGAGCCTGGGGAAATCTAACAGGATTAAAAAACTAAATAGAGTGCTAAAAAGAAAATAAGTTATAAAATGAATGGTATGATTGAAAAATTTGACCACAAAATCAACGAGTGCGTCACGATTGATTCCCAATAAATTATCAATGGTTGCAGCTTCTTTGATATGTTGAATAACCGGGGCCATTTGAGGTTGCCGATGTGTCAGATCATCAAGATACAGGTGAACTGCATCCACAGATTGAGGCAATTTGGTGATGAACAGCTTTGTCTCTCCTATGATGTGCGGCAATACAAGGAAAAACAGACCCGTTACAATTGATACAAAAAGCAGGTATATCGCTATGGTCCACAAGTATCTTTTTACTTGGATTCGACGTTCCAATACAATAATGATATTGTTGAATATATAGCACAGAATAAAGGTCAAGAACACGAGTACAAAAACCTTGCGTAATAGAAATAACAGCCCAAAGAAGCAAGACCAGATGACCACCTTTTTATTGATCCGCACAAACTGATAGAGATCAATCATCAATAATATTCCCCCCATTCAAAAGATCCATGACAGGCTCTCTCCCAATCACGGATTCTTATTGAAACCGAGCTGATTATGAGCATGCCGATAAATTCCCGTGTTATGTTCTTTTTTCTTTAAAAATTGGTCGTGCCGGATATTTCTTTTTGTTTCAATTGATTGCTGATCTGTATCCAACGGCTGACAAGAGAAATCCCGATAGAGCCCAGGATAATTGTCCCTATGATCCCCAAAGACAATAGTGTGGATATGTGGATGAATTTTAGCAGGAACATTTTGACACCAATAAAAACCAGCACCAGCGACAGGCCGACTTTCAGATAGCGAAAATAGTCTATTGCCCCGGCAAGGGCAAAATAAAGGGATCTCAACCCCAGAACGGCAAATACATTGGAGGTGAATACAATAAATTCTTTTGTCGTGATGCCGAAGATCGCAGGAATTGAATCCAGGGCAAATATAAGATCCGTGGCCTCCACCATGATGAGTACCAGAACCAGAGGCGTAAACATGCGGTGGCCGTTGACAATGGTGATAAGGCGTTGTCGATCATAGGAAGGAGATATGGGCAGAAATCTTCTGGCCAATTGCATTAAGATATTTTTTTCCGGTTCCACACTTTCTTCTTTGGCACACAGCAATTTGATTCCGCTGAAGATTAGAAAAGAACCAAAAACGATCAGGATCCATTCAAATTGCCGTACCAGGGCAGCTCCAGCCCAGATCATGCTCCCTCTCAGAACGAGGGCACCCATGATGCCCCAGAACAGAAGCCGGTGCTGATAGGCTAAGGGGACCTGAAAGTACCTGAAAATCAAGGCCATGACAAACACATTGTCCATGGACAGGGACAGCTCCACAATATAACCAGTCAAAAATTCAAGAGCCTCTTCCTGACCGCGTAAAACATTCAGTCCCCATGCAAATCCCATGGCTACCGCAACCCATATGGCCGTCCACAGGATGGCCTCTTTGAATCTTACGGCATGGGCTTTCCGGTGGAACAAACCCAGATCCATGGACAGACATAGGATAACGGCAAGGATAAATGCAGTCCAATGGACCCAGGTGATTTCAGCAATCATAGATACCTTCCTTAACAAAATCATTCGTAGATACCATGCCGATAAAATAAAAAAACCTTTACCCTCGGCATGGTATCCGGGATAAAGGTCTTGTTTACAGAATCACTGCCCCGGTACCGGGTCTTTCGACCGTCTTGACGGAATCCGGGTCGGTCTTTTCTTCGACCGATAACTACTCCCCTTTATAATGTTGTGTACATATAATTCGTTCACTTTTAATTGTCAATTTTTTTTACACCAATCCAGTGCTGACGGATGAATTTAAAAAATAGTAGGCTGAGGAGATCAGGACAAGCCAAAACAAACCACCAAGGCCATTATCATGATTTCTAGAATAATTGGAATAATTGGGGTCAGAGTAAAGTTAAATCTTTGGCCTCCGCCACCCAACCGGCCTTCCTCTTTTCTTTTCCTTAACCCGCCGGCCGGTTAAGGCTTCGATTTCTTCACGGAATCGATCATTGCCGACAATCATCCCCTTGTTGGTTGCCTTTCGGATTTGTTCTAATATAGTGTCGCTGAAATGATGCTTGAACAGTTCACAATAGTTCTTCCGGCGTTTGTCTGAATCCCTCCCAAGATTCAAATATTCAGGGTGGGGGATACATAAATCAGAAACATTTCCCAGTGCATTGATCCGATAGCTCGACCAGCGATAATCCTTAGGATTTGAAACAATCCCGGCTCGGACAGGGTTGAGTTCAATATACCTGTAAACTTCAAGCAAATACCTGTCGGATTGTATCAGACAGGATTTATAACGCCCATCCCAAAGGGTTCCGGTGCGCTTGTATTCATAATTAAAATATCGAACGTAACGACGTCCCAGATCCTGCATCATTTGACTGATACCATTTTCTTTGCGGGGCGTGCACAGCAAATGAACATGGTTGGTCATCATCACCCATGCATGCACATCAACATGGTATTTTTGTGAATATTCTTTCAACCATTCGGCAAAAGCTGCATAATTGGCATCCGATCCAAAACAAACCTGCCGGTTGTTGCCCCTCTGTATGATATGGATGGGGATGTCTTTGGGTGCTATGCGCTGTAATCGAGCCATGGATCATGGTTTAGCATCATTCTTGAGTGAATTCAACGCTTAATTTTACTCTGACCCCAATTACCCGTTACCTATTTCGCTTCGTCCAACACCTCCCGCACCTTGATCGCCAGATCCTGCTTTCCGAACGGTTTCTGAATAAACTGCACGCCTTCATCCAATACGCCATGGTGGGCGATCACATTCGCTGTATAGCCCGACATGAACAATCGCTTGAGGTTCGGATAAAGCAACAGCAGGTTTTTGGCCAGGTCCCGGCCGTTCATCTCGGGCATGACCACATCAGTCATGAGCAGGTGAATCTGGCCACTGTGTTCACGGGCAAGAGAGATCGCTTCTCCCGGCGTTCCGGCCGCAAGGACTTTGTAACCGTTTCGCTCCAGCATTATGCGGGTCATTCTTAAGATGGAAGGTTCATCCTCCACCAGCAGAATGGTTTCATTTCCGTCCATGTCTATTTTGTCTGCTGTTTTCTTTTCCGGACTTTCGGTTTCAGCAAGATACTGGGGCAGATAGATCCGGAAGGTGGTACCCTGGTCCGGCTCGCTGTAAACATTGATGAAACCGCTATTTTGTTTAACGATACCGTACACCGTGGCCAACCCCAGACCGGTGCCCTTACCTACGTCCTTGGTAGAAAAGAACGGCTCGAATATCTTAGATAGCGTCTCTTGATCCATGCCGCAGCCGTCATCGCTGACCGCCAGCAGGACAAAGTCACCAGCTACAAAGCCCGGATGTGTTGCACAATAGGCGGAATCAAAGGTCGTGTTGCCAGTTTCTATGGTGATCTTTCCTACGTCCGCAATGGCATCGCGGGCGTTGACACACAGATTGGCCAGAATCTGATCAATTTGTGACGGATCCATTCTGACCTGCCGGATATTTACGCCGGGTAGCCACGCCAGGTCAATATCCTCGCCGATCAGTCGCCGAAGCATCCTGAGCATGCTCCCGATGGTATCGTTGAGATCAAGGACCTTGGGTGCGATGGTCTGTTTTCTGGAAAAGGCCAGCAGTTGTCGGGTGATGTCGGCAGAGCGCTTGGCCGCAGAAAAAATTTCTCCGAGGTTATCGTGCAGCGGATCGTCCGGGGCTATCTCTTCCATTGCCATTTCCGTATTGCCGAGGATTATGTTGAGCATATTGTTAAAGTCGTGGGCTACGCCTCCGGCCAGACGACCCACGGACTCCATCTTCTGTGCCTGTGAGAGTTGGGCCTGGAGTTTTTCTTTTTCCGCTTCAGCCTGTTTCTGTTCGGTTAAATCTCGGAACTCGACCGTTCTTACTTGTTTCCCCCTATAAGGTACATTCCGGGCATCTAAGCGCATGGGAAATTCTTCTCCATTTTTACGCAAACCGAATGCTTCATAAGGTTTTTCATAACCAGCTCGGATATTATTGGTTACTTTTTTTCGAGATTCTTCGGAAATCAACAAAAGTCCGTTCATTCCGATAAGCTCTGAGTATTCATATCCGGTCATCTCCGAAAGACCCTGATTACATTCCAGAATAACCCCTTGGTCGTGAATGGCTATTCCCCCAAAAGATGCATTATGAAGTGCTTTAAAACGAGTTTCGCTTTCCAGAAGAGATAGTTCAGCCTGCTTGCGGTCGGTGATATCCTGAAAAATGCAGGCAAAGTGCCCGTCAACAGGACGAAAGGCCGACACATCGAAATGCTTTCCGAGTTCGACGCTGTGGTTCTCGAAGTGAACCGATTCGCCGGTGAGCGCCACCTTGCCGTATGTTTCAATCCAGCGCCGCTCGGTGTCGGGCAGGACTTCCAGTACGGTGCGGCCCACGATGTCTCCGGATCTCAGGCCGGTCATGCGTTCGAATGCCGGATTGACTGACAGGAAACGATAATCCACCGGGGTCCCGTTCGCATCAAGGATGATCTCATGCAGGGCAAAGCCGTCCAGCATCTCGCGGAACAGGGTCTGGTATTCCTGTTCTGCCTTGCGGTGGGCGGTGATATCACGGCTGATCGAAAGCACGGAAGAGATTGCGCCCTGGGCGTCCCGCTCAGGAAGGAGCCGGCAGTTGAAAATGACGGGGCCTGCCTTGCCCTCGAACGAGAACTCGGTCTCGAAGGGCACGCCGCCGTCGAACACCTGTCGGATGGATTCCTCCCAGAACCGGCACTGACTCTCGGGAAAACCCAGCTCCGCATGGGTCTTGCCGATGAAACGCCCCGGTTCGATATCCACCATTTTGCGCACGTTCTCGGAGACAAACAGATGACGCCCCTTACGGTCGAAGCGCATCACGGTGTCGGGAATGCTTTCGACCAAAGCCCGGTACGTTTTCTCACTCTCCCGCAGCGCATCCTCTGCACGTTTTCGTTCGGTGATGTCACGAAGGAAGACCAAGCATTTCGGTTCATCCAACGGTCGATTCTGAACGCTTACTTCCACATCGAAGAGTGTCCCGTCCTTGCGACGGTGGCGGCTTTCAAACCGGTCCTGTCCATCGGCCAAAATTTTCTGCATGTGTGTGGCCGTGTTGGCGGACTTTTCAACATCTTCCACGGCACTGATATCCATGCGAAGAAGCTCTTCTTCTGCATAGCCGCTCATTTCACAATAGGTTTCATTAACTTCGAGAAAACGGCCTGCAGTATCAACAATCCAGAAACCGTCCATGGCTGTTTCAAGGATTGCCCAATGTTCTTCTTCTCTTGCTTTTAATTCTCTTTCAACCTTTTTAATCTCTGAGATATCTACATGAGTTCCAACGACACGGACTCTGTCATTCAGATCATCTTTATACAGGTTCGACCTGGATAGAATATCAACCCAATGACCGTTCTTATGCTTCATTCTGAACTCAATTTCGAACCGCTCACGTTTACCCTCAATCACCTCGTTCATCATAGTCCAAGATGCTTTTATATCATCTGGATGCGTTAATTTCTCCCAAATAGAAAAATCATCTGGAAGTTCATGGGGTTCATAACCAAGCATGCGCTTCCAACCCGGAGAATAGTAGATGTCTTTAGTCTCTAAATCCCAATCATATACGCCATCCTGGCTGGCGTTCATGGCCCGTTGGAACCTTCGTTCACTGTCTCGAAGCTCATTTTCCGCTTTTCTCAAAGAATCATTAGCTTGATCTAATGATTCCATTGCTTTTGATTTGGAATCACTTTCTTCAACGGATGATTTTTTTTCCCAATAGGTTGGCTTCCTGGTCATAATCTAATCTCCTGACTGATCTTCTTTGCCCTCAAATTGGCAGAATCCGTCAGCGGCATATTGGCCGGCCATGTTATCCGTAACGGATTCTGCCCGGAGTTCACTGATAATGGATAGTTTTTTTTTGAAACATTCAGGGCCGATATATTTTCAAGCAACGGCGACAATTTGGGTCTGGCATTCAGGGAGGAGTCCATCAGATAAAGCTCTTTGGCTTGGTTGTACAATGCCAAGTCAATGCCTTGTATAACTGTTTTGCTGTCGGCAATTACTTTATTTTTAAAAAGTTTTCTGTACCAGGGTCGGCACCAGGCAATTGGCATCATCCTTGTCCGGATACCACAGATTGTAGTGCAGGCCGCGGCTCTCCTTGCGCATTAATGCGCACTTAATGATCAGTTCCGCCACCATGGCAAGGTTGCGCAGCTCAATGAGGTCTGCCGTAATTTTAAAATCCCAGTAGTACTCTTCAATCTCATGCTGGATCATTTCAATACGACGCTGGGCACGGTGAAGGCGCTTGTCGGAACGTACAATGCCCACGTAATTCCACATCAGGCGCCGAATCTCATCCCAGTTGTGGGTGACCATGATGGCCTCGTCACTATCCAGGGTGTTGGTCTCATCCCAGGGATCCAGATCAACAGTGGGGTTCTTCGCAGCCTGTTCAAACTCTTTTAATGAGGACTGGGCCGCATTATGGGCATAGACCAAGGCTTCGAGAAGGGAATTGGAAGCCAGGCGGTTGGCCCCGTGCAGGCCGGTGCATGCGGTTTCCCCCACGGCATAAAGACACTGGATGTCAGACCGCCCGTTAAGATCCGTGGCCACGCCGCCGCACATATAATGGGCTGCCGGCACCACCGGGATGGGCTGCTGGGTGATGTCAATGCCGAACTCCAGGCATTTGGCATGAATATTGGGGAACCGTTTCCGGATAAAATCAGGATCCTTATGGGTGATATCCAGAAACACGGAATCGGCACCGGTTTTTTTCAATTCACTGTCAATGGCCCGGGCCACAACGTCCCGGCAGGCAAGCTCCAGGTCCGGAGAATATTTTCCCATGAACCGGTTACCTTTTTCATCAATGAGATACGCACCCTCCCCTCTGACAGCCTCGGAGATCAGAAAATTCTTGGCTTCGGGGTGGAACAGACAGGTGGGATGAAACTGAACAAACTCCATATTTGCGACGGTGGCCCCTGCCCGGTATGCCATGGCAATGCCGTCCCCTGTGGCGGTATCAGGATTTGAGGTATACAGATAAACCTTTGAACCGCCACCTGTGGCAAGCAAGGTCACCTTAGCGGCAACGGTTTCCACCTTTCCTGTCTCATTATCCAGGACATAAGCCCCGCAGCAGATGTTTTCATGCTGGGTTCTGACAAGACCGCTGCGGACACTTGTGGAATAGGTAATCAGGTTGACGGCAACATGGTTTTCCAAAATGGTTATATTTTCATGCTGTTCAACATTGTGTACCAGAACATCTTCAATTTCCTTACCGGTGAGGTCCCGGGCATGGATGATTCTGTTCTGGGAATGTCCGCCCTCCCGGCCTAGAGAGAAATCATATTTCCCGCCGCCCTCCCGGTTGAACCGTGCTCCCAAATCTACCAACTCCCGAATTCTTTCCGGGCCGTTTTCCACCACCATGCGCACCACATCTTCGTCGCAAAGTCCGTCCCCTGCAGCCAGGGTGTCTGCCACATGATTTTCAAAGGAATCTGTTTTGCTGAATACCGCGGCAACGCCGCCCTGGGCAAGTGCCGTATTGGTTTTATATATTTTTTTTTTGGTGATAATGACCACCCTGCCAAACTGTGCAACCTTCAAGGCATAGCTTAAACCGGCAACACCGCTGCCAATGACCAGAAAATCGGTTTCAATCATTTCTCAATACTTTAATATGTTAAATGGTGTGTTAAAAAAATTAAGGATAAATCAGGATAAAAGGGAACCTCTTCTTTTCTTGCGGGTGCTCATTCCGAAAATCAGTCCCACGATAAAAACACCGGCCCCGGAAAGCAACGCAAATTTTACTTCGCTTTTGATGCTTTGTTCAAGGTTTTGAATACGTTCTTCCTGTTCCCGGGACTGTTCCAAAAGCGCTTTATGTTTGATCTCAAGCTTCAGGTAACCTGCGGAAGCATCTTTGAGTTGCTTATATTTCTGCGCAATTTCCGTCAACTCCTTGTTCTGAACCTCCAAGGTTCTTGCAGTTTCTTCTACAGCGGAAAGCTTTGATGCCAGGCGTTCGTTTTCCTGTTTATACCGCTCAACCAAAAGGCTTTTGGGTGCTTCTTCCCTAAGAAAGCGGGTCTGCACCCAGCCGGTTTTCCCGGTTGACTTTCTCACCATAGACCACTCCTTGCCGTATTCCAGAATCTCCAGTTTGACCCCTGACGAGACCATATCCACAACTTTATGGCCGAGACCCGGCCCCGTGCGCATGGTGATCTGGTTTACCCCGGATACATAAAAAGTCTTTGCATAAATGCAAGTTGTTATAGAAAAAAAGAAAAAACACGTAAGGATCAGATGTTTTGCTCTCATTTTTTATCCTCTTTCGTTAAGTTAGGTACCCTTACCATTGAAACGGCCAATTATCAAGGAAAACCCTTGCTTGGACGAAAAGTCACCCATCTGCGGCGTTATATCCGGGTAACTTTTCATTCAAACACGGTATCCGTTCAGGAACGCAACGGACGACACACCGCTGCCATCCCCCGATTTATTTTTTACTGACCATTCAGTAAATTTTATTGACAATACAATTTTGTGAATGTAAAAAACACTTAAATTGTAATTTTTAATATTAAATAAAAATAATGAACGCAAAATAAAACTCCTATTGAGGCTGACTGTTCATGGCAATTAGAAAAAATCGAAATGCTGAAACGCGGAAACCTGAAATTCTTGAAGGATATTATCAGGTTTTAATTGAGAAAGGGTTTGAAGGCAGTTCCATTGGAAAGATTGCCCAGCACCTGAATCTCCATTCCACCCTGATCCTTCACTACTTCAAGAACAAGGAGAACCTGCAGCGCGAGCTCATAGAATTTCTGATCACCAAGTACAAGGCTGAACACATGCTGGAGTTTGATTTGATAGAAGACAGCGCCCGACGGTTTGACGCAATGATGGATCTGATTTTCAGCTTTAAATGGAACCGGACCGTAGATCCGGGCGTTCATTTTGGCTTTTATTATAAAAGCTTCAGGGATGAAGGTATTCGAAAGGTTTTCAAAGACATGTTCCGCTGGCTTAGTGATTATCTGTATAACGCATTTATCTTATTTAATAAAGACAGTATTATTAAGGTCACGGACGAACGTAAGGCTGCTGAATATGTCCTCACCCTCATGAAAGGCTTGGAGTTTCATGCCCATTTCTTAAATGAGGGCCGGCCCTTTGAAGATTTTGCAAATACAGCCAAAACGGCAACCATAGCGATGTTAAAAAACGGCACATTTTAATGCCCCCCATAGTGACAGCGGTCAGAAAAAATCATTCCAGCTTATTCACTGACCATTCAGTAAAATACAAAAGACTCAGGTGACAACATGGATTATTGCTTGGAAGCGCTTGCTTTACACAAAAATTATGGCGAGGTGAAAGCCCTTGACAATGTAGATCTGCGCATCAACCAAGGAGAACTTTTTACTCTTCTTGGTCCGTCCGGCTGTGGCAAAACCACCCTTTTAAGGATTATTGCAGGTCTTGAAACCGCATCCGACGGCAATCTGTTTTTAAACGGAAAGCCCATTCTTGATATTCCGGCCAATAAACGCCCGGTGAACACGGTTTTTCAAAGTTATGCGCTTTTCCCGCATCTGAAGAATTACGACAATATTGCCTTTGGCCTGCGCTCACAAAAAGTGCCGGAAACACAAATTGCCCCCAGGGTGGCAAAGATGCTGGAGATGCTGGAGCTTGAAAAATTTGCAGACCGTTACCCGGACCAGCTCTCCGGCGGACAGCGCCAGCGGGTCTCGATGGCCCGGGCCCTGATCTGTGAGCCGGAAATTCTGCTATTGGATGAGCCCATGTCTGCCCTGGACGCCAAGTTGCGCGTCCAGCTTCAGGAACAGCTCCGCCGGTTGCAGCTGCGGCTTAAAAAAAATTTCATCCTGGTCACCCATGACCAGGAAGAGGCGTTAACGGTTTCCGACCGTATTGCCGTCATGAAAGAGGGACATATCCTGCAGTGCGGCACGCCTTCGGAAATTTACAACCACCCCAACTGCCGGTTTGTTGCCGAATTCATCGGCACTGCAAATATTTTTGACGTTGAACGCCAGGGCAATATCCTTGAGTCAAAATTTGGTCAATTTGTACCAAAAACAATGCCTGAATGGAAAAAGGGCTCCCTGGTCATCCGGCCCGAAGGCATCAGACTGCGCCCGGAAAAACCGGCCCAGAACGGCATTCGGTCCCGTGTCATTGAAAAATACTACCGGGGTACCTATCAGAACATCACCCTTGAAACCGGCAACCTGCGCATGAGAACAGCCCCCCACCGCAAAATAGAAATCGGAGATGAGATCTGGGTGGAACTGCTTCAAGAATCCCTGGTGACCATAGATGATTGATCATTTTTGAATATGAATACATAAAAATTCAAGGAGTTACAGGTCGGTGAAAATCATAGATAAACCAGAAATACTCTACGGTGAACTGTCAACACCAAGAAAAATAAGAACCAGGGGACTTCTGCGCATTTCTCCGGGCATGTTGTGGATCATGCTCTTTCTTTCCATACCCGCATTGTCATTGATTGTGATCAGCTTTACCACCCGGGGCGCGTACGGAGAGATAGAATGGGTTTTTACCCTTGAAAATTATAAACGGCTGGCAGGTTACAGCCTGTTCGGCTGGAGCCCAGATTACCTGAAGATTTTGCTGCGCTCAATCATTGCCGGATTGATCACCACAGTGGTCTGCATCATTTTGTCCTACCCCTTAGCCTTTTTTATCTCAACACGGGACAAGTCAACCCGGTACCTGTGGCTCACGGCCCTGATTATTCCCTTCTGGACCAACCTGGTGATCCGGACCTATGCCTGGCAGATTGTTCTTGCACCGGATCTTCCCATTGCAAAGCTTGCGGCTCTGCTGCACCTTGTCCCGCCGGGAAGCCCTTTGTACCCCAGCTCCTTTGCGGTTTATATCGGCATGATCAGCGCATTTCTGCCCTTTGTGGCCCTGCCCCTGTATTCCAGCGTAGAAAAACTGGACTGGAGCCTGGTTGAGGCAGCCAATGACCTGTACTGCGGCAAATGGCGGGTCTTTCACCAGGCTATTTTACCCCAGACCCTGCCCGGACTTTCTGTGGGGGCTATTCTGACCTTTGTACCGGCCATGGGCATCTTCCTGATCCCGGATCTTTTAGGCGGCGCCAAATATATGCTGGTGGGCAACCTGATCCAGCAACAGTTCGGTAAAAGCCGTGACTGGCCCTTTGGTGCGGCTGTCAGTCTTGCGCTCATGTCTTTAACCCTGATTGCCCTGGTCATTTTGAACCGCAGAGGCGCTAAAATGCAGGTGCTATAATGTTCAAGCTGAATATACACTACAAAATTCTGGCCATTGCCACCTATCTGTTTCTTTACACACCGTTGCTGGCCGTCATGGTCTACTCTTTCAACAAGTCGCGTTTCGGCATCCACTGGGGCGGATTGAGCCTGGACTGGTATGTCAAACTGCTCCATGATGACCTGGTCATTGAGGCCTGTATCAACACCGCTGTTTTGGCAGTGCTCTCCACCATAATCGCCACCATCCTGGGCACCACCCTTGCCATGGGTCTGGCCCGTTATCCATGGTCAAAAAAGGTGATGACCTTTTTTGACATCAACCTGTATCTGCCGGTCGTCACCCCGGAAATTGTTTTTGCCGGCGCCCTTGTTGTTGCATTTACCTGCCTGCGGTCTATCTCTTCCATATTTGAACCCGGACTTGTGACCATGATCATCGGGCACGTCACCTTCCAGGTGGCCTTTGTCGCCCTGGTCGTCAGAAGCCGCCTTGCGTCCTTTAACAACGAAATTGAAGAGGCATCAAGGGATCTGTATGCCTCCAACTGGTATACCTTCCGCCATGTGCTGCTGCCGCTGATGATGCCGGGCATCGTATCCGGGGCCATGCTGGCCTTAACCCTGTCCCTTGACGACTTTATCATCAGCTTTTTCACGGCTGGGCCCACATCGGTCACCCTGCCCCTTTATATTTACGGTGAAGTGCATCGGGGGATTACGCCCAAAATCCATGCCCTGTCAACCGTGGGGATTTTTGTAACCATTGCACTGGTAATCCTGTCACAACGGATCTCCAGCAAAGATAATTAAACAACAAAAGGAGAGAACAATGAAAAAATTAACCTTAATCGTATTGCTGATGTTTGCCTTGTTCCTGCAGTTCCCGGCTGCCTCTTTTGCTGCGGATGAACTTCGCGTTCTGATCTGGAGTGAATACATGCCCGAGGACTTTATGGACAACTTTAAAAAAGATACCGGTATCAAAAGCCGGGTGGAGCTCTACGAGTCCACGGAAGAGCTTGTGGCCAAACTGCAGGCCGGCGGTGTAAAGCAGTATGACGTGGTTGTCCCGTCCGACTACATCATCAACACCATGATCAAGCTGAACCTGCTCCAAAAGCTTGACCATTCCAAACTGCCCAACCTGGTCAACCTGGAAGACTCTTTCAAAAACACCGCATACGATCCGGGCAATGAGTACACCGCACCCTATCAGTGGGGCACCGTGGGTATGCTCTATAATAAAGAGAAGCTGGGAGCCGATTATGTGGCGTCAACGGCTCTGTTCTTTGATCCGGCCTCCCGCAAGGGTCCTGTGGTCATGATTGACTCCATCCGGGAAATGCTGGGCATTGCCCTGAAATACATGGGCAAAAGTGTGAACACCTTGGACAAAAGCGACCTCAAAGCCCTTGCCGATATGATGATCGAGACCAAGTCCAGCAAATACTTTGCCGGATTTGATGTGGGAACCGGCGGCCGTTCCAAGGTTGTTGCAGGCACGGCCATTGCCGCTCTGGTTTACAATGGTGATGCCCTGCGTGCCGTGAATGAGGCCCCTGATAAATTTGTCTTTGCCAATCCCAAGGAAGGCGGCGTGATCTGGGCGGACAATATGGCCATTCCTGCGGGTGCCCCCCATGTGGACTATGCCCACACATTCATCAACTGGGTGCTGGATGCCAATAACGGCGCAGCACTCTCCAACTGGACCCAGTATGCCACCCCAAACAAGGCGGCCAAGGAATTTATCACCCCTGAGGACCTGAAGAATCCGGCTATTTACCCCAGCGAAGAGACCATGAAGACGCTTGAGTTCATCACTGACCTTGGGAAAGATAACCGGTACTATGACGAGCTGTGGACAATGATAAAAACCAGATAATTTTTGGACGAGGAGGCCCCATCTGCTTCGTTGTTGCGAAAAATTGCATATGGGCACCTCCTTCTAACAACATCAGGACACAAAAAGATACATGACACAACTGATACAGATTCAGGGGGAACATCCTTTGGCAGGTCCCCCTGCAAACGGATTTTTCTCCATTCCCGTGCGTACCCCCCAAAGTGACGGGCTGACCATGCCGGCAGAATGGGAGGACCATGATGCCTGCTGGATGGTGTGGCCCTGCTCCCAGGAGTGCTTCAAGGGCGTGCTGCCCGAAGCAAAACAAACCTATGCTCAAGTGGCCCGGGCCATTGCCGATTTTGAACCGGTTTATATGCTGGTCAACCCGGAACAATGGACAGAAGCCCAAAACCTTTTAGGCAGCGCTGTCACCCTGGTCAAGGCGACCTGCTTTGACTCCTGGGCCCGCGACAGTGCGCCCACCTTTGTGCGGGATAAAAAAGGCAAGGTGGCCGGCATCGACTGGGTCTTCACCGGATGGGGGCACTACCCCATTACAGGGCACTGCGATGAGGGCATGGCTATTGAAATCCTGCGCCATTTGTCCATGCGGCGGTACACCGCTCCCTTTATTCTGGAAGGCGGTTCCATCCATGTGGACGGCAAAGGCACGCTGATCACCACAGAGCAGTGCCTGCTAGACCCAAAACGCAATGCGGGATATACCAAAGCGGATTTCGAAACCCTTTTTAAGACCTATCTGGGCATTGATAAAGTGATGTGGCTGGCCAACGGTCTTGAAGGGGATGAGACCACGGGGCATGTGGACATTCTGGCCACATTTGCCCGGCCGGGACTGATTCTGTTAAATAACTGCATTGACCCGGATGACGCCAATTTTGCCGTGACCCAGGATGCAAAACAACGGCTTGCAGGCGCGGTGGATGCCTGCGGAAAGGCCATTGATATCGCGGAGATTCCCCAGCCGGCTCCCCAGAAGTGGAACGGTGAACGCATGGATCTCTCCTATATCAATTTTTACATACCCAATGGCGCTATCATCATGTCCTCATTTAACGATCCGGCAGATGATCAGGCAAAGGAGATCATGCAGCAGGTTTTCCCGAATCGCACCATTGTCCAGATTCCGAGTCTGCCCCTTTTTGCCGGTGGCGGCGGGATACACTGTATTACCCAGCAGCAGCCTTCCGGTAAAGCCCTTCCACCCTTTTAACCGGAGTGAACATGGAAAAAGTAAACGTCGCGGTCACCCAGATGGTCTGCAGCAAAACGTATGAAACCAATGTAAACAAAGCGGAACGGGTTGTACGGGATGCGGCAGCCAGGGGCGCAAATATTATTCTGCTGCAGGAGTTGTTTTCAGGCCCCTATTTCTGCAAAGTACAGGATTTTGCCTATTTTTCCCTGGCCCAGAAGGCTGCCGAAAGTGACTTGATAAAACGATTCACTGCCCTGGCCAGGGAACTAAACGTAGTGCTGCCCATCAGCTTTTTTGAACGGGCCAATCAGGCATATTTCAACAGTGTGGCCATGATTGATGCCGACGGCACAGTCATGGGAATCTATCGCAAAACCCACATCCCCCAGGGACCTGGCTATGAAGAGAAATATTATTTCAGCCCGGGCGACACCGGTTTCAAGGTGTGGAACACACGGTTCGCCAAGGTGGGCGTGGGCATCTGCTGGGATCAGTGGTTTCCGGAAGCAGCCCGCAGCATGGCGCTGATGGGGGCGGATATCTTGCTGTACCCCACGGCCATCGGGTCTGAACCCAAAATGCCCGGGTATGATTCCCAGGCCCACTGGCAGCGGACCATGCAGGGCCATTCCGCCGCCAATGTGATTCCCGTGTGCGCATCCAACCGCATTGGCACGGAAAAGGACCAGGATATTGAAATGACCTTTTACGGCACCTCCTTTATCACCGGAAACACCGGAGAGATACTTGCCCAGTGTGACCGTAAAACCGAAGACCTCAGAATCATTTCTTTTAATTTCAAAGAAACTGAAACTATGCGGGCGGGCTGGGGCCTGTTCCGGGACCGGCGTCCATCTATGTACGGAACGCTGGGCTGCCTGGACGGACAATAGGCTAAACCCGAAAAACGGCTACCAGGTTCTGAAATTCCCGGTGTCCAAATGAACAAAGTCGGACTTGGGGTAATACCCCACCCCTCCAAAGCCTATGGCTGTTGCTATGTCCCGAACTTTTCTGGTTGGCACATCCGTAATGCGGATGTCGATGGCCTGTCCTTTCATATGGAGGCTCTTTTTGGCCACGCCGTGATTTTTTCTGCCCAGGGCCTGATTGGTCTTTTTTGACCGGTATCCGGAGATCACCTCAATAGTGCCCCGGCTGCGAGCAAGCCGCTGAATGTTGGACAGGATATTCATAAGAGCGGGGTCAATGGGGTGGATATCACCTGTCCGAAAATCCCGAAGAAACATGTTGAGCTCTCTTTGAACCGATGGCAGGAGGCGACCTTTGGAGAGAGGGATCTCCAGCGATTCTCCCGTATGTGTATGAAAAAAGGAGAGAGGGTGTTTTTGTTTTTCCGATACCATTCCCCAGCTGTTGAATGGAGGGATTGTGAACCATCCCATGCTTGTCAGTGCCGAGGTTAAAAGAAATTGACGTCGATTCATTTTAGACATATACACTTCTATCTTTCCCGTTTTTGCCACAGGCAGCCTAAAAACCGTGAGGGCTGTGCCTCTGTTATAAGAAAGTCTGGGTAAGCTACTCAGATCTTTCAAGCTTTGTTTTGGGCTATGCCTGGCAGTTGATATGTCAGGTCAGCCCATGGCTGTCATATGAAAGTCCCAATAATGATGTTAAATTACTTTCATTTCTTGCTGTAGGTTGAGCATAGGTGTTGATAGATCAGGTCAAGCCCATGGCTGTTATTTGTTGAACAAAGCTTTCATAAGCACTTCGTCCCGACCATAAACATCTCTATTGAAATATATATTGCCCTTTTTGTCAACCCATACGGTTTGATAAGTGATATGGACGGGCAAGGGTATGGGGAGAGTTATGACCCGCCGATTTCCACTTTTTATGATATCGTCTATTTTTTCAAGAGACCATTTTTCCGGCAAATCCTTAAGTACAAAGGCTGCCAAACCCGATGGGTTACTGACCCGAATACAGCCATGACTGAAATCTCTTCTGAAACGGGAAAAAAGTCCTTTTTGGGGTGTGTCGTGCATGTACACGGCGTAAGGGTTGGAGAGAACAAATTTTATTTTTCCAAGGCTATTCCATGGGCCGGGGTCCTGACGAAGCCGATATTGTGCCATCCGGGCCCGACTGACACCGGCCCAGTCAATGGAGGTAGAATCCAGTTCTCCGGCATTGTCACCAGTGGAAAAAAGCCGAATACGCTTATTTACAAGATAATAAGGGTTTTTCTTCAGCTTTGGCAGCTCTTCATTCACAGCAATGCTCTTGGGGATATTCCAGTAAGGGTTTAGATCAATATAACGGATATGATCACTGAATACCGGGGTCTGATGTTTGAATCCGCCTACGATTACAGGCATATCAAGAGCTATATGCTCCTTGTCAAATGCGGACAGATTAAAATTTGGTATGTTTATCAGGATATATTTTTTTCCAAGATCGTGTTGTCTCAAGCGCCAACGATCCATGTTGACAATGATCTGTTGAATCAATCTGGACAGAGGAATGTTCATGGCGGCCAACATTTTTTGACCGATAACGCCATCCGGTTCCAGTCCATACATAGTCTGAAACTGTAGGATGAAAGGAATGAGCGATCTGTCATAATGAGTTAGATCAAAAACTTTGAAGTCCAGATCGCAACTCCTGGCAAGACGATGGATGATGGCGGGAACACGGTCATCCAGATCCCCCGGCCTGATGGTTTTTCCGGCTGGTATTCGTGGCCATTCCCCATCTTTTTCAATGGCACGGTATATCTTTAATGCCGTTTTCAACTCGGTATAATGCCGGTGTGAAGGGGGAAGCCCTGCGAGGTAACCTGCAAGGTCCGGAGCGCTCAGCGTTTGTTCTATGGAAGCAACAGGGTCGAACTCTTTGTTAACATCAGAAAGTCGCCCACAACTGACATCATGAATATATTGGATAAGGTTGAAGGTCAAAAGGATGTCAAGCTCGGCAAGGAGCTGAGGCTGACGCGCCCTCCAGAGATCGGAAATTCTTCTAACCCCATAGTCATCCGGGTCAAGGCCCTCAGTATTGGATTTGCTCAAATAAAGAAAAATAATTGCCGCTTTCTTACCTGGACCTTCGGGGGTTACCCAGAGGGGGCGCAAACCTGTCAGGTGGTAAATGTCAGCCAACCAAAGTCCTTGATGGTTTGAAGATGATTGATGTTTGAAGGAGGCGGGCAGGCTTAGGGGATGAGATTCAACATATTCCTTGATGGCCCCTGTCAATACGTCCATCCTCATTTCAACATAACTGGCCGGCGGAGAGGACAGGCCTGCCACTGTCAACACAACAAACAAAATACAAGCCTTAGCAAGCATCTTGATTTGTGTTTTTTGCCATGATTTTTGATTGGTTTGATTAGACCGTCTCAAAACATAATCCGTTAAAAAAGGTTAGCGCAAGCTCTAAATGAAAGCGTCCTTTTTGTCAACCAATGTATGAACAATAAACAAAACCCTTAAATTAGGAAAGGGTCGTAAAACAAAACATCCAATACCTGAAGACCCAAAACGGGTTTGGTTCTAACTTCGGCGGCAATACCTATCAATTTTGATGGATCATTTTCAACATATTGATATTTTGGCACTTCAAAGGTATTTAGCTAACCTTTTTCTTGTACTTCAACAAGAATTACTGTAGGAGATAGGCATTTCGAGGAAATGAAAGGAGATGGAAATGAAAGGTTTTTTTAATCAGATCCTTTACGTGGATCTGTCTAATCAAAAAGCAGAGATCAAAAGCGTGGATCAGTCGGTTTACGAAAATTTTCTGGGAGGCAAGGGGCTTGCCACATGGCTTTTGACAGAACTGAACCCGCCGGGTATTGATCCCCTTTCGCCGGAGAACCGGTTGATCTTTGCCACGGGTGCCGTAACCGGCACCACCACCTGGGGCAGTTCCAGGTACGGGGTTTTTACCAAATCCCCGTTGACCGGTCTCTATGCTGAGTCCTATTCCGGGGGCAAGGTACCTGAAGCCATTTCCGCCACAGGCTTTGATGCCATTGTCATCCACGGCAGGGCAGATGGATTGATCATGATGGAAATCACCCCGGAAGGGGCTTTTTTCCACGACGGCACTCATCTTGCCGGCAAAGACACCTTTGAAACGGAGTCTGCCGTTAAAGCCGAATTCAGCGGCAAACACCCCAAAGGCTGGAAAACCGGACTCAGCGTGATTGGACCGGCTGCCGAGGCCGGGGTCAAATTTTCCATCATCAAAAACGATGGATGGCGATGTGCAGGACGGGCCGGCACCGGCACGGTCATGGGCTCAAAAAACCTTAAAGCCATTGTTTTTTCAGGCAATAAAAAACGGGAGGTTTTTGATAAAAAAGGACTGACTCAACTATCTAAAGCCATGGCTGCCGAGGCTAAGGATCATCCCGTGGTCCAGGCTTATAAATCCATGGGCACCTCCCAGATGGTAAAAATCATGAACAATGCCGGGGCCTTTCCCACCCGGTACTGGACCAAAGGATACGCCCCCCACTGGGAAAAAATATCAGCAGATGCCCTGCACAGCCAATGCGACGTCACCCCCCATGCCTGCGCAAAATGCTATCTTTCCTGCGGCCGGATGACAAAGGTCATCCAAGGACCCCACAAGGGCCTGGTGCTGGAGGGACCGGAGTACGAAACCCTATACACCTTTGGCGGCCTGTGCATGGTGGAGGAGGTGGAACAGATTGTCCGGCTCAACCATGTCTGTGACAGTCTGGGGATAGACACCATTACTGCCGGAAATCTGGCAGCCTTTGCCATGATGGCCCACGAACAGGGGAAATCCGATTATGCCATCCAATTCGGTGACGCCCGGGCGATCGAAGAGCTGCTTGTCAAAATTGCGGCCAATGAAGCGGGCATCGGCCAAACCCTGGCCCGGGGTATTCGCCACGCCGCCGCAGTCTTCGGTATGGAGGATCAGGCGGTTCATGTCAAAGGTTTGGAACCGGCAGGCTACGACCCCAGGGTACTCAAGGGGATGGGCCTGGCCTATGCCGCCTCGGACCGGGGAGCCTGCCATCTGCGGTCTACCTTTTACAAACCGGAACTGGCAGGCATGATTGATCCCGATCAAGTGGAAGGGAAGGCAAAACTCTTTATTGATTTTGAAGACAGACTCACCCTGTTTGACACCATGATCCTGTGCAAATTCTATCGTGACCTCTACCCCTGGGAACTGCTCGGAGAGATGATCACTGCTGCAACAGGCATGGACGGATCAAAGGAGAATCTGTCCGGTATTGCCCTGAACGTGGCAGCCAAGGCCCGGGCGTTTAACTTGAGGGAAGGCATGACCCCGGAAGACGAGACCCTGGCGCAGGCTTTTTTCACGCCGCTTAAGGACTCCGGGGCCGCCATAACCAAGGATGAGATGGATTTTATGTTCAATGACTACCAAAAGATTCGCAACTGGACTGAAAAAAAATGAACACGATTTTTTTGTTCACCGGGCCCGCTGCTACCCGCCGGGTGTCAACAGGGGCATCAACTGGGGTGCTGCGGCCTTTAGGACCTGTACCGCAAGCCCACTTGTGAAGTTATAGTCGTCGGAATCCTGGCCAGCCACATAGGCGGTGACGACGCCGTAAAACCGATCACCGATGAAAAAGACAAACACGGCGGTGCGGTTTATTGCCTTGGATGAAATGAGATGTCCGCCCAAACTGTAGATATTGTGGCGGTTGTCGCCAGTGCCTGTTTTACCGCCTACGGCCAAATAGGTGCCGTCGGAAAGCAAAAATGCGCTGCGAATCCGCTGGGCCGTACCGTTTTCTGCCACCCCTAAAAGCGCCTGGCGCAGCGCCTCGGCAACTTCCGGGTGCATCACCTGCTCTCCCTGGCTTTTTTGATATACCACCCTGGTTTCATAGGGCGTTTTTGCGCCAAAACAAAGTTTCTGAATCTGAAGGGTGGGATACCACCTGCCCTTGTTCAAAACAATGCCCACAAGTTCGGCCAAGGAGTCCGGTCGATCTGCAGAACTGCCGATAGCGGTTGCATAGGATGGCACCAAGCTGTTAAACGGATATTTCAGACGCTTCCATTCCGAAAAAATTTCACTGAACGCTTCCACTTCGAGAAGGGCTCGGATGCGCACATTCTGTTTGTTCTTTCTGGAGGTCTTAAACAGCCATGTATAAACCTCCTGACGTTCCGCCGCGCTGTTTTGAATCACTTCGCCTTGCGTGGCATCCGGGTGCCGGTTCAGATAGGCCAGCATCCACAGCTCCAGAGGGTGAACCCGGGTAATGTAGCCAAGATCCACAAGCGAATAGGCATCAGGGCCCAACCTTTCGAAAAGTTCTGACAGGATGTTGTCGGCAACCTGGGCGCTTTTCAAATGGCCGGCAAGGAACGTCTTGAACTCGTTCAGTCCGGCATCCGGTTTGATATATCGAAAAACGGCAACCAGATTTTTCGGGTTTTTGCGCATTACCTCCATCAAGATGTCAAATGCCTCGTCAAAGGATTTTCCTCTGTATTTTCGGTAAAAGCGCTGAAGAAAAATGCGCCCCTCCTGATCCGCAAAATTGGATAGATAGTCATGCCGCCGAGGGTCTTTGGCATCCCCCAGAAGCTGCCGAACACCGGGAATATGATATTTGTAGTACTGGGTAATGTCTCGCATTAATCGAATAAATACCAGGTTGATAGAGTGATTGAAGGCATCCTGCACGGAAAAGATTCGGGTATCATCCCGCTTGTCAAAGTTGGAAAAGGTGTGAACCCCGCCGCCTGTGAAAAAATGCTCTTTGGGACTTGCCAAATAGCTGCGCTGCATGGCGGCGGCCAGCATGGTGGAAAGGTCCCTGTTCCCTGCGCTGCTCAGGTAAGATATGACCCAGCGGCTCAGGTTGTCTGCCGCGTCCACCTCCACTGCGGCCAATTCTGCCCGGGAGAGCGAATGGTATTGTTCATGAAGGGCAGCAATGATCTCAAGATAGTTCGCCAAAGTCCGGAATTTGGCCGATGAGCCCAGTTCCAGCTTGGTGCCTGAATTGATATTAAGCGGCTGATCAAGTGTGTCGGTCTGGAGGCGCATTAAATTGGCACCTTCTGATCGCTCGTACAACGTGAGGCTATAGACAATATTGGCCGGATCGCCATCTCCGAGGAGATGATACCCGTAAAGACCGTTCTTCCGGGCCATTGAGGGGTCACTGAAGCTTTCGAGTAAGGTGGTCGTTTCCTGCTGTACGGACTGGTCCACCGTGCTGGTAACGGAGAGATCAAAACGGTCCAGCCGATAGAGCCGGTCAACATCCAGCAGGTTCAGCAACTGGACTCTGATTGCATTGAGCGCCTTTCGAGAGAGAAATGATTGGGTCCCTGGGGATACCACCCGCTCCTGAACAATGAGAGGTGCCACTATCGCCGCATCCCGCTCCCCTGGCCTGATAATACCGGCCTGGGCCAGCAGGCGAAGGTAACTGTCGGTTTTGGCTTCCAGAGCAGTATGATCTTTTGACAGGAAATACGATGGACGGCGTTGGGCCACAAAAAGGCTGACGACCTCCTTGAGCGCCACGGCCCTGGCTTTTACTTCTGAACCGGTTAAATTTGAGGGTCGCTCCGCCAACAGGCGAACTGTTTCGGTAAAGTCGGCGCCGTACCAGGCATACAAACCGTCGCCAAGTCCCATGACTTCCCCGTACCCGCTAATTGCACCCAGGGGCATGGAGTTGATAAAATCACATATAATACCGTATCGGGCCTTAAGGGTTTCCTGTCCGTCCAGATAGGCACGCATGCTGGCGGATATCATCTGTTGATATTTGTCCTTTACAGAGAGGGTCAGACCTCGGGGCGAATGGCGGTATTTTTCGATCTGGGTTGCCAGGGTGCTTCCCCCCGGAACATTTCGACGGCTGTCCACCGCTTTGATCCCCAGCTCCAGCGTCGCGGCGGCGAGACGTTTCCATTCCACGGCGGGATTTTTAAGTGGATAGCGTGAATCCAGAAGATCCCGATTTTCGATATATAGCAAGATTTTTATGATGATATCCGGGATCTGGGTGCAATCTGAAAAAATGCGTTCTGGATAGGCAGATGCATAGATAAGACGCCCCAATCGGTCTTCGATACGCAGACCGGCCTGGGATTTTTCCCGGTACGCGGGGTAAAATCCAGCCCGGGTGTATTCAAGCAGAAATGGAGAAAAGCGGGCCTGGGCTTCGATATCATAACCGGCGGTTTCGAGATTTCCAAGAAATGTCGGCAATTCTACATACCCAAACCGCATATCATAGGGACCAGCCTTGGGGAACTGAATGGACGGACTTTTTCCCGGAAGAACCCGCACGCCGATCTTTGCAGCCAACCCACTGAGATAATGAGATTGAAGTGTAGAGGTGCGAAGCTCATAAATCACGCCAAAAATTACTGCCGAAATCAACAGGAATGTGAAGATCATTAGAATGATTCGCCACACCTGTTTGCGTCTTGATCTGGCTTTCACTATAGGCATTTCGATTCGGTCATGTGAGTCTGGAATGATCTCCTCATTCGGTCCTTCTTATGACTGATCAGGAGCATAAGCATGCAGACCAAAATCGTTTCTATCGACAATTTGAATTTCCACATCCAGGATGCCATCCCTTGTATCTCCAATACGGCTGAAGGCAAACCTGCTTAGATCAATGATGCGTCCCCGTCCAAAGGGGCCCCTGTCATTGATGGTTACGATCACGCTTTTTTTGTTTTGTTTGTTGGTGACCTTTACCTTGGTTCCGAAGGGCAGTTGGTTATGGGCTGCAGTTTTTGCTTTCTGGTTAAAGGATTCTCCGCTGGCGGTTTTCCTGGACTTTGATTTGTCTGCATAAAAGGAGGCCTTGCCGATTTCATAATAAAGTGGTTGTCGGACAGGTTTTTGGCGCCATTTAACAGACTCAGGGAAAAATTTTTGAACAAATTTCAGGCGTGTTTTTGATACAGGTACCAATGCTGTTTTTTCTTCCGGGTCATCAGACATTTCAACCGGTACTTTTTTTGCCTTTATGCGACTCTTTTCAAGTATATAAACAGTCCGAGCGGGGCTGAGGGGGGTCACATGTCTGCACCCAAAAGACAAGAAGAGCATAGATGCGATCAACAACAGCCGAAGACAGGTTGTAACTGACATAACTTTCCTATTTGTATCAATTACTTCTCATTTACAGTTAGCCCTATACCGAGGAATCGATTTTATAATTTTTGCAATCTAAGATACTTATAAGAATGTTTCAAGCCTTATGTGTTCTTTGTGTTGTTTCATTTCAATATCCGCAAATCTTTTGCGCCCCCCAAAAAAATGGGGCGGTATTTTAAAGGATTTCGAGGATTAAAATTTGCAACCAACGACGTAATCGGCAAAAAATACGGTTTTCGGTCAGGCACTATCATAGCTATCGGAATCGGAATATCCATTGTTTCCGATCCCGATAGCACTCTCACGAATAACTTAAGTTATCTAAAGCTCAAAGGTGGTCATACTGACCACAAGTTCAAGGTCTTCAATCTCCTTTACCACTTCAAGCGGTACCGGCGTTTCGGTTCTTAAGAATATAATATTTCTATCCCCGTCATCCTCGCGGCCCACCATCATTCCTGAAATATTGATGTTGTGTTGGCCTAATTTCTGGCCAATGGAACCAATGGAACCGGGTTTGTCCACATTGTGGATTATAGCCAGGTGGCCCTCTGGAATAACCTCTAAACGGAATTTATTAATTCTGACAATCCGGGCATCGTCCTTGCCGAAAATAGTACCTTCCAGGATATTGGTCTGGGTGTCCGTAACCACTGTAATCCGGACCAGGTTCAGAAAGTTGCCTGCCTCTATGGAGGTGGATTCGGTGATTTTTATTCCCATCTCATTGGCCAGGGAAATGGCATTAACCGAATTGACTTCGTCCCTGACAAATTCATTGAGAAGGCCCTTGATGCCGTTAATGGTGAGGGGTTTGAGATCAAGGTCAGGAAATTTACCGATGTATTCAATGTTGAGCTCACGAACGCCACCCTTGGTGATCTGGGCCTGCATTTTTCCCATTTTTTCCACCAGGTAGAGAAAGGGTTTAAGCTGCTTTAAAACATCCCCGGTCACCGACGGTACATTCACGGCATTTATAACGGTGTTGTTTAACAGATAGGCAACAATCTGGTTGGCAGCAGCCACGGAAACGTTGGTCTGGGCCTCCTTGGTGGATGCGCCTAAATGGGGGGTGGCAATCACCTGATCCAACTGGAGCAGCGGATGGTCTCCACCCGGGGGTTCTGTGGCAAACACATCCAATGCCGCGCCTGCCACCTTTCCTGACTGAATGGCATCATACAGAGCCGCTTCGTTGACAATGCCGCCCCTGGCACAGTTGACAACCATAACGCCCGGCTTCATTTTTTCAAAGGCCTGGGCGTCGAGCAAATCAATGGTGGCATCCATTTTAGGCACATGGAGGGTGATATAATCGGAGCGGGCATAGAGTTCATCCAAAGTCACATATTCAAACCCGGCCTTTTCAATGTGTTCTGAAGAGATATTGGGGTCGTACACAATGACGTTCATGCGCAGCCCTTTGGCAAGTCCTGCGGCAATGGAGCCAATGTTCCCGAAACCCACGACACCCAGGGTCTTGTTGAAAAGCTCGCGGCCCTGGAGCAGTTTTTTATCCCAGCGCCCGGCTTTCAGGGATGCGGTGCCCCTGGGAATATTCCGGGTTAAGGACATCATCATGGCAATGGCATGCTCGGCTGTGGTTATGGTGTTGCCGCCAGGGGTGTTCATGACGGCGACCCCTTTTTTGGTGGCCGCATCAATGTCCACATTATCCAGGCCAATGCCGGCCCGGGCAACAACTTTGAGGTTGGCGGCCGATTCAAGCAGGTCCGCGGTCACCTTGGTAGAACTCCGGATGGCGAGGGCATCGTATTCCCCGATGATCTTTTTGAGTTCTTCGGGTGAAAGCCCGGTTTTGACATCGACATCTATACCTTCTTGGTTTCTGAAAATATCAATGCCGGCTTCATCCATTTTATCACTGATCAGGACCTTCATTATTTGGCCTCCTTTTGAAACGTATCCATCAATGCCACCAGAGCTTTGATCCCTTCCATGGTGGCGGCATTATATATGGATGCCCTGCATCCGCCCACGGACCTGTGGCCTTTAAGACCGCCAAAACCTTTGGCTGTTGCCTCTTTTATAAATTTTTGTTCAAGTTCTTCACTGGGCAACCGGAAGGTGACGTTCATCAGGGATCTGGAATCGGGTCTGGCTGTGGCCCGGTAAAAATTGCTTGCATCAATAAAATCATACAAAAGGGCTGCTTTTTCCTTATTAAAGGCTGCGATCTTTTCAAGCCCGCCCATCTCTTCTTCGATCCATTTGAGGACCAAATCAATGGTATATATGCCGAAACAGGGCGGGGTATTGTACATGGAATTTTTTTCTGCAAAGGTGGAATATTTGAGCATGGAAGGCAGATCCGGATTCGCTGTTGCCAGAAGGTCCTTGCGCAAAATCACCATGCAGGTGCCGGACGGCCCTAAGTTTTTCTGGGCACCGGCATAGATCATGCTGAATTTTTTCATGGGAAGGGGACGTGAAAAAAAATCGGATGACATATCCGCAATAAGAGGAATATCACCGGTATCGGGGAATTCGGCAAACTGGGTTCCCTTAATGGTGTTGTTGGAGGTGATGTGGACATATTTTGCATCTTTGCTGAAAGAGATCTCTCTAGGGATGTATGAAAAGTCCTTGTCCTCGGAAGAGGCCACGACCACATGTTTTTTATTCTGAATTTTTGCCTCTTTAATGGCTTTTGTGGACCAGGTTCCGGTATTAACATAGTCAGCACTTTCATCCCCGGAAAGAAAATTCATGGGGATCATGGCAAACTGCAAAGACGCCCCGCCCTGGAGAAAAAGGACATGGTATTGGTCATCCAGACCTAAAAGACGTTTGGCCCGTTCCACGGCATCATTGATAACATCGTCAAAATAAGAAGATCTGTGGCTGATTTCTGTGATGGACATGCCTGAATTGTTAAAATTCAGGAAGGAGGCCTGAATTTCTTTAAGGACCGGCAGAGGCAGCGCCCCAGGTCCGGCATTGAAATTGTAAATTCTCTGGTCTGTCATTTTTTACCTTTCTGTTAGGGGTTATCTTTGTTTTCACGGTACATATATGTTCCATTGCCTCACAATCCAAGGCAATCAGATTTCAAACCCTATTCAATAACGCCGTCGCAGATGAAAATCAATAGTCTAACCGCCTTTATGTAAAAATCATTGCTGCCCGGTCCAGGAATTTGCGCTGCAACGGCACCCCATATAGAAATCATTTCATCACTTGTGGCGTTTATGGATAATCAGCCTGCAGGCCTGAATTGATCGGATGTGCATTGAAAACGAATCTGTCCGTTCTTCATGGCAAATATGTCACCGGTGGTCTTTGCAAGGAAATCAAATTCATGGGACACCACTACATATCCGATATTGAGTTCATTGAGGAGGTCCGCTATCCGCTTTACGGTCTGCTCGTCCAAGCCGGTAGTGGGCTCGTCCAACAACAGGACCTCAGGTTCCATAACCAGCACCGTGGCCAGAGAGACCAACTTTTTCTCGCCTCCGGAAAGCTTATATGTGATGCGGTCTTCAAATCCCTCAAGATCCAGGGCCCGGAGTATTTTTTTTGACAACGCCACCGCTTCTTTGGGTGTTTTGCCGTTATTCAGCAACCCAAAGGCGACATCTTCAATGACGGTGGGAGAAAACAACTGGTCATCCGCATTCTGGAATACGAACCCCAAACGCTTTCTTGCCTGTTTGAAATCCTTTTCACCTGCCATGGGCATCCCAAACAGACGAACAGAACCTGAATCAGGTTTGATCAGGCCCATCAGCAGATGCATAAAGGTGGATTTGCCGCTGCCATTGGGGCCGATCAGGCCCAGCCGTTCGCCTTTGCGCAATTGAAAGTTGAGACGATCCAGGAGCGGCCCTTGACCCGGATAAGAAAAACTGACGTTCTCCAGATCAATTAAAAATTCATCACATTGAAAGGCATTGGATTCAGCCATTCCATACTCCCCAATAAAATCAGAATTAATGTCAGGACAACCAATCCGATCCGGTCCAGGCCGGAAAACGAAAATCCGTGGATGCAGTAAAATTTCCCTTTAAACCCCCGGCATAGCATGGACTGGTATACCCGGTCTGCCCTTGCTGTCGCACGAACCAGAAGCATCCCGAAAAGATAGGCATAGGTCCGGTAGGTATGCAGATTGGTTTTGGGTTCAAACCCCCTGACTTTTATGGCCGTCACCAGGCGTAGATACTCCTGCTCCAGCACAAACACGTACCGATAGGCAAGGAGCATAAGATATACAATTTTTTCGGGTATATGGATGCGGTTCAAGGCGTTTCCCAAAGTAGAGATGGTCATGGTGGCCACAAGTGAGAGAAAGATCAACAGGATGGCATTTGATTTAAGTGTTATCTGGACAGCCAGAATCAAACCCTGGACAGAACACGCCATAGGCCCGATAAGAAACAGGGGGGTCCCCTCAAACGTGATGGGCAGGAGTACAAAAAGCACCAGGTTGAACCCGTTGATCACCACCACTCTTTTTAAAACCTCTTTTAAGGGAATTTGGGACAACCCTATCATTACCATTGAGAGTCCCAGTCCTGCCGTCATAGTGGGAAAGGATTTTGAAACGGCCAAAAGAAAGGAAAAGAGTGTGGCAAACACGATCCGCAGCCTCGGATCAAGGCGATGAAGAATAGAATTTCCGCCGGCAAATGCTTCGCTCAGCATAGAAGAACCCTTAACTTTCTATAAATGGGCAAAGGCAGGAGCCATGAACAAAAAAGCCCCAAAAACGCAAAAGGTGCCCACCATCATTGTTTTCATTTGTCTCCTTAATGAAGTTCCGTATTTGAAGCCGCGATGCATAAAATATGAAAATTTCTTTATTATTACAAGTTTTAAAATATGCGCCCGGATGATATCCTTAAGCCTAAACACGACAACACATAGAGGAGCCCCCTATGGCAGATCAGACAAACCAGGCAAACACTGCATCCGGCCCCTGGGACACCCCGTTTTGGCCCGAGGGTGTTGCCCGCAACGTCACCGACTACCACTATCCCGTTTTCAAACTGCTGGACGATTCCGCAGCCGCTTATCCCAACCATGTTTTCACCATATTCAACGGGGCAAAAAAGACCTTCTCCCAAGTTAAGGAGACAACAGACCGGATCGCCTATTTTTTGGCAAAAAAAGGCATCAAAAAGGGGGACAAGGTGGCAATCGTCTTACCCAACCTGCCCCATTTTCCTGAAATCTTTTTTGGAATCATGAAGGCAGGGGCCATTGCCGTGAACTGCAACCCCATCTATACGCCCACAGAATTGAAATATCAACTTGCTGACTCCACTGCAAAAATGGTGTTCTGCATGGATCATCCCACCTTTTACCCCAATGTGGTCAAGGCCGCTATCGATACAGATGTTGAGACTATAGTGGTCTGTAATATTAAAAGCTACCTGCCGAAAATCCAGCGATTTTTGGGCGCCCTGTTAGGCAAGATTCCCAAAGCCGACCACCATGAACCCGGGCATATTATGTTTGACGACATGGTGGTCCGGTCCAAACCCGAGCCGCCGGATATCGACATTGACCCGGTGAACGATACGGCTGTCATGCTATACACCGGCGGCACCACAGGTATTCCCAAAGGTGCGGAACTTGTGCATATCAACTTCACCTACCAAGTTGTCGCAATCATGGAATATCTAAGGCTCTCCCACGGCCCGAACAAACCGTTGGAAAAGGCATACTACGGGGGATACCATTGTTTTTTAGGCATTTTGCCCTGGTATCACAGTTTCGGCATCTCCGTGGCCATGCTGTGCGCCGCAGGTTCCGGCAGCCGCCTGGTATGCATCCCGGACCCCAGAACAGGCAAGCCCCCTTTCACTGACGTCCTCAAGGCAGTTCAGAAATACCGCCCCACCCTCATGCCGGCCGTACCCACAATTTTTGTAGCCTTTACAAATCATTCCAAGCTTGATGAGTATGATCTGTCCTCCCTGATGGGCTGCTTTTCAGGGGGAGCCCCCATGCCGCCGGATGTCTGCCGCCAGTTTGAAGAAAAAACCGGTGCTGTTATCTTTGAAGGATACGGGTTGACGGAAACCGCACCGGTGCTGTCGGCCAATCCCACCAACCGGGAAATCAGAAAAATAGGTTCGGTTGGCTTTCCATTACCCGACACAGATATAAAAATCCTGGATCTTAATGATCCCACAAAGGAACTGCCCAGGGGTGAAGATGGAGAAATAGCCGCCTGCGGTCCCCAGGTTATGAAGGGATACTGGAACAGGCCCGAGGCCGATGCCGAGGCTTTTGTCACCTTTGACGGCAAACGCTATTTTTTAACCGGAGACATCGGTCACATTGACGAGGAGGGATATATCCTGATCACCGACAGAAAAAAAGATATGGTCCTGGTGGGCGGATTTAATGTATACCCCAGGGATGTGGAGGATATTTTATATACCCATCCCAAGGTTGAATTGTGCGCAGTGATGGGGGTAGCCAACAAACACGGTGGTGAAACCGTAAAAGCAGTTATCAAACTAAAAGAAGGTCAGACTGCCACCCGGGAAGAAGTCATGGCATTTTGCAAGGAAAACATGGCTGGATACAAACGTCCCAGGATCATTGAATTCAAAGATGATCTTCCGATTTCCAACATCGGCAAAGTGCTGCGCAGGGAACTTCGGGATGCCCATTCCGACTAGCGCCGTCTTTATGCATCCCGTCCAATTCCAAACCCGGCAAGTTGGGTTCCGTCCGGTTTCATAGGGCATAAGACAGGTTTCAATCATCACGGAAAGCATATAAAAATCCCTGTAAAATGTGAATTTTGAAACATGACATTTTCTTTTTTCAAATTTTGCTTGAGCTTAAGTGCGATTAATTCTATAAGACCAGGTGGTATTAAAGTTAAAAACTTAAATGGATGGCTGCCGGTTATGGGGGTCATCCCTGAGGATTATAACCCGACAACAACACTTTTTATTTTTAGGAGGTTTTATGTCAACTCTCGTATTTGGTCACAAAAACCCGGATACCGACTCCGTAGTCGCAGCCATCGCGCTGGCCGATCTGAAAAAAAGCCTTGGTGAAGATATTGCACCGGCTATTCAGGGCGAACTGAACCCCGAATCCAAATTTGTCCTGAACAAATTCGGTCTGGCTGCACCTGCAGTGGTTACCAGCTATGCCGGTAAAGATGTTTACCTGGTGGATCACTCCGATCTGGCCCAGAGCCCTGACGATCTTGGCAAAGCCAATATCCTGGGTATTGTAGACCATCACAAACTCGGTGATGTAACCACCGGACAACCCCTGGAATGCTGGATCTGGCCTGTGGGCTGCACCTGCACCGTAATTGCTTCCATGTACGATTACTTCAATGTTACGATCCCCAAGGGCGTTGCCGGTGCCATGCTGTGCGCCATCCTCTCCGACACCGTAATCTTCAAATCCGCCACCTGCACAGACAAAGACAAAGAAGTTTGCGCAAAACTGTCTGAAATCTGCGGCGAATCCAATCTTGACGCCCTGGGCATTGAAATGTTCAAGGTAAAATCCGCTGTTGAAGGCACCCCGATCCGTGAACTGGTTCTGCGCGACTACAAAGATTTCAAAATGGGTGGTGTTGGTGTTGGCTGCGGCCAGCTTGAACTGGTTGACCTCTCCATCGTTGATGGCATCAAGGCTGATCTTGAAAAAGACATCCGTGCCATGAAAGCAGAAAAAGGCAATCACACTGTACTTCTGATGCTCACCGACATCATGAAGGAAGGCACCGAGCTTCTCGTGGCTTCCGATGACGAATCTGTTGTTGAGAAAGCTTTTGGTGTAAAACCGGTTAACAGCAAATGCTGGCTGCCCGGCATCATGAGCCGTAAAAAACAGATCATCCCCTTCCTGGAAAAAGTATTCGGTTAATTAAGTAATTCAAGGGCTTTTGGTGTTTTGCCAAAAGCCCTTTTCTTCATCCCCACTCAAATCTGTCTCCCACACTATCCCCCACACCCAAGACCATTTTTTCATATCGAAGGTTCTATGAAAAAACAATCTCCATCTTCGTCATTTTTTTTTGTTGATTATACCAGACAAAAAATGCATTTATTGCAATTATATTAATTATGATAACCAAAAAAGGATGGCCGTGGATATCCCCAAATACGTTGAAATCAAGGTATACGGGTTAACCTATGGCGAATTCCTAACTATCCACGGACTTAACAGGGGGGGGGGGAAGCCTGCAGACCTATCTAAAATTTGGCGGTCTTCCCTACCTGAAACACCTGCCCTTAGATGATACCGTGGTTTTTGATTATCTGAGGAACGTTTCAGATGCAATTAGCCTCAAAGACATTGTTTTTCCGGTACGATATCCGAAACGTTGCCTTTGTGCAACGGATATGCCGTTTCCTGGTAAATAACGTGGGCTCCCTGGTCACGGCACGTAAAATCAGCACCTACCTGAAATCACAGCAAGAGCAAAGGGATCAAGCAAAGGGCTAAAATGTTTAAATTCATTCACGCAGCCGATATTCATTTAGACAGTCCATTGCGCGGGCTGTCAAGATATGAGTCTGCGCCTGTTGATGCCATTCGGGACGCGTGCAGAAAAGCCTTCAACAATCTGGTGGATCTGGCGATAGAAGAAAAAGTGGCTTTCGTGCTTTTGGCCGGAGATCTCTATGACGGAGATTGGAAAGATTACAGTACAGGGATTTTCCTGAGCCGGCAAATGGGACGGTTAAATCAATATGATATAAAAGTTTTTTGTGTTGCAGGAAACCATGATGCGGAAAATCGGATGACTAAAGCCCTGGACACGCCTGCCAACATGAAGATTTTTTCTGCCGGGAAGGTGGAAACTGTGAAATTGGAAGAGTTGTCCACGGTTATTCATGGACGAAGTTTCAAACGTCGGCATATTGACGAAAACCTGGCAGCAGGATTTTGTGAAGCTGAAAAAGGAATGTTCAACATAGGGCTTCTGCATACCAGCCTTGATGGTCGGAAAGGGCACGCAAACTATGCACCGTGCTCCCTGGATGACCTTGTTTCAAAGGGCTATCAATACTGGGCATTAGGCCATATCCACAAACAGGAAATTGTCCTTGAAGACCCCTTTGTGGTATTTTCCGGTTGCATACAAGGCCGTCATATTCGAGAAAGCGGCCCAAAGGGCTGTGTTCTCGTAACGGTTGAGGATGAAACTGTAAAGGAAATTGAAAATATTCCCCTTGATGTCCTGCGATGGACGCAAATCGAAATTGATCTGACCGATATTGAAGAACGCCGGGATGTCCTGGAAAAAATCAGGGAAACCATTGAACAGGAACGAACATCGGCCGAGGACAGGCCGGTTGCAATGAGAATAAAACTGATCGGGGCAACAAAACTGTCTGATCAACTTGCCGCTTTTCCGGAAAAATTTGAACAGCAAATTAAAGCGATTGGGGCTGAAACCGCAGGGGACACCCTTTGGATTGAGCGCGTTGAAAACAGAACCCAGGGTAAATATGATTTGGAAGCGGCCCTGGACGATCACACTGCCCTGGGAAAATTACTCAAGTCTATTATCTCCACACCGGATGATATTGATCAGATAGATGGTTTGGCAGATAAAATAGCCGAACTTCGGCAAAAGCTGCCCCCACAAGCGTTTGGAGTCGAGACCATTGTAGATCTGAACGATGGACAAACCATCAAACGAATAACCAGAGACGCCCAAAAAATGCTGATCGGCAGAATACTTTCAGCCGGGGGTGAAAATGAGAATTAACCGCCTCGATCTCATGGCTTTCGGCCGCTTCACGGAAAAATCTTTGGACCTGTCTGATGGTGATTTGGGGTTACATATTATTTACGGAGATAACGAAGCCGGGAAAAGTACATCATTAAGAGCGCTTATTGCCTGGCTGTTCGGCATTGACGCCAGAACAAAGGACAACTTTCTTCATTCAAATCCAAAGCTTCGGATAGGCGGAGAACTACAGCTTTTAAATGGAAAAAAGATTGAATTTATCAGAAGGAAAGGGAACAAAGACACCCTGCTTGAATATGGAAGCCATGCGCCCTTTGATGAAAGCCGGTTCACACGGTTTCTGCCTGCCGGTATTGATGAAAGTCTTTTTACAAAACTTTGGGGTATTGACCATGGGCGGTTAATTGCCGGCGGCCAGGAACTATTGGAACAATCCGGGGATCTTGGCCAGGCGTTATTCAGTGCAGCGTTTGGGACAGCAAATCTTAGAAAAATTTTATCGGAAATGCAAAACAGTGCAGTTGATATCTTCAAACCTCGAGGGTCCAAGGCGCTGCTGAACAAGGCTATCTCAGATTATAAAGATGCACAGAAAAGAATGCGTGACGCCACCCTGCCGGTTTCTGACTGGAAAATGTTAAAAAAAGAGTTATCAAAAATCAATGCCGATATCAGTGGCGTTGAACAAGAGATCAATGAGAAAAACAGACAAAAAAGCCGTTTGGAAAGAATCAACCGTGTAAAAGGCGCCTTGGCCGAACGCCGAAACGATCTGTCTAAAATTGAAGAATTAGGCACGGTGTTGTTGCTGCCGCAGGATTTTGCCGATCAACATAAAACAGCCCGAGAAACCCTTCAACAGGCATTAGACACAAAGGAACGCCTCGAAGTCAAACTTGCCGCCTTAAATCAAGAATCCGGCGCGCTAAGTATCCGAGATGATCTGCTTAAAAATGAAAGTGCCATATTAAAGCTCTATAAAGATCTTGGTGCGGTTGAAAAAACAAATGCGGACCGGCCCCGGCAGGACGGAAAAAGACGTCTGCTGCGCAATGATGCCCAAACGCTGCTAAAGGGTATCCGGCCCGATATGGATATCGACCAGGCCGATCAGCTCAGGCCCCTTTTGAACAATAAAAAATGGATCTCGGGATTGGTCCGGAAAAACAGTGTATTGATACAAAAAAAAGAGAATTTGCGGGCCGCATTAAGAGATCTGGAGGACGAACAAAAATCCCTTAAAAGCAAATTGGAAGATATACCACAAAGTGGAATTGATTTACCGCAATTAAAAGCCTCAATTGCTTCAGCGCGCAAGGCCGGAGACATTGAACAGCGCCGGGATGACAGCAAAGCCCAGGTCTTAGAAAAAAATGCAGCCTGGGAAGATGAATTTGCACGATTGGGAAATTACCATGGCACGGCACAAGCTTTGTTATCATTGTGTTTACCGGTTTCTGAGGCCATAGACCGGTTTGAAAAAGAAAACGATGAACTCATGGAAAAATCCCAAACCGCATCCCGGAAAAAACAAGAACTTGAAGATGAAAAAAAACAGGCTGAACAAGAGTTAAACGCTTTATTATTAAAAAAGAACCTGCCCCACATTGCCGATTTAGAGGCATCTCGTAAAGAGCGTGACCAGGGGTGGTTATTCATAAAACAAAAATATATCCAGCACCTGGATATCGATTGTCCGGATATCAACGATGGTCTTTTGGCGTATACACAGGAATCTGATTTACCAACTGCCTATGAGAAAAAAGTCAAGCAGGCGGACAATATATCAGATCGTCTGAGGATGGATGCCGACCAGGTAGTAAAACGGGCGCAACTGGAAGGTAAGATTGAGAGCATGGCGTCTCGAATCGCTGATCTGTCAACTCATCTCGAAAAAACAAAAAACACTCAAACCGATTTTAACATCAGATGGACAAACCTTTGGAAGCCCCTGAATATTGTAGCCGCCCCCCCACGGGAAATGAAACAGTGGCTGCTGAAGGCAGAACGCCTGATCGAAAAGATACAAACGGCAAAGACCCTTTCAACACATAAAGAAAAATTGTCTGACGCGTGCAATCAGCTAAGGGAATCAGTCTCACATCAGATATCCCAATTTGCGCCTTGGCAAAAAACAGAAGGAAAACGCCTTGAGTCTCTGATTTCATTGTGTGAGCAGCGAATCGAACAAGAAGAAAACGCCCATGACAAACGTCGTGAAATTGAACGGTCCCTGAAAGATTCTCAAATCCGTTTTAAACGAATTCAGGATGAGCTCAAAACGGTTGAAAATGATTTGACGGCCTGGTCCGATGAGTGGGAAAAAGCAATTGAAGGCTTAAACCTGAAACCGCACATACACCCGGAAACTGCCGCTGAAACCCTCGACAACCTGATATTGTTCTTTCAAAAATTTGATCAGTCTGAAGAGTTGCGCAGAAGAATTTACGGCATGGACAAGGTTCAAGAAGAATTTCACTGCAACGTTTATGAATTTTCCAAGCGAATTGAATTGGGAACTAAGGACCAGGATGCAATGATGATCGCAGCTCTTTTACATCATGATTTAAATGCTGCGCGCGAAGCCCGGGCAAGTTTAATCAAAATTAAAGATCAACTTGATGAAAAAAAGCAGGATCTCCAGGCGGCCAATATTACCATCCGCCATTCACAAAAAAAACTTATCGAATTAAAAAAGCAAGCCGGGGTTGAAACCGATGAGGCACTTATCAAGGCGGCTGAAAAATCAGACCGTAAGAGGGTGTTGCTGAAAAGCATTGAAACGCTTGAACAGGAACTTAATCGCAATGGTGACGGTTTAAGCATTGACGCCTTGGAGGAAGAGTTTAAAAATTGTGAAATCGACACCGTAGACGCAGGGATTGAAAAAATATCCATTGAGTTAAAAGAACTTCAATCCCAACGAGACAATTTACGCGACCAGCGGCGCACAATTCAAAATGAAATCGAAGAGAAAGATGGGAGCGCCCTGGCAGCCAACGCGTCTTCACAAGCGGAAGCACACCTGGCCGACATCGTCCGACATGCTGAACATTATCTGCGTTTCCAGATAGGCGCGCTCATTCTTGAACAGCAAATAGAATATTACAGAAAAGAAAATCAGGCCCCTGTTTTAGGCAGAGCCGGTGAATTATTCTCAAAGCTCACCTTGGGTTCCTACGCAGGCCTGAGAGATGAACTGGATTCTTCAGGAAAGCCGATACTGCTTGGGGTTCGGCCCGACGATCACGAGGTCGCCATAGCCGGCATGAGTGACGGGTCCCGGGATCAACTCTATCTTGCCTTGCGGCTGGCTACGCTTGAGCAGCACATAAAAAAGGAGGAACCCATGCCTTTTGTTGTAGATGATATCCTTATCGGGTTTGATGATGACCGCACCCGTGTCTGCCTGGAAGTGCTGGCTCAATTATCAACGGACATCCAAGTTCTGCTGTTTACGCACCATAAACGGGTGCTGGAATTGGCAAACAGCTGCAATGAAAGCGTTAGGATTTTCCAGCATACGCTTTATTAAAGTGCTTTTTTGTACCGGCGGGATCTACAACGACCAAGGGAACGACAAGCCTTTTTTAAGTTCCTTGAAATTTTATTTTGAACAAACGAAATCACAGTTTCATCTTACCCTTTCTGTTATTTTTTAAGAACCTCTGTTATGATTTGCAACGGGGGGGTACCTTGAAATTTTAGCCCCGTCATTTAAAATGAGCGGCTACCGTTTTAAGCCGGGAGAGTCTGAACCGTTTGATCAAAGTCTTCCAGGAGGTGAGCCTTAAAAATAGGGCATCTCATAAGAGGCTTATTCTACGGGGTGTACCGGCTTAAAACGGTAGCCAAATGAACAAGATAAATAATTTTAAACGAAGGAGATTACAATGTCCGTTATAACCATCTCAAGAGGCTCTTACAGTCGCGGAAAGGAAGTTGCTGAAAAGGTAGCCTCCGAACTGGGATATGAATGCATTTCCCGTGATATTCTGCTGGAGGCCTCGGAAGAGTTCAATATCCCGGAGATCAGACTGATCAGGGCGCTGCACGATGCGCCGTCCGTTCTTGAAAGATACACCCACGGTAGGGACCGCTATGTAAGTTATATCCGCAAAGCACTTCTGCAGCATATCCGCAAAGACAATGTAGTTTATCACGGTCTGGCGGGTCACTATTTTTTGCCGAATCTTCCCCATGTCCTGAAAATCAGGATCATATCGGATATAGAAGAACGTGTGAAAGAAGAGGTCCGGCGGGAAAACATTTCCGAAGAAAAAGCACTTTATATTTTAAAAAAAGATGATGATGAGCGAAGGAAATGGGGCCTGAGGTTATACGGCATTGATACGTGGGACAGTAAACTTTATGATATGGTCATCCACATAAAAAGCCTCTCAGTTGAGGATGCTGCAGACCTGATCTGCGCGACGGTTCGAAAACCCAACTTTAAAACCACACCTGAATCGGAAAAAATCCTTGATGATGCCCTTCTTGCCGCGAAAGTTCATGCGGCTATTATAAAATTATCCCCGACAAGCATTGTCACAGCACATGACGGCGTCGTAACTATCGGCGACCCGGAAGCTTCCATGAAAAATCAAATAACAGAGATTGCTGAAAATATCGAAGGGGTTAAAAAAATTATTGTGAATGCGCATAGAAAAACAGACGACCAGAATGTCATTAATCCATTCCACAATATATAACGATAAGCCATAGCCTGGCCAACCGTTTCACCAATAAAAAAAGCAGCCATTCGGCTGCTTTAAAATCTTAAGTGGGGTGAGTGACCGGGATTGAACCGGCGGCAACCAGGGCCACAACCTGGTGCTCTACCAACTGAGCTACACCCACCACAAAAAAACTTTGTATAATTATCAGAACTAATTTTCTTTTTCAAGTCTTTTTTTCTTTTTTCTATTAATTTAGAAAGGATTGACCTACCCTGCCCCTTTGACTATTATTCTTGGAATATTTACTGATAAAAACACGCAAAAAAGGTGAATAGTGCAATGACTATGAATACGCTGATTATTTTTACCATACGTCTGATTATAGGTCTGGCATTCGGAATCATCCTTACCCGGCTGTTCAAACCGGACTGGGGCATCTACCATGGCGTTGTCACAGGAATCATTCTTGTGGCCCTGGCCTATGGCATGAGCTATTATAGAAAATTCAAAGCGTAACAGGCAGGCATTTTGTGGACAATATAATTCTGGGAACAGCCGGACACATTGATCATGGAAAAACCAGCCTGGTCAGAGCATTGACAGGCATTGAAACAGACCGCCTCAAGGAGGAAAAAGAACGCGGCATCACCATAGAGCTTGGGTTCGCCTACCTCGATCTTCCCAATGGCCGGCACATTGGCATTGTGGACATGCCCGGTCATGAAAAATTTGTAAAAAACATGGTGGCCGGCGCTTCAGGCATTGATGTGGTGGTCATGGTGATTGCGGCAGACGAAGGCGTCATGCCCCAGACCCGGGAGCATATGGAGATCTGCAACCTCATGGGGATCCGACACGGCATGATTGCCCTGACCAAAACGGACCTGGTGGATGAAGACCTGCTGGAGCTGGCCATGGAGGACATCCACGATTTTATTTCAGACACCTTCCTTGAAGACAAACCCATTGTGCCGGTATCCTCTGCCACAGGCCAGGGGCTCGAGGAATTTTTAACCACCCTTGAAAATATATGTACACAAATTCCACCCCGCAAATTTTCTTCCATTTTCCGTCTTCCCGTGGACCGGGTATTTTCCATGAAAGGGTTCGGCACGGTTATCACCGGGACCCTGATTTCAGGCCAGGTGAGTGTGGGCCAGGATATCATGGTGTTTCCAAGAAAAATCACATCAAAGGTCCGGGGGCTGCAGGTGCATTCCAGTTCGGTGGAAACAGCCATGGCCGGCACCCGCACGGCCATCAATTTCCAGGGCCTTGACCGGGAAGCCGTATTCAGAGGCGATGTGCTCTCCACCCCGGGGGCTTTGATTGAAAGCTATATGGTGGACGCCCAATTCCATTACCTGAAAAGCAATACCAAGCCGGCCAAGGCCCGGACACGGGTCCGGTTTCATTCGGGCACAAGTGAAATACAGGGTTATATGGTCCTGCTGGACCGGGAATCGCTTTTGCCCGGGGAGACGGCACCGGTTCAATTCCGACTGGAATCTCCGGTCTGCTGCATCAAGGATGACCGGTACGTTATCCGATCTTATTCCCCCGTGAAAACCATCGGGGGCGGGGCTATCCTCAACCCGGTATCCCAGAAATACAAACTTAAAGATACGGCCATGATTCAAGGCCTTGCCGATCTTGCCCTGGAGCAGGATGATGAAAAAACCATTGCCTATTTTCTGTCCATCAAGGGATATGCCGGGCTGGCCTTAAATGAATTACGGGTCATGACCAATGTGCCGGATAAAAAACTGGCTGCCGCTTTGCAGAAAATGCTTGCAAAACAGGAAGCGATTCTCACGGACAAGGAGAAGCAAATCTATGTCCATGGTACTATTTTTGATGAATTTAAGGGAAAAGTACTGGAACGACTGACCACTTATCACCAGGAAAACCCCTTAAAAGAAGGTATGCCGGCCCAGGAGCTGAAATCCAAATTTCAATATGTGGATGATGCCCGTTTTTTCAACATCCTGTTTAACCGCCTGGAAAAAGAAAACCTTATTGTTCTGGACAAAAACCTGGTGAAACTTTCGGGTTTCAAGGTGGCGCTTCAGGTGGACCAGCATGAAGTCAAGGAGAAAATTGCCGCCATTTACAAAACATCCGGCCTGACCCCGCCCTTTTTCCGTACCATATGCCAGGATCTTGACCTGGACCAGAAAACAGCCAGGGGTGTAATGCAGATGCTTATTGATGAAAAACAGGTAGTCAAGACAAAAGATGATCTGTTTTTTGATGCCGCTGCCGTCAGTGATCTGGAAACAAAACTCATTGAATTCCTCAAAGCCAATGAAAAGATCTCCACACCGGAATTTAAGGATATGATCGGCATTTCCAGAAAATATGTCATTCCCCTGATTGAATACTTTGACGCCATACACCTGACCATAAGGGTTGAGGATCACCGACAGTTGAGAAAAAAACTATCCTGACTATCAAATTCGTTCAACAAAAGAGGCGATGATACTGTCCAGGCGCATCCAGCCGTCAAGGGTCAAAACAAACCGTTGCCCGGCGTCCCGGGGTCGGGCAAATCCTTTATTTTCAAGATTTTCCATCAGGTTTTGAAACACGGTTAAAAACCGGTTCCGCCACAGGTTTTGCCCGGTTCTGATATCAAGGCCCATGGATGTTCTCAGCCCCACCATGACATACTCCATCTGCCGCTGTTCCAGGGTAAGGGTTTCATGGTCAGATGGGGGAATTTTTCCGCTCTTCAACGCCCTGATATATCCATCCAGGTCCGGTGCATTCCAGAACCTTTTATACGCGGCCGATCCATCCGTGTCGAATTTTACGGCATATGAATGGGCACCCGGCCCGAACCCATGATAGGGCACCATCTGCCAGTAAGCACTGTTGTGCAGGGACCGAAAGGATGTATGCCTTGCAAAATTGGATACTTCATAATGATCCCATCCACAGGCTTTCAGATATTGGGCAGCCGCACAGAACAGATCCACCTGATCCGATTGTGCCATGGGTAAAAACATACCCCGTTCATGCATGGCATGCAGGGCTGTTCCCGGTTCCATGGTGAGCATGTAGCAGGAAAGATGCTCAGGATTAAGGCCCAAGGCCGCCTCAAGCTCCCGGATCAGGTGTTTTTCGGTCTGACCGGGAAGGCCGTACATCAAATCTATACTGATATTTTCAATACCGGCAGCACGAACCTTTTTAACGGCACACACGGCACCCTCTGCTGAATGAATGCGTCCTAAAAGGCAAAGCTGCGCCGGATCAAGTGACTGTACACCAAGGCTTACACGATTAACCCCCATATCTCGAAACGATTTCAAATGAATGTCGTCCAAGGTACCGGGATTGGCTTCAAGAGTGATTTCGGTCTGACGCCAGAGGCCAAAAGCGTTGTCCAGAGCCCGCAGAATGGATTCAAGGTGCCGTGGCCCAAGCAGAGAGGGGGTGCCGCCCCCGAAATAGACGGTTGCAGCGCCGCTTTTGGACCGGGAAGCGGTTAATTGTGAACGCAGCCGAATCTCCCGGACCAGCGCCGTCACATAATGAGGAATCAGGGATAGATCAGTTTCGGAATAAAAATCACAATACCTGCATTTTTTTATACAGAAAGGAACGTGAATATAAAGGTGTGCAGACTCGATCATTGAGTCAGACAAAGCGCATCATCAACCGGTCAAGAATCTGATCCACGTTTTTTGGTGTGACCCCGTAATTTTCACAGGCAAGCCGAACCTTATCCATCTGAGGGCTTGTGTCCATATCTTCAAGCCCTTTGAAAAAACCCATGCGCCGGCCGATCTGATAAAGGATACGTTCTTTTGGGGGCAGTTCAAAAAACCGGTCAATGATCCCGATCATTTTTTCCTTGTCATGGGGCATCTTACCGGTAACCGTTTCAAACAGATTCAGAATGTGATCGCTTTTTATGCGGGACTGGATATTGTCCAGGGTCTCAAGCATCAGGCGCACTTCCGTGGCAATCATGGCATCACCCGGTTTTTCAAACATGCCCCGGAGCTGCCAGTGTGCAAGTTCTGTGGAAGGAGAAAGACCAAGGGTGCGAATTTTGATCACATCCGGATTAATTGCATTCAACGCTTCAGCGGTCTCAAGGGCATGCTCAATGGAGAGGTCAACACCCCCTAAGCCCGGCATCACATACGCGTACAACTCAATGCCCGCCTGCCTGATCCGTTTAGCCGCATCTATGTGCCCGGCTCTGTCAACCCCTTTACGCATACGGTTAAGCACTAAATTTGACCCGCTTTCAACCCCCACGTGAATCCGGTTAAGGCCAAGTTTATTCATCTGTTCCAGGGTATTGGCGGGTAATTGAAGGATGGTGCTACTTCTGGCATAGGTGGCAATGGTTTTGATTCCCGGAAAACAATCCTTGATATGCCTGAGAATAAAAAGCAGCTCCTTGGGTTTCATAACCAGGGGGTTGGCGTCCTGGAGAAAAATGGCATCCATGCCTGCGGTATACCACTTGACGGCGTTGTTGAAAGCAACCCGGTCCCGGATCTCGAAACCGGTATAAATGGAATGAATCCGTTCCTGCTCAAACGCTATGGGCTGGGCATTTTCCTGAAGCAGCCTGTCAATGTATGTGCGAATCAGGTCAATATCTTTGATAATATCTTCCACAGAGCGTATGGAAAATTTCTGCTTTTTATATACCGGACAAAAGGAACAGCGGTTCCAGGGACAGTTCCGGATCAGGCGCAACAGAAGGCTGTATGCGTCATTAATCGGATAAATGGAGCCCTGTTCATATCCCTGGTATGTCTGTGTCTGTTTCTCGTCTGCCATGGTAAAAACCGGTGCTTTGTTCCTTATGTTGAACCTTTACGATAAAAGGGTTATAAGCATTAGAAAAATGAAAGTCAATATTGGATCTGCCTTGAAAACATATACCGGATTTGATATTAATCCCTAATTTTTATAGTCAATTATCAAACTCTTTCCCAACCGGGACAGAAAAATTTGTGCAACATAATTTGTGCAACATAAGGAGAGCCCATGCCTGGCTTTGAATTATTTTCAGATGAGGAACGTAAACATGTCAATGATGTACTGGAAACAGGCGTTTTATTCAGGTACGGATTTGAAGGGGCCAGAAACGGCCATTTTAAAGCCCTGGAATTTGAAAAAAAACTGGCTCAAATAACAGGCGCCGGGTTCAGCCATCTGTGTTCCAGCGGGACAGCAGCCCTTTGTACGGCCCTTGCAGCCTGCGGCATCGGGGCCGGAGACGAGGTCATTGTTCCGCCGTTTACCTTTGTGGCCACATTTGAAGCCGTAATCCAGGCCGGTGCCGTACCTGTTTTTGCAGACATTGACCAGACCTTGTGCCTGGATCCGGACCGTCTGGAAGCCGCAGTAACCTCACGGACCAAGGCTGTTGTGCCGGTGCATATGTGCGGGGCCATGGCAAGGATTGATGAGATCAAAGCTTTTTGCGACAAAAAGGGCCTGGTGCTTTTAGAAGACGCCTGCCAATCTTTAGGCGCAAGTTTCAAGGGCAGTCATTTGGGCACATTCGGCAAGGCCGGCTGTTTTTCCTTTGACGCGGTGAAAACCGTCACCTGTGGTGAGGGCGGCGGCATTATCACAAATGACGAAGATATTTACACCCGGTGCCACCAGTATGCCGACCATGGCCATGACCATTTGGGCGGCCTGGACCGTGGGGCGGATGATCACCCCATCATCGGTACCAACTACAGGATATCCGAACTGAATGCCGCTGTGGGACTTGCCCAGTTAGGCAAACTTGACCGCATCCTTGAGATCCAGAAAAAAAACAAAGCCGCCATCAAAGATGCCATGAAAGAGATTAAAGGCGTCACCTTCCGCGCACTTCCCGATCCGGACGGGGATTCGGCCACCTTCCTGAACTTCTTTATGCCCACACAAGATCAGGCCGAACAGGCGGCAAAAAAGCTTGCGAAAAACGGGGCTCCTTGTGCCTACTGGTATAACAATAACTGGCATTATTATAAGAAATGGCATCACCTCAAGGAGATGAAACGCGCAGCCAGACTCCCCTTTGAGTTGAGTGCCGATTTGCCGGATTATGCCGGCCTTGTTCTGGAACAAAGTGAAGAGATCATGAAGCGAACGTTGTCCATGCAGATCATGCTTTCCTGGACCCCAGACGATATGGATAAACGTATACAGGCGGTATTAACTGCCTTAACTTAAGGATTAAATATTAATGTTCAGAAATTTTAAGCTGGTTCCCAATATTCTTTTCGGCCGGGGCTGTTTTGCCCAGCTTGACGAGGTAGTGGCAGGCCGGCGCAAGTCCGGTGAGGACTGGGCTGTCTTTGTTGTGGATGACGTATTTAAAGGCAAGGAACTTGAAAAACGCATCCCCTTGCATGACAAGGATTTTCTCTTGTGGGTCAATGTAGCCGATGAACCCAAAACAGGTTATGTAGATAAGCTCACTCTGGAAGCAAAAAAATTTAACCCAACGCTTCCCTGCGCAGTCATCGGCATTGGGGGCGGCTCCGCCATGGATCTTGCCAAATCCGTCTCTTTGATGCTCACCAACGAAGGTTCATCCACCGAGTACCAGGGATGGGACCTGATCAAAAACCCGGCCGTATGGCATGCAGCCGTGCCCACCCTGTCCGGCACAGGTGCCGAAGTCTCCCGGACGGCCGTGCTCACCGGGCCCGAGAAAAAACTGGGACTGAACTCCGATTATACGGTGTTTGACCAGGTGGTTCTGGACCCGCAACTGACCGCAAACGTGCCCAAGACTCAGCACTTCTATACCGGCATGGACTGCTATATCCACTGCATTGAATCCTTGCAGGGCACCTATATCAATGAATTTTCCAAAGCTTACGGGGGAAAATCCCTGGATCTTTGCCGCCAGGTGTTTATCGATAACCACCCGGATTCGGCCGACAAGCTGATGATGGCCTCCTTTTTCGGCGGCATGAGCATTGCCTACTCCCAGGTGGGTGCCTGTCATGCCCTCTCCTATGGCCTCTCCTATGTGCTTGGCACCCATCACGGCGTGGGCTGCTGCATCACCTTTGACACCCTGGATGAATACTATCCCGACGGGGTAAGAGAGTTTCGAGCCATTATGGAAAAAACAGGGGTGGATATTCCCAGGGGAGTGACAAAGGACCTTACCGGGGATCAGATGGAGACCATGATCAGTGTGGCCCTGAACCTTGTTCCTTTGTGGGAAAACTGCCTGGGTAAGGATTGGAAAGCCATCATGACCCGTGACAAGGCGCGCAGCCTTTTTGAAAAGATGTAGCCATGCCCATTGCAGTGATCCCCGCACGCTTCGGTTCCAGCCGGCTTGGCGGCAAGCCCCTGGTCAACATTGCAGGCAAGCCCATGATCCAGCGGGTATTTGAGCAATCCCAAAAATCATCCGTGGTGACAAGAACCATTGTTGCCACGGATGATGAACGCATTGTCAATGCCGTAAAGGCATTTGGCGGAGACGCGGTAATGACCTCCGACACCTGCCGGTCAGGTACGGACCGGGTGGCTGAAACCGCCAAGATGCTTGGTGCGGCACCGGAAGAGATCATCATCAATATCCAGGGGGATCAGCCTGTATTTAACCCGAAAAGCCTTGATGACTTGATCCGTCCCTTTGACGAAGATCCCGGCCTTGCCATGTCCACCCTGGCGTATAAGATCAAAAACCCCCGGGAGATTACAGATCCCAAGGACGTAAAGGTAGTGTTCAACCGCCAGGGCTTTGCTATGTATTTTTCCCGGGCCCAGATTCCCTTTCCCCGGGACGGCCAGACGGATGTGGACTATTATAAGCATCTGGGATTTTACGCGTATACCAAAGCTTTCCTGGACCAGATCGTCACCCTTGACAGCGGCACCTGTGAACAGGTGGAGAAACTGGAGCAGCTCCGGGTGCTGGAATACGGATTCCCCATAAAAGTGGCTGTCACCCCATATGATTCACCTGAGATTGATCTGCCCGAAGATATTGAACGTGTTGAAGCTCTGCTGCGCTAATACGCCTGATTATCCATGAAGACATTCTATAAGATCATCCATACCTCAAGCCGGAGCCTGTGGGGCAACCGAGAAAAAAGGATTCTTTGCGAGTCATTGTGGATGAAAGAAAAGGGCCACCAGGTAGCCATTGTTGCTCCGGGGGATAGTCCTTTGTTTGATAAAGCCAAACAAAACGGATTGACAGTCTATCCCATCTCCTTCAAATCATTGGCCAGAATCGGTGAGTATGGCCGGCTTAAACAGATATTTGACGGAGAACAGCCTTTTGTGGTCAATGCCCACGGCAAAGGCGATGCCAAACTTGCCTTAAAAGCAGCCCAGACCATGGGTGTTCTCTGCCGGATCATGTCCCGCCACAATGGAGAACGGGTTAAAGGCACCTGGCCCAACAAAAAAATTTATAAAACCCGGTGCCACTATGTTTTTACCAACTCAAAGGACACAACAGCCAATCTGAAGCAGACCTTCGCCCTGTCAGACATCCATATTTTCTCTATTCCCGACGGCATTGCCTTGCCTGATGGAGCCGCGAACCAGACAACAAAAACTGCAGCCCGACAGAAGTTGGCACACATCCTTGGGTTGGAAACAGATGCCCGGTTCATTGGTGTTTTTGGTAAAATAGAGCGCCAAAGCCTATCAATGCTGTGCAAAACCGCTGATCAGCTGGGTCGCCGCTTCCCTTATCATCATCTGGTGATCGCCGGTAGTTCCGAAAAACAAGCCCCCATGGATGAAAAGATAGATCCCCATGTGCATATGCTGCCACAAGCCGAAGAGAATAATGCCCGTTTATACCCGGCCCTGGACTGCTGTATCTATTTGCCCGACACCCGGAATTTTTATCAGGGGGTGCCCTTGGAGGTGACAGGGGCCATGGCCGGCTTTTGCCCGGTGATTGGTCCGGATGCTCCCGGTATCAGGGATGTTCTGATTGACAATCAAACCGGCAGGGTCTTTGATCCCAGATACTCGGAATCTTTGCTGAAAATCATCAGTTGGACCCTGGATGCCCCCCAGGCTGTCCAGAGTCTAACCCAGGCGGCCCGAACCCTGGTTGAACAACACTACACCATGGATACCATGGGGAGGCATATCTTGCGCATTTACCGATTACACCTGATAAAAATTAATCGAAAATTTCAAACAACCCTTTAAATAAAATAAAAAATCCCCATGAAACCACCCCCATATAGAATAATTCATACCACCTGCCACACCGACTGGGGGGGGCTTGAAAAAAGAGTCCTTAACGAATCTTTATGGATGGCGAACAAGGGGCACCAGGTCGTCATTATTGCACCTGAAAATACCCCCTTGCTCGAGAAAGCAAAAGGGTGTGGACTTAAACGATACCCCATATCTTTCAAACGCTTGTCTGCAATATCCGATTACAGCCGTCTTATTCATATTTTCAATCAAGAAACGCCGCACATTGTCAACACCCATGGAAATACGGATTCAAAAATAGCATTGCCGGCGGCTAAAAAGGCCCATATCCCTTGCAGAATATTATCACGCCATATCAGTACGCCTGTTAACAATTCCTGGTATAATCGGTTGCTTTACAAGAAATTAAGCCATTATACATTCACCACGGCCGATTATACCAGGCGTCACCTTCAGGAGGTTTTCAACCTTTCGGATCAACAGGTTTTTTCAATTCCTTCCGGTATTGTTAAACCCGCGACGATTAACCCAAAGGATGAGGAGAGACGTGCCCTGGCAGAAAAACTCAACCTTAATCCGAATACGCGTTTTATCGGATTTGCCGGCCGGGTATCCCAGGACAAGGGCGTGGACACCCTTTTAAAAGGATTTCAGCAAGCAGCCGGACATATTCCTCATCACTTAGTCATTGCGGGGACCGGAGATTCATCTTTTCTCAGCCGGATGTCGGAACTTGCCCGGGATCTCAATATTGAAAACAGATTACATTTTATTGGATTCCAGGAAAATGTATGGCCTTTTTACCGCGCCCTGGACTGCAAGATTCTGCCATCCGTCTTTGAAGGTATTCCCCAGGTCCTCATCGAAGCAATGTATGCCTTATGCCCGGTGATCGGCTCCAGGACCGGCGGGATTGCAGACATCATTACCCATGATGAAACCGGTCTGCTTTTTGAAGTGGGACAATCCCGCGAACTGTGTGAGATGATCATTACAACAATTGACAATCCAGGGGCAACCATTGAACGGGCACAAAATGCGGAACAAAAAATGAAACGTCATCATACCATTGAAACCATGGGACAAAAAATTATCCGCATCTACCAGAACCATTTTAACTGTTAGGCGGACAATGGCTATATCAATAACGAAAGATTCATTTTCGTTCTGTTCCAGCGAGATGTAAATCCGGTAATACCGAATTTAAAAACGCCCCAGCGGTCATGGTGCAAGGCATCAGCGTCAATGACAAAGCGTTTTTTGTCCTTGTATCGGGAAAAATGAAAAAAACCGGCCTCCAACCGATTGAAATATATATCATAAATGGTCACCTTCCCTTTCTCCCAGATGGCGTAAACCTTTGTATTACTTACGCCCCTGGTCATTGTCGGCTGCAGCAGATCCACCCTGCAGTATGGCGGCAGGGTGCCGGAAACCACCTGCAGCAGTTCCTTTGATTCATTGAACGTCCTGTGCTCTTTGGGCTCCATGTGTTTTTTTATATATTTATATTCTTTAAGTGCATGCAATTGTGAACGGTTGATCAACGTAAAGGGCCCGCATGGCCGGTCGTTATCAGCACTGATCATGGAATAGGAGTTCATATCTTCAGGCATGCATCCCCAAAGCCGTCCATACACAAGGTCCATATCCGTAAAGCCGATAAAATCATAACGATCCAGATTTTCTTTATCATGACGCAGAAAATAAAACATAAGCCGATAATCACAGACCCTTCGAAGAAAGCGTCCCGGTATGTTGATATCCAACCGCTGCTTAAAATCGGCAACCATCTGCTCGAACTGGTATGGAATCAGCGTAACTGCAGCATTAAGGGCTTTTGATTCCGTGATCCTGTCATTATAGACAAACCATTGAAAATTAGGATGGTTGAACTCACATGATTTGGCCCAGAACGGGAAATAGGCCGGAAGTTCACCAAAAAAGGGGACTAAAAAGGCACTTTTTAACTGAAGATCAAGCATTAAAAAATTCCTGTTGAAAAAAGGCAAACCGCTATCGTTTGTATACAAAAATGACCTGGTAGACTAAGGGATGATTTGCTTTTTAAGTTTAGTTAGTGCATTTATACCACTAATAACGACCATCTCCTGACGAACATAACAAAAAATGAAAGATGTGAGTTGTGCGTTGTGAGGATAACAGCTTATTTTAATCTCACTACTCACCACTCAAAACTCACATCTTTCATATAAAACGGCCATGGGGCCGACCCGGCCTACCAACACTCAGGCTTCACCCGCAACAAAACGTGAAAGTAACTTAACAACTTATTGAGACTTTCATATAAAACAAATTATGTAAGTTGCCAAGGACGCAATGTCAAAAACTTAAGCATTGAGTATATTTAACCATACAAGAACATCGAGAATACGTACGGGAAATCAATCTTCATGCCCTTTATACGCTTGTATGGTTTTGATTTAGAAACATCTTATCTTTATGACACTGGGGAAACAGTATGAATAAAACGGTTATATTTGTTACGGACAGCTTAGGCTCCGGAGGTGCGCAACAGGTTGTTGTTGAGTTAGCGAGGCTGTTTGATTCTTCAGGATATAGGGTTCATATTATTGCAATCAAAAATGAATTCAAACTTACAATCCCTAAATCCATAGATATTATTTGTTTAAATTTTAAAAAAGGATTAGGCATTTATAGATGGCTCACCGACCTTTACTATTGTCAAAAATTAAGAAAAATTATTCGAAAAATCGAAAGACAAAATCATGTTGCAGCTATTTTTGCTCATGAGATGTTCTCTTCTTTTCTTCTGGGAAATTTTAAATCTAAGTCCCCAGTTTTTCATACGATCCATACGAATTACTCTGAGGGGTATTTAAATGGGAAAAAATCAGGTCGAAGATTTAAAAAACTCAGGAAGTTATATAACCAAAAAAATATATTAACTGTGTCCGAAGGAATTGCAAATGATCTTTTAAACAATTTCAAAGTTTTTCCTAAGTTTATACAAACGATGTACAACCCTTTCGATTTTGAAAACATTAAAGAATTAAGTTTGAACCCTATCGATTTTAAGGAGGAAGAATTCATTTTAACTGTAGGAAGATTTTCAAAAGAAAAAAGGCATGACATACTACTGAAGGCTTATTGGGCTGCCAATATTTCTTTGCCTTTAGTGATTATAGGAGATGGCCCCATATATGAGAAAGAGCATCTTAAAGAAATGATTGAAACGTTGGACTTAACAGAAAAAGTTTATCTTGCCGGGTTTAAAAAAAATCCATATGCCTGGATGAGGCGTGCAAAATTGTTTGTCTTATCTTCTGATTTTGAAGGTCTTTCAAATGTATTAATTGAATCCTTGATTTGTGGTACCCCGGCTATTAGTACGAATTGTCCTTCAGGGCCTTCAGAGATCCTTATCAGTACTCCTGACGCATTATCCCCAGTTGGGGATGTCGAAAAATTATCCTACAATATTGTAAAATTTTCTAAAAATCCGCCTGAGATCAATCAAGCCGATTTGAGTCGTTTTGACTCTAAAACCATTTTGAAGCAGTATGAATCATATATTGCTGAGCTTTCCTTCTAATTTATGGGGTTTGTTTTCCTGTGAACTATTATGCCGAAATACCCAATCAACTGAGAAATATTCATAAAACCGATAATACTTTTTTATGAGCCGACCAATAAAACTTTTTTTACTCCCCGGACACAACTAAACAAATGCTGGCAAAATGATATCACACATAAATTTAAGCAACGTCTGCAGTTCCGCACTGATTTTATTGGCAGCTACCATCCCTGTATCCACGGCCATGACCTATATGGTCTTAGGAATTTTCCTTTTGTTCTGGATTCTGGACAACTTCAAGAACCCGTTAAAAGAATTGACAGTTATCATAAAATCCAACCCTGTGGCGATGGCCGGCTGTACATTTTTCCTGATTCATATAGCAGGGCTTTCCTATACCAGTGCCGGGCAGGAAAAAATACTTGAGGGCCTCCAGAACGGCGGTAAGTTCCTATTCATAGCCATGGCCATGATCTATTTAAAGAAAGAAAAAAATACCCGGGCTGTTTTGATATCATTTATTGGTGCCATGGGAATAATTCTTCTTCTCTCGTATCTGATATGGGTCAGCATGGTGCCGGGCTTTATACCTGTAAAGGGCAACCCGTTTGACTGTTATGTTTTCCATGATCACATCAAACACAATACATTCATGGCATTTACTGTATTTGTTACGGCAGTGCTGGCCAGGTCGGCTAAAACACTTAAAGCACGACTTCTATGGACAGGATTCAGTTTCCTGGCCTTAATCAATGTATTATTCATGGTAAACGGGCGAACCGGCCATCTGATTAGCCTTGTCCTTTTTATGTACTATTTTTTTTCATGGAGCAACCGGAAAAGTATTGTAATCGCCTCTATCATCTGTCTTTGCATGGGGCTTTCTTTATGGGTCTATCCATCCAATCCTTTGTTAACAAGAGCCCGTATCGCAGTCAATGAAATAAGGGCATGGAATTACGGAGAACCGGCAAGTTGGACCTCATCTTCCGGTCTCCGCCTTGAACTCTACACAAATTCTCTTAAACTTATAAGAAAAAGCCCTTTCATCGGTACAGGCACAGGCAGCTTCCAAACATCCTACTCTAAATTGATAAAAGGAACCCAATTTCATCGATCAGACAATCCCCATAACGATTTTTTGATGGCTGGTGCTCAGTTTGGCGTGGTGGGTATTTTGGTTCTTCTCTCTTTTTTCGTCACGCAATGGTGCTATGCGGGATTGTTACAAAAGAAAAAAAGGATACTGCTTGCCCGGGGCTTTGTCTTAACCATCATAACAGCCTGTATGGTCTCGTCTCCGCTCAAAGACAGTGCTGAAGGCTGGTTTTTTGCATTAATGAGTGCAACCCTGTTTGCACCGCAAAGTTAGTTTTCGCCTAACCTTAGACACTTGCCTTGCTCGATCCATATCCATCAACAAAAGCTCGCCAGGAGCCATCCGGTAATTGGGTTGCGTCAACAGTATGCATGCCATGGCTGTTCCATCCAGCTCCGGAAGCATCAAGGACAGGGGTTGTAATGGGTTCTTCACTATAGGCTTTAGTCGTCAATGTAGTGATCTTAAAGCCCCAGACTTTACTCCCATATATGGGCAAGGTATCTTGGGCAAAACGAATCGGGTTATTTTGATACAAAATCACCCGTCCTGCAGGGCGTGCATAATGGGGATCTTTTTTGCGTATCGGACTTTTCTGATGCTGTTTGTAAGGACCTTTCAAATGCTGGGAAAAATATAGCCTAAGAGTCGAATTCCCCGAATCTGTAAACAACCACCAAATATCATTATAGAAAAAAAGACTATTGTCTGCAAAACGCTTGCCTTTCAGTAAGATGGTATCCAGTTCCCAGTGAAAAGGGAATGATACAGCACGATACAGTCGAATCTGCCGGAATTGTCTGGATTCAGGAATAAGGTAAAATTGATTTTCCCAAATAAATACATAAGGATAAGAAAGATGAAAAGGCTCGTTAAGGACAACCTTCTCATAATGCCATGTTGTCCCGTCCTCACTGCTTGCCAAGGCTATCTTTCCTCTATAACCGGTTTTAGTTTTCACCTCAGATTCAAAAAAAAGGTAGTGCTTATCTTCATACCGGACACCAAAAGGGTCTGCGACAAGTATTGACTGTCCATCGGATACGTCACAGGGGGATAGAATTGGGTTGGTTATATTGATAGGCGGTTGTAAGGTAAAAGGGGAAACACCCTCATAGATGCCGATGGACCATTGGCAATCAGGGGGTGGCGTTTGCGGAACCAATTTTTTCCTATAAAAAAATAAGTTGGGGATCTTAATCATAAAGCGCTATATGTATCCTAACAACTCGATATTATTAAAAAAACCATGAACTTCACTATGCTTATTAAATTGCAGCCGTCAATCAATAACATCTCTTTGCATCCAATAACATCTCTTTGCATCGAATGCAATTGGCAGGCCCCCATTGAGCAACGTTGGATGAATCCAGGATTCAAAAAAAATCAACCTATAAAATGACAAGCAGACTGTGGAAAATATGCGCTTCAAACAGAATGACTATAAATGAACTATTTGCATTTAGAACGATTTATTTTCATAATTTTGGCATTGTTTCCTGAGTTAATAGATATATTTTCCAATGGTCATATGATATATTGCTGCTGTAAGGGTTTGTGCCCTGACGGAAACTGAAGAAGCATGGTTCAACCGTAACTTGCAAATTAGCAAAAAACAATAAAAGTATCCGGGGAAGAACACAATTCATGACAGATGTTACGATTATTATTTTAAGCTACAATACCAAAGAACTGCTTCTCAACTGCCTTAAAAGCGTATTTGAAACCATAAAAGAGCTTTCTTTTGAAGTTGTCGTGGTTGACAACAACTCCCACGACGGCAGTCCCAAGGCAGTTCTTAAGGCTTTTCCCGATGTCCGTGTGATTGAAAACAGTGAAAATCTTGGATTTGCCAAAGCAAACAACATCGTACTCAGAGAGACGAAAAGCCCGTATGCGCTCCTGCTCAATTCAGACACAATCCTGACCCAGGGGGCTGTGAAGGCAATTTGCGATTTTATGGAAGAAAAAGATGATGCCGGCATATGCGCCGGTCAGCTGTTAAATGAAGATGGAACAAAACAAAACTCGTTTGCTTACTTTCCAGGTATTTTTACCCTCCTGTTTAATGAGAGCCTTATTAATACCATCTCTCCCTTTCGGAAAAACAAACATTCCATCACAAACACCGAGGTAAAGGTGGACTCATGCATTGGCGCATGCATTCTCATGAAAATGGAAGCTGTCAGAAAAGCAGGCTTTTTTGACGAATCCTTTTTCTTTTTCTTTGAAGAGACCGATTTAGCGCTTACCATGCATCAAAATGGATGGTTTTCATATATCGTTCCCAAGGCAAAAATCTATCATTTAGGCGGACAAAGTGTCGGCCACAGTATTAAATCAAGGCTGCTTTTTTCCCAGTCCCGGCGAATTTATTATAAAAAACACTTTCCTTTGCTTTCCTGCGTATATATGCCGCTGATCATGGTAAGGCTGACGGCAGATTTGCTCATAAATCTCACGGTATGGACGCTGACTCTATTTTTTGCAACCGGGAAAAAAAACAAGGCCATGCTCTACTATGAACTTCTTATCTGGCATATGAAGGGATGCCCCGCCGTCCAGTGAGCCCTTAAAAAAATTAGAAATCAAACCTTTGGCAACGGATTGTGAATAAAAACGTCCAGTCCTTTTTGTTTTAAGTGAAGTTTAGCGTACTTATAGAACGTACTTTCAAAACTGCTAAGAGAAATAATAAATCCCGGCCAACCGTCCAGACAGCCCAGTTTTAAAATATACATACTGAACAAGGCCCAGAAGCCATGGGCAAGAGCCTTGAACATCCCTGACTTTTGACCTTGCGCATTAAGCTTTTGGGCACCAAGGGTGGAATATCGGTTCATTTTTCTAAACATTTCTTCAAGATCCTTAAAAGGGATCTGAAAGATAAAGGACTTAAAGTAACCGCATTTCCTGTCACTGACCACCTTGTACCGTTCATGAACCGCGTCGGGCATGAACTTGAGTGCACCTTTTCTGAACAACTGGGGCTGGCGATAATCCGGATAAAATCCTGCATGCCGGATCCATTTTCCCATAAAATAATTTCGACGGGGGACATAATAGGCATCCAGGCTGTTGGGATCGTTTATGATCTTAATAATTTCTTTTTTTGCAATTTCGGTACACCGCTCATCAGCATCCAAGCTAAACACCCAGTCGTGGCTGCACGCATTGATGGCATCTTCCCTGAGTTTGCCAAACCCTTCAAAGGGGAGCTGAACCACCCTGGCCCCGTGATCCTGCGCAATTTTTGCCGTATCATCGGTGCTGAAGGAATCGGCAACCACCACTTCGTCCGCCCAGGCCACACTTTTTAATGCAGCTTCAATTTTATCGGCTTCATTATACGCTATAATATAAACAGACAACTTCGGGGCTGAAACTATACTCATACGGTGGTTTCCTTCTTATTTTTTAATGCATACTGTATCTTTTCAAACACTTCAGGAACGGTCAGCTCTTCCATGCACCTGTAGTGTCTGCATGGGGTATGGGCGTAACAAGGGGAACACTCCAGGTCCTTTTGAATTACTGTGTGTATAAAACCATAGGGGCCAGTCCGAACCGGGTTGGCCGGTCCGAATATGGCAAAGACCGGAACATCCAGGGCCGCGGCAATATGCATGGGTCCGGTGTCGTTACAGATAAAATACCGCGACTTTGCAATGACCGGCAAAAGATCCTTGAGACCTGTTTTCCCGGCAATGGACACGGCGTTTCCCTTTGATGATTGTTCCACCGCCAATGCAATATCCGCCTCGGATGCAGAGGCGATGACCACGGCAGGCAGATCCAGCATGGATGCAAGCGCCCCGAATTTTGAGGCGTGCCACCGGTTGGCCGGTTTCCCGGCAGAGGGACAGATAATGGCATATTGATCCGGCAGTTGTTTCATAATATCAGACACGGGGTTATACGGCGCAAACGGATATTTAACCTTGTCAACGCAACAGCCCATGAAACGCGCAATTTCAAGATACCGGTCAATGGCGTGAATGTTCATTGATCCATGAATTTTATGGGTATAAAAAAGGGGGCTGCCTTCATCCGACTCTTTAAATCCCAAACAGACAGGGGCCTTGGAAAACGCAGAAATCACACCGGAGCGAAACAGACCTGACAAATCAATGCACACATCATAGTGCTGTTCTGCCAGCCCTCGTCTCAAATCGTTTATCTCCTTTAGTGTCAGCCTGAGCCGGGCCGGCTTTTTCCATTGGTCTTTGTTAATCACCCACAGACGGTTGATCATGGGGTGCCCCTCCAGGAAGGTATGAAGTCCATGGGCCACCACCCAATCAATCCTGGCCCATGGAAACCGCTGTTTCAATGCGTAAAGAAAGGGCATGGAGTGGACAATATCCCCCAGGGCACTGGGCTTGACAATTAAAATCCGGTTGACCCCGGCAAACAGATCCTTTTGGGCATCAGCCATTAAATCCCTCCTTTTCCAGAAAAGAGTTGCAGGCCGCCATCACCATATCCACGGTAATTTTATCCATGCATTGATGGTCAGTGGGGCACTGCTTTTTCAGGCAGGGACTGCAGGGAACCGGCTGCCTGACCATAACACTGTTTTTATTTGCAGGGGCTGTGGCAATATGGTCGGTGGAACCGATCACGGCCACCTGATTTACATTCAGGGCCGCGGCAACATGCATCAGGCCGGAATCATTGGTCACAAAAAGGGTTAACGCACCAATCAGGGCAAAGGCTTTGGAGAGGCTGGTTCTACCCGCCATGTTGATGCAGGCCCCGTGGGCCATGGCGCAGATTTCATCTCCGAGCTCCCGGTCTGCGGGCCCGCCGAAAATAATGACCCGGGTCCGGTGGCGCGCTGCCAGTCCTGAGGCAAGTTGCGCGTACCGTTCAGGAAACCAGCGTTTGGCGGTCCCCCCGGTGGCCCCGGGATTGATGCCCAGCACGGGGCGGCCCGGACCCGACAATGCCTGTTCATCAAGAAATCGTTGGACCCATTCCCTGTCCCGGGGATCCGGGTAAAGCTCCAGCTCCCTGCCCGCAATGTCAAGGCCTGCCGAGCTTAAAATGGCCAGGTAATAATCAATGAGATGACCTTTCTTCAGGACAGGATCCATCTTGATGCACCGGTTGAGCAGCATGGCCCGGGCATCGGTGTTGTAGCCCAAACGTTCGGGAATCCGGGCCAGGAATGCCAACAGTGCGGCCTCAAACGCATTCTGCATCAGAATGGCCAGATCAAACCTTTGAAACCGCATATCTTTGGCCAGCCTGAGGGTTCCTAAACCCATTTTGTGGCGTCCCTGATTTTCATACACCATAACATGGTCAACATGGGGGTTGTTCTGATACACCGGTACCACCCAGGGTTTGGCCAGCACCGTGATCCTGGCCCTGGGAAAATTTGAGCGCACAGCCCGGACCACCGGGGTGGTCATAACGGCATCTCCCACCCAGTTGGCGGCCCGGATCAGGATGTGTGCCCGGCTGCTGTCTTTTAATCGGATTTCAGTCATCTGTTTTAGGCCAGGGGCAATAGTTTTTGGTTTTCCAGCGATTGTGGACCCAGAAATACTGGTCCGGATATTTTCTGACCAGGGACTCGATAGCCGATGTATAGTTCTGGGTATTAATCTCAATATCCTTGATGGGGTCCCCGGTTTCCACCAAGGGAATTTCAGGCAGGAACTCCACAGTGAAATGCCGGTTTTTACGCACCGTATATATGGGTAACACAGGCGCCTTGGTTTTCAGTGCCAGCTTGGCAAAGCCCCTGTGGGTACAGGCCGGTGCCCCAAAAAAATCCACAAACGGGCCCATGTACCAGTCCACACTCTGATCCAGAAGGGACCCTACGATTTGACCTTGGTTCAATATGGCTTCAGCTGTTTTAGAGCTCTTTCCCTTGGGGATCACTTCCAGGTTAAACCGGCTGCGATTTTCCCGGATCAGCCGCTCCAGGGGCTTAAAATCTAATTTTCTATAGATGGCATACCCCTTGACCCCCACCGGCTCTATGCCGGCGATGAGCATTTCAAAATTCCCCAGGTGACACAACAATCCGATGACCCCTTTGCCCCTGGCATGGGCCGCTTTGATATATTCCACCCCTTTGATGGTGAAATGACTTAAAAATGTATCCCGGTCAAATTTCAGGGTCCATGCAAATTCGAACACAATGGTCACAATATTTTTAAACACCTGTTTGCCAAGTATTTTGATCTGACCCGGCGTCATATGATCGCCAAAGGCCCGGGTAAGATTCTCCAGGGTGATTTTTCGATGTCTTGCGTCAATTTTGAACCAGAGCAGGCCTAAAAAGTGGGCACAAAAATCAGCCAGCCAAATGGGCAGTCTGCCCAGGGCCAGCACCAGAAGACGCAACAACCGATAAATCTGATCATCATTCATACATTCATTCCGATTAAATTATTATGGACAACCCTGACGTTGCGGCCTGCCAAACCTATTGTCCAAAATAAATTTTTCCAGGTCTTGGGAATTGGAAAAACGCAACCGAATATCAATGACAGCAACCGTCACATCCCTGAAGTATGCCGGGTTTACCTTTACCCAGTCTTTCCGGGTTGTCAGGATCAAATCCACATTCAACGCCATAGCCCGGTCCAGAATCCGTTTAAAATCAGGCCCGTTATACCTGCAATGGTCGCAAAATTCAAGGTGGTCGGAAATGTTTACCCCCAGATCCCGCACGGAGTGTGCAAAGGACGCGTTCCGGGCCAGGCCTGAAAACAGAAGAGCTTTTTTTTCTTTCAAAACACAGGAGTGGAAATCCGTTGTGTCATTATCGCTCCCGGCCGGAAATAATTGCGCCACAAAGGGTTCATGTGTGCAGAAAAAAACCGGCACAGACGGCAATTTTTCACTGATGTCGTTTGCAGCGGATTGACTCTCTGATCCCTGAAACGTGTCCAATTGAAATACATCCGGGGGACACCGGGTGAACACAATGCCATCAATTCTATTCTTTGCCATACCAAGCGTTTCACGCAACCGTCCTGCCGGGAGCATGCGTCCGTTCCCCAAAGGCTGCCTGTAGTCTAGAAGCACCAGATTGAGGTCCCGGCGCAATTTCAGGTGCTGGAATCCGTCATCAAGAATGATCACATCCGGTGCAAAGAGTTCCAAAGCCATAAGGCCCGCCTTATACCGGTCTTTTCCCACCGCTACGGGAAAGGCTTTTTCCATGGCCATCATATAAGGTTCATCACCGCAGGTTTTTGCATCCAGAAACACCTGCCGGCCATCCGATACCACAGCAGCCTCTTTTTCAAGTGCCCCCCTGTAGCCCCGGCTGATCACCACGGGACGCAACCCGTTTTCCACCAGCATCCTGGCCACCCAGATTGCCATGGGTGTCTTACCCGATCCGCCCACAGCCAGGTTGCCAATGGAAATCACAGGGCAATCAAGGCGCCTGGATTTCAGAAAACCGGTCCCATACATGGCATAACGCAGTCTCACGCAGGCTTTGTACAGACTTGCACAGCCGGCCAGCACCTGATCAAAGGAACAAGGCGAAAAGGGACCAGGGTTTTCCATGGTCTGCAATACCCGTTTTTCTATCCGGTCCAGCCAGGCTTTAATCAAGAAACGCCTCCATCCGGCTTAAACAGGCATCTATCGCCCCTGCGTTGCCGTTAAAGATTTGCCGGGCATTGTGTCCGGTGCGGCTGCAATGGTCAGGATTGCGCAGCAATTGTTCCAGTTCACCGGCCAGGGCTTTTTCGTCTTCAACCAGGATGCCGCCTTTGCCCTGGATAAACAATTGGGCCATTTCACGAAAGTCCGTCATATGGGGCCCAAAAAGAACCGGTTTGCCGAACATGGCCGGTTCCAGAAGGTTATGCCCGCCCTGGGTCACCAGGGATCCACCCACAAAGGCAACTGTACAAAGCGCATAGGCGTTGGCCAGAATACCGATGGTGTTGAGAAACATAATATCTGCACCTTGCTTGCTTTCAAGCGGATCCAGGTAGCATGCAACCCTGAACCCGGCTATGGGCAATTCCCTGAACAAAGCGTTACACCTGCCCGGATCCCGGGGGGCAATAACAAGTTTAAGTTCGGGGGCTGTCCGTCTTGCCTGGATAAACGCCCGGACCACCATGGGTTCTTCACCGGGATGGGTGGAACCGGCCACCATTATCCGGTCACCCGTGTGAAATCCCAGATTCCGGACCAGGGTTGAAACCGCTTCCCGGGATAAAAGAGGACAGGGCTGATCAAACTTGATATTGCCGGTGACCTGAATACGCTTCCCGGGCACACCAAGCTGTTCAAAGCCCAAAGCGTCCTGCCGGGTTTGGGCCAAAACACAGGAAAGCGTTGAAAAAAACAGTTTGGACAACGGCCCAATACACTGATACCCCTTTAAAGAGCGTGGGGACAATCGTGCATTCACAAGGACCACTGGAATTTTGCGTTGATGCATGACAGACAAAAAACCGGGCCACAAATCCGTTTCCACCAGACAAACAAGGTCCGGTGAAATGCGTGAGGCCACCCGCATCACTGCAAACCAAATATCAAAGGGGAAATAACCCACCGCCGTAACCGGGGAATCGGCCCGGCCCGGGTGCATCAGCGCAAGGGCCCGCTCAAATCCGGTTTTGGTGGATGCCGTAAAAATAATATGGTGGGTCGAGTATTTTTTTTTAAACGCGGTTACCAGGGGCAGACTTGAGTTCACTTCTCCCACCGACAGGGCATGAACCCAGATTCTGTGCGTATTGGCTTCTTTCTTAGGAATCCGGGTAAACAAGCCCAGGCGTTGTAATAGATTGGCCCGGCGTTTGGCCGAAAACATCCAGACAATCGGCAAAAAAGGCAGGCACAAAAAGAGTACACCCAGGGTGATGATATGGTAAAAAAAAATCATGAAACCGGCATTATTCCGTCTGAATCAGATAGATAGACCCCAGGCATAGAAAAACCAGGTTGCCCACCCAGGCGGCCACCACCGGCGGCAGGATCTTTGCGTAGCCCAAAGAGGCCGTAAACCCGAATACAAACCAGTACAGAAAACAAAATCCCATGCCCACGGCAATGCCCACGGGCAGATTGCTTTTCACAAAACGCCTCATGCCCGTGGCAGCCCCTGTCAACGCCATGATCACACAGATAAAGGGAAAGGCCAGCTTCCCGTACATATCCACCTTATAAGTGGTGGCGTCATACCCTTCGGCCGTTACTTTTTCCACATACCCTCTAAGCTCGGTATAACTCATTTCGTTGGTCTTCTGGGCTACGCGGCCAAGGTCGTCAGGGTTCAAATCAAGGGTTATGACCTTGCTGGGCTTTGCGGTCACCTGATAGTCTTCGATTTTAGGGTCATACACCTGTTCAGTGACATCTTCCAGAATCCATTGGCCATTGTCATAATACCCTTTTGCCGCATCAATACGCGAGGCGATCTTGAAGCCTGCGCCCATGGTGGTGCATGTGATGCCGGCCACCGTCTTTTGCACCGGGTCAAAAAAATTAATATGCACAAGCATTTTATCCGAACGGATCCAGAAGTCTTTTCGACTATGAACCACCCCTTTGTTTTCAACCATCTCATGGTAACGAATGTGGTTGGAGCGGGCCATGGACACGGGAATCAGGGTTTCACCCAAAAACAGCATCAACAGGGCCGAAAGACATCCGACCCCAATAGCGGGCTTGACCAGAAAATAAACAGAGATCCCCGAAGACCTTAACGCCGTAAGCTCTTCATTCCGATTCATAATACCAAACACGGAAATAACGGCAAGAAGCAGCCCTGCCGGAGTGAACTGAACAAACATATACGGCAGCTTAAGCAGCACATACCAAAGGCCCCTGGCAAAAGAGACATCGTATTCAAGCATTCTATCCATATGGGACAGGTAATCAATAAAAACAAACAGTATAATAACCAATGCCTGGATAATAATGAAAATCCGGATAAACTCTTTAAGCCAGTATTTGTGCAGGCATTTAATCACGATTTTATACTTTTCCTGAAACAGGCCACGACCGTTGCGGCAAGATTTTGCATCCAACGGGGCAGATGTACGGGCTGCTCCTTGGCATTACGGATCAAAAGAAAAATGCCCGCCCCCCCCATGACCACATTGGGCAGCCACATGGCAATGACCGGCGGATAACGGCCGGCCTCCCCGCCGGACCAGCCAAAGGCCAACAGCAAATAGTAAAGCAGGAAAAAACCGATTCCCATTCCAAAGCCGCTTGATTTTCTTAAGGATATGGACTGAACACCCAAAGGAAATGCCAACACCCCCAAAGCAAGACAAGCAAAGGGAATGGAAAATTTTTCATGCAAAACCAGACGGGCTTCCCTATCCATTTCAGGTTTTTTAAAACCAATTTTGATACGCTGGAGCAGTTCATGAAGGCCCATTTCATCAAAATCCTTTGTCACTTCCGTGGACTTATGTTGTTGCATGGCAGTCAGGTCGACATTGATGTCATAGTGCCCGAAATTGATATTGGTTACGGAATGATTCTGAACATTAACCTGGTTGATCATTCCGTCATACAGACGGATGGTGTATACATCCTGGTCTCCCTGGCGCACCAGGCGTCCCCTGGGAGCGGTTGAGATAGAAACCATGTCGGCAGTCCTGCGGTCCTCAATGAATACGTCCGTCAAATCCCGGGTGCCCATATCCACATGGGCCACGTAAATCATGATTCCATTCAGCTGACTGTTGAACTGGCGCTCCTGCAGTGCTGCGTCAATACTGGACCTGGCAAGTTCTATGGTTTTCACCTTCAGGGCCAGTTTACCATTGGGAATGCCGTAAACCGTCACCCACATGGTGATTAAAAGGGTAATCACACTGAAGATAAGTACCGGCGGCAAAAATTTGTACAAAGACATTCCCGCCCCTTTCAGGGCGATGATTTCATTGTCCCCTGACATGCGCATGATAGTCAAAAGCACCGAAATCATGACCGACATGGGAATGGTAAACTCCATGAACCGCGGCAGGGTATAGAATATCAAAAGCAGGATATCCGTGATACTGGAGTTGTAGTTAACCACCATATTCGTGATATCCGGAATCCGGGTCATCAAAAACACCGAGGTCAGAAAAAAGGTGCTTATGGCAAACGGCGGGATCAGCTCAAAAAAAAGATAGGTATGTATACGTTTGAAAACCTTCATTGGCTTGGAAAATATGAACTTCTGGACATTGTGTCAATTACTATTGTTTGCATTATATTATTTTTCTGGTATGAACGTAGAATTATGAAAACAGTCATTGTAGCAAACGGAACCCTGTCTGAGCCCGACGGGCTTTTACCCCGGATACAACAAGCGGATATGGTTATTGCCGCAGACGGCGGGGCAGTTCATCTTCACCACATGGGCATTATTCCCGGGATTATCATCGGCGACCTTGATTCCATTCCCACAGAGATCCTTTTATTTTATAAAGAAAAACAGGTTAAAATTTTAAAGCATCCGGTACGCAAAGACCAGACAGATATGGAATTGTGCATGGCATATGCCATTGACCATGGATGCACCGACCTTCTCATTATGGGTGCCACCAGCACCCGGCTTGACCATACCCTGGCAAATATTTTCCTTCTGCGCAGACTTGCAGACCAGGGGATCCCGACCACGATCTTAGATGCATATAATGATATTCATGTTGTTGTTTCCGGCCTGACACTCATGGGCCGTCCCGGCGACCTGTTGTCCGTCATCCCGGTATCAGACCATGTTAAAGGACTGACCCTGGAGGGACTGGAGTATCCCTTGACGGATCAAACCCTTTGCATGGGTTCGACCATGGGTATCAGCAATGTTTTCACACAGGATGAGGCCAAAATCAGTCTTAAGTCTGGCGCCGTACTGGTCATAAAACCAAAGGAAGAGTGATTGCCTGCCTGTCAGGATGCCTTTGGGTTCTCTTTTTTTGCGCCTTCTTCACCGGTCCCTGCCCCTTCTCCTTCAACCGGCTCTTCCTTGCTTGGTGCAGCCCTGTGTTCAATCATAAATTCCTCCACCTTGGCTGCGGAAACGGCGATAACCACATGGTCAATGACAACTTCTTTAATCAACGCTTCCATATAGGGGTTGAGTACATCCTTGACCTTTTCTTTCTGAATCTTGATGCGATCAAAATCAGAGACATCATCATAGGTCAAAGAAGACAGATAGATGATGGCGGCATCCCTGGCCCGGGGATGAAATTGGGGCACCGGCTGCTCCGGCATCAGTTCCATAAGTTCCAAATGCATGCTCAGACACAGGTAGCGATCCTGAACATTGGATGAATGTTTGTCCAGATTAACAGCATACGGCGCCATGGAAACAATGGGATTAAGAGCACCTGAACCCTCTTTTCCCTTCTGGGGCACTGTTTTCTTCCATTCCTCCTTACGACCGTTTTCGCCCTCAAGGACCATGAGATGCTTGCTGAGTTCAAGCACCTTGTAAAAACGGGTGTCATTCTTTTTCCAGACATCTTCGATATCTGACGTCTCGACGGTAAAAATGAGCTGTCCTTTGTCCAAATGCCAGGTCCCGCCGGCCGTTCCCCTGGAATCAACAATTTTAGAGGTCACATCTGCAATTCTGACCGAAGATGTCCACGTGCCTTTCATATCCATGGCGGTGAGAATATAGGTGCGGTTCCGGTAGTAAATCCAGTTACCGGGGACCAGATCCGTATCCTTCTTTTCTTTTGCTCCGCCGCACCCTGCAATACAGACAAGGACAATGACCATGACAGCGCAGACAGCAGCACATCTGTTCAAAATCACTTCTTTAACCTGTTGTTCCATGGCATTTCCCCGAAAAATTGACATAAATTCATTCTCGCACAAAGCGTCACAAAGTTGAATAAAAAGCTTTGTGTCTTGGTGTCGTTGTGCGAATTTTTCAACTAAAAAGTTTCATATTTAGAATTGCTGAAAACCATTGGTGCTTGCCTCCCAGCCGGACAATAGTATACAATACCACCTTAAAATTTAAAAACTGAATATCATCAAACCATTATTAATAATAAAGAACACAGGCATAATTTAAATAATCATGGCCGTAACAGAACTCAGCAAGCAAAGATGTCAAACCCTTTTGATATCAATTCGTAAAATCATCCAGGCTGTTGACATTCATTCCAGAAAGCTGAACAAAGAATTTGGTCTGACAGGCCCCCAGCTTATTGTACTCCAGGAAATTTCCGCCCATGGCCAGATTTCCATTACTCCGTTATCCCGGGCCACAAGCTTAAGCCAGGCAACCGTAACAGATATCACCAAGCGCCTTGAGACCCGGGGATACATTGCCAGAAAAAAAAGAGAGGATGACAGGCGGGCTGTCAGTCTTTTTCTCACGGAAAAGGGTCAGGATATCATCAAAAACCTGCCGCCTCTGCTCCAGGAGACATTCACACAGCAATTTTCCGATATTGAAGACTGGGAGCAGATGATGATCATAACCGCCTTTAAGCGGGTGGTGAGCCTTATGGCCGCAGACAAGTTGGAGGGGCTCCCCATCCTGCTTACAGGTCCCATCCGGCACAACACAAACGATTAGGAAAAATTAAAAGACTAAAAAGGCGTCTTTTGCTTTTTTCCGTGCAAAGACGCCTTTTTAATAACAGCCATGGCGTGGTCTGGTTTACCCGCAGGTTCCGCCTGAGCATCCCCCGCATTTGCCTCCCTGGCCCAGATCAAGGCCGGAATTAAGGCTGAAGCCCATACCGTTGAAATCAATTTCAATCGTCTGTGCTCTTTCCATAAACTCTTTGTCTGCTACGAATTTAAGCCCTTTAACGTCAAAGAGGTCGTCGCTGTCCTTAGGCTCATCCAGAGCCATTGCAAGAGACGGACCCGCTCAGCCGCCTGAGTTGAGAAAAATCCGGATGGGGGTGGGTTCTTTCCCCTCAAAATAGTTATCAATCTGCGTTTTTGCAGCATCTGAAAGTGCAATCATTAAAAATACTCCTTTTTTCAGTGTATGGATTACCAGGCTGTTGCCTGTATTAAAAAAGTTAACCACACATTATTGCGTGTCAATGCCTGGAACTTGCCTTTTTGATTCATTTATAACATACTATGCTTTTGTCACATTCGCTTTGGACCTCAGATTTATTAAAGATAACGTTCAGATCTTATAAGGAATTCCAATGAAAATTCTTGTCACTGGCGGTGCCGGATATATCGGCAGCCATACCTGCGTTGAACTGTTGAACCAGGGCCATGACGTGGTGGTACTCGATAATCTTGTCAACTCCTCCGCCAAGGCTCTTGACCGGGTCAAAAATATTACGGGAAAAGATCTTGCATTTTTCCAAACAGATTTGCTGGATGAAACAGGGCTTCATGCAGTGTTCAAGGCCCATCAAGATATTGAGGCCGTGATCCACTTTGCAGGGCTTAAGGCTGTGGGGGAATCGGTTTCGCAGCCCCTGCGCTATTACCACAACAATATCACCGGCACCCTGAACCTGATTGCTGCCATGGAAAAATCGGGGGTAACCGCCATTGTCTTTTCCTCATCCGCCACGGTTTACGGCAACCCGGCACGCCTGCCCATTACCGAAGACTTTCCTTTGTCCGTAACCAACCCCTACGGCAGAACCAAACTGATGATTGAAGAAATTCTGTCCGATCTTTACACGGCCGACCCCAAATGGCACATTACCCTGCTGCGGTATTTCAACCCGGTGGGGGCACATTCGTCCGGAGATATTGGTGAAGATCCCAGGGAGATTCCCAACAATCTGATGCCTTATGTGGCCCGGGTGGCCATAGGGCAATTGCCCCGGGTCAATGTTTTCGGAGATGATTACGATACCCCAGACGGCACGGGTGTCCGGGATTTCATCCACGTCACCGACCTTGCCAAAGGACATATCTGCTGCCTTCCCAGGCTCATGGAAACGACCGGCGTAGGTATTTACAACCTTGGCACCGGCCGGGGATATTCGGTGATTGAGATGATCAAAGGGTTTGAAAAGGCCTGCGGACAAAACATCCCGTACCAAATAGCCCCCCGCAGGCCGGGCGACATTGCCGCATGCTGGGCAGACCCCTCTAAAGCCGAGCGCGAACTTGGCTGGAAAGCCGTCCTGGACATTGAGGATATGTGCAAAGATGCATGGCACTGGCAACAGAAAAATCCCAAAGGATACGACTCATAAGGAGAATAGCTATGGCGTCATTTATGTCGGAATTTGAAAGGATAATCAAAACAGGGGAGATAAATTCAGATACCCTGTCACAGATTTTAAGCCTTGATGAAGACCAGCAGCAGGCCATGATTGAACGGCTTGCCCCGGCCCCGGACAATGTTGCCTATGATATTTTATCCTTTCTTATGAACACCATGGGGCCCACCCACCCCCTTCGCCCACGTCTGTATCAACTCACCATGGACAGGGCACATATTAATTTTAAATTTTCCATGATCCTGATCAACCACACCAATCCGGATCATCCCGGCCCCATAACCCATTTAATCAAACATATTTTGAGCAAAGAGACAGACAAGACCCTGCTCAAGGAGATTTTCCGGGCCGCCGGCAGACTTGGCATGGAATTTCTCGTTGATGACCTGGCGGAATTTGTTTTCTATGATGATTCTGAACTGCGCAGGGAAGCGGTTATGGCCATGGAACGTATCGGCACGAACAAAGCCTTGCATCGACTGGAAAAAATTGCACAAACCGACAAATGCGATTCGGACATCCTGGATGCCCTTACTTTTTTAAAGGGTAAACAAAAAACACGGCCTGCGTCCCAGCCCCGGGAAAAGGCAAAGCCGTCTCAACTGCCCCAACTATCCAGGCAATCCAAGCCGGCCAAACCAGAACCACCCTGCCAGCCCCCTGAGGATCCCAATGTCCGGCTGCTGGTTTCCCCTATAATTGAAGACCGCTTAAAGGCCTTTGATTACTTTGGAGACAAAGGACCTGAAGTGGCCCATGCCCTGCATGACAATCTGGAAAATCAGACCCCCGATCTGCTGGAGAACTTGTTAAGGCTCATTGCAAGGACCATTCCGCAGGAATCGTTGGGAGATCTTTTGACCCTTACCGAAGAGAAAGATCTTAAAAATTCGGTCCGCTTTTTTTTGTATACTGCCCTGTCACATTACCCGGAATTTGAATCCACAGCGCCCATTGTAAAGGCGGTCACAGATCCGGCTGTTTTTGTGAGCATAGCAGCCATCAGGGCCTTGGACAGACACTGTTCGGATTATATAATTGCTGAAATTAGAAAAAAAATCGAATCCGGCACCAAAGTGGGCGAAACGGTGGCCACGACTATTCTGGATACATGCGCGCCCCGGCTCATAGAAGGGTTGATGGCCTCGGATACCTTTTCATATATCAGTTCAAACTATCTGGAATCTTCTGCGCCGGTCAGAACCATTGACACCTGGATCAGCATTCTTGAAAAACGAAAACAGACCGCAACCGCCAAGAAATTTGCCCGGATCAGAGATAAACGAACACAGATAGACCGCCCGGTAATTGTAGTGATTCATCAATCAGCACCCTATCTGGATCTCTTTTCCAGCCTCATTCACGGATGCGGATTCTGCGCCCGGACCTTTTTCGGCCCCCAGGAGGCATTCGAATTCATTTTAAGTGAAAAGCCGCTCGCAATCATAACGGATTTTTTTATCAGACAAATGCGGGTCAACGACCTTGCCCGTGAAATCAGAGGGCTCTATCCAGCAGACCAGGTTCCTCTCATGGTCAGCTCCCTGCAGCAACATCTGGACAAAAGCAATCTATCATCAATGCTCCAGACCTGCGGCATTAACGGATTCTGGGAATTTCCGCCAAAGCCCGGCCGGATAAAATCCCTGGCCGGGGGAAATAGTCAGGATCTGCTTGGGAAAGACTTGATAACACCGGCACAAAATACACAAAATGATTGTTAATTTGTTTTTTTATTGATACAGAATTTATACTTGTTATTTATTGGGCAATTCATCCGAAGATGTCGGTCGGGAGCATGCTAAAACATGTTAATTATTTCGTCTAAGCAACTTGAAGAGCTGGGAAAATCTCCGCCGCCGGTTCGAAGCCGAGTTGGCGAACTGGCTTCGCACAGAACGTACAGCTTATGTTGATGACCTGACGGATTCACAGCTTGCTATCGTGGCTGCAGAGATCTGCACAGAGTGTGACCGGTTAGGGCTGATCGGCCAAGCAGCAACAAGGGCCTTTGCGGCGGCAGCAACGGTCTATGGAATGTACTCGCACAAAGATCCGCTATTCGAACAGATTTACTATGTGTCGCTTCCACGGCCATGTGCGCGATTGTTGAGGCCTCCGGACGGGATCTGGGCATCCCTTGCGCAGGTCTTGGAAACGGAGTTTTCCAAGCGCAGTGGAATCAAGCTGATCCTCGACCTTGACAGTGCTTTCCACAAGGATGCGTACCCCAAGCTCACACCGGAGGAACTGATGGCAGATTTTTTCCCCGAACATAACGCTCGATTGAGCCCTGGGCACAGGCTGCCTTTGACCATCCGGGCGATGACGCATCGCGCATCTCACGACTGCGCACAGCTTTCAAGGTGATCGTACGACGGGCAAAAGCGATGGCTGAAGGAGGTAGATGATGTGTTTGTTCGGATGCAATTCCAGTAGCGGCGGTTCTACCGCGTCCCAGGGGGCCAACCAGCCCCCGCAAAGCGGCGGCACCGCGAGTGCGTCCAATGGCGGACCCTGCGTCAGTTGCTGCCCGTCCTTCAATATCAGATCTCAAACAATAGCGACGCAGCCCGGCAGCCGCACACGCACGAACATTGGTATTGGCAAAGAAGTCGACCTTTCCACCGATCCCAGCACGAGCGTCACCTGGTCCATTGACAGCGATGACGGTCATAAGGGCACGCTCAGCCAGTCGAGCGGCTCGACCACCAGGTACACCGCCTGCGACCGCGCAAAATCGGTCACGATCAAGGGACGAAATAGCTGCGGCAACGAGGCTACCATCACCTTCACCGTCGTGGAGCCGTCCAGTGGCAGGTTCCACACCGAAACTGACATCTCTCAGATAACTTCAACGACCATCAACGTCGGTTTTCAAGCCTCTCCAACCATGATGCCCCAAAACGTATCGTTTTATAACTGTGAAATGCGTGAAGGCGTATGCACGTCGACATCATCAGGTCCCCTGGCATATCGTCCGGAGGTACAGCATAGGGATACTGGTTCTTGGGTGGCTTTCTCATCAACAGTCGGTAGCGATGGAACAGTGTTAAGTGCCCCGGATACGGTCTCTACTAACATTCAGCCATTGTCAAGGGTTCCAGCTGGAGGTACCACAGATGGAAGATTCCTCTGGCCGATTCCCTGGCGAGCTCAGGTTCGCGGGGGTGGAACGAATGGCCAAATTGTCTTCGATACCCTGAACCACCTTATGACCTACACTGCGTCGAGTCGCAACCTGAAAGTATCCAAAGGCAATCGCAATAAACAACGCACCGTTCCCTGATTGGAGGAACTGATGACTTACTACACCGATCTCATACACGAAATAGCAATAATCTGTCTCTCCATGTCCCTTGGCAATGCCGAGGCATTTGTGCAAGCTGTGGACCAGCAGCGTTTGACGCCGACTGAGTACATCGCTGTACTGACGGCCGCCGTAACCCGGATCGGCGGATGCCCGAACTACCAACCCACGGCTGCCTTTGCTGTGGCCGCTCGCATAACGGAGCAAGCGCTGACCAGCTATGACCCGACCAACGGCGACCAGACGCTTGACCTAATGGGTCTGATCACAGAATACATGCGCTATCCAGCCGACAGTTTCCCGGCGGAGAAGGTTGCCGAGGGTATGTTTTCGGTCTTTGAGACCTGGATTGATGTCTGGGTGGGCGCCGAGGGTGCGATAGATGCGGACTGGGACGCGGGTGCAATCTTTCCGCCCTTCGAACATTCGGACGTCATTGACGGGCAGACACCAGAGACAATTGCAGACGTCAAGGTCCGCACCGGATACGAAAGCCATCTTGCGGAGAAACAGGCATTTCTCGCCCGGCAACGCAACCAGCAATTGTTGCGCCGCGCACTCGACCAGTATCGTGACTGCTACATCGCCTATGCACGGCAAATCCCAAAGACATCCGCTGTTACCAACCGTTTACGAACCCAGGCCGGACGGATTTCGGACCCGATGCTTGTCCAGGCAATAACCCCGTAAGGACCGCAGATAAAATGTTGAAGAAACACGAGCAGCAGGATCAGGTCTTCAATTATTTGGATACAGCCAATTACTAAATGGAGGAACGGATGGAAATCAGATTTGTATACATGACAGCCGGAAATATGGACGAAGCGTCACAAATAGCAAAAACATTGGTTCAACGGCGGTTAGCCGCCTGTGTAAACATCATTGACGGTATGCGTTCGGTTTATGAATGGAAAGGGACCCTTCAAGAAGAGCGCGAGGTGGTGATGATTGCAAAAACCCGTGCGGATTGTTTGCCTGACCTGGTGGAGGCGGTGAAGGGCATGCATAGCTATGATTGTCCCTGTATCGTTGGATTGGATGTACTTGACGGAAATAACGCATTTCTGGACTGGATCAGGGCACAAGTGGGACCTGCGTCGGTAGCGGATAACGAATGGCATGCAAAACAAGATTGATACTTACAAAACACTACAATAGCCCGCCCTCTTCCTCATCCTTGAGCCACTCCTCCAGGTATTCATGAATAAAGGCGGTCTTTGCTTTCCCCCGGGGCGTCAGCCATACATAGCCCATACAATCCAGCTGCCTTTCCAGCAGACTGAAAAAAGCCTGTTCAATACCTGATTCATCCTCGGCAAGGCCCAGCCTCAAGCACTCATCCACCACAGCCCGGGTAAGCTGGCCTTCGGGCAGGAACCCGTCGCATATCATGGCATTCCAGGGTTCCGGAAAATGGACAATCTTCCAGGCACAGATATCATCAGGACGCAGGATGTTTTTATTGTCCGGGTTGAACGGGGCCGGTGCAAAGAACATCTTCATACGGGAGAACTGCATCAGCTCTTTAAGAACCGCCTGTTTATCCTGGCCAAATATCCACTCTTCGGGTTCCAGCAGCACAGGTGGATACTCCTTGCTTGTCAGTGCGTACCGAAAAGGACCTTGTTTTTTCCAGAACGTTTTAAAATCCTTAACATTGGGCAATACTTTTCTTACACATGCCGTCGTCATTTCTGATTATCCTTTTTATATAAAAGTTCCAATTAGTTACGTTCAGACACTATTTTGAGTACCCTTGACCCAGCAGCTGAACCGGCCGGGCCTTCATGACCTGCCATGCCGCCCCAAGGCCGGTAGCCATGCAGGTCACCGTTGAGAGACACAGGATCAGGAAAAGGCTTCCCCCGTCCAGCTGCCACAGGCTGTCAAAAAAATACCAGGAGATCCCAAAGGAGACCGCGACACTCAGGCACAAGGCCGTAATTCCTGCCGAAAACCCGATAAACCCCGACTCCAGCAGGGTAATGAGCCCCAAGGTGTTAAAACCCGTACCCAGGACCTTAAGCAGGTTGATCTGGTTCCGGTTTTTAAAAGCCTGGTGCCGGGAAATAGAAAATATGGATAAAAGTCCCGCGGCAATGGCCAGCCAGGCCATGAATTTCACGGACAGGGAGAGGCGGTCGGTCACCCCCAGGATGGTCTGGGCTGTCTGGGTCACATCAATGACCGAAATATTGGAAAACCGGTCTACAATTCTATTTTTTAGTTCATGGCGGCGGGAGTGGGCCAGGTTGGAAATGCTGGCCACATAGGTTTTGGGCGCGTCGTTGAGCACCCCGTCCTGGAACAGCATAAAGAAATTGGGCTGGAAGCTGGCCCATTTTACCTGGCGCAAGTTGACCACTTTCCCGGTCAGGGAAATCCCCTGGATATCCACTTCCAGCGCGTCACCGATCTTTATTTCATGGCGGTCGGCAAAGGAACGTTCCATGGAAATTTCAAAAGGTGTGTTGCTGCCGAATTCCCATGGGGTTTGGGAGATGGGCCGTCCCTGGACCACCTTTTCGGACGCATCAAGGGTTTTGCGAAAAGAAAAAATAAACTCCAGCCGCCGGCCCCTGGCCCTTTTATCGGATCTATCATTCGGCCCGTAAAAGGGCTGGTGGTTCACGGTCTTGATTCGTCCCCGCACCATGGGGGAAATCCGGGTCAGCTCTCCTTGCTGCCTTTCCATGAACTGAATCAGGGGCACTTTTTGCTCTTCCTGGATATCTGCCAGAAACAATACCGGGATTTTCAATCCTTTTGGGCGGATAATCTCGGTTTCCAGGCCTTTGCGGACCTGGGGGACAATGGCAATCAGAAACACGCCCATGGCAATGGTGACAAAACAGGACAGGGACGACCACTTGTTGCGGAACAGGTTGCGGAAAGCAATCTTCACCGGGATATGCCGTGACGCAGCCGGAAAACGGCATCCCCAAAACACCAGGCCGCCGACCAGGGAAAACATGCCCAAAGCCAGGATAAACCCGCCGGCAAACAGGGTTCCGTCGGCCATGGTCCCGGACACCATCACTGACATCAGAAAAAGCGCTGCGATGACCGGCACAAATGACAATGCCTGCCACAGGATTTTGCGTTTTGAGAACCGGGCTGTCACGGAATTCTCCTGAAGCAGGGTCAGGGGACGGATACTGAAAATCGTGACAAACAGCGGCAGACAAAACACCAGACTGCCGGCTATACCCACAGCCAGGGCAGCAGCCAGGGTTTCAAAGGAGACCCTCAGGTTCAGATGAGCCGGAATCAGGTCCTTGAAAATCACGGGAAAAACCGGCAGAAGCACCATGGAAACGATCACCGCCAGGATGGCTGAAACTATGCCCAGGAGCATGAGTTGGCAGCTCACATAAAAATAAATATGTTTACGGGCCGCCCCCAAGGTCATCAAAATGGCCATTTCCTTTGATTTCAAAGTTAAAAATCCCCTGAAAAGATAGGCCGCCACCATGCCGGCCAGGAACAGTGCAATGATACTGACCAGGCCCATGTACCGGGTAAAATACCGGCTGAGACTCCCCAGCCGCTGGTTGACGTCGCGGGCATCATGGACATTAAGCCGGGGCTGATTCCAGACCGGATCATAAAAATGCTGTTTGATGTCACGGATTTTTCCTTCCAGATTTACTCCCGGTTCGAATCGATAGTAATACATATACCGGACCCGGCTGCCAAACCGGATTAACCCGGTCCCGGACAGCTGGTCCAGGCCCATATAAACCTTGGGGGCCAGTTCAAACCCGGTCAGGTTCTTGTCCGGATCATCCTTGAAAAAGTCCCGGATCAGAAAGTTTTTTTCTCCCAGCTTCACCGCTTTTCCACGGTGGGCATCGGTCTTGATCCCAAGGGCCCGAGCCGTGTCCCGGGTCATAAACAGCCCGGGGTTGCCCTGGATATCTTTTGAACCGGTCTCGCCTTCAAACGTGAATGCGCCGTACAGGGGGTAGGCCCCGTCCATAGCCATCACCCGGACCAACCTGGAGCGGTCATCTCCCCGGGCCATGGAAAAAAACGTGACCATCCGCGCCTTATCCAGGTATCCGGCCAGTATCCGGTCTGCCTGCTGCATTTCCTGCGGTGTCAGGGAATCATAGGAAATCAGCACCAGGTCGGCAGTGAGAATTTCTTTGAGATTGTCATCCATGTGGCGATCCAGGGACTCCCGGAAGGACTGAATGGCGATAAACCCGGCCAGTCCCAGGGCCAGGTTCAGGATGAAAAACAGGGAAAACCCCTTGTGGGTGATCAATTCCCTGAACGCCGTCCGTATCCAAAACATCAGGACAGCACCCCCCGTTCAAGGGTGAATGTACTGCGGCAACGGCCGGCCAGGGAAGGATTATGGGTCACCAGGATCAGGCTTTTGTTTTCGGTTTCCACCAGATTAAACAGCAGATCAGCCACTGTTTCTCCGGTGGCCGTATCCAGATTACCTGTGGGTTCATCGGCCAGAATCAGGGAGGGTTTGATGATCAAGGCACGGGCAATGGCCACCCGCTGGCATTCTCCGCCGGATAAGGTACCGGGCAGGTGGTGACGCCGGTGGGTGAGATCAACCATCTCCAGCATGGCACGGGTTTGTTTTTCAATGTCCGGGGCCTTGAGGATTTCCAAAGGCAGACTGATGTTCTCCTGTGCCGTCAAATGGGGCATAAGGTGGAACTGCTGGAAAATAATCCCGATTTTCTCTGCCCGGAAGCGGGCCAGTCGGTCTTCATTCATGGTGGACAGATTTTCGCCGTCCAGGATGATATCACCGCTGTCCGGGCTGTCCAGACCGGCAATCAGGGACAAAAGGGTGGTCTTGCCGGAGCCGGACTGGCCGACGACAGCATAGGTCCGGCCGGGCCTGACCTGGAGGTTCACATCATTGAGAACCTGGATCATACCGGTTCCCGGAGAATAAAAAGACTTGCAAAGATGATTAATTTCCAGCCCCATCACGGCTCCTGAATCTGTTTTAAAATAAAAGGGAAGACGGTTTTTGCGATCTGCTGATGCCCTTCCCGGTTAGGATGAATCCCGTCGGGCTGGTTCATATTCGCCCTGCCCCCTACCCCGTCCAGGAGAAAAGGAATCAGAACAATTCCGTGGAGATCGGCCAGTGTGGTAAAAACCTGTTTGAAATCATCGGCATATTCCGGCCCGTAATTGGGGGGAATCTGCATGCCGGCCAGGATGACATCCATGTTGCTGTTTTTTGCAAATGAAATAGCCCTGCCCAGGTTCTCTTCCATATTTTCCACGGACAGACCCCTTAAGCCGTCATTGGCCCCCAGGGCCAGTACCAGAAGATCAGGAGATGCTTTCCGGAACCATTTAAGCCGGGAAAGGGCACTGGCCGTAGTCGAACCGCTGATGCTGCCGTTGATGATCTCAACATGATGAATCCCGAACGATTCAAGTTTCTGCCCCAACAAGGCCGGATAGGACTCCTCCTGGGCAACCCCGTATCCGGCGGTAATGGAATCCCCCAGGAACAGGATTTTTATTTTTGGACTTCCCCATGCTGACGGAAAAATACCCGGCATAAAACCACCCCAGACCATTAAAACCAGCAGGACTGTTACATATCGTTTTTTCATACTTACCTTCTCCAGACAAAACCAGGGATCTTCAATTCAGCAATGATGCCATATCCAAAGTCATCAGTCCAGCTGATGCTATTTCTTAAGCATTGAAATTTTTCCCGCATCGGTGTAAAAAACAGGCCAATTAAAATTTAAAAAATAAACGAGGAGTCAAATGCCGCAAACCAATGAATTTCTTGAGGATGTTCAAAAGGATTTAAAAGAGATCCTCCAGCCCTTTCAGCGGGACCTGAACCAAAAAGAGAAAAAAGCCGAGTTGATCAAACAGTGCATCCGTTGTGCGGAAAGGGATGACTTTCTCCAACTGGATGAACTGCTTAAAAGCAAACTGGCCAGCGATATATGCGAGGACGAGACGTTGAAAAGCTGCGCCCCGGTATTTGAAACCCTGGGAGCCTATGCCGATGAAAAGGTTGAGCAGTACCGCATGGATCTTATCGAAGACCTGACCCGGCAATGCGAAGAGGCCGGTCTTGAAATGGAGATGGATTTTCCCAGATTCACGGTCTTAAAGGGCATCACCGGGGAGATTGATTTTGCCAGCCGCGCCACGAAAATCAACAAAAAGGTGCTCAAATCCATTGATCCCAGGCGGATCATGGCCATGGTGGTCCGGCTCAAGAAGCAATTGTATGATACGCCCTATGATCCCCGGGAATTCATTGATTCCCTGTGCAGGGTCTACCTGAAACTCCTTGAAAAAGAAGATCTGTCCGCCGGCCATCCCGTTCCCATGCAACAATTTTACCTGGCCTATGTGATCGATATGCAGTCCAAAACCTTTTTCCAGGATATGGACAAGGGAAAATTCAAAGGCTACAGCCTGGACCAATTTTCCGTGGACCTGTGGCGGTACTGCCAGGCAGGCATCGGGGGCACGTCCCAAGGGTACGAACTCCAGCTCACCCCGGGCCGGAACAAGGCCCTGTGGCTCCTGGACACCCAGGGGGAACTGCGCCAGATCACAGCCATCTCTTTTCATAAACCTTAAAGGATCTTCCGGCCATGATATCATTGGACGCCCTCAAAGAACTCGAACCCTTCCAGGCCAGATCCATTATCGAAGAGCTGCGCAAGGGCAGTGTGCCTGTGGAATATGTGCCGGTATTTACCGTGGGTCGGCAAAAATGGCTCTCCTATATCGAAGACGACCTGGAAAATTACATTGCCCAGGGCGGGGCCAAGGTGCGGTTCATCAGCGGGGATTACGGAGACGGTAAAACCCATTTCATGTCCGTAGTCCGGCTCTTGGCCATGGAAAAAGGCTTTGCCGTCTCTTTTGTGGTCCTGACCCGGGATGTGCCCATCCACAAATTTGAAACCGTTTACCAGTCCATTGTCCGGCAGCTCCAGGGCAATTTTAACGGCATGGGCATCCGGAATCTGCTGAGCGCCTGGCTGGACTCACTGTCACCGGAATTCATAGACGTCAAGGCAGGGGCCGCCACAGAAAAATGTACGGCCCTGGCCGAAGAACTCAGGGAGATCCCGGACATGGATATCAACTTTGCCAATGCACTGGCCGCCATAGTGAGCAACCGGTTTGCCCCCATGGAAGAGGGGGAGAATGAGGAGACCCGAAAGGCAGACCGGGAAATTCTCATGCACTGGTTTGACGGCGGCAAAGTGACCAAACGGGAACTCAAGCCTTTCCAGGTTTATGAATACCTGACCAAGACCAATGCCCGACAGCTGATGAATTCCCTGATCCTGTTTTTACGGCGGTTTGGGCACCAGGGCTTAATCCTGCTCATGGACGAAATGGAGACGGTGGTGGCCATGGGTGCATCGGTGCGCAATGCCGCTTACGAGAATGTCCGCCTTTTCATCGACAACAGCGAGACCGCCCAATACCTTCACATCTTTTTTTCCATCATCCCGGACGTACTGGTATCGGAAAAAGGATTTAAATCCTACGATGCCTTGTGGAGCCGGGTGCGGTCCATCGGGACATCAATGGGTGACGCCAAACGCCTCAACTACCGGGGCGTCCTTGTGGATATTCACCAGACACCGCTTCAAACCGAAGAACTGGTGGACCTGGGCCGGTGCCTGCTCTCTCTGCACGGCATCGCCTACCGCTGGTCACCGCAAGAATTGGTTACGGACAAGGTCATCGAAGATATCTGCATCAATCAGAAAAAAATGGGGGTCATCAGCGAGGTGCGGCTTTTCATTAAACAGCTCATCGGCGTTTTGGATCTGGCCGAACAGGGCCAGTCACCGGAGGAGATGGACATGGCCCGGCAAATGGTCGAGACCCGGAAAGAGATGGAAGCGGAAAAGATGAAACAGATGGAACCCATCTGGGATTCTTAAAATCGGGATGAACACCATGGATGAAAAGGCATTTAACGAGAAGATGAATGGCACTAAAAATTTCCATCTCCGCAGGGCCGTGGAGCGCCTCAGGGAGGGCCTGTTCGATCCCATGGGGGTTCAATGGCTCACCTCCGGGGAAGAAAAGCTCAACCAGCTCTTTGACCGGGGGGCTGCAGCCCTGAACAAGGGAACCTCTCACCACCTCTGCATCTGCGGCGCATACGGCCAGGGCAAATCACACAGCCTCACCTATTTAAAACAGCGGGCCCTGGAAAATAATTTTGTGGTCAGCTATATTAACCTGGACCCACGACAGATACCCTTCCACGACTTCAAAGCGGTTTACCGGGCCCTGATGGGGGCCATGGTCTTTCCCAATGGGGAAACCAGCCTGGCAACGCTGTGGAAGAAAACAGCCGCCCAATGGCTGGCCCGGCCGGAAAACAAAGATAAATCCATCAACGATTTTATTCCCGGCGACATGCCCCACCGATTCCGGGCCATCCTGGCGGCCATGGCCAACAAGAACATGGATATTGCGGCCAGCAAGCTAAACTTAAAAAAACATGCCCGGTTTCAGCCCCGATCCTTTTCCTGGACCCTGAAAAATGCCCTCATGGGCAAAGAGATCCCGGCGCACAAGCTTGGCGGGGTCTTCCATTACCGGGAAGTGGACTTTTACAAAGGCCGCTCCCTGGCCTGCCATGAACCCAAGGAATACCTGGCCATGGTAAAAGGACTGGCGCGGTTGTTCAAGGATATGGGATACGGGGGATGGCTCCTGCTCTTTGACGAAGGGGAATCCATCGGCCAGACCCGCATCACCAGCCGCAGCAAAAGCTATGATCTGCTCCATGAGATTTTCTGCCCGGAAAACCCCGCACAGGGATTTTTCCCGGTATTTGCCTTTACCCATGATTTTTTCACCCTGGTTGAAACCGAACCCTGGGACCGGACCCGCAGCCCCGGCGGACGGCGGAAAACCGACCAGCCGACCGACGACATTCCCTGCTTTGCCCGCAATTACCACAAGGCCTGGAAAGGGATCAATATCCATTCTCTCCAGGACTTGTCTTCAGGTGAATGGGAGACACTATCGGACAAGCTTAAAATCCTCCACGGACGGGCCTACGGGTGGAAGCCGGAAGCCGCTGGACTATCCACTGAACTATCCAAGGAAATGATGCAGATTCTCTCCCAAAACAAAGGGGCCGAATCCAGGATGAAATTGAGGCTGTTGGTCAACCAGCTGGATCTGGAACAGCAGAAAACGCCCTGCTGATTCCCATGCTGCAGGTCACTGATCCGCCATCCGACCTCCTGCCCGATCCCCTTTTAAGGCTCCCCAACACCTTCCGACCTTTTTACGGGACCTTTGCCGGCCTGCGCCCGGTCCAGACCGAGGCCATCGCCCCCATCCTTGAAGGCCGGGACCTCATCGTCCAGGCAGCCACCGGTTCGGGCAAAAGCGAGGCGGTCCTGGCCCCGGCCCTGGAACGGGTCATCACCTCTGGCCGGGCCCACGGGGTTTTATACATCATTCCCACCCGGGCCCTGGCCAAGGACCTCATGCGCCGGTTTGAGCCCATCATCACCGAGCGGTTGAACCTGATCCTGGCCATCCGCACCGGGGACATCAAAAAGGGGGGAACCCAGCGGCCGGACATCATGTTCACCACCCCGGAATCCCTGGATGTGATGCTGGGCAGCGGCAATGCGGGCCTCAAAGCCTTTCTGGCCCGGGTGGGCACCGTGATCATCGACGAAGTCCATCCCCTGGTCCACCAGTACCGGGGCCGACACCTGGCCTATCTGTTCACCCGCCTGGAACGAAGAACCGGCAGGCCCATACAGAAAATTGCCATGTCCGCCACCATTGCCGACATCCCAGAGGTCATGGATTTTTTCAATTTCAGGCCCGGCGCCACGGCCATCTCGGCCGGTGCGGACCGGCAGATTCAGGCCCGGCTTCTTCACCTGAGAAAAGAGGATACCGAGCTGCCCGCCCTGCTCAATGATCTGTACCGGGAATGGGGATATCGAAAAATGCTTATGTTCTGCAACAGCCGGTCGGCCTGCGATCGGCTTTCCGGCATTGTCCGGCGCAGCGGGGTATTCAGGGAGGTCACCGAGCTGCACTATTCCAACCTCAAGGCAAAGGAAAGAAAAAAAGCGGAAGACCGGTTCCGGAAAAATCCCCATGCCCTGTGCATTGCCACCTCTACCCTGGAGCTGGGCATTGATGTGGGGGATGTGGATGCAGTGCTCCTTTACGAGCCCCCGGGATCGGTGTCGGCCTTTCTCCAGCGCATCGGCCGGGCCAACCGCCGGGGCCAATCCATCAATTTCTGGGGCATCACCACCGGGGAATCCGCGGGCAACCAGGTAATCCGCTTTCTTGCCCTGCTGGAGCTGGGCCGCCGGGGAAAAATCGAGGCCCCGTCCCCCAAAGCCCTGCCCAGTGTGTTGAGCCAGCAGGTCATCTCCTGCCTATATGAAAAAAAAGAAATTTCCCTCAACGCCCTGAAGTCCCTGTTTCCGGACCGCAAGCACCTGCTGCCGGATATTTTCGAGGCCCTTGAAAAAAAGGGCTGGCTGAGACGAACCGATCAACGGACTGGGCGACCCGGCCTGATCCGGGGCGGATGGCAGTACCGGAACCATTTCATGGCGTATAAAATCTGGGGAAACTTTCCGGAAAGCGAAAAGGAATACATCCTTGAAGTGGAGATGGAATCCATTGCCGACATCCCCCAATCGATTGTTGACCAGATGGAGGTGGGGGATCGGGTCTATCTTTCGGGCCGGCGCCTTAAAATCCTGAAGATTGATGAAGGTGATCCCGGCAAGGTCACGGCCCGGCCGGCCATGAAAAAGGATTATAAGGCCCTGGTATGGGTAGGGCTGGGGGCACATGTCTCCTGGGAAACGGCCCAGGCTATGGGACGCATCCTGGGCACCGGCACCCTGCCCCGGGACAGCGGCCTTATGGCCCGGACCCAGAAATTATTCCGCCGGGAATGCTCATATTTCGAGAAGCGGGTGACGCTGGCCAACGGGATTGAGGTGGTTCCGGGGACCCGGGCAAGATTTCACTTTTGCACCTTTCTGGGGTCCGCCGGCAATCTGGTGTTGGAATGGGCCATCCGGGACCATTTCCAGGATGACGACCTGGAGATGGCCTCCAGCGAAACCGGAGTGGAATGCGACCGCTGGATTGACTTTCAAAAACTGAACCTGCCCGTTGAAAAAAAGGCCTTCCACACCTGGGTCTCCGCTCATTTCAAAGTGCTGCGCAGTCTGATTCCCCTGAGTATTTTCTGGCGGACCCTGCCCAGACCACAGATGGTGGAAGAGGTAGCGGATTTCCTCTTTGATCAACGGGTTGCCGATACCTTTGCCCGGTATCTTGAACTGGGTTCGGATATTGTTTCCGGGGATATGGCAGACCTATGCGAACCTTTACCCATGGCCGTCGAGCAATCTCCAGACTTTGAGATGGAAGCCGGAGCAGCCCTTTTGTTCCAAGAAAAACAGACGGCAAACACGCCAAAAGCATCACCCTTTTTATCCCCCGTATGGCAGCCTCCCGGCCTGGACCCAGACCGGTCCGACGCCCGCGCTCTGGCCGCCACCATGGTCAGTGATTATATTTTCCACGGCCAGTGTGATCGCAGATTCTGTCTCTCATACCTTGGCTTGGCCCATCCCGTAAAAGAAGAGGACGATGTCATGGCCCTTGTCCGGGAACAGGGCGTCCGACATGAACAAGCCGTGCTGCTTGCCCTTAAACAAGAGGGGAACCGCCTGGCTGTCCCGGAACCGGCAGCCACCGGCGAGCCCCGGTGGATGGCGTCAGTTAAGCTGCTAAAACAAACAATCCAACAACTGGCCGGCAGTGATCGGGAAAACGCCCGGCCGATCTGGCTGTCCCAGTGCTATCTCAAGACAGAAACGCCCATCCATCAATTCCCCCATATCACGGGTATCGGCATCCCGGATCTTCTGAAACTTTCCCCGGGCAAAGACGGACAGGCAATCATTGAAGCCGGGGATATCAAGCGCAGCCAAAAACCAGGATACCACCATAAATGGCAGGTGGCCTTTTATGCCCTGGCACTGGAACAAATTATTGACCGCTGCAACCTGCCTGCCCGGGTCTCCCGCAAAGGATTCATCATTACCCCGCCACCATGGGGTGACGTGCGGATAACAGAACCGTATCAGATCCATGAATTTGATTTAATCCCATACCTTGCGTCCCTGCCCACGCTCCTGCACCACCTTGGCCATGTGCTTTCCGGCCTGCCGGCCCATGCAGATTACAGGCTTCAAAGCCTTTGCACTGTCTGTTCCGGATTCCCCGGCTGCTACCACCATGCCCTGGCCCATGAGGAGATACGGTTCCTGCCGAAATTAACCAGAGGCGAACTGGCTGCCCTGCAGCAGATGGAGAGCACCAGTCTTGAACAGCTGTCCGGTGCCCTTAAAAAAGAGACCCTTCGCCTCTCCCCGGGACAGCAAAAAAAATTATTGGGATGGTGTGATGCCTTTTTAACCGGCCGCATCTGCTGCCACAAAAAAAAGACCCACCGGTTCCCGGCCAACCTCTCCCGGGCAATTTTCATCCACCTGGAAAAAGATCCCCTGGACAACCTGCCCCGGGTCCTGGGGTGGCAGGTCCTGGATACAAACGGCAGTACAATTGTTGAATCACATGTATGGCGCATGGAAACCAACCAGGAGCGCCAGGCAGTCCGACAAACCTTTTTAAGGAAATTGGGGCGGTTGTGGGAAGAGAGCATCCATGCGGGCCAGGGCCCCCATATTTTCCATTTCGGCCCCCAGACACCCGCAGCCCTGAATCAATGGCTCGGAGAGGCACAAAGAGCATCCTGTGAATTTCTCGACCAAACCCAACCCTCCTCCTGGACGGATATTCAAAAGGTCCTGACCGCTCATTTTTATATGCCCGCGCCGGGCACAGCATCTCTATATACCCTGGGCCGCATCTTCAAATGCAGGACCCTGCCTGCACCGCCACCTACCCTGTTTCACCACAACAGCGGATTCATCAGCGATATAAACCAGGCGGCAGCCGAAGTAAAAAATTGCCTGGCGCTCATGGCAGACCTTTACCAGACCGCCGTGTCCCGGCTGCAAAGCCTGTGGATCAGGGAATGGCCATCCCGCAGTCATGGAGATAAAAAGGCCTGGCCGTATACAACATTTATCCAGGAGGAACAACGCCTGAAAGAGGCAGATATCATGATGCTCCAGGAACAGCCCCTGGAAGAACGGATGCTGCGGTTCAGGTCCCTGGGGTACCTGAAATTTCACCAGACCCGGCTGGACAGCTTCGGGCGCTTCATCAATATCTTCAGGCCCACAGACCAGACCCGGCCGGCCAAATTCCGCCAGGGGGATTTCCTTAAACTGGTGCCCCATGGCATGACCGATCTGCAAAACGGCTTTCCCGTGGTCATGGTCGAATATGATACCCAAGCCGGTGACATCGGGCTGCTTTCCCGGTCCGGCAAGATAAATCTCAATAAAGCGTTGTACTACTCCCTTGAAGAAGATATGGATGACTGGAACCGGGAAAAACTGCGCCACGCATCTGAAACCCTGTTTTCAAAAACCAGATATGTGCATCTCCAGCAGCTTCTGGCCGGGGCAGCCCGGGAAAGGCAGATACCGGCATCTGCGACCTGGGTGGAAAAATGGCTGGCCCGGGAAAACCACAGCCTCAACCGCTCCCAGCAGCAGGCTTTAAGGCTCCCCTTCCAATACCGTACCGCCATGATCCAGGGCCCGCCAGGCACGGGAAAAACCCATTTGCTGGGATGGATCATCATTGCCCTGATCCTTGAAGCCCATGAAGCCGGCAAGCCCCTGCGCATCGGCATCAGCGCCCTGACCCACCAGGCCATTGACACGGTATTAAAAAAAGTGGTCCAACTGGTCAACCAATATCTGCCGGGGCATTTTCCGGGCCTCTGCGTGAAATGGGGGGAGGAAAACACGCCGGCATCCGGCACATCCGACCTTGACGATTCCAGCGCCATGAAGGTGGAATATACAAAAGACGCCCGGGATCTGCCAAACCGGTCCTGGCTAATTTTAGGTGCCACCGGATACGGATTTTATTCCCTGTTCAACAGCAAGGATAAAGGCTTTCCCATTGCCCTGGACTGGATCATTTTCGACGAAGCCTCCCAGGTTCCAGTTCCCCAGGCCCTGCTGAGTCTCATCTACGGCAGGGGAAATTTCCTCTTTCTGGGCGATGTCCACCAGCTTCCTCCCATTATCATGGGCAATTATGATTCCCATGAGCCTGATGACAATGGAAACGCACTGCGCTTGAACCGCTCTATTCTCTCTAATATGCGGGACCTGTATCCTACAGACTGCCAGGTCACCCTGGACATCACCTACCGGATGAACAAGGAGCTCTGCGCATTTCCATCCAAAAGCTGGTACCACAACCGGCTTTACCCAGACCCTTCGGTGGAAAATGCACGGCTCTACCTGGATGCTCTGGACGAAAAATACAATCCAACAGGGGACGACCCGATCCTCAGCGACATCCTGAATCCGCAACAACCTGTTACGCTGGTATTAACGGATCACCAGGGATGCGCCCAGCAATCGGATGTGGAGGCGGATCTCATGGCCGCCCTGACCGGCCGCCTGATCCTGGGCCACGGCCTCCCCCCGGACCGGATGGCTATCATCACCCCCCACCGGGCCCAGAACAACGCCATCCTCCAACGGCTGGGAAAAATCCTTGGACATCATTCCCCTGCCCCCCTCCCCCTTGTGGACACAGTGGAACGAATCCAGGGTGCCGAGCGGGACATTATCCTGTTCGGCCTCACCGCCTCGGACCCGGATCACCTGACCAGCGAGTTTTTAAACAGCCCAAACCGACTCAATGTAGCCATGACCCGGGCCAGAAAAAAATTGATCATCATAGGCAGCCGGGCCTTTTTTTCGGTCATTCCCGATTCAGACGCCCTGCTGGCCAGACACTGCTGCTTCAAACAACTACTGACCCATTGCCTGGAACAAAATGCGGTTTTTCATTTTTCCGAACAGATATCCGTCGAATAACAGCCAAAAGATCTTGCGGTTTTGTGCTTTTGAAGGTACTGTTTAATCTATTATTTCCAGATTTGAATCCTTACCTAACCTTATCAACAAGTGGAAGGAAAAAAATATGGGCACTAAAAGAGAAACCAATATATTCAAAAAAGGAAGCTACTAGGATATCACCGTTCCTTCAGTCAGCTGTTGATGCCGTCTGATGCAGCAGGGCAGTACATCTTGGCGCTATGAAATATTTTCCTTTTAAAGTTGTTGTATTCTGCTTGGTCATCACCCCGATTTTGTATACGATTACCCTTGCGGGGTGCCGTGACTATCTGGAAAAAAAATATCTTTCAAAAATAGAAAACGGGTTTATCGGAAATTCCAGTGACCTTTTAAACGGATCGGTACCCATTGAAGACCGGATAGCAAAAAATATCCAGGCCATTTTAAACCGGGACACCCTGATCCGGATGGCGCAACTTGACCTGGAAGTACAGGTGACAGACAGCCGGGGAAAAATTGTTTATCCCATCTATGTGGGAACCGACGAATTTGAGGAGGATTCACTGGGGTACTCCGATGCCCAGGCGGTTGCAGATAAAAACTTTGCAATGCTTAATTCCGGACTCAAGGTGAATACCGTTCTGCATCTGGATCACGGATCATTTCTTGCAAACTTTATCTTTGCCCTTTATTCCGGTATGTCTCTTTTAATCTTTTTTGTGTTTTATAGACAGGGCAGCAAAAGAGCTAAAGAGGAAAGAGACGCTAAAAACGCCTTGATCCACAACTTGAAACAGGATTTAAAAGAAGATGAGATACGTCATGAAAAGCTGGTGGAAGAACTGAACAGCGAACGGGTGGAACTGTTTAAGCATATAAAACAATTAGATAAAAAATACCAGTCGGAACAAAAAAAGGCAAAGATCAATGAAGATGAAATGTTTAACGAGATCGTCAGCCTTGAAGACCGGCTCAACACATATATTGAATTAAAGAAGCGACGGGACGTTGAGATCAATGAACTCAAATCAAGCCTTGAAAAATATGAACAAAGAAAAAGCGCTGCAAAGTCAGGACGCAGCGAGTTTGATTTTATATCCAAACGTTTCGGAACCCTGTACAAGAATGTTGACGTGAGCAGAAAAGCCTTAGACGGATTTATGAACCTGACCGAAGAGTTGCAGATAAAAGCGGAAGAAACAATTTACCAGCTAGACCGGGACCCGGGATCGGTAATTGTGAAACGGAAGGTGTTTTCTGGCAAAAAACACAAAGATAGCTGTTTTGAAGTGTTGTTTGCATATACAGGCAGGCTTTATTTTATGAATCATCCCAACAAAACCCAGGTGGTGGTGATCGGAACAAAACATACCCAGCCCAGGGATATGGAGTATCTCCATAATTTATAAATGTACAATGAATTTTACAATCTCAAGTTCGCCCCCTTCCAGATCAGCTGCGATCCCGCATTTATGTGGTTTGGGGAAAAGCACAAGGAAGCCCTTGCCACACTTAAATACGGCATCCTGGACAACAAGGGGTTCCTGCTTTTAACCGGGGATGTGGGAACAGGCAAGACATCCCTGATCAACGCATTAATCCAGAGCCTGGAACAGGATATCATCTACACCGCTGTGCCGGATCCGAGCCTGATTAAACTTGATTTTTTTAATTATATTGCCGCATCCTTCGGCATCGACCGGGAATTTACATCCAAGGGTGCATTTCTTGCCCATTTTAAAAACTTTCTTCTCAGCGCCAGTGAAAAAAATAAAAAGGTGCTGCTCATCATTGACGAAGCCCAACTGCTCACCCAGGAAATGCTTGAAGAGATTCGCCTGCTGTCAAATATTGAAAAGCCGGATGCAAAACTGATAAATATTTTTTTCATCGGACAAAACGAATTCAACGAAATTTTGAACAGGCCCCAGAACAGGGCGGTCCTCCAGCGAATGACCCTCAACTACAACCTGAACCCCTTGACCCCGGAGGAGGTGGATGAATATATCCGCCACCGGCTCAAGGTAGCAGGCACACAGGAGCGGCTGTTTGACCGGGATGCGGTTCAGGAGATTTTTCTATATTCAGGCGGATTTCCAAGACGCATCAATATCTTATGCGATCATTCCCTGTTGTCCGGATTCGTAAAGGATCAGCGGATCATTGATGCAGGCATTGTAAAAGAGTGCGCAAAAGAACTGAAAATTCCGGCCCATGTCAGCAACCGTGAGATCAATGGGCCATTTGAACCAGACACCTACCCTGGAAATAAAAACAATCCCCCGAAAAACCTGTCTGCCCGGGCTTTTGAACACCATCCGCCTGTGCAGCCGCCGCCCCCCCAAATTCTACAACCACAAAAACAGCGATTCCCAGGGGCAAATCTGGTAATATTAATCTGCTTTTTTATTTTTGCCTGGTACTTTATGTTTCCGGACCATTTTTTTTCCACGCTTTCCCAGGTAAAACAGCAATTCAATAAAAACCAGGAACTGATACAAGAGCAAAAAACAGATCAAACTATCCAGCCGGAAAATCAGGCCGTTGTCCGGAATATTGAACACCCGGATAACCCGGCTTCTCCCAATCCAAGGGCCTTCATTGAAAAAAAAGTCCAGGGCCAGACTGAAAATCCCGAAGAACTCATGTTTGCCATTGCCCCCCCTGAAACAGAGCTATCACCTGAATCAAATAATCCCCCGGCCCTACTTCCAAGGGAGAAAATTACCGTCCGCTTTAAGTATAACGGCAGTGATCTTATTGAAAAAGACCTTAAAAAGCTTGAAGCGCTTTCAAAAGCCCTGGTTATTCATCCGGATTCAAAAATTCTCATTACCGGATATACGGATAGTATGGAAAATGGCACGTATAATGTAAAATTATCCGAATTCAGGGCCAACATTGTGAGAAGTTTTCTTCTGGGGCTCGGGGTCAAAAGCTATCAGATGAAGATCCAGGGCAGAGGCGGGCAGGACCTCATTGAAAGCGATGATACGGCATGGGGCCGGATGATGAACCGCAGGGTTGAAATAGAGGTGATTGAATTCCAGTGAATACATCCAACACGGCCTGTTCCCGGGAAAAATGGAAAAACATGGATCTGCTGATTCCCTATGCAGCACCGTATTTCGCGTATGTGGCGCTTTCTTCCGTTCTGCATAACAAGCTGCCCGAAGAAATCATATATATAATGAAGCTGGTGATTGTGCCCGGGCTTTTGATCTGGGCCTGGAAATGGTACGCGCCTTTAACCGGCCCTAAAAATAAATGGGCATCCTGTTTGTGGGGAATCCTTTTCGGAATCCTTGGGCTGGTGGTGTGGTGCGGTTTATATGCCCCTTTTACGAACCCCAAGGATGGGGCGCCCTGGTCTGATCTCGCATTTTACCTAAGACTTGTGACAGCGGGTTTTGTGGTACCGGTTTTTGAAGAGTTGTTCATGCGCGGATTCGTCTTCCGGGTTGCGCTGCAATGGGATCTTTTGCGCAGACAAAAAACGCCCAACGCCTTTTCTGCAGCTCTGGATAATGCCACTCTTTTTGATGTGGCACCCGGGCAGTGGAGTGTTTACGCCATTGTGATTTCAACGACTATTTTTGCTGCGGGCCATATAGTTGGCGAATGGCCTGCAGCGATCGCCTACGGCTTACTCATGGCCCTTTTGTGGATATTGAGAAAAGATCTGATTTCCTGCATTGTTGCCCACGGGGTAACCAATATCGGGCTGGCCCTTTATGTCTATTACTTCGGGCATTGGGAGTTGTGGTAAATCTGGGGTTGCGAGCAACACCTATAAAACATATAGGAACATCCATATGCGTTTCACATTAATACAACAGAATTTAAAAGAGAATCCTCGTTCCTGGCTGGTCACCGGATGCGCCGGCTTCATTGGCTCCAATCTTCTGGAAACCCTGCTTAATTTAGGACAGACCGTGACCGGCCTGGATAATTTTTCCACAGGATTTCAGCATAATCTGGAGCAGGTCAAAGAAGCAGTGGCTCCTGAGGCATGGCAGAAATTTTTTTTTATTGAAGGGGATATCACCCATGCCGACACCTGCGCGACGGTTTGCAAAGGGCAGGATTATGTACTTCACCAGGCTGCTTTGGGCTCTGTTCCCCGGTCTGTTGTCGATCCCTTGACCACCAATGAAAATAATATTACAGGCTTTTTAAATATGCTGATCGCCGCCCGGGACGCAGGTGTAAAGCGGTTTGTATATGCTGCGTCAAGTTCCACCTATGGAGACCATCCAACACTTCCCAAAAAAGAGGAGAGTATCGGCAACCCTCTTTCCCCCTATGCCGTGACAAAACTGGTCAATGAACTCTACGCCCGGGTGTTTGCTTCCACCTACGGGTTTAAAAGCATCGGGCTTCGGTATTTTAATGTATTCGGCCGCCGCCAGGACCCTAACGGGGCCTATGCCGCAGTAATTCCTTTATGGTTTGGTGCATTGATCCGTAAAAGCACGGTGTATATAAATGGGGACGGTGAAACCAGCCGGGATTTTTGTTTCATCGATAATTGTGTTCAGGCCAATCTGCTGGCTGCAACAGCCGGGGATGACGCCGCCGACCAGGTATACAATGTTGCATTTGGTCAGCGCACCACGTTAAATCAGCTGTTTTCTTTAATCCGTGACCGTGTGGCCTGCGCACTGCCGGACCGCGCCGGTGTAACGCCGGAATACAGGGATTTCAGGCCGGGAGATGTTCGTCATTCCCTGGCAGATATATCCAAGGCCCGGGATCTTCTGGGATACAGCCCGCAGTACTCGGTTCATGCCGGTCTTGATATGGCAGCCCGCTGGTACATGAACCATTTGAAGTAACCAGAGGTAGGGGAATGCGTTTTTTTATTGGCATTTTTTCAGCTTTATTTTTTTTATTAACCTTTTCCATGATCCCGGCATTGGCTCTATCTGCCGAGGAAGTACTTGTTATTGCTAACCGCAATGCCGCTAAAAGCCAGGGCCTTGCCGCCTGGTACATGGAGAAACGGCAGATCCCCAAGGAGAACCTGCTGCTGGTATTTGTTACAGACAAAGAGACTTGTTCGCGTGATGCTTATTTACAAAAAATCGTTCCTGCGGTCCGGCGCGCCCTGGAAAAGAACCAAAAAATAAACGCCATTGTCACCATGTATGGAATTCCGCTAAAAATTTCTTCGCCAGGGATGACAAAAGACGAACAGGCCCGGATGGATCGGCTGGCAGCGCAAAAGAAAAAGTTGGATCTCCTGAAAGAAAAAAACGGGCAGTTGAATGAAGAACAGAAAAAGGCGTTGGACCAAGTAAATAATACGATCAAACAGTTCAAAATGTCCACGGACAAAGTGGCGTCCCTTGATTCTGAACTAATGCTTGTCAAAAAAGAAAATTATAAGCTTAACTTTTGGCTGCCCAATCCTTTTTTTCTGCCATGGCGCTCCCAGAAAACGGCCATTGCCAAATCAGAGGTGATCATGGTCAGCCGTCTTGACGGGGCCGATGCCGGCGTGGTCCAGCGGATTGTAAATGACAGCATTGAAGCTGAGGCCAAGGGCTTGTCCGGTGCGGTCTACTTTGATGCCAGATGGAAAGATCCTGGCCAAAAAGAAGTTTCCGGATATGGGCTTTATGATAAATCCATCCATAACGCGGCGGGCCGTCTGAAAAAAGAGGGGTTAAAAGTGGTGTTGGATGATAAGCAGGATTTATTTCAGCCCGGGCAGTGCCCCAATGCCGCCCTTTATTGCGGGTGGTACAGCCTGGCCAACTATGTGGATGCCTTTACCTGGGAAAAAGGGGCGGTTGGGTTTCATATTGCAAGCGCGGAATGTGCGACCCTGAAAAGTAAAAACAGCAATGTATGGTGCAAAAAAATGCTGGATAACGGCATTGCCGCTACCGTCGGCCCTGTGGGAGAGCCCTATGTCCAGTCGTTCCCGCTGCCGGAAATTTTTTTTGATTTTCTGGTCCAGGGAAAACTGACCTTGGCCGAATCTTATCTGGTCAGTCTGCCATATCTGTCCTGGAAACAGGTGCTTGTTGGGGATCCTTTGTACCGGGTAAAAATAAAGAATGCGCCCTCCTGAGAGGCCCGTATTGTATCCCCCTAAAAGGGTAATCAACTGGACTCAAATAGGTGGGTACGAAAAAATCATCCATAATTATTACTTTTTTTTCATATTTTATGACTTTTTTAATCATTTTAATTTGTGAATCCCCCTCCGTGGAAAATTTTAAAATTTAACAAGCTTTATTTTAGATGAAAAAAGAGTGTTTGATTCCAAGACGTTTAAAATTTCCACAATTATTATTTTAGTAAAAAATTAAATGTGGCACCATAATTGCTTTTGAAATTGGTGTTTGTTCGTTGTTTAAAGGTTTCACTGTTATGAAAGGCTTTTATGCACAATAAAATATTGACAAAAAAACAGGATCTGATAAATATTAATCTTCCCTTTTATGATACAAATACTTTCAGTTTTGCTCAGGAATGAATATGGCAGACCCGTTTCAATCTTCGATTCAAATTACGCCTAACTATATTATTGATGTCCTTATCCGGGGACGCTGGTTCTTGATTGTTCCTTTGTGCATTTCCTTGACATTGGGACTTGGGAAGACACTGACTGCCAATAAAACCTACGAGGCCGCCACAATGATCCTTGTTCAGCCCCAGCGGGTTCCCACCTCATATATACGATCTGTTGTCTCTTCGAGTATCGGCGAGCGGATCGGCACCATATCCCAGCAGGTTCTCAGCCGAAGCAATCTCGAACAGATTATTGAACAGTTCGGTCTCTACGAAAATAGTAGCGGTATATACCAGGAAGAGAAAATAGAGGCGTTGAGAAAACAGATAAAGGTTAAAATTGAAAATTCCAGGGGAGGTTCAGAAGCCTTTTCCATCTCCTTCACCGGCAGTGAACCAGAGCGGGTAATGCGCATTGCCAATACGCTGGCGTCATATTTTATGGATGAGAACCTCAAAGTCCGGGAGGCCCAGGCCATAGGAACCAGTGAATTCCTTGACTCAGAGTTAGAGAAAACCCAAAAACGGCTTGAGGAAAAAGAGCAGAAGCTTGCGGCGTTCAGGGCAAAGTATCTTGGCGGTTTACCTGATGAATTGGAATCTAATTTGCGCACTTTGGATCGCATGCAAAAGGAGGTCACTGATAAAGCAATGCTTTTAAGGGAAGTGAACAATTCCATTAGTCAACTTGATTCCCAGATTTCATCCATGGCTGCGACAGGTGGTTCCGGCACTGGTGGAGATGATTTTCTGAGTTTTGAACTTGAAGAGTCCCAGGAAGGGGAGGATTCTGCTGTCCAGGCTGCTCAAGAAAAATACGATGCGCTTTTGCTTCGATATACTGAAAAGCATCCGGATGTCAAAAAATTAAAAAGCATTATAGAGAAATTAAAGCAAAAGCTGGAAGCTACAAAGGAAGAGGAGGAACTACCCTCAGCCGAGTCAGAGGAAGATATTCTGCCGGACATGGGAATGGATCCTGTGGCACCGTTGAAGGCGCAGCGCGCTCAACTTGTCGCGGAGGCAAATAATATTCAAGCTGAGGTCTCAGCAATGCAGGAAAAAATGAAAATTTATGCCCAGCGCGTTGAAGATACGCCCAAACGAGAACTGGAAATCCAATCACTTACACGGGACTACGGCAATATTCAGGACGTATACAACTCTATTTTGGACAGAAAGCTGGAAGCCGAATTGTCCGTCAACATGGAAAAAAAACAAAAAGGGGAGCAGTTCCGGATACTGGATCATGCCCGCCTGCCGGAAAAGCCGATCTCTCCCAATGTTAAAATGATGTTTTTATTATCCATCGCCGGGGGCCTTGGATTGGGCGGAGGTGTCCTTTTTTTAAAGGAGTTGCTAACCTTCTCTGTCATCCGGCGGGATGATCAGATTGACACCCTGCTAGGGCTGCCTATTTTGGCATCAATTCCCCCGCTGGAAAAACCGAACGGCAGGACAAAGAAAAAAATTGAATGGGTCATGTTCATCTGTTGCTGCAGCTATAGTGCCGTGTTTCTGGCATTTTTTGCAATATTGAATCATAAAGGCCTGGACCGGACAATGAATTTTATAAAAACCACACTCAATTTATAATACCGGGGTATAATAAGGTTTTGGGAAAGATATTTAAGGCGCTGGAAAAAGCAGGAAATAACGTAACAGCGGAAAAAGAATCTGAATTAAGAGATAACACAGCTTTGGTCTGTGATAATCCAGACAACCAGGTTTATAAACAATCAGACGAGGTAACTCAATCCGGTTCCAGCCGGACATATCCAGCTCTTGTCACAGCCTCCGACCCTCATTCGCCTGTTTCGGAACAATTCCGCCTGTTAAAAAACAATATTTTGTTCCCTGAAAAAGGAACCCCGCCTAAAACGATCATGGTGACAAGCGCCTCTCCACATGAAGGCAAATCCTTTGTGGCAGCCAATCTTGCCGTAAGCATAGCCCAGAGTATTGATGAATATGTTCTTCTCATGGACTGTGATCTCAGGTCACCGACGATCCATACATCTTTTGGCTATAGCGGTAAAGATCAGGGCTTGAGCGATTACCTATCAAAGAACGTACCTTTGTCTTCGGTTCTTAAAAAATCGTCTGTAAACAAATTGACTATTCTGCCCGCAGGGCAGATTCCGCCCAATCCGTCAGAACTTTTGTCTTCTGATCAGATGCGCCGCCTGCTCCATGAGGTCAAACTGCGTTATAATGACAGATACATCATTATTGATACTTCGCCTCCTTATATCACATCAGAAACCAATGCAATTGCCCGGTTTGTAGATGGCATTATTTTAGTTATCCGCCATGGAAAAACACGAATCAAGGAGGTTTTAGACATTCTGGATATTTACGGCCGTGAAAAGGTATTGGGGGTTGTAACGAATTTCTCAAAAAAAACGATTGGATATGGTTATGGTTATCATAAAAGTGGTTATGGATACGGATATCATCAGCAGCGTTGATTAAACCGGGAGCTTCCTTAAAAAAATGCTCAGTATTTTGCGCCAATATTTCCCTATCAGAAACATGTTGTTTTTTTTTCTGGAAGGATGCGTGATTTTCAGTTGTTTTCTTTTATCAACAGCCATTTTAACCGTTTCCAATTCATACTGGTTTGATCTGATGTTGATTTTAAGAATATTTCTGATCACCGCTATTTTACAAACCTGCTTGTATTACAATGACCTTTATGATTTTGACATTGCTTCACAGATCCCGGAAATTATAATCCGCCTGCTACAATCACTGGGGGTTGCTTCTATCTTCCTGGCCGGCGTCTATTTTCTTTTCCCTCTGGTGATTATAGATCAGAAAATTTATATCTTAAGCGTATGTTTTCTGATTTTTTTCATCATATTCTGGCGGATCGGCTATCTTCATATTCTTAACAAAGGGATGTTTAACCATCGTATTATTATTCTTGGTTCCAGCAAGCTGGCCAAGGATATTTATAAAAAAATCACGAGAACCATAGACTGCGGCTATACAGTTTGTGCTGTTATTCCTGATGAACCTGACAAGGAAACAGATAGACTGCCTGAAAATTTGGTGGTGAAGCAAAAGAATAAAACGCTTGGTGAAATTTCAAAAATATATGGCATAAACAAAATTATTGTGGCATTTAAGGAAAAAAGAGGACGATTTCCAACCCAGGAGCTGATTAACTGCAGGACCGAAGGCATTGATGTCATTTCAGGCAGCGCTTTCTATGAAATGCTCACCGGAAAGGTCTTGGTTCGAGAGATAGAGCCCTCATGGTTGATTTTTTCCAAGGGGTTCCAGAAATCACTGTTTAAGGCGGGTATGAAGCGGATGCAGGATATCATTTTGGCTTCACTCCTTCTGATACTTCTTTCTCCTTTGTTGCTCATCGTGGCCATTCTGATCAAGATGGATTCAAAAGGGCCTGTTCTTTTTGCCCAGGACCGGGTTGGCGGTAGGAAAAAAGAATATATGATGCATAAATTCCGTTCCATGGTGCAGGATGCTGAAAAATTAACAGGTCCGGTATGGGCCGGTAATAACGATAACCGGATCACACGGGTGGGACGCGTCATAAGGAAATACAGGATAGATGAACTGCCCCAGTTATGGGAGGTCCTCAGGGGCACCATGAGTCTTGTGGGGCCACGTCCCGAACGCAAATTTTTTACGGATCAGCTGGAAAAAGAAATTCCTTTTTACGCCCAACGATTTAATGTAAAGCCAGGGCTCACGGGCTGGGCTCAAGTCTGTTATGATTACGGAGCAACTGTTGAAGATGCGGTGGAAAAACTCAATTATGATCTTTTTTATATAAAAAATATGTCCTTTGCCCTGGATATGGTCATCCTTTTAAAAACCGTTAAGACCGTTCTTTTCGGCAAAGGTGCAAGGTAAGCAAGATTTACATAAAGCAAGATACAAGAGGGCGAAGCGCCTGCGGCGGCCATTTTAGCCGTGCATTGTTGGTGTCTTTAGTGTTAATGGGTCATAAAATTTAGCGAATCTGTGATATATACAGATTTCAAAAAGAGATTAATCGATGTAATCGAGGGGGCGGAGCTATGTTTAAAATTAATTCAATAAGATGGTTTTTGGGTTCCTTTTTTGTGTTGTGTACCGCCTGTGTTTGTCTGGCAGTAGCGGTTGCGGCAGACAGCACTCAGGTATCCACCGACAAAGATTATAAAATTGGCATTGGAGATGTCCTGCGAGTCACAACATGGAAGGAAGCAGATCTGACATTTGAAAACGTATTTGTCCGCAATGACGGTAAAATCACCATTCCTCTGCTGGATGATATCCAGGCTGAAGGCCGCTCCACAATGGAATTGAAAAAAATAATTGAGACTCGGTTGGCTGAATTTGTAGAAGCGCCAACAGTCACGGTCACCCTGGCCAATCCGGAAAGCCAGAAATATTACATACTTGGTGAAGTAATGGGTGTAGGTGAATATCCTTTAGTTAAAAAGCTGACCGTTGTACAGGCGTTTGCTTTGGCCAAAGGATTTACTGAATGGGCGTCCAAGGATGAGATCATCCTGGTACGCAGGGAAAACGGAAAGGAACAGATGATCAAAATTGATTACGACGATATTACGGACGGCGAGCTCGGAAAGGATATTCAGCTCAAGGCCGACGATATCATTATCGTTCCCTGATCTTGCGATATTTTCAACAAAGCGGGAGGTATGATCTCATGAAATTGTCCATGATAGCTCTCCATGCATGTTTTTGGGCTGCTGCGATCTGTCTTGTGGTGCAGGTTCCATTTGCCCAGGCCAGGATGGTTACCCAGATTGTACCGACCCTGACAGTCACAGAGGAGTATACGGACAACTATTTTCAAACCGGGAGCGACACGTTTGAAGAGTGGACCACATCCTATGAGCTTGGATTTTCCGTGGGGTTTTTAAACAAAAGAAGCGAAATTTACCTGGAATACAATCCGGAGTATATTGATCATAAAAATCTGGATGAAAGGGACAACCTGGTGTACCAGAACGCGAGTCTATCCGGTGCCTGGCAGGCCACAAAACATACCTCTGCCACGGCAGATATCACTTATGACGGACATGACGGGAACAATACCGGAGATTCCTGGGAGCATTCTGCAAGCGCATCTGTTGACAGCCAGTTAACCAAAACGGTTAAAACCTTCCTTGCCTACGATTATTCAAACAGCTATGACCAGCAGCTCAGAACCGGTGATTACAAGGAACATCAGACGCAGAATGCCAGTGGCGGCATCCATAAGGCGTTTGGAGCCAAAGACAAGATAGGGGCAAATTTTTCTTACGGAACGGATAACTATCAAAATTCCGATGCCGATGAATATGAAAGCTATGGACCCAGTGCCTTTTTGACTTACTGGTTTACCCAGATGGATGGCATCGAAACCAATTTGGAATATACATATAAAAAATTTGACACGCTTGCCGGTAAAGATGAGACCATTGCCGGGGATATTCGGTATATCCGGCAAATTACAAAGCATTTGGACGGATATTTAAAGTACCGCCATTATATATCTCGCGGGGAGGGGGATCATGTCATTTATCATCCTTCAGTGGGTGTTGACTGGGATACAACAGAGGATTATATATCTCGCGGGGAGGATGGGGATCATGTCATTTATCATCCTTCCGTGGGTATTGACTGGGATATAACAGAGGATTCCGGTGTCTCAATAGGCGTCGGCATTCTTTTCAATGACTGGGATAATAACAATGAGGATTCAAAGGAGCTGTTTTGGGATCTCGACGTTTACAAGGTGTTTAATTTCAGCCCAAAAGGATCACTGTACATCACCGGCAGCAGTTCATATGAAGAGTCTGATGACGAGGCCGCAAGTCTGGGGTTCAACATCAGCTACGAGGCGGGATGTTATTTGAGCTATATGCTGGCAAAGCGCATCTCCTCCCATCTGTTCACTTCTTACCAGCTTCAACAGTTCAAGGAGACAGTAGACCGGGAGGATTACACCGCTGACATCGGCGGCGGCTTGACATGGAATCCATTAAAATGGCTCCAGGTCAGTGCCGATGCGACCCATACGAATTTTAAAACGGATGATGCCTCAAGAGAGGACTACGAAGAAAATACCATCTCCGTTTTTGTTCGTTTTATTCCGGAACGGCCTATCCGGCCGGATAAGGTGTTGTCCAGAATAAGCCTTGAAAAAGCAATATTTGATTAAAAAATGTCACCAAAACATACCGCCATTATCGTGATCCTTCTTATTTCGACCGCCGGCCTGACAACGCTGTTTTCACACTCAGAGCGTATCAAACCGAACCGCCCCTTCAGTCAATTTCCCCTTGAGATTGGCCCCTGGCGTGGTGTAACCAGTCAAATGGACGAAAAGGTGTACAATATCCTGGGGGTTGAAGACTATATCATGGCGAACTTCAGCAAAGGGCCGGGCCAGGCGGTGAATATTTATGTTGGATTCTATCAAAGCCAGAGTAAAGGCGATTTGATCCATTCACCCAAAAACTGCATGCCTGGTGCAGGGTGGAATATTGTCCAAAGTTCTGTTATCCCCATTGACTTACCCAAGAGCGGTAAAACAATAAAAATAGCCCGACTTCTGTTGAACAAAGAGGGGCAAAAGCAGGTAGTATATTACTGGTTCCAGTCCCGGGGCCGGATTATCAGTTCAGAATATATGCAGAAAATCTGGCTGGTGCTGGATTCAATCACGAAAAACCGCACGGACGGCTCTTTTGTGCGCCTGATTGCGCCGGTCATAAAAAATGAAGCAGAGGCCGAGGTGCTTTTGACACAATTTGCAGATGAGGTTTACCCTACCCTCAATCAATTTATTCCCAATTAACTTTATGAAATCAAAGCAAATAATTCAGATTCTGTTGATTGCCGCCACATTTGCCTTGCTCTACTGGTCGACGTTAAAGGATCTCATAGGGGACTGGTTTATTGATCCCAATTTTTCCCATGGATTTCTCATTCCCTTTGTTGCCGGGTATATGGTCTGGTATCGCCAGAACCACCTGCGCCAGATCCCATGCAAATCGTCAATATCAGGTATTTTTATCATTATTTTCGGCATGATGGTATATATGGCGGGGAATCTTGGCGCAGAATTGTTTTTAATGCGGACATCCATGATCATCACTCTGGCCGGCATCATCGCGTTCAGCTTTGGGACGGCCATGCTCAAAGCGCTTATTGTCCCGCTGATCTACCTGATCATGATGATCCCCATTCCAGCCATTATCTGGAATAAAATTGCTTTCCCCCTTCAACTTTTTGCTGCCCGAATTTCATCTGAAACCATCAGCATGGTCGGCATCCCCGTGTTCAGGGAGGGCAATATCCTTCACCTGGCCAATACCTCCCTGGAAGTGGTGGATGCCTGCTCGGGAATTCGCTCATTGACATCACTGCTGGCCCTGACCGGAGCATTTGCATTTTTATCCCATGTCAGCCAATGGAAAAAATGGGTGCTATTTTTATCTGCCGTTCCCATCGCCGTGGCCACGAATGTTGTCCGGTTGACCATTACCGGCATGCTGGCGGCCTGGGTGGGCCCGGAAGCCGCTCATGGATTTCTTCATGACATGTCCGGCTTAATCGTTTTTGGCACAGGCCTTGTTCTGGTTTATCTTCTATTTATTTTGTTGACGAAAATTGGCAAAAAAGCCCGCAATAAGTAGGTGGACAAATATAATTCCTGTATAATCTTGCTTTGCAACAAATCATTGTTTTTTTAAATTTGCATAGCAAGGATATCAGATGAGACGTACGGGTAGAAAATTTATTTCTCCAATTGAGCCGTTGGCATTAAAATGGCTGTCACTTATTGAATTTTCGGATGAAGAGTCAAACCGTACTAAACTCAGGGCTCAAGCAATCCGATTGAGCAACTCTGGGTATAGTATCAGTCAGATTTCACAAATATGTTTGACCACTCAGGAAACAGTTTCGAAGTGGATTGATGGATGGGAAAAATATCAATTTGACTCTTTAATTGATAAACCACGTTCTGGAAGAACGCCGCTGATCCATAGTGAGAGGCATGATGAAGTTATTGATATTGTGAAGAAAAATCCAAGACAACTTAAAAGTGCCATTACTGAAATACAGGAAAAATTTGGTAAAAAAGTCAGCGTAAAAACCCTGAAACGGATTATAAAAAAAAACTGCGTTGGTGTCGAGGACGGAAATCTCTCAAAAGCAAACGCAATGAGAACGAGTTCAGGGAAGCGCAAAAGGAAATTGAAATCTTGAAAGATGAAGATCAGGCAAATATCATTGACTTGTATTATTTTGATGAATCTGGCTTTACCGGCGTGCCTGAGATTCCATATGCCTGGCAAGATGAGGATGAGCAGCTTTTGCTTCCGAGTGGAAAAACCTCAAGAATCAATGTGTTGGGATTCTTGAATAAGCAAAATGATTTCTTTCCTTGCGTTTTTGACTGCTCAGTTACTTCAGATATTGTAACCGCCTGCTTTGATGCGTTTTCACGTTACATAACAAAAAGAACCATTGTTGTTCTGGATAATGCTCCAATACATCACAGCGCCATTTTTAAATCTCAAATTGGGACATGGGAAGAAAGAGGCCTTTTTCTATACTTTATCCCCAAATATTCACCGGAGTTGAATCTGATTGAAATTTTATGGAAACATATCAAGTACTTTTGGCTATCAACATCTGCTTATAAAGGATTTGAATTTTTGAAAACTGAGTTGAATAATATATTGGCAAGCGTCGGTAAGGAATTTACAATTTCGTTTTCTTAACCTGGATTTATATTTGTCCATGTACTTACCGAACCGTCCAACGATTTTTCAAAACCAATATTGACTGGGCGAAACTCCAGTGGTTTTTCATCCGCGTTCATTTAAAAGATGCCCCCGGGATCATACTCTTGACCGGTGACGAGGTGGTTACG
>Ga0209800_10000133_pt1 | contig 157569 bp, 134 predicted proteins | sample Higcelweek8metaG_FD_187174 | JGI IMG/M metagenome (GOLD analysis project Ga0209800, IMG submission 187174) | Freshwater pond sediment microbial communities from the University of Edinburgh, under environmental carbon perturbations - High... | ecosystem: Environmental > Aquatic > Freshwater >... | reverse complement strand
CGTAGATCTGCCCGGCCGCGGTGCGGTTCCAATCGGCGTTGAGGCTGAAGTCGGGATTGAACTTCAACTTCGTGTCGATGTTCGCGGTGCCGGCGGGTTCATCGACGCGGAAACTCGCGGTGCCGTTGCCATCGTTGCCGAGCTTGAACGCACTGTCGGCGCCGTAGATCGGCCCGGCCGCGGTGCGGTTCCAATCGGCGTTGAGGTTGAAGTCGGGATTGAAGTTCAACTTCGTATCGACGTTCGCGGTGCCGGCGGGTTCATCGACACGGAAATTCGTGGTGCCGCTGCCGTCGTTGCCTAGTTTGAAGGCGCTATCGGCGCCATAAAGCTGGCCGCTCGGTGTGCGTGTCCAATCCGCATTCAGCAGATTGCCATTTGCGAACTGCAGGCCAGTATTGAATCTCAGCGTATCCGCAGGCGGCAACGCTTGGGCATCGAACTTCAGCGTATGCCCACCATCCAGGCCGAAACGACCATTGATCCCATATTGGCCTATCGAGAATATCGGTGAAGTATCGAGCTTGAGGTGCGCTCCAAGCACATCACCGTTATTGAACAGATAATCTGCGTTCCCCAGATAGCTCCCGGACGACAACTCGCGAGCAGTCGTGTTCAAGGTGCCACCAAACAACGGCGTCCCGAACGTTAGCGCAGAGGTTGATGGCGGATCGCCAGCGCGCTGCTCTGGAGGTTGCTCACTTTTGGGATCGGGCATGACCATCTCCTTAGCAACGTAGCCACAACGGGCGAATGCTCCTAGGGTTCTTGATGGAGACTCCAAAGTCAAGGCGAATTGCGGCGTGGCGGTCATGCGGACTGCTGAAGCAAAAAAAGAAAAACCCCGCAGCCGTAGCTGCGGGGTTTTGGGTAAAGACCCTGGCGATGACCTACTCTCGCATGCTAAATGCACACTACCATCGGCGCATGCGCGTTTCACTTCCGAGTTCGGTATGGGATCGGGTGGTTCCACGCAGCTATTATCACCAGGGAGAGGGTGGAGGGTCGCCGGATCCATGCGATGAATTGCATAGAACAGCGCTCACGCTCTCATTGGGTCTTGGGACGTAACGAGGTTTTGATGCGAATGTCGACGTGTCGTCGAGGTCGCTTCTTATTAGAAGCACTAAGGCAACTTGAGGTTATATGGTCAAGCCACACGGATCATTAGTACAGGTTAGCTCAACGCATTGCTACGCTTACACACCCTGCCTATCAACCACCTAGTCTTGATGGTTCCTTTAGGGGACTTGTGTCCCGGGAGATCTCATCTTGAGGCGCGCTTCCCGCTTAGATGCTTTCAGCGGTTATCGCTTCCGAACGTAGCTACCCGGCAGTGCCACTGGCGTGACAACCGGAACACCAGAGGTTCGTCCACTCCGGTCCTCTCGTACTAGGAGCAGCCCCTCTCAAATCTCCAACGCCCACGACAGATAGGGACCGAACTGTCTCACGACGTTCTGAACCCAGCTCGCGTACCACTTTAAATGGCGAACAGCCATACCCTTGGGACCGACTACAGCCCCAGGATGTGATGAGCCGACATCGAGGTGCCAAACACCGCCGTCGATATGAACTCTTGGGCGGTATCAGCCTGTTATCCCCGGAGTACCTTTTATCCGTTGAGCGATGGCCCTTCCATACAGAACCACCGGATCACTAAGACCTACTTTCGTACCTGCTTGATCCGTCGATCTTGCAGTCAAGCACGCTTATGCCTTTGCACACAGTGCGCGATGTCCGACCGCGCTGAGCGTACCTTCGTGCTCCTCCGTTACTCTTTAGGAGGAGACCGCCCCAGTCAAACTACCCACCATACATGGTCCCCGACCCGGATTACGGGCCCAGGTTAGAACGTCAAGCACATCAGGGTGGTATTTCAAGGTTGCCTCCACGACAGCTAGCGCCATCGCTTCAAAGGCTCCCACCTATCCTACACAGACGAACTCAACGTTCAATGTAAAGCTATAGTAAAGGTTCACGGGGTCTTTCCGTCTTGCCGCGGGAACGCTGCATCTTCACAGCGATTTCAATTTCACTGAGTCTTGGGTGGAGACAGCGCCGCTGTCGTTACGCCATTCGTGCAGGTCGGAACTTACCCGACAAGGAATTTCGCTACCTTAGGACCGTTATAGTTACGGCCGCCGTTTACTGGGGCTTCGATCAAGAGCTTCACCTTGCGGCTGACCCCATCAATTAACCTTCCAGCACCGGGCAGGCGTCACACCCTATACGTCCACTTTCGTGTTTGCAGAGTGCTGTGTTTTTGATAAACAGTCGCAGCGGCCTGGTCACTGCGGCCCTCCTCAGCTATTAACCATGGAGGGCGTACCTTCTCCCGAAGTTACGGTACTATTTTGCCTAGTTCCTTCACCCAAGTTCTCTCAAGCGCCTGAGAATTCTCATCCTGCCCACCTGTGTCGGATTACGGTACGGTCTGCGTAAGCTGAAGCTTAGGAGCTTTTCCTGGAAGCGTGATATCAGTTGCTTTGTCCAAAAGGACTCGTCCTTGGTCTCAACGTTGCTCCCCCGGATTTGCCAAAGGGAACCGCCTCAACCATCTCACCGGGACAACCAACGCCCGGCCAACTTAACCTTCTCCGTCCCTCCATCGCACTTACGCGAGGTGCAGGAATATTAACCTGCTTCCCATCGACTACGCATTTCTGCCTCGCCTTAGGGGCCGACTCACCCTGCGCCGATTAACGTTGCGCAAGGAAACCTTGGGCTTTCGGCGTGCGGGCTTTTCACCCGCATTATCGTTACTCATGTCAGCATTCGCACTTCCGATACCTCCAGCAGACTTCTCAATCCACCTTCAACGGCTTACGGAACGCTCCTCTACCGCGCATAACAAAGTTATGCACCCCAAGCTTCGGTTTATCGCTTAGCCCCGTTAAATCTTCCGCGCAGACCGACTCGACCAGTGAGCTATTACGCTTTCTTTAAAGGGTGGCTGCTTCTAAGCCAACCTCCTGGCTGTCTGTGCCTTTCCACATCGTTTCCCACTTAGCGATAATTTGGGACCTTAGCTGTGGGTCTGGGTTGTTTCCCTTTTCACGACGGACGTTAGCACCCGCCGTGTGTCTCCCATGCAGTCTGTCTTGGTATTCGGAGTTTGCCATGGTTTGGTAAGTCACAATGACCCCCTAGCCATAACAGTGCTCTACCCCCAAGAAGATTCACATGAGGCGCTACCTAAATAGCTTTCGAGGAGAACCAGCTATCTCCGGGTTCGATTAGCTTTTCACTCCTAATCACACCTCATCCCCTACCTTTGCAACGGGAGTGGGTTCGGGCCTCCAGTTGATGTTACTCAACCTTCACCCTGGGCATGACTAGATCACCCGGTTTCGGGTCTACTACCTGCGACTATTCGCCCTATTCAGACTCGGTTTCCCTTCGCCTCCCCTATACGGTTAAGCTTGCCACAGACAGTAAGTCGCTGACCCATTATACAAAAGGTACGCAGTCACTCTTGCGAGCTCCTACTGCTTGTACGCACACGGTTTCAGGGTCTATTTCACTCCCTTCACCAGGGTTCTTTTCGCCTTTCCCTCACGGTACTTGTTCACTATCGGTCGGTCAGTAGTATTTAGCCTTGGAGGATGGTCCCCCCATGTTCAGACAGGGTTTCACGTGCCCCGCCCTACTCAATTTCATCGACCAGCCCCTTTCACATACAGGGCTATCACCTTCTATGGCCAGTCTTTCCAGACTGTTTTGTTAGAAACTGATCGACTTTTGGGCTAGTCCCCGTTCGCTCGTCGCTACTCAGGGAATCTCTGTTGATTTCTTTTCCTCCGGTTACTTAGATATTTCAGTTCACCGGGTTCGCTTCGAGCAGCTATGTATTCACTGCACGATACTCCTTGCGGAGTGGGTTTCCCCATTCGGACATTACCGGATCAAAGCTTGTTGCCAGCTCCCCGATACTTTTCGCAGGCTACCACGTCCTTCATCGCCTCTGACCGCCAAGGCATCCACCGTGTGCGCTTATTCGCTTGACCATATAACCTCAAGTTGCCTCGAGATCATAGACGTTGCGAATTCAACGATTACAACTTCAATAAAAGCATCTCTCGATGCTTCGCCTTAGCCTCTATCGACACGTCTGGACATTCGTCTCAAACGATCGTTACGTCCCAAGTTTTCAAAGAACAAGATGCTGGCCTCTAAGCCAGAATCAATTCAAATCTTTAAGTGTGCGCGACTTCATCCAAAGTTGTGGTGGGTCTGGGAGGACTCGAACCACCGACCTCACCCTTATCAGGGGTGCGCTCTAACCACCTGAGCTACAGACCCGTTGTTGCGTCTAAGCCAGATGGTGGAGCCAGTCGGGATCGAACCGACGACCCCCTGCTTGCAAAGCAGATGCTCTCCCAGCTGAGCTATGGCCCCCTATTGCCTTGTTCACGGCTGATGCCGTGAGGCGGGACGCTTTGGATGCAGGTCACTTGTGCGGACGTCTGACGAGCAATTAGCTGTCTTTAGTCTCTAAAGGAGGTGATCCAGCCGCACCTTCCGATACGGCTACCTTGTTACGACTTCACCCCAGTCATCGGCCACACCGTGGCAAGCGCCCCCCTTGCGGTTAAGCTACCTGCTTCTGGTGCAACAAACTCCCATGGTGTGACGGGCGGTGTGTACAAGGCCCGGGAACGTATTCACCGCAGCAATGCTGATCTGCGATTACTAGCGATTCCGACTTCATGGAGTCGAGTTGCAGACTCCAATCCGGACTGAGAAGAGGTTTCTGGGATTGGCTCACTCTCGCGAGTTTGCTGCCCTCTGTCCTCTCCATTGTAGTACGTGTGTAGCCCTGGTCGTAAGGGCCATGATGACTTGACGTCATCCCCACCTTCCTCCGGCTTGTCGCCGGCGGTCTCCTTAGAGTTCCCACCATTACGTGCTGGCAACTAAGGACAAGGGTTGCGCTCGTTGCGGGACTTAACCCAACATCTCACGACACGAGCTGACGACAGCCATGCAGCACCTGTCTTAGCGTTCCCGAAGGCACCAATCCATCTCTGGAAAGTTCGCTAGATGTCAAGACCAGGTAAGGTTCTTCGCGTTGCATCGAATTAAACCACATACTCCACCGCTTGTGCGGGCCCCCGTCAATTCCTTTGAGTTTCAGTCTTGCGACCGTACTCCCCAGGCGGCGAACTTAACGCGTTAGCTTCGATACTGAGTTCCTAGTTGAACCCAACATCCAGTTCGCATCGTTTAGGGCGTGGACTACCAGGGTATCTAATCCTGTTTGCTCCCCACGCTTTCGTGCCTCAGTGTCAGTGCTGGTCCAGATGGCCGCCTTCGCCACAGATGTTCCTCCCGATCTCTACGCATTTCACTGCTACACCGGGAATTCCGCCATCCTCTACCGCACTCTAGCTTGCCAGTATCCAATGCAATTCCCAGGTTGAGCCCAGGGCTTTCACATCAGACTTAACAAACCACCTACGCACGCTTTACGCCCAGTAATTCCGAGTAACGCTTGCACCCTTCGTATTACCGCGGCTGCTGGCACGAAGTTAGCCGGTGCTTATTCTTCCGGTACCGTCAGGACCCCGGGGTATTAACCCGAAGCTTTTCTTTCCGGACAAAAGTGCTTTACAACCCGAAGGCCTTCTTCACACACGCGGCATGGCTGGATCAGGCTTGCGCCCATTGTCCAATATTCCCCACTGCTGCCTCCCGTAGGAGTCTGGACCGTGTCTCAGTTCCAGTGTGGCTGATCATCCTCTCAGACCAGCTACGGATCGTCGCCTTGGTGGGCCATTACCCCGCCAACTAGCTAATCCGACATCGGCTCATCTTATCGCGCGAAGCCTTGCGGTCCTCCGCTTTCACCCGTAGGTCGTATGCGGTATTAGCGTAAGTTTCCCTACGTTATCCCCCACGATAAGGCAGATTCCGATGTATTCCTCACCCGTCCGCCACTCGCCACCCAAGGAGCAAGCTCCTCTGTGCTGCCGTTCGACTTGCATGTGTTAGGCCTGCCGCCAGCGTTCACTCTGAGCCAGGATCAAACTCTTCACTTAAATTTTTCGGACCGAAGTCCAAAGCTTTGAGTGCAGCGATCGTCCAAGCTCCAAATTACTTTCTCTTGCATTTGCATGCTTTTGAATCTATTTGGTTCTTGTTCGAACGTCTGCAAAAATGGACAGTCATCCACTTGCCAGACGCCCGCACAAGTCACCTGCGCACACTGTCAAAGATCGTCGGAATCGGCCTCAGCGCCTCATCCCTTTTACCTCTTTCGGTTGTCGCCGAAGCGCCTGACCGAGCCGCACATTATAGGGTAGTTTTCGTTGCCGTCAACACCCTGCTGCGATTTTTTTTTCTCGCCGGCGGACCGAAGTCGCTGCCGAGAAGGTCTCACATTCTGGCGGGTTTCGACTGACTCGTCAACACCCACTTTCCTGTTTCGACCCGCACCACTTGAAGCTCGTCAAGACACTGTCATGTGGGCCGCGCATTATAGGGAAGTATCAGAATCCGTCAACTCCCCAGCGCTTCAATCTTTCCTTCGTTTCGGCTCGTTTCCGAAGCCTCACTCGGGCCGCGCATTGTAGGGAAGTATCGGAATCCGTCAACCCCCTCAACCGCGTTTTCGCCTTTGTTTACTTCGTTTCCGAAGCTTCACTCGGGCCGCGCATTGTAGGGGAATATCTGAATCCGTCAACTCCCCAGCGCGTTTTTCTTTCCTTCGTTCCGGCTCGTTTCCGATACCGTCTGTCGGGCCGCGCATTGTAGGGAAGTATCGGAATCCGTCAACTCCCCTGTGCGCTTTCTGTCGCTTCCCGCTGCGGCTTCTTTTCGGTCGCCGTTGCAAGGGCGCGCATTGTGCATGGCAGCAAACGTTTTGGGAAGAGGTTTCTTCATCTTGACGTGAGCCCCGCTCTCCGCGATGGTCGTCCCTGGTTTTTCCGGGAGCTTCCAAATGCGTGTATCGGGCTTAGCAGTGCTGTTTTCCTGCCTTTTGATCAGCGGCTGCGGCAATGCGAGCGAGCACTGGGTGGAATTGAACGGCCAGCGCTTCCTGGTGGAGATCGCCGACGACGACAGCGAACGCGCGCGCGGACTGATGTTCCGGGACGACATGGATGCGGATCGCGGGATGCTTTTCATCCATGAGCGCGAAATGCCGCTCGCTTATTGGATGAAGAACACCAGGCTGCCGCTGGACATCCTCTACTTCGACAACGAGCGCAGGCTGGTATCGCAGCAGCGCGATGTCCCGCCCTGTTCGTCCGGCAACCGCTGCCCGCCCTATCCCAGCGACGCGCCGGCACGCTATGTGCTCGAACTGAATGCCGGGCAGGCGGCGAAGATGGGGCTGAAGGACGGGACCGTGATCAGCTTCGGCCCGGACATCCAGCCCACACCCTGAATCCGGCGGCATCGGGGCTTGTACCGGTCGAGGTCAGCCCGCAGTCTTGGGACATGACCGCATTCTTCAAACTACCCGACTGGTCGACCCTGGCCGATCTCGCCGACGACCAGGTCCCTCTCCTCGGCAGCGCGCTGCTGATCGCCCATGACGAGTACCCCGATCTGGATCCCGAGGCCTGCAACGCGCTGGTCGAGGCCCATGTGACCTCGCTGCGGCCGGAAGTCGACCGGATCGACAGCGCACCCATGAAGATGCAGGCGATCAACCGTCGTTTGTTCGAGGAATTGGGCTACGCGGGCAACCATGACGAGTATTACGACCCGCGCAACAGTTATCTCAACGAAGTGCTGACCCGGCGGCTGGGCAATCCCATTTCGCTGGCCGTGATCCAGATGGAAGTGGCGCAGCGGCTGGGCGTGGCGCTGGACGGGGTGTCGTTTCCCGGCCATTTCCTGGTCCGGCTGCCGGTGGACGACGGGGTGCTGGTAATGGACCCGTTCAACCGCGGTCGCCCGCTGAATGCCGATGAGCTGCGCCAGCGGGCGCGGCCCCATTTCGGCGAGGACGTGCCGGACGAAGCCCTGCTGCAGATTCTGGATCCCGCGCCGCCGCGCGCGATCCTGGTGAGGATGCTGCGGAATCTGCATGGTCTATATGTAGAAAGCAGCGACTGGGGCCGGGCGGTGCGCTGCAGCGACCGGATCCTGCGGCTGGTACCGGACAATACCGATGCGCTGCGCGATCGCGGTCTGGGATATTCGGAACTGGGCTATCAGGCCGGCGCGTTGCGCGACCTGGGCCGCTATCTGCAGGCGATGCCGGATGCCGACGACGCCGAGGCGATCCGCCATCGGCTGGTGGAACAGGGCAGCCAACGCCAACCGCGGTTGCATTGAGCGGCGTCGAAGCCGCTCATTTCATACGGATATGCGGGGCGGGCGATCAGCCGGCCAAGATCAGGCCGGCTTTCAGGCGAGCGCCCTCAGGCCATTTCCATCTCGAAGTCGCTCTTGGTCACGCCGCAGTCCGGACAGGTCCAGGTGTCGGGGATGTCCTCCCAGCGCGTGCCCGGAGCGATGCCCTCGTCCGGCAGTCCTTTGGCCTCGTCGTAGATGAAACCGCAGACGACGCACATCCAGGTGCGGTAGGCGACGGGAGCAACAGTGTCGTTCATCGGATAATGTCCAGGATCAGGAAACCAGCGTCATTCTCCCATCCCGCGCCCAGCGCCGAAAGCGCCCACTGATGATTTTTTCGCCCATTCCGCCCCAACCGGCTTCATCTGCTGCCCCGATTCCGCGCCGCGACTGGACGCGAGGGCTGTATCTCATCACGCCCGACGACCCGGATACCCCCAGTCTGCTGGCGCGCGTGGATGCCGTGCTGGATCACGCGGCGCTGCTGCAATACCGCAATAAATTCGCTTCGGCCGGCCTGCGCCGCGAGCAGGCCGGAGCGCTGCTCGCGCTGTGCGCGACGCGCGGCGTGCGATTGATCGTCAACGACGACCTGGCCCTGGCGCAGGCCACCGGCGCGGACGGCGTGCATCTGGGCGAAGACGACGGCGACGCCCATGCGGCGCGGGTCGTGTTGGGGGCGGATGCGCTGATCGGGGCGTCTTGTTACGACGACCTGCGGCGCGCACGCGCAGCAGTCGCCGCTGGCGCCGACTATGTCGCATTCGGCGCGTTTTTTTCCTCGGGCACCAAGCCGAATGCCCGTCGCGCCGGGTTCGACCTGCTGCGAGACAGCGCCGGCTTCGGCGTGCCGCGAGTGGCGATCGGCGGAATCACCCCCGACAATGCGCGCTCGGTGGTGGCGGCCGGCGCCGACCTCATCGCGGTCATCAGTGGCGTATTCGATGCACCCGACCCGGTCGCCGCCGCGCGCGCCTATCGCGCCTGCTTCGATCAAGTTCGCCCGGTAGCTCGCGGCTGAAGCCGCTCCTACGCCGCTCCTACACCACTCCATACTGGATTTCGATGAAAACCGACCGTTCGCACGACCTGTTCGCCCGCGCCCAGACCCTGATGCCCGGCGGCGTCAATTCGCCGGTCCGCGCCTTCAAATCCGTGGGCGGCGAGCCATTCTTCGTCGAGCGCTCCGACGGCGCCTATCTATACGACGCCGACGGCAACCGTTACATCGATTACGTCGGCTCGTGGGGGCCGATGATCGCCGGCCACAATCATCCGGCCGTGCTGGAGGCGGTGATCGCCACGGCGCGCAACGGCCTGAGCTTCGGTACGCCGAATCCGCTGGAAGTGACGATGGCCGAGACCATCACCCGGCTGATGCCGAGCTGCGAGATGGTGCGGATGGTGAATTCCGGGACCGAGGCCACGCTGTCGGCCATCCGCCTGGCCCGCGGCGCCACCGGCCGCACCAGGATGGTGAAATTCGAGGGCTGCTACCACGGCCACGGCGACTCGTTCCTGGTGAAGGCCGGCTCCGGCATGCTCACCCTCGGGGTGCCGAATTCGCCGGGCGTGCCCAAGGCGCTGGCCGATCTCACCTCCACCCTGCCCTTCAACGATTTCGAGGCGGCCACGCAGTTGTTCGAGGCGATCGGCGGCGAAGTCGCGGCGGTGATCGTCGAACCCGTGGTCGGCAACGCCAACTGCATCCCGCCGCGGCCCGGGTATCTGCAGCATCTGCGCGATCTGTGCACGCAGTACGGCGCCATCCTGATCTTCGATGAAGTGATGACCGGTTTCCGGGTCGCACTGGGCGGCGCGCAGGCGGTGTACGGCGTGACGCCGGACCTCAGCACCTTCGGCAAGATCATCGGCGGCGGCATGCCGGTGGGCGCCTACGGCGGCCGGCGCGAGCTGATGACGCAGATCTCGCCCAGCGGCCCGATCTACCAGGCCGGCACGCTCAGCGGCAATCCGGTGGCGATGGCCGCGGGCCTGGCGATGCTGGGGCTGATCCAGGCGCCCGGCTTCTACGAAACCCTGGATGCACGCACCGCGCAGCTGTGCGCCGGGCTGGAAGTCGCAGCGGCCGAAGCCGGCATTCCGTTCACCACCAACCGCGTCGGCAGCATGTTCGGGCTGTTCTTCACTGCGGAAAAGGTCGACACCTACGCCCAGGCGACCGCCTGCGATACCGCGGCGTTCAACCGCTTCTTCCACGCGATGCTGGAACGCGGCGTGTATCTGGCGCCGTCGGCGTTCGAGGCCGGCTTCCTGTCGATGGCGCACGACGATGCGGTGATCGCGGCCACGATCGAGGCCGCTCGCGGGGCCTTCGGCGAGCTGCGGACATGAACAAGCCCGACGACGCGTCTCCCAGAGGCGCGTTCGAGCGCGAATTCCTGCCGGCCAGCGAACACGGCCTGCGCTACAGGCTGTTCCGGTTGATGTACCACCACGACAAGCCGGACGAACGCAATTTCGACCTGGCGCTGATCGTCATGATTCTCGCAAGCATCGGCGTGGTGCTGCTGGACAGCGTACCGTCGATCAAGGCGGACTGGCACGACGCGCTGTATCTCGCCGAATGGTTCTTCACCATCGTCTTCACCATCGAATATGCGCTGCGCCTGTGGACGGTGCGCAGGCCGGCCCGCTACGCCACCAGCTTCTTCGGGGTGACCGATCTGCTGTCGATCCTGCCCACCTATCTGTCGATCCTGTTCCCGGCCGGCACTTCGCTGCTGGTGGTGCGCATCCTGCGGCTGCTGCGGATCTTCCGGATCCTGAAACTGGTGGAGTATTCCGGCGAAGCGGGCATCCTGATCGAAGCGATGCTGCGCAGCCGGCGGAAGATCTTCGTGTTCGTCTGCGCGCTGTTGACGATCGTGGTGATCTTCGGCGCGTTGATGTACGTCATCGAAGGCCCCGAATACGGCTTTACGAGCATTCCCACCAGCATGTACTGGGCGATCGTCACCATGGCCACGGTCGGGTTCGGAGACATCGCCCCGGCCACATCGCTCGGCCGGTTCGTCACGTCGATCCTGATCCTGATCGGCTACAGCGTGATCGCAGTGCCGACCGGCATCTACACCGCAGAGCTGGCGTCGACGATCCGCAGCCAGCGGCGCACGGTGCGCTGCGGACAATGCGGCCTGATCGATCACGAATCGGACGCCTGGCACTGTCGCAAGTGCGGGCACTGCCTCCCCTCCCTGGAATGAACCCATGCGCCCCGAAACCCTGTCCGTCCACATCGGCAACGAATCCGACCCCGCCACCGGCGCGGTCGCGCCACCGATCCATCTGGCCACGACCTTCCGCCACGGCGCCGACGGCGAACGCATCGCCGGCTACGAGTACCAGCGCGAGGGCAATCCGACCAACGACCGCCTGCGCGAAGCCCTGGCGGCGCTGGAGGGCGGCGAGGATGCGATCACCTTCGCATCCGGCATGGCCGCGATCAGCAACCTGCTGGAATGCCTGCCCAACGGCGCGCGGCTGCTGATCCCCGACGATTGCTACACCGGTCTGCGCATGGTCTGCGCCGAATACCTGCCGGAACGCGGCATCGAGACGGTGATGATCGACATGGGCGACCCGGACGCGGTGCGCGCCGCCTGCGCGCAGCCGACCGCGCTGGTCTGGATCGAAACGCCCTCGAATCCGAAGATGAAGGTCAGCGACATCGCCGCGCTGGTGGACATCGCGCACGCCGCCGGCGCGCTGGCCGTGGTCGACAACACCTTCGCCACCCCGCTGCTGCAGCGCCCGCTGGCGCTGGGCGCGGACGTGGTGATGCATTCCACCACCAAGTATTTCGGCGGCCACAGCGACGTGCTGGGCGGCGCGCTGGTGTTCGCCAGGCGCGACGACTTCTTCGCGAAGGTCGCGCACCGGGTCCACGTCACCGGCGCCACCCTCGCGCCGTTCAGCGCCTGGCTGATCCTGCGCGGCTGCCGCTCGCTGGGCGCGCGCATGGCGATGCACTGCGCCAACGCGCGCGCGGTCGCGGATTTCCTGGCCGCGCAGCCGCAGATCGAGCGCGTCAATTATCCGGGCCTGGCGTCGCACCCCGGCCATGCCGTCGCCGCGAAGCAGATGCGCGATTTCGGCGGGATGCTGAGCATCGAACTGCGCGGCGGCCGCGATGCGGCGCTGGCGATGGCCGGCAAACTCCGTATCTTCACCAACGCCACTTCGCTGGGCGGCTGCGAATCGCTGGTCGAACATCGCGCCTCGGTCGAAGGCCCGAACCCGCGCTCGCCGCAGAACCTGCTGCGGATGTCGGTGGGACTGGAGCATGTGGACGATCTGATCGAGGACCTGCGGCAGGCATTGACGTAAATCCGCCGCAGGAGCGGTTTCAGCCCCGATCTCAGGCATTAATCCAAATACACAAGGAAACGCCCCAATGGGAGCATGGTCACACGAACCCTTCGGCAACGACACCGCGAGCGACTGGGCTTACGGCCTTGTAGAACAGAAGGACCTTTCCCTTGTCGCACAGGCGATTCAGAACATCCTGGACAATGGCGATGAGTACCTTGACTCCGATCTTGCTGTCGAGGCTGTCGCCGCCGCTGAGGTGCTGGCCAAGGCGCTTGGGCGCGGCACGCAAACCGACGCTTACACCGAAGAGGTAGACGCCTGGCTCAAGTCAGTCGCGCCCAAACCATCATCGGATCTGCTGTCCAAGGCGCGAGACGCACTCACCCGCATCGTTGCGCCCGACTCTGAACTCAAGGAGCTTTGGGAGGAGAGCGACGACTTCGAGCTCTGGGAGTCGTCGGTCAAGGCGCTGCAGTCGGCACTGGCCTGATCGGGGTCGAAGCCGCTCCTGCAGACGGCTCATTTCGCGAACGTCCGCAGCGCGCGCGCGAGTCGCGCCAGACCGTCGTCCAGCGCCGCGTCGTCGATGTTCAGCGCCGGCACGAAGCGAAGCACATCGGGACCGGCCTGCAGCATCAGCAGGCCTTCGGCCGCGGCGAGGTCGAGGATCTCGCCGGCGCGTCCGGCGTACGGCGGCGCGAGCACCGCGCCCAGCATCAGCCCGCGGCCGCGCACTTCTGCGAACAGGTTCAATTCGCGATCGATCGCGGCCAGGCCGTCGCGTAGCGCGCGACTTTGTCTGTCGACATTCGCGACGATCTCCGGCGACGACAGCTTGCGCAGGACCACGCGCCCGACCGCCGCCGCCAGCGGATTGCCGCCGAAGGTGGTGCCGTGCGCGCCGAACTGCATGGCCTCGGCGACCTTCGGGCCGGCCAGCAGCGCGCCGATCGGGAAACCGCCGCCCAGCGCCTTGGCCAAGGTCACGATGTCCGGCACCACCCCGTCGCCCCAGTGGGCGAACAGCGGACCGGTGCGGCCCATGCCGCACTGAATTTCGTCCAGCGCCAGCAGCGCGTCGTGGCGGTCGCAGAGCGCGCGCACGCCGGCCAGGTAACCGTCGCGGGCCGGCATCACCCCGCCCTCGCCCTGCACGGGCTCGATCAGCACCGCGCAGACATCGCCGCCGGCCATCGCGGCTTCCAGCCGATCCAGATCGTTGAAATCGACGTACCGGAAGCCGCCCGGCAGCGGCTCATAGCCGGCCTGATATTTCGGTTGGGCGGTGGCGGTGACCGCGGCCAGGGTGCGGCCGTGGAAGCTGCCGTGGCAGGTGACGATCACCCGGCGCTCGGGCGGGCGGCCCTGCGCGCTGGCCCATTTGCGCGCGAGCTTGATCGCCGCCTCGTTGGCCTCGGTGCCGGAATTGCACAGGAACACGCGCTCGGCGAAGCGCGAGGCCTGCGCCAGCTCTTCGGCCAGGCGCACCGGCGGTTCGCTGTAGAAGACATTGCTGGTATGCCAGAGCTTGCCGGCCTGTTCGGCCAGCGCGGCGACCAGATCGGGATCGCAGTGGCCGAGGCCGCAGACGGCGATACCCGCACTGAGATCGACGTAATCGCGGCCTTCGATGTCCCAGACCCGGCTGCCCTCGCCGCGGGCCAGGATCACGTGGCGCGGCTTGTAGACCGGCAGGTAATAGCGCTGCCCCTTCTCGACCAGCGCCGCGGTGTCGCCCTGCGTCATCACCAGACTCCGGTGTTCGCCATGGACGCCCACGGCTCCTGCTGCGGCAGATGGCCGTCCTGCAGCAGTTCCACCGAGACCAGATCCGGCGAACGCACGAAGGCCATGTGGCCGTCGCGCGGCGGGCGGTTGATGGTGTAACCCATCGCCTGCAGCCGCGCGCAGGTCTCGTAGATGTTCTCGACCCGGAACGCGAGATGCCCGAAGTTGCGGGCCGTGCCGTAGTCCTCATCCGAGCCCCAGTTGTAGGTCAGCTCGATCTCGGCGCCCGGGGTTTCGTCGGCGGCCAGGAAGACGAGGGTGAACTTGCCGGCCGCGTTCTCCATCCGCCGCATTTCCTTCAAACCCAGGCCTTCGCAGTAGAAACGCAGCGAGGCGTCGATGTCGTGGACGCGGACCATGGTGTGGAGATATTTCATGTCGGACTCCTGACGTGGGGCTGCGAGTTTAACGGCGGTCGCCGATCGTCGGCCGGAACGCTTCTTTCCGCGTCGTGGCCCGCGGCGACGCCGTCGGCAAGCGACGTGATCGAAGCTGGCTCAATCGAGGCCGGCTCAATCGAGGAACAGATCCGGCAGCAACGGCTGCGAAGGATCCACCGCGTAACCGGACAGATCGGTGACGCCGGCCTCGGCCAGCACCTCGTCGTCGATCAGGAAGCGGCCGTGGAAGCCGGCGGCGTTGCGCACCAGCACGGCATGCGCGGCGTCGGCCATGATCTCCGGCCGGCGGCACTGCGCCAGTTCGACCCCGGGAATCATGTTGATGGCGTCGGTGGCGATGACCGTACGCGGCCACAGCGCGTTGACGGCGACGCCCTGCGGGCCGAACTCCGCCGCCAGCCCCAGGGTGACGAAGCTCATGCCCATCTTCGCCAGGGTGTAGCCGGTGTGCGGCGCCCACCACTTCGGGTCGAGGTTCGGCGGCGGCGCGAGGGTCAGGATGTGCGGGTTCGGCGACTGCAGCAGATGCGGCAGGCAGGCCTGCGCGCACAGGAAACTGCCGCGTGCGTTGACCTGCTGCATCAGGTCGAAGCGCTTCATCGGCGTATCGAGCGTGCCCCGCAGCCAGATGGCGCTGGCGTTGTTGATCAGGATGTCGATGCCGCCGAAGGTGTCGACCGTGGCCGCGACCGCGGCGCGGACCTGGTCCTCCTCGCGGATGTCGCACTTCAACGCGAGCGCCTGTCCGCCCGCGGCCCGCACTGCTTCGGCAGCGTCGTGGATGGTGCCGGGCAGCTTGGGATTGGGCACCGATGATTTGGCGGCGATGGCGATGTTGGCGCCGTCGCGCGCGGCGCGCAGCGCGATGGCCAGGCCGATGCCGCGCGAGGCGCCGGTGATGAAGAGGGTCTTGCCTGCGAGGGTGGTCATGGAAGCTTGCTCATGTGCGTACTCATGGTTTGGGTCCTTGTCCTTCGTTGTCTTCCCATTTCAATAGCCTGCGCGTAACGAAGCGATATACCGGCTTGCCGGTGCGGAACCACAGGTCGCGCACCCATGAGCGGCGCTTGAGCAGCCGGCGTTCGACCGGGGTGATCGCGTCCGGGCAATAGGTGCGCTTGTGTTTGAGCAGGTGGCGCAGATCCTCGCGCGCCAGCAGGCGCATCCAGCGCCCGCGCGCGGAGCCGCAAACCGCGAGCTGGAAATCGATGATCGCCGGGGTGCCGTCGGCCAGCACCAGCCAGTTGGCTTCCTTGGCCAGATCGTTGTGCGCGAAACCGCGCCGGTGCAGCGCCTGCAGGCGCCGGCGCGCGAGCCGGAAATACGCGAGGTCGCCGTGCGGCGGACGCTGGTACATCGCGGCGCCGTCCAGATAGCTGCGATCCAGGCGGCGGCCGTCCCAGTTCAGGAGCTGCGGCACCGCGTCCTCGCCCAGCACCCGCTGCAGGCCGCGCGCCTCGCGCCGCGCCAGCCACCACGCCGGCAGCCGCAGCCACAGTGGCACGTGGACGAGATCGCGACGCACGAACAGGCCACGGGCGTCGCGCATCAGCGCGATACGGCCGAAGCTGTCGGCTTTCAGCGCCTGGAGTTCGATGGCTTCGGAAGACATCGCGGGATTGTAGCGGGGTGCGTCGAGGCAGGCGTGATGCCGCTGATTCGTCGCGGATGATGTGGCCGCTCGGAAAAGCCGTCGTCCCAACGAACGCCGGGATCCAACTTTCAATCGGACGTCGAGCATCAGGCAAGCGCTGGGTCCCGGCCTTCGCCGGGATGACGACGGTGAAGGTCTGAGCTTCGATTGCGATGACGGCGATTCGTGGACGGCTTCCGATCGGGCACTACACGCAATGTCATCCCGAACGCGGGCGCAGCCCGAGGAGGGATCTGCTGTGTGCCCATTGGCGGCGGCATACAAACAGATCCCTCCGTCCGCTGCGCGAGCGTTCGGGATGACAGAGGGTGTTGTCGCCTGCGTAATCTCGCGTCCAGGCTCCGGCTTTCCATCGTCTGCTTCCCCCGGTCGCCCCACCCCTTCACGCTCCCGAAACACCACCTGCCATAATCGGCGGATGACGAGCGAATGGCTGGACAGCATCACGGCATGGATCACCGCGCACCCGGTGGCGGCCGGCGGCGTGATTTTCCTGATCGCGTTCTGCGATGCGCTGGCGGTGGTGGGGATCGTGGTGCCGGCGCTGCCGCTGCTGTTCGCGGTAGGCACGCTGATCGGTCTGGGCCATCTGGATGGCCCGTATGCCCTGGCCTGCGCCGCGCTCGGCGCGTTTTTCGGCGACGCGCTCAGCTATTGGCTGGGGCATCGCTGGGGGCCGTCGATGCGCGAGCACTGGCTGTTCCGCCGGTACCCGCAGTTGATCGACCGCGGCGAGCGGATGTTCCGCAAGCACGGCAGCAAGGGCATCGTGATCGCCCGGTTCGTCGGCGCGGTGCGGCCGTTCGTGCCGGCGGTGGCGGGGATGCTGCGGATGCCGCTGCGGCGCTATGTGCCGGCGAGTCTGGTCGCAGCGCTGCTGTGGTCGGCTTGTTTTCTCGCTCCGGGCTGGGTGTTCGGCGCGTCCTACGATGCGGTGGCGGCGGTGGCCGACCGCCTGGCGCTGGTGCTGCTGGCCCTGGTCGCCGTGCTGGCGCTGGTGTGGGCGGTGGTGCTGTACACCTACCGATGGTTCGCCGGCCACGCCGACCGCCTGCTGGCGCGGGCGCTGAAGTGGACCCGCGCGCACCCGCGGCTGAGCCGCTACGCGGCGCCGCTGATCCAGCACAACCGGCCGGAATCCGCCTCGCTGGCGATGCTGGCGATGTGCCTGCTGGGGATCGGTTGGGGCTGGTTCGCGCTGCTCGCCGTGGTGGTGGCCAAGCGTGGTCCGCTGGCGCTGGACGAACAGGTCCAGGCCGCGATGGCGGCCTTGCGTAACCCGTTGGCGGACCGGCTGATGGCCGCGCTCGCCTCGCTCGGCGACACCGCGGTGCTGCTGCCCACGCTGTTGCTGACGATGGCATGGCTGCTGTGGCGGCGGCGCTTCGCCGCGGCGCTGCACTGGCTGGCGGCGGTGGCGTTCGGCTTCGTGTTCACGGCGTTCCTCGGCTTGTCGGTGGACATGCCGCGCCCGCCGACCGCCGCCAGCGGTTTCGGGTTTCCGTCGATCCCGGTGACGATGGTGACGATCGTGTTCGGCTTCTTCGCGGTGCTGATCGCGCGCGAACTGCCGGGCCGGCAGCGGGTATGGCCGTATCTGGTCTCCGGCGCGGCGGTGGCCCTGATCGGCTTCGCCCGCCTGTATTTCGGCGCGCACTGGCTCAGCGACATCGTCGGCGGCGCGCTGTTCGGCATCATGTGGCTGCTGGTGCTGGGCATCGCCTATCGCCGCCACATCGGCCGCTCCTTCTGGATGCGCCCGGTGGCGACCGTATTCTTCGTTACCTTCGCGATCGCGGCGCTGTGGCACGCGCCGCGGGCGATCGACGGGGTGCTGGCGCAGTTCGCTCCGCCGCCGCCCGGACGTACGCTCGCGGCCGACGACTGGTGGCGTTCGGGCTGGGGCAGCCTGCCGGCGCGCCGCAACGAGCGCGACGCCAGCCGGCGCTGGCCGCTGGACGTGCAGATCGCCGGCCCGCTGGCGCCGGTGCGCGCGACGCTGGAGGCGCAGGGCTGGGAGGTTCAGCCGCAGGCGACGTGGGTCACGACGCTGGGCTTGCTCGATCCCAAACGCCGCTCGGCCCGTCAGCCGGTACTGCCGGCGACGCTGGACGCCGAAGCCGAAGCGCTGCTGTTCCGTCGGCCCGGCGCCAGACCCGATACCGTCCACGTGCTGAGACTCTGGCGCGCACCTGCGCTGCTGGATCACGGCCAGCCGCTGTGGGTCGGCAGCACCCAGACCCTGCGCTTCACGCGGCCGATCCCCGCGTTCGGGCTGTGGATGCCGGAGCCGGACGACGGAGAGGCGCATGCGCTGGTGAGTGCGGCGCTGACGACCCAGACACCGACCGGCCTGGAACATGCTGAAGCGCCGCATCCCGACGGTGGCCTGAAAGTGCTGCGCCTGCGGACAGCGATGTGATGTCGAGCGGGATCTGATGTAGAGCGGAGCAAAACTCCGCTGCCCTTTGCAGGGGGGCCTTCAGGCCCGAGCTTCAGCCCGCAAACCCGATCAAAAGCTGCTCGGGGCTAAAGCTCCTCCTACGCAAGCACAGCCCTCGAATTCGAACATCTTCGTGCCGGGCCAATAAACATCGTGTCATCGCCGGTACAGCGGCCTTCAGGCCGCTGGATACACTGCGGACGGCTCATAGCGGGCTGAAGCCCGCTCTACAGACCGATCTGCCGATTCGATCGATGGGATTCGACTGCTAGGGCATCCACGCCAGCACGCGATCCAGTCGCGCGTGCGGGTCGTCTTCTTCCAGCAGACCCAGCCGCTGCGCGTTGTCGAGCGGCAGCAGTTCCGCCAGGCGCCAGCTCACCCACGCGGCATCGTCGAAACGCGACGGCGGCGCTTTCGCGTACTCGCCGCCGACCTGCTCGATCACCTGCTGCAGCAGCGTGCCCAGCAGCGCATGTTCGGGGCGCAGCTCATCGTCCGGATCGGGCTCGCACCATTCCACCTCGGCCACCCGCAGGCCGTTGCCGCGGACCTGGGTCTCGCACACCCGGAACCGGCGGCCGCCGCGCGCGCTGATGGTCAGCAGGCCTTCGGGCGTGGCGCCGAAATCCTCGATCCGCGCATCGGTGCCGATCATCGCGGGCGTGGCCGGTTGGCCGGCTTCCCCGCCGTCCAGGATCAGACAGACGCCGAAACCGGTGCCGCTCCGCGCGCAGTCGCGCACAAGATCTAGATAGCGCGCCTCGAAGATCCGCAGGCCCAGCGATGCGCCGGGCACCAGCACGGTCTGCAGGGGAAACAGGGGCAGCTGTTGCGGAAGCATCTCGCTCACGGCATCACACCAGCGCCGCGAGAAACCGCCGCGGCGCACCGTCGAAACCGCCGTTGGACATGAACACCACGTGGTCGCCCGCACGCGCGATCTCGCGCAGCGTCGCGATCAGCGCATCGGCATCCGCGGCGGTGCGCGCGTCGCCGCGGATCGAGGCGACGACCTTGCCAGCGTCCCACGCAAGTTCCGGGCGATGCAGGAACACCACCGCGTCGGCGATGTCGAGCGAGGGCGCCAACGCGTCGGCATGCGCGCCGAGGCGCATCGAATTGCTGCGCGGTTCCATCGCGACCACGATCCGCGCGTCGTCGCCGACCTTCGCACGCAGGCCTTCCAGCGTCGTGCGGATCGCGGTGGGGTGATGGGCGAAATCGTCGTACACCGTGATGCCCTGCGCTTCGCCCAGGCATTCCAGCCGGCGCTTGACGCTGCGGAATTCGGCCAGCGACGGGATCACCGCGGACACATCGACGCCGACGGCATTGCACGCCGCCAGCGCGGCAAGGCCGTTGAGCACGTTGTGCAGACCGAGCATCGGCCAATGCACATCGCCCACCGCCTTGCCGGATTTGAAGACGGTGAATGCGCTGCCGTCGGCCGAGCCTGCCTTGCCATGGAGCAGGCGCGCGCCCCAGTCGAATGCGTCGTCGGGCATGCCGTCGCGCAGCAGGCCGAAGCGTTCGACCGGCGTCCAGCAGCCCATCGCCAGCACTTCGGCCAGATGCGCGTCCTCGCCGTTGACGATCAAGCGGCCGCGGCCGGGCACGGTGCGCACCAGATGGTGGAACTGGCGCTGGATCGCGGCCACGTCCGGAAAGATATCGGCGTGGTCGTATTCGAGATTGTTGAGGATCGCGACCAGCGGCCGGTAGTGCACGAACTTGCTGCGCTTGTCGAAGAACGCGGTGTCGTACTCATCGGCTTCGACCACGAACTCGCGGCCGGTGCCGACGCGCGCCGACACGCCGAAGTCCTCGGCGACGCCGCCGATCAGGAAGCCCGGATCGCGGCCGGCGCGGTCCAGCAGGAAGCTGAGGATGGTCGTGGTGGTGGTCTTGCCGTGGGTGCCGGCCACCGCGAGGGTGTCGCGACCGGGCAATACATGTTCCGCCAGCCACTGCGCGCCCGAGGTGTATTTCATGCCGCGATCCAGCACGTGTTCCACCGCCGCGTTACCGCGCGACAGCGCGTTGCCGATCACGATCTCGTCGCAGTCGGCGGAAATATTGTCGGGTGTGTAGCCCTGACTCAGCGCGATGCCGAGGTTTTCGAGCTGCGTGGACATCGGCGGATACACCGCCTGGTCGCTGCCTTCGACCGCGTGCCCGTGTTCGCGCGCGAGCGCGGCGACACCGCCCATGAAGGTGCCGGCGATGCCCAGAATATGAAGCTTCAAGATTCGATCACTCTCAAAAGTTGCGGATCATTCGCGAAGAGGGTCGCGTGCGGCACTTTCCCCTCTCAGAAGTGTGGGAGAAGGAGGCAAAGATAAGTCGAAAGCATTTAGGGCAGGACCCTGGCCAGCGCCAGAAAAAACAGCTTCGCTGATGGCTCGGTGACGAGCACGCCAGCGATGAAGAAACACCATCCTGTCACTGCCAAGGCGGCTTGTTTGATGCCGGGGTTCTGCAGCACTTTTTTCACCATGGGCCTATCCTCCTTCTGCGTTGATTTGCTTTTGGAAAGACGCTGGCCATCGGGACCCTGACCCGCACGAAGCTGTGCCCTAAATACTCTCCTGACTCATCGAAAAAAACGCCAACCATCCAGCTTTCAATCACAGCGTAGGTAGGCTGGGCTGAGCGCAGCGAAGCCCAGCATCGTCATCAGCAGACCAACCGCAAACGGAAACCTCTCTTGGCGCTGGGCTTCGCTGCGCTCAGCCCAGCCTACGGACTTCAAATCAGCCGACTTCCGTCCCCACCGCAATCGTCTCCACGATCCGCGTGAACACGTCGTCCATCGAACCTTCGCCGTGGACGACCTTCAACATGCCGTGCTGGCGATAGAAGTCGATGACCGGGGCGGTGACGTCGTTGTAGACGTTGAGGCGGTTGCGCACCGATTCGGGGTTGTCGTCGGCGCGGCCTTCGGCCTTGGCGCGGCCAGCGAGGCGGTCGACCAGCAGGTCGGTGTCGACGTCGAGCTGCACCGCGTGGTCCATCGGCTGGCCGATGCGGTCGAGCAGCTTGCCGAGGGCGTCGGCCTGGGCGAGATTGCGCGGATAGCCGTCGAGGATGAAACCGCCGGCGACATCGGCGCGCGACAGTCGGTCTTCCAGCATGCCCAGCAGGATCTCGTCGGAGACCAGATCGCCGCGGGCCATCACCGCTTTGGCCTGGACCCCCAGCGCGGTGCCGGCCGCGACTTCCGCGCGCAGCAGGTCGCCGGTGGAGATATGCGGCACCTGCAGGTGTTCCTTCAATCTTGCCGCTTGAGTACCTTTGCCCGATCCCGGGGCGCCGAGGAGAACCAATCGCATCGCATGCTCCAAAAGAGAGAAACTTCGGCCGCGGCGCTACACTCGTCCGCCCGGCGCAACCCGGCCAGCTTAACCGCTCGCGGGCCGCGCCCCAACCCATCTACGACCAATCGCCGAGTCCCCACTGCCATGGCATCCGGAACCCTCCTTTACGCCCAGTCCGGCGGCGTCACCGCCGTCATCAACGCCTCCGCCTCTGCGGTCATCGCCGAAGCCCGCGCCCGCAAGGTCAAGGTGCTGGCGGCCCGCAACGGCATCCTCGGCGCGCTGCGCGAGGACCTGATCGATACCTCGAAGGAATCGGCCGCGGCCATCCGCGCCCTCGCCCACACCCCGGGCGGCGCCTTCGGGTCCTGCCGTTTCAAGCTCAAATCGGTGGAACAGGACCGCGCCAAGTACGAACGCCTGCTGCAGGTGCTGAAGGCCCACGACGTGCGCTGGTTCCTCTACAACGGCGGCAACGACTCCGCCGACACCGCGCTGAAGGTCTCGAAACTGGCGGCCGAATTCGGCTACCCGCTGACCTGCATCGGCGTGCCCAAGACCATCGACAACGACCTGGCCGTGACCGACTGCTGCCCGGGCTTCGGCTCGGCCGCCAAGTACACGGCGGTGTCGGTGCGCGAGGCCGCGTTCGACGTCGCCGCGATGGCCGAAACCTCGACCAAGGTCTTCGTCTACGAGGCCATGGGCCGGCACGCCGGCTGGCTGGCCGCCGCCGCGGGTCTGGCCGGCAGCGGCCCGGACGAGGCGCCGCACCTCATCCTGTTCCCCGAACGCGCCTACGACGAAGCCGATTTCCTGGCCAACGTGAAGAAAGTGGTGGCGAAGGTCGGCTACTGCGTGGTGGTGGCGTCGGAAGGCATCCGCACCGCCGACGGCACCTTCGTCGCCGACGCCGGCGGCGGCAAGGATGCGTTCGGCCATACCCAGTTGGGCGGCGTCGCTTCGTATCTGGCCGGCAAGGTGAAGGACGAACTCGGCTTCAAGGTCCACTGGACCCTCCCCGACTACCTGCAGCGCTCGGCGCGGCACATCGTCTCGAAGACCGACCTCGACCAGGCCATGGCCGCGGGCAAGGCGGCGGTGCAGTTCGCGCTGAAGGGTTTGAATTCGACGATGCCGGTGATCAAACGCACCTCGAACGCGCCGTACAAGTGGAAGATCGAAGCCGCGCCGCTGGACAAGGTCGCCAACCACGAAAAGACCATGCCGGCGAACTTCCTGCGCAAGGATGGCTACGGCATCACCGCCGCTGCCCGCACCTATCTGGAACCGCTGATCCGCGGCGAATCGCCGCCGCCGTATGGCCGCGACGGTCTTCCGAAGTACGTGACGCTGAAGAATGTCGCGGTGAAGAAGAAGCTGCCGGCCTGGGAGGGCTGAGGTTTCCCATCGCCGTCAGATCGAACCCGCACTTGTCATCCCGAACGCATGTGAGGGACCTGCTTCTTCTTTTTTTTGAACCGGCCGCACCGACCGGCAGAATCGAAGGCAGATCCCTCCCCGGGCTTCGCCCTCGTTCGGGATGACAAACGCGTAGCCCGGGTAGAGGCCGCAGGCCGAAACCCGGGGCTTTGAATAGAAATCCGATCATCACCTCTTGGACAACGAGATCTGCCGGCGCGGTTGTCTACGATCTCTTGAAAGCCCCGGGTTTCGGCCTGCGGCCTCTACCCGGGCTACCACCGCCCTTTGCGACGATTCCACCGATACAACACCCGCGCGAAAGCGTCGTAGGCCCATCGCATCACCGGCCGTATCACCGGCAGCATCGATAGTCGTCCCAGCCACCGCTGGCCGGGGCTGCTGCCCATCACGAACGCGACCGCATCCGCGCCGACCAGAATCCGCCCTTCCGCATCGCGTACGTGCAAACGCTCGCGCACATCCTCCAGCTCCGCGCCTACGTCCGCGACCGCTTCGGGCGTGCCGTGGACGTCGATCCATTCGATCTCGCACGACGACGCCTGACCCTGCTGCCATTCGATGCCGCTGCGGCAGACCGGGCAGGCGCTGTTGAAATACACGGTGGCGACCGGACGATCGGTCATGTCGTTTTCGCCTCGGACACAGGCGGGCTGCGGCCTATGCGGTCGCGCGACAACCATCGGTACGTCATGTTGAAGACCAGCGCGCTCAGCGCGCCGAAACCACCGGCGAACAGCGGCAACCGCATGTTTTCCCCCAAGACGATCCCCGAACCGCCACTGAGCCCCGTGGCTGTGTAGTGATGGAAGAGAAACGGCAGTACCGTGAAGCAGAACGTCGGCAGGTATCCCATCGCGAAACCGCCCAACACCATGGGCAGCCAGCGGAAGCGTCCGATCTTCCACAGCACCAGGACATAGGGAATTCCCAGCACTACGAAGTGGAACGCGGAGTAGATGGTCGCGACCGCCATGACCAGTATGACGAACATCCACCCGTCGCTGTCGCCCATGTCCGAAAACAACATCGGCGGCAGGAGTACCAGCAGCAAGAGGATCGCCGGGGCGGCGACCGCGACCAGCGAGGACACGAACACGCGGATGGTCGTTACCTTCCATGTTGCGGAGAGCGGAAGAACATCTCGACTCCCGTTCATCGCCTTGGCAGAGGTGATCATCGTGCGTCTCCCCATGCGAATGCAGCGGCCGCAGTGCGCGTCGGCGCCGGCGCGCCCAACACATGCCCCACCGCCATCGACAGCATCGCCGGGGCGACGTAGCGGCGATGGGTGCGGTCGATCAGGCGCATGTACACGGCGCAGAACAGATTGCGGTTGCGCACGCGGGTGCCGAGGGTGAAGCGGACCTTGCTGTTGGGCAGGACTTCGACACCGGCGCAGGAGCGGAAACGCAGATGTTTGTCGTCGGCGCCCAACACCACTTGGGCACGGCGGTCGTCGGCATCGATCGATTGTTCCAGCACCGGAAAACGGCCGGCGAAACGCTGCGGCGCGTCGTTCAACAGCGACGACACCGGGCAGCCCAGCGGCGAGGTGCGCAGACCCAGCGGCTTGACCAGCACGTTACGCAGGCCCATCAGCCGCGACACGCCGGTCGGGCGATTTTCGAGGAAACCATCGAGCAGACCGGCCAGCAGTTGCGATGCCGACGCCGTGGGCAATTCGGCGGCATCGATCTCCAGCGCGAAACTGTCCTGATGCGTGAAGGTATCGCCGAACTGCCGCCACAGCAGCGACTGCGGCGGCGGTTCCGACAGCTCCACGACCGGCGGTGCGCCGCTGTCGGCGAGAAAACCCACTGGCCGGCGCCAGCGGCCCAACGCGCGGCGCAGGCGCCCGGACAGGCCGCGCGTGCGTGCGCAGAAACGGCTGCGCAGCGAGGTGGTCGCGGCGGTCAGCGAGAGGGTGATCGTCGGCACATCACGCGCATCGCTCGCCGCGAGCAACGCCACCACAGATTCCGGCAGCAGCTCGGTGAGCGCGGGAATGTCCGCCTCGTTGGCCAGCACGCGGCGGCGCTGTTCGGCGTCGAGCTCGCCGCCGAGTTCGTTGGTGTGGCACGACGGCGCGAACAGCGCCGGATGCCCCGCGGCCGCATCGCGCGGCAGGAACTGGTGCCAGGTGCCGCCACCGAAGCGCACGGTGAACAGGCAGTCCGGCGGGATCTCGACGTGGCGCAGCGCACGCAGGAACGCCTGCGGGTCGGCGTCGATCCCGTCCTGCGAAGCGGTCGAAAACCGCAGCAGTGCGCCGCCGCTGCCGGAGATGGCCGTGAACACGCGATGGCCGGCGTGGCGGTGGAACGGATGACCCTCGGCGCCCACGACGAAGCTGTAGAGGGATGTCGCGTCGCCGCGCTGGAAATCAGCACCGCCGATACGCGCGGACGGTTCGTCCAGGGCATCGACGAAGGTGTCGTGACCGCGCTGCAGCGCCGCGGTCGACGCGATCAGCGGGCTGCCGGCGCCGATGCCGATCTGCGCGATCAGCACCACTTCCACCGGCAGGCCGCCGGACTGCGATGGCAGACGCACCGACGGGAAAGTGTCCAGCGTGCGGGCGGTGGCGGTCATGGGAGTTCCCCCGTGTCCGTGCCAGCGGGTTCGGCGGCGATGGCCTTGGGCGCGCGTGCGCGCTGGCGGCTTTCGCGCTTCAGCGGCCCCGCCACCGGGCAGATTTCCGCGGCCCAGGCGAAAACGGTGTTGGCCAGCCGATCCGGCACCAGTTGGAAATAGACGAACTGGCCGCGTTTTTCGCGGGAAATCAGCCCGGCGTCTTCGAGGATCCGTAGATGGCCGGACAGCGCCGGCTTGCTGAAATCGAATCGGGAGCCGATCTCGCCGGCGGTCAATTCGCCTTCGTTGAGATAGGCCAGGATCTTGCGGCGGGCGGTGGAGGCGAGGGCTTCGAAGACGCGATCCATGGGAATTCAATAGTTAAGTAATTTCCTAATTAACTTCCAGAAGAACTCCGGCTGTCAAGCGCGAGGCGACCGACGGCGGATCGGCGGATGCGGCGCATCCGCCGGGGATTGGACAGACGTGCGGTGTTTGCAATAATCCGCGCCGCAAGGGGGAAATCATGTCTTTCAAATTCAAGGGCGCGCAGGCGTCCGTGCTGCTGTCGCTGTGCCTGGGTTGCAACGTCGCGGGCGCCATCGCGCAGACGCCCGCCCCTCCTGCCGCCGACTCTGTATCGCCGGCCCCGACGACAGCGCCAACTCCGCTACCGCCTTCCGGCGATGGGGCGTCCGCCAACCCCGCCGAAACCATCGCGCCGGCCGCGGCGGCCCCTGTCGCTGGACCGTGCTGTACGCTGCCCGACGGCAGTCCGGTGCAGCTCGAAGTCGTCGGCCCGATCAGCTCGAAGACCGCCGTGCGCGGACAGACCTTCGCGCTGCGCCTCGCGCAGCCCTTGAGCACGGCCGAGGGCGTGCTGTTGCCGGCAGGCACCGAGGGCGCGGGCGAAGTGATCCACGCCGAACGCAGCCGCGGCGGCGGCAAGGCCGGGGAATTGATCCTCGCCGCGCGCTATCTGCAGGGGCCTGAGGGCCCGATCAAGCTGCGTGGCATGAAGTTGGGCGGCAGCGGCAGCGACAAGACCGGCGCGGCGATGGGCGCCTCGCTGATCCTGCCGCTCGGCGGCTTCGTCCGCGGCACCGAAATCGAGATCCCGGCCGGCACACCCGCCAACGCGAAACTGGCCGGAGCCATCCATCTGCCGCCGATCCCGGCCGCAGCACCGAACATGGACACCGCGGGGGCCGCGCCGGCGCCCGTCGCCAGCGAGGACGCGCCGACACCGTCGTCACCGACGCCAGCACCCACACCCTTCTAATTTTCACCTTCAGGAGTCACCCACATGCGTTTTGCGTCGAAGACCATTCTTTACACCGCGCTGCTGACCGCCGCGCTCGCCGTCCAGGCCCAGGACGCCACCCCGCCCGCGCCGGCCGAGCCGGAAGCACCGGTCACCGACGCCCCGGCAGCGCCCGAAGCGCCCGTCGCAACGGAGGCTCCGGCCGCGCCCGAAGCCGCACCGGCCGCTGCGGCACCTGCCGCCGAAGCGCTGCCCAACGGCATCGCCGCGCCGCCGGAAGGCAAGGGTCAGATCGTGTTCTTCCGCGAAAGCAAGTTCGTCGGCGGCGCGATCAGTTACAAAGTGCGCGAAGGCGAAACCGAGCTCGGCAAGCTGAGCAACGGCAGCTATTTCGTCTACGTCGCCGAACCCGGCGCGCACGCCTACACCGTGCATTCCGAGGCGAAGGACATCCTGAATCTCGAAGTCGAAGCCGGCGAAACCTATTTCGTCTCCGGCGGTGTCAGCATGGGCGTGTTCGCCGGCCGTCCGAACCTGTCGCCGTCGACCCAGAGCGCTTACGAGGCGGTGGCCGCGAAGCTCAAGCCGGCCAAGCCGCTGAAACCGAAGAAATAACCGCAGCTTCAATGCTCCGATCCATGGAAGGCCGCGCAAGCGGCCTTTCTTTCGTCCGGCGCAGACCCGACGCACGCCGATTTTGTGACTGGCCTCAAACTTTGCCCGATCCCGTTAACAATCCAAGCGAATCACCGGGGGACAGAATGTCTACGATCCGAAGCGTCCAGGCACTGTGCCTGTCGCTCATCCTTGCTTTCACGCTTGCCGGCTGCGCCACCCAAGGGCCCGCCGCAGGCGCTCCACCCATGGATGGGGGACACACACAGGCCGTGGACGCGTACCGGATCGGCGTGGACGATCAGGTCCAGGTCGCGGTGTGGCGCAACCCCGAGCTCGGTATCACCGTGCCCGTACGCCCCGACGGCATGATCTCGGTGCCGCTGATCGGCGACGTGCTGGCCGGCGGCCGCACCCCGCCGGAAGTCGCCAAGGACATCCAGGAGAAGCTCGCCGCCTACGTCCGCGACCCGCAGGTCGCGGTGATCCTCACCGAGCTGCGCAGCCACGAATACCTGTCGCGCGTGCGCGTGACCGGCGCGGTGCGCCAGCCGGTGTCGGTGCCGTTCCGTCCCGGCATGACCGTGCTCGACGCCGTCCTCGCGGCCGGCGGCCTGACCGAATTCGCCGCGCCCGACCGTTCGGAACTGCACCGCAAATCCGGCGACAGCGCGCGAACGTATGAAGTGAAGCTCGACCGCATTCTCAACCGCGGCGACCTCGCGACCAACTACCCGGTCGCGCCGGGCGACGTGATCACGGTCCCCGAGCGTACGTTCTGATGGGCATGATTCGATGAGCACGCTTCGATGAGCACGCTCCGATGAGCACGACATCGCTGCCCGTCCGGCGCACGCCGGGCGCGCGCGCCGGGACGCACGGCACTCAATCCGCGCTGGCGCCGAACGAACTTCTGCCCGCGCTGCTGCACGAAGCGCGCCGCTATCAGCTGGTATTGGTCTCCATCTTCGCCGCGATCGCGCTGATCGCGCTGCTGGTCGGGCTGTTCCTGCTGCCGCGCAAATACGTCGCGTCCACGTCGGTGCTGGCGCAGGAAAGCGACATCCTGCAGCCGTTGCTGGAGAACCGCGCGGTCTCGACCCAGGCCGTGGACCGCGCCGGGCTGGCGCGGCAGGTGGTGTTCGGGCGCAAGGTCATGGGCGAAATCCTGACCGTCGGCGGCTGGATGGACGACAAGCCGTCTGCAGTGATGCAGGACCGCCTGATCGAACAGATCCGCGACCGCACCCGCATCAGCAATGCGCGCGAGAACCTGGTGCAGATCACCTACACCGACAACCAGCCGGAGCGCGCGTTCAAGGTCGCCGAGGCCATGGCGAATCTGCTGATCGAGGAAAGCCTGGCCAGCAAGGAGCGCGAAAGCCGCGAGGCCTACGAGTTCATCGACAAGCAGGTCAACGACTATCACGCCAAGCTCACCGAAGCCGAAGCGAACCTGCAGGCCTATCGCTCGGCGAACGCCGACGCGCAGCCCGGCAGCGCCACCGACGTGAGCAGCCGGATCGGCGTGCTGCGCACCCAGGTCGAGCAGACCCGGATGAGCCTGATGGAGTTGCGCTCCCGGGAGCAGGCGCTCACCGCGCAGCTGTCGGGCGAGTCGGCGGTGACCGCGGTGCAGACCCGCGAAACGCTGTACCGCACGCAGTTGCTGGACCTGCAGAACCAGCTCGACACCCTGCTGCTGAGCTACACCGACAAGCATCCCGACGTGGTCCGCGTTCGTCACCAGATGGCCGACATCCAGGCTGCGATGCGCCAGGAAGAGCAGCGCCGCAGCCAGCCGCGCAGCGACGATGCCGGCGTCGATGCGCGGCTGAATCCGATGTACCAGGAACTGCGCAGCCGGCTGGCGGAAACCCGCCGCGAGATCGCCGCCATCCAGTCGCGGATGGGCGCGTCGGAAGGACTGCTGGGCGAAGAACTCGGCCGCGGCCGCCGCATCGCGTCCGCGGAGAGCGCGCTGGCCGAACTCACCCGCGACTACGAAGTGAATCGCGACATCTACCAGGACATGCTGCGCCGCCGCGAGAACGCGCGGGTGTCGATGGAACTGGATCGCGAACGCCGCGGCCTGACCATGCGCATCCAGGATCCGGCGCAGATGCCGGTGCGTCCCAGCGGTTTGCGTTTCATGCACTTCGCGATGGGCGGGCTGGCGGTCGCGGCGCTTGTGCCGCTGGGCCTGCTGTTCCTGCTGGTGCGCTTCGACCCGCGCGTGCGCTCGCCCGGACAGATCGAACGCCAGGGCAACTTCCCGGTGCTGACGGTGGTGCCCGCTTACCGCACCCGACGCGACCGGCGCCGCGAATACGGACGCATGGCGCTCAGCGCTTCGATTTTCGGCGTCGTGGTTCTCGCGTACGGCCTGACCTATCTCTTCAAGCAGATGCAGCTCGCATGAGCCACGATTCCGACTCGAATGCAGACCGGCTTGGCGCCGACCGCAGCGACACGCGCGCGCTCAGCATGGCGCGCACGAACGACGGACCCGATCGGCCGCTGACCACGCGCCAGCTGGAAGAACGCCGGCTGATCCATCGCCAGGAATCGGTGCGCGAACATGCCGACGCTTTCCGAGAGCTGCGCACGCGCCTGCTCGCGCTGGGCAGCGGCCTGTCGCACGTCGACGGCAGCTTCGTCACCCTGGTCGCGCCTGTGCGTCACGGCAGCGGCGGCAGTTACGTCGCGCGCAATCTCGCCGCCGCGTTCGCCTTCGACGAATCCAGACAGGCGCTGTTGATCGATTGCGACGCCACCCATCCGGCGCAGGGCGGCGCGCTGCAGGTCGACGCCGCGCACGGCGGGCTGATCGACTATCTCGAAAACGACGACGTGGCGCTCGGCGAAATCGTGTACCCCACCGGCGTGCCGCGGCTGCAGTTGATCCCGTTCGGCCGCAGCCGAGAAACCCCGGGCGAGAGTTTCAGTTCGTTCCGCATGCGCGCGATGATCGATTCGCTGCGCGCGCATCACGGCAACCGCCATCTGATCCTGGACGGCTCGCCGGTGCAGGGGTCTCCGGACGCGCGGATCCTGTCGGACCTCGCCGATCTGGTGGTGCTGGTGGTCGGTTACGGCCAGGTCGGCACCGACGCCATCGACAAGGCCGTCGCCAGTTTCCCGCCGGAGAAGTTCGCCGGCGTGGTCTTCAACCGCCGGCCCTGAAGGTCGCACCGGAGGCCGTATGTCGCGCACCCGCCTCTACCATGCCCTGCTGCTCGCGGCGCTCGCGACGACCCCGCATGCGGCGCATGCGCTTCGGGTCGACTACGTGGTCGATCTGATCGTCGAACGCAACGACAACCTGCTGCTGACTCCGGACGATCCGATCGCGCTGACGATCCTGCGCCCGGGGCTCGGCTTCGACGTCGTCCACGACAGTTCGACCCTGCAGACCCGCATCAGCGGCCGCGCCGAGTACCGCCACTACGGCGACGACCGCTTCGGCGATGTCGTCGACGGCACCGTCGATGCGCGCGTCGACTGGGTCGTGGTGCCCGAGCGCCTGAGCTTCACCGTGTTCGACAGCCTGACCCTGCAGCCGGTGGACACGCTCGCCGCCGACGCGCCCGGCAACCGGCAGCAGGTGAACGTGCTGTCGGCGGGCCCGAGCCTGAGTTTCGAGTGGGGGGACGGCTGGCGCGGTTCGACCGAACTGCGCTACGTGCGCAGCGAAGCGGAGATCAGCGACGAATTCAACTCGCAGCGGATCGATCTGGCGCTGCGCGCGACCAGACGGCTCGCGCCGACCAGCCGGCTCGCGTTCAATCTGCAGACCCAGCAGGTGGATTTCGAGCAGGACGTCATCGCCCGCGACTACACCCGCTCGGAATTCTTCGCGCGCTATTCGCGCACGCTCAACCGCCTGGATGTCGCCATCGACGCCGGTTATTCGCACCTCGACTACAAGCGCGACCTGCCGGGACGGGCCGGCGCGCGCTCCGACCCGATGCTGCGCACCGAACTGACCTGGCGGCCGAACGACAGCCACCGGTTCGAAGCGCGGCTCAGCAGCGCGTTTTCCGACGTGGCTTCCGACAGTCTGGCCAGCGTCGGCGAGGACAGCGGTCTGCCCACCGAAGTCGTGACCGGCGACACCGTGGTCAACGCCTCGCCCTTCCTCGAGCGCCGGCTGGAGACGGAATACGCCTACACCTCGACGCGCTGGACCGCCAGCATCACGCCTTACATGGACCGTCTGCGCTACGACGACACCGACACGTTCGACCAGAACGGGTTCGGCGCCGGGCTGGAAATCGGCTGGCGCGCGCGCCGCAATCTGATGCTGGGTTTCTCTGCCGCGCTGGACCGCAACGATTACGTGAATCTCGATCGCCAGGACGAAACCCGGCGCTACGCCGGCTACGCGCGCCTCGACTGGACGCGGCACTGGAGCGCGATGCTGACGCTGGCGCGCTACGCGCGCGAAAGTACCGCCGCCGCGCAGGACGCCGACCAGAACGCGATCGGCCTGACCATCAGTTACAGCAATCGCTGACGCCATGGCCGCATCCCGTCGCCCGTCGTCGTCCCACCCACACCAACGCCGTCCGCTGTTCGCGTCGATGCTCGGGCTGCTGTCGCTGTTCGCCGCGGCCTGCGGCCAGCAGACCACCGCGAATGCGGCGGTGAGCCACAGCGGTGCCGGCGCCGCCGCCGCGGGCATCGCAGCGCCGCTCACACCGATCGAAGCCGGGATTCCGCTCGACCTGGGTTACATCGACCGCAAGTCGCCGCAGTTCGCGCGCTTCCAGCGCTGGGTCGACAGCGCGGTCGCGGGACAGCCGGGCTACGCCTTTTCCGCCTACGACGCCGCGCTGCTGTACCGCATCGATGCGAAGAAGAAATACTGCGACCTGGCCGTGAGCATGGTCGAGAAGGACGTCGGCGACGCCGAAACCGCCATCGCCGACGGCCGCGCGCCGGAAATCGCCGGCGATTCGTATCTGGAAGTCGGCCCGCGCATCGCCGCGCTGTCGATGACGCTCGACAGTTGCAAGGCGCAGATCGACGACGCGCAAAAAAAGCGATGGTCCGCGTTCGCCGAACAGGCGGTGTGGAACGTCTGGCACCACCTCCGCGCGAACTGGGGCGGGCGCCCGCGGCCGTGGACCGGCTGGTCGGTCGACAACCCGGGCAACAATTATTACTACAGCTTCGTCGAGGCGACCCTGTACTGGGCGCTGGCCAGCGGCAGCGACGACTGGATGCGTTTCCTGCACGAAGAGAAGATGCCGCCGCTGCGGGCCTATTTCGCGAAGCTGCCCGGCGGCGGCAGCCTGGAAGGCACCGGCTACGGCGCCGCGCATATGCGCCTGTTCGCGCTGTATAGGCTCTGGCGCGACGCCACCGGCGACGACATCGCCAACGCCAGTCCGCACGTGAACGACACCATCGCCTACTGGGTTCACGCCACCGTGCCGACCCTCGACCGGTTCGCGCCGATCGGCGACCAGTCGCGCAACTCGGTGCCGGAACTGTTCGACTACCACCGCCGGCTGGTGCTGGAAGCGCGCGCGCTGAGCAAGGACCCGCAGCGGCAGGCGCTGGCGTCGTGGTGGCTGCACCGGATCTCGATGACGCAGATGAGCAGCGGCTTCAACACCCTGCACGACCTGCTGCCCGCGGGCGATGCGAAGGCGCCTGCACCCGAAACGTTGTTCCATCACGCCGAGGGCACCGGCCACCTGTTCGCGCGCAGCGGCTGGGACAAGGACGCGATGTGGCTGGCGTTCGTCGCCGGGCCGTACAACGAAAGCCACGCGCATCAGGAACAGGGCGGCTTCACGCTGTTCGCGCGCGACTGGCTGACCGTGACCGAGAACATCTGGAGCCACAGCGGCATTCAGCAGGGCAGCGAAACCCACAACGTGCTGCGCTTCGAACGCGACACGCCGATCGCCCGCCAGTGCCACGCACCGCCCGACGACCGCGTGATCCACCAGTGCCAGCCCACCCGCTCGCGGATGACGGTGACGCCCGGCGCAGACGGCGCGCTCGCCGTGGAGGCCGATCTCACCGCCGCGTACGGCAGGGATTCGACGGTGCGGCGCTGGACCCGCAGGCTCGACTTCGCCGGGCGCAGGCTGCGGGTGGAGGACCGGTTCGACGTGGCGGCGAACACCAGTGCGGTGTTCCAGCTCAATCTGGCGACCGAACCCCGCATCGACGGCAACACCGCGGTCGCCGGCCGGCTGCGGGTCCGGGTGATCGCGCCGGCCGACGCCAGGCTGAGCGCGCTCGATTGGCGCAGCATCGACAGCGCCGAATTCCGCTCCGGCTGGCGTCTCGATATTGCAGGCGGAACAGACACTTACGTGATCGAACTTGAAGAAGCGGCTTCAAACTGAATATTTCCTGACTCCGGTCTGAGACAGCGTTCACGCTTGCCGGAAAACCGCTGGGCAACCGTCCGACCGGTCACACTTCGCCCCGAAATCCCGGCACATACTGCGGCCCAGTCGCTCCCGTTCAGTTTCGGGAGCCCTCCAGTTGAACGCGCTGCACCCAGGTCCGGACGGGGTGCATTCAGGGGCGCGACCGACCGCCGCATCGCCACGGACGCGAACGCCGAGCCCACGACATGTCACTGCCACACCGCGCCATCCCCCACGCGTCGCACCACACTCCACGCCGCAACCGCCTCGCCACAAGTCTGATCGTCCTGGGCGTGGTCGCCGCCACCGGCGTCGCCCTCGCCGGCCCGGCCAACCTCATGCGGGAACTGCGGGCAAGGTTCGAAAGCCCTCGCGGCGCCCACATCGAACGCATCCGGCCGGTGGTTCAAAGCCAGGCCGCACTGCTGGCCCAGGCCGCCGCCGCGCGTCGGCGCCTCACCGGCAACGTGTCGTCGCCGCAGCTCTCCGAGATTCCGATGAATCTCACCTACGTCGACACCAGCCGCACGCCCTACGCCCGCTTCCGCACCTGGGTGGACAACGCGGTGAACGGCAGCCCGGGCTACGCCTACGAGGCCCGCGATTCGGCGCTGATGTTCCGCATCACCCGCGACGTGAAGTACTGCAATCACGCGGTGACCCTGGTCGAACAGCAGGTCGCGCAGGCCGAAACCGCGATCGCCGCCGGCCAGCGCCCCGCCGTCGCCGGCGACTCGTATCTGGAAGTCGGCCCGATGATCGCCGACCTGGCGATGACCTACGACACCTGCGCCGCGCGCGTCACCGCCAGCCAGCGCCAGCGCTGGTCGGCCTACGCCGAACAGGCGGTCTGGAACATCTGGAACTACCAGAGCGCGCGCTGGGGCACGACCTCGCATCCGTGGAGCGGCTGGTCGGTCACCAACCCCGGCAACAACTATCACTACAGCTTCATCGAAGCCACGATGTCGTGGGCGCTGGCCTCGCGCAACGCCACCTGGATGAGCCTGCTGCAGACCGACAAGCTGCCGAAGCTGGAAGCCTATTACCGGGCGATGCCCACCGGCGGCAGCCTCGAAGGCACCGGCTACGGCACCGCGCAGATGCGCCTGTTCGAGCTGTACCGGATGTGGAAGGACGCCACCGGCATCGATCTGGCCAACGCGAATACCCATGCCACCAACACCATCCGCTGGTGGACGCACGCCACCGTTCCGACCCGCGACCGTTTCGCGCCGATCGGCGACCAGTCGCGCAATTCGGTGCCGGAACTGTACGACTACCACCGCCGGCTGGTGCTGGAAGCGCGCCATCTCACCAACAACGCCACCGCGCAACGCATCGCCAGCTGGTGGCTCAACGGCATCTCGGTGCAGCAGATGGGCCAGGGCGCCAACTTCCGCTACGACATGCTGCCCGCCGGCAGCAACGGCGTCGCGCCCGCCGAGCTGCACTACAACGGCACCGGCACCGGTCACCTGTTCGCGCGCAGCGGCTGGGACACCGGCGCGATGTGGATGTCCTACGTCGCCGGCAAATACAACGAAAGCCACGCCCACCAGGACCAGGGCGCGTTCACCCTGTTCGCCGGCGACTGGCTGGCGGTGACCGAGAACATCTGGAGCCGCAGCGGCATCCAGCAGGGCACCGACGTCCACAACATGCTGCGCTTCGAGCGCAGCAACACCAGCGCCCAGCAGTGCGCGTCTCCGGCCAACGACCGCATCGTCCACCAGTGCGAGCCCAGCACCTCGACGATGACCGTGACCCCCGGCGCCAACGGCGCGCTGACCGTCGTCTCCGACCTCACCCCGGCCTACAGGGGCAGCCCGGCGCTCAGCGCCTGGACCCGTCGCCTCGACTTCGCCGCGCGCAAACTCACCGTACGCGACAACTTCGCCATGGCCGCGGGCACCACCGCGTTCTTCCAGGTGCAGGTGCCGGTGCAACCCACGATCAGCGGCAACACGGTCACCGCCGGCCGCCTCCGCGTGCGCGTGCTGGAGCCGGCCAACGCCACCATCGCCCTGCGCAACTGGAATACGGTCAACAGCAGCGAATTCACCAAGGGCTGGCGGATCGATATCGGCGGCGGCACCACCACCTATCTGATCGAACTGAGCGAAGTGCCCTGAGTCGCACGACCGCCGAACAGGCTGGCTCAGCGCAACCGAGTAGGCTGGGCTGAGCGCAGCGAAGCCCAGCATCGCCCGCAGCAGGCCAAAGCCACACCACCGCTTCTCCCGGGACGCTGGGCTTCGCTGCGCTCAGCCCAGCCTACGCAACTTCGTGCGTTGCATCGAAACGAAGCCCGATCATCCCGGGCTTCGTTTTTCCGATTGCCGACACGCGCCGGCACCGTGCGGCGCGCTAGCATCGAAGCCTCACCGCAGGATGCGTCCATGACCGTCATCACCCGTCGCGCCACGCTCGAAGATCTGGGCGAACTCGTGCCGCTGTTCGCCCAGTACCGCACGTTCTACGGACAGCCGCAGGATCCGGAAACCGCGCGCCGTTTTCTCTACGACCGGCTGAGCCGCGGCGACTCCACGATCTTCATCGCGGAGATCAAGGGCCTGCGCGACGGCGCGCCGGTCGGCTTTACCCAGCTCTACCCGCTGTTCTCCTCGGTGCGCGCGGCGCGGGTGTTCCTGCTCAACGACCTGTTCGTGGCCGAACACGCGCGCCGCAGCGGCGTCGCCCTGGCGCTGCTGTCGGCCGCCGCCGACTACGGCCAGCGTGAAGGCGCCATCCGCCTCGATCTGGAAACCATGCCCGACAACCACGCCGCGCAGGCGCTGTACCGCACCCAGGGCTGGCGCGAATACGACGGCACGCTGCGCTTCCAGCTGCCGCTGGCGCCCGCCAGGTCGGACGACGAATGAGCCAGTGCAGACGCCCCGCGGCGGCTCCGGGCGGGCAACCCTGACGGCTCGCCGGCCGCAGGCGAACGCGTTACCCTGCGGCGCATGACAGCCCAGACAACATTCATCCCCCTCGCGCTGTGCGTGCTCACCGTGTCCGACACGCGCAGCCTCGCCGACGACAGCTCCGGCGATTATCTCGCCGCCGCACTGGCCGACGCCGGCCACCGCCTCCACGATCGCGCCCTGCTGCGCGACGACCGCTACCTCCTCCGCGCGCTGGTCTCGCAGTGGATCGCCGATCCCGCCGTCGACGGCATCCTCGTCACCGGCGGCACCGGCTTCACCGGCCGCGATTCCACGCCCGAAGCGCTGCTACCGCTGCTCGACAAGGAAATGCCCGGCTTCGGCGAACTGTTCCGCGCGATCAGTTTCGAGGAGATCGGCACCTCCACCCTGCAGTCGCGCGCCTTCGCCGGCCTCGCCAACGGCACCTTCCTGTTCGCCCTGCCCGGCTCCACCTCGGCCTGCCGCACCGGCTGGGAGAAGATCGTCCGCGCCCAGCTCGACGCGCGCACCCGCCCCTGCAATCTCGCCACGCTGCGCCCGCGGCTCAAGGAGTGACGACATGTCCATCGGTACCACTTTGCGACTGCTCACCAAGGCCACCGGCCTGAGCGTCGCCGACCTCGCCACCGCGATTCCGCGCGCAGGCGTCAACACCGTCAGCGCCTGGCTGAAGGACGAGAAGATGCCGGGCCGCGACCAGATCGACGCCCTCGCCCGCACCTTCGGCGTGCCCGCCGGCGCGCTGCTGTCGGAGCTGGCCAGCACCTTCGATCCCGCGCGCACGAAAGGCGAACACGAACTGCTCGCCTCGTACCGCGCGCTCAACAGCAAACAACAGGGCGCGCTGCTGGAAGTCGCTCGCGCCATGGCCGCCGGCGCCGCCGCCGCGAGCGATGCGCCGCCTCCACGCGCCCCGCGCAAACGCGCAGCGCCCGGACGCGCGAAACGCTGATTCCCTGTCATCCCGAGCGCAGCGAGGGACCTGCTTTTTATTCCGCACCCAACGCAAGAAAAGCAGGTCCCTCGCTGTCGCTCGGGATGACAGAAACACTCCACAGGCCGAACACCGGACATCCATCATGAGCAAAGCCGACAAACTCAAGCGCAAGGAATACGAGGAACTGATGGAGCCGATCCAGCGCGAGCTGGCGATGATGGCGCGCTGGGCCGCGCACGCCGGCCAGCGCATCCTCGTCCTGATCGAAGGCCGCGACACCGCCGGCAAGGGCGGCGTGATCGAAGCGATCTCCGCGCACATCAACCCGCGCCAGTGCCGCACCGTCGCCCTGCCCAAACCCAGCGACCGCGAACGCAGCCAGTGGTATTTCCAGCGTTACGTTCCGCATCTGCCCGCCGCCGGCGAACTCGTGCTGTTCGACCGCAGCTGGTACAACCGCGCCGGCGTCGAGAAAGTCATGGGCTACGCCGACGAGTCGCAGATCAAGGCTTTCCTGAAGCAGGCACCGGTGTTCGAGCAGATGCTGATCGACGACGGCATCCTGCTGTTCAAGTACTGGTTGTGCTGCGATCAGGAAGAACAGGAAAAACGGTTCGCGGAACGGCGCGAAGACCCGCTCAAGGGCTGGAAGCTGTCGCCCATCGATCTCGATGCGCGGACGAAGTACAACGATTACACCAAGGCCCGCGAAGCCATGCTCAAGGCCACGCATACCAAACATGCGCCATGGACGCTGGTCGATTTCAACGATCAGAAACGCGGCCGGCTCACCCTGATCCGCGACCTGCTCGATCGTCTGCCGGATACCGAGATCAAACCCGAACCGGTCGAGTTCCCGCCGCTTGAAGGCAAGCCGCTGAGGGAAAAGTTTTCGGTGGTGAAGCCGCTGGACACGTTCGGAGCCTGATCGCGGGAATGCCCGCCCGCGCCACCCACCGCAGCGACGCGGATTTCCGGAAATACGCATCGGCAAAGTAGTCCGGCTGTCGCCTGAGGCGAGAGCCGGAGTCTTCGGCGCGGCAGCTGCGTCAGACTCCGCGGATCTCGCGCACTCCGCGCACGAACGTGCCGCCGAAGAACAGGCGCAAGACCAGGCGGACGCTGTCCATCAACCTCACATGTGGATCATCGGCTCGCGCTCGCCGCGCAGGCGCCCGCGCGAAAACGCCCGCAAATCCTCCGGCGACAACCAACCGCGATCGAGCTTGAGTCAGCGACCCCCACGATCACGGTGTACCCCCTGCATGCGGCGATGACCTTGAAATGGCAGAAGGCATCGCCGAACCAGTCGTCGCCGCGCGCGCGTCGTTCGGATCAGCACCGCATTGCGCGGCATTCGCAAGCTCCGGTATCGAACCGCCACGAGACGCGGACCAGCGTTGATCGTTCATCACAGAGCGGAGGCAAAGTGAATTTCAGCGCGGATTCATCTTGAACCTATTTTTGCATAAGAAGGATGCAGTCACTTCCGACGACAGTCGTGCAATTGTCCCGCCTGCATCGCAATCGTATTACGTAACCCAGATCCAGCCGTATACGAAGATCGCAGTGAAACTCTTTGATAAGCATGAGTATTGATATGCCGCAGCGCGAATCGCCGCATGAATTCCTGCGTTCAACGCCAGCGAATTTCGAAGAGTCATTCATTCACATGAATCGCGGATGCACTTTTCCGCGCTGATGCTTTTGACAGGATGACGCACGCACAAATAGCCGTAGAGTCGTCGTCGCAGCATGCGAACCATTTCGATGCAGGCTGCATCCAGGAACTATCATTAAACCGACAAGGAGCTCGTTATGAAACGTATCGGCACGTTGTGTTTAGTGTTGTTGATCGCTGCGCCGGTGGCGCATTCGGCAGAAGCCGGAAAATCCTCATTCGTGAAGGCGATCGGAAAAGCGAGGTTCATCCATGGCGACAATCTGGTGACGAATGCGTTGCCGGAATACGGTCTGCGCCCCACGGATGCACTGCAGACCCTGCAGGAGAAAGCCGCCGGACTGAGCGCGGTGATGGTCACCCGCAATGGCGACGTCTACGAATCCAGAATGGATCCGCAGGATGTCGCCATCTTCGAGAAGGCCATCCGCGACATGGAACGACTCGGTCGGACGCCCGCCACCTTCAGCACGCCTCCGTCGCTTCCCCGTACGAACACGACCGCTTCGGGCACGAATGGCATGATGACACCCAACGTGGTCATCGGCGCGGATAATCGGGTACAGGTCACCAACACCGTGGCCAATCCGTTCTGGCATATCGGACGCATCTCGATCGGCTGCACCGGAACGCTCATCACCGCGAAGCACGTCCTCACCGCCGGACACTGCGTGTCCAACGGCGCCGGCACCTGGTATTCCAGCCTGAATTTCACCGCAGCGCAGAACGGCACCTATCAGCCGTGGGGCACCCAGGCCTGGACACGCGCCCTCACCACCACCGCGTGGCACAACAGCAGCGACAGCAATTACGACTACGGCATGATCGTGCTGGCCGCGCCTCCGCATGGCGGCAATGCCGGCTGGGGCGTCTACAGCGGCGGGACGCACACCATCAGCGGCTATCCCGGCGACAAGCCCACCGGCACGATGTGGACGCACTCGGGAGGCATTTCGACCAGCGGCTCGTTCAGGCTCTGCTACACCATCGATACCGCGGGCGGGCAAAGCGGAAGCGGCATCTACGACAGCGGATTCGTCGTGCGCGGCGTCCATACCACGGGCTCTTCTTCGCAGAACTGCGGCACCCGGTTGACCAGCACGGTCGTCAACACGCTCCAGGGTTGGATTTCCACGTATCCCAACTGATTGCGTACAGACACGTTCTCTTCGGACGCGTGTCCATCGACAATCCCGTGGCGTGCGACGCGAGCCGCACGCCACGGCTTTTCATCGATCAAACTTTCTTTCACTGCATCCAACGGGACGACACCTCATGAAACTCATCCTGATCGCGGCCCTGGCGTTCTCGAGCGGCTGCGGCAACGAACGCACACAGGCAGTCATGAGCAATGCGCCCATGGAGCGCACGGTCATCGTCGGCAGCGCCGAATCTCCCGATCCGGTGCTGGACAAAGTCAGGGAACTGGAAAAAGCCGGCGTCGTGAAGGACGTCGTTGTGATGGAATCCTTCCCCGTACAGATCCGCCTGCGCGCACCCCGGAAGGTGATCGATGAACTCAATGCGATGCCGCGCGTCGGCGGGCTGCGCTGAGCCCGCACCGGCGGCTCAGATCTTTGCGAACACCAGCGCCGCGTTGGTACCGCCGAATCCGAAGCTGTTGGACATCACCGTGCGCAGCGCCGCGTCGCGGGTTTCGCGGACGATGGGAAAGCCTTCCGCGCGCGGGTCGAGGGTTTCGATGTTCGCGGACGCCGCGATGAAGCCATCGCGCAGCATCAGCAGGCTGTAGATCGCCTCGTGCACGCTCGCGGCGCCGAGCGAGTGCCCGGTCAGGGCCTTGGTCGACGACATCGGCGGCATCGCATCGCCGAACGCTTCGCGCACCGCCTGGATTTCGGTGATATCGCCCAGCGGCGTGGATGTGCCGTGGGTATTGAGATAGTCGATGGTGTCGACCGGTTTGCCGTCGGCGGCGAATCCGGCCAGCGCCATGCGCATGCAGCGCACCGCGCCTTCGCCGTTCGGCGCCACCATGTCGGCGCCGTCGGAGGTGACCCCATAACCGACGAGTTCGGCGTGGATGCGCGCACCGCGCGCTTTCGCGTGTTCGTAGTCTTCCAGCACCAGCATGCCGCCGCCCGCGGCGATGACGAAACCGTCGCGATGCGCGTCGTAGGGTCGCGACGCGCGCTGCGGCGTATCGTTGTAACCGCTGGACAGCGCGCCCATGCCGTCGAATTGCACCGACATGCCCCAGTGCAGTTCTTCGCCGCCGCCGGCGACGACGATGTCCTGCGCGCCATGGCGGATCAGATCCGCAGCCGCGCCGATGCAATGCGCGGACGTCGCGCATGCGGCGGAAATCGAATAACTCACGCCGCGGATGCCGAAGGCCGTCGCCAGCGACGCCGACACCGTGGAGCACATCGTGCGCGGCACCAGGAACGCGCCGACCTTGCGCGAGCCCTTGCTGCGCTGCAGATCGCCGGTTTCGATCTGCCAGCGCGCCGACGCCCCGCCCGAGCCCGCGATCACGCCGGTGCGCGGGTGGCGCACCTGCGCGTCGTCGAGCCCGGCATCGGCGATCGCATCGCGCATCGCCACATAGGCATACGCGGCAGCATCGCCCATGAAGCGTTTCAGTTTGCGATCGATCACCGCTTCCAGATCGATCTGCGGCACGCCCGCGACGTGGCTGCGGAAATCCTTCTCGATGTATTCGGGAACGCTCGACAGGCCGCTGGTGCCGTTGCGCAGCGCAGTGGACACGCTCTTCGCATCGTTGCCGATGGGCGACACGATGCCCAGGCCCGTCACCACGACGCGCCGCATCAGAAACCCTCCGTCGATTGGAACAGGCCGACGCGCAGCCCTTCGGCTTCGTAGATCAGTCGATCGTCGACGTAGGTGCGCCCGTCGGCGATCACCAGTGCGAGCCGGCCGCGCATCACCCGCCGCACGTCGATTTCATAGCGCACCAGCTTCGCGCTGGGCAGCACCTGACCGCTGAATTTCACCTGGCCCACGCCCAGTGCGCGACCGCGCCCCGGTTCGCCGAGCCACGGCAGAAAAAAGCCCGCGAGCTGCCACATCGCATCCAGGCCGAGGCATCCGGGCATCACCGGATCGCTGTCGAAATGGCAATCGAAAAACCACAGGTCGGGACGGATCTCCTGCTCGGCGACCAGCAGGCCCTTGCCGAACGCGCCGCCGTTTTCCTCGATGCGGGTGATGCGGTCGAACATCAGCATCGGCGGTGCGGGGAGTCTTGCGTTACCGGCTCCGAACAGCGCGCCATCGGCGCAGACGAGCAATTGCGGGCGATCGAACGAAGCGGGCAGCGGCATGCGGGATTTTCATGGCGATGGAATCGTCATTATCGCCAGAAAATCACGGCCCGTTGCGATCCGCATTCAACGAAAGATGCATGCGTATGCGTATGGATATCGCTTGTTTCATGAACGATGGACCATTCGCGCGCGTATGTACCGCGCACCCACCGGGACATACGCCGCCGTGCGGAAATGGACCCGATCGTTCGGAAAAAACCGATGATTCAAGCCTTGTCCAACGCGCGCCGATATTGCTGGAACAGCTGCAGCAGCCACGGTTTCTGCGCAAGCACCAGACTCATGCCGATGCGTTCCTTCGCAGGCAACGTGGCATCGCGGACCAACAGCGCGTCGAATTCCCGCACCACTTCCTCCAGACGCTGGCGCATCTGGCGTACGCCTTCGACGCTGAGACTGCCGCTGAGCAGGAACAGGCCGTCCTGCTCGCCATCGAAGGCATCGGCGAAATAATCGGCGAGCAGATGCTCGCGGAAATAGCGCTCCATCGGGCCGCCGCGACGCCAGCGGAAATTTCGCGAGGTGAGCGTGCGCGCGCGATTGCCGGGCATCAGTTCGATGATGCCGAGACGATCGAGTTTGACCAGCAGCGACGTCCACTGCGGCTCGGTGAACGAGAACTGCGCGAGCACATCCTGCTGGCGCCAGCGGTTGAGGCTGAGGAACAGCGCCAACAGGAGGGCCGGTTCCGACACCAGCGCTTTTTCCTGCGCTTCGCTGAGCTCGGCCATGCTCTCGCGGCCGCGCACGGACTCGGCCGCGAGTTCGGACAGACCGACATCGAGGACGTCGCAGATCTGCTCCAGGCGCTGCAGGCTCATCGCACGCAGCGAGAACATGCGCTTCACCGCGGCTTCGCTCATTTTCAGGCGCGCGGCGAGCTCGCGATAGGTCAAGCCCTGCCCGCGCAGCAGGCGCTTGAGGGCATCGATCAATTCCACGGAAACGGCCATGGTCTAGTTTTTCGATACTGGTCAGACCCGTTATCTACACTCGACAGATGACGATTGCAACGCCTGCCGTCCGCGGTGTCTCTTCCGTCCACCGCCGAACCGAGCACGCGCCATGACAGAGCACGCCATGCAGCAGACCGCGCCGAGCCGTCCGATGCTCCGATTCGCCGCCTGCGTGGTGGCGCTGGGCTACCTGCTGATGCCGCCCGCCGATGCGCAATCCGAGGCATCGCTGCGGCAATCCGAAGCGAGCCTGATGGCCTCGGTGGAAGTCCCGGTCGCCATCGTGGCTGCATTGGCGCAGGGCGGAAAATTCGTGGTGAGCGGCGTCGCGGCCAGCGGCACTGTTGTGGCGGTCACTGTCTCCGTGGTGGGGCTCGGCGCCTCGTTCGTGGTTCATCTCAGCGTGGAAGCGGTGAAGTCGCTGGCGCTCGCCAGCGGCCAGGCGCTGGAAGCGGTGGCGGTCAGCGGTGGCTGGCTGTTGATGACTGCGGGCGAGGCGCTGTGTTTCATCGCCGACGACACGGCGCGCGCGCACGTGCATTCGCGACGGCTGTCGTTTTGAAGCGCAGGTCCCGATCCGATACCTCCTGCGCTGCGTCTCCGCACTGCGCGCGCAGGCGCAGCGCGCGAATCGCAGGCGGGCTGATCGCACTGATGCTGGTCGCGCTTGGCGCGCTGCTGCTGGGCATGCCGCGCCCTGCGCATGCGGGCACCGATTGCACGATGCGGACGATGGCACCGACGCGCATCGCGGATGCCGCGGCCACGGCGCTGTTGGTCGTCGCAGCGCTGGATGAAAGCAATGCGCCGGTGGCGATGGTGTCGCGCGTCGGCACCGATCTGTCGAAGCACGGCCTGCGCTACAGCCATGCCGGTTTTGCGGTGCGCGACCATCGCGACGGACGCTGGACGGTGGTGCATCTGCTCAACGACTGCAGCAGCGACGGCTCGGGGCTGTATGCGCAGGGACTGGTGAATTTCTTCGCCGACGACCTGGTGAACCAGGACGCGCGCATCACCTGGCTGGAACCCCACGTCGCCGAACGACTCGCCGCGCGCCTGCTCGCATTGGCCAGCGATTCGCTGTACACGCCGCGCTACAACCTCATCGCGCGCCCCGACAGCAGGCACTATCAGAACTCGACCTCATGGGTGCTCGAACACATCGCCGCGGCACTTCCCGCCAATGCGAAGATCCACACGCGCGCATCCGCTTATCGTCAGGCGCTGGCGCACGACTTCGAACCCGGCCGCATCCGGATTCCCTACACGAAACGGATCGTCGGTGGCCTGTTCGCCGGGAATCTCGTGTTCACCGATCATCCGGTCGCCACCCGCCTGGGCGGCGATTATCCGGTGGTGACCGTGCGCTCGATCCTGGAATGGCTGCAGCGCAGCGGGATCGCCGTGCAGGAACGCGAATGGCGGCATGGCCGGGCGATGACGACACCCGGCCCCGGCTGATCGCAATGCCGGATCTCGATGCATCAGGACGCGCGCGGATAGAATTTCGCGCGCGCGGGGCGCAGGAGCACCCGTTCGCCGACGGTCGGCGGTGCGGCGTCCGTCGAATCGATCATGTCCCATTCGAAGGGTTTCGCGAGTTCCCCGACCGCAAGTTTGACCGTGATGCGGTCGGCACGGAGATGCGAAGCGAGCACGCGCGCGGGAATGCCATCGCCACCGTCGATATGCTGGGGATCGATACGCTCGAAGTCGTGCGGACGCAGTTGGGCGACGACCGGTCCGTCAGCGACGCCGGGCGCCACGAAACGCGCCGCGCCGTCGTCGCTGAGGAACTGTCCGTCGCGCACCGCGCCGTCGAGCGCGTTGCCGCGGCCGATGAAATCGAACACGTACGGCGATGCCGGCGCCTGATAGATCTGATCGGGCGTGCCGACCTGCTCGATCCTGCCGTTGCGCAGCACGACCACGCGATCGGCCAGCTCCAGCGCTTCCTCCTGATCGTGGGTGACGAACAGCGTGGTCTGGCCGGTCTGGTCGTGCAGTTTTCGCAACCAGCGGCGAAGCTCGACGCGCACTTTCGCATCGAGCGCGCCGAACGGTTCGTCCAGCAGCAACACGCTGGGATCGATCGCCAGCGCGCGCGCCAGCGCGATCCGCTGCTTCTGCCCGCCGGACAGCTGTTCGGGATAGCGCCCGCCGAGATCCGGCAACTGGATCAACTGCAGCAGTTCGTCCACGCGCCGCGCGATCGTCGCCTTGTCGGGCCTGCGCGCGCGCGGGCGGCTCTGCAGCCCGAAGCCGATGTTCTCGGCGACGGTCATGTGCCGGAACAGCGCGTAATGCTGGAACACAAAACCGACGTTGCGTTCGCGCAGGCTCAGGCCCGTGGCGTCGCGCTCGCCGAACAGCACGCGGCCGCTGTCGGGCGACAGCAGACCTGCGATCACCCGCAGCAGCGTGGTCTTGCCGGAACCGGACGGCCCGAGCAGCGCGATCAGTTCGCCCGAAGCGATCTCCAGATCGACCGCGTCCAGCGCAGCGACCGCGCCATAGTGTTTTCCGAGCTGATGAAGCGTGAGATTCATGAGATTCTTCGATGGGAGGCGGCGAGCACGTCGCCGTGGCGCGATTCGATCCAGAATTTGACGACCAGGGTGACCAGCGCCAATCCCGACAGCAGCGACGCCGCGGCGAAGGCCCCGGTGGTGTCGAATTCGTTGTAGAGGATTTCGATATGCAGCGGCAGGGTGTTGGTGAGGCCGCGGATATGGCCGGAGACCACCGACACCGCGCCGAATTCGCCCATCGCGCGCGCACTGCACAGCAGCACGCCGTACAGCAGCCCCCACTTGATGTTGGGCAGCGTCACCCGCGAGAACATGGTCCATGCGTTCGCGCCCAGCGAACGCGCGGCCAGTTCCTCGTCGGCGCCCTGCTGCTCCATCAGCGGAATCAGTTCGCGCACGACGAACGGGAACGTGATGAACAGCGTCGCCAGCACCATGCCCGGACGAGCGAACAGGATCTTGATGTCGTTGGCCGCCAGCCATTCCGCGAACCAGCCCTGCGACCCGAACAACAGCACCAGGCACAGGCCCGCGACCACCGGCGACACCGCGAACGGCAGATCGATCAGGGATAGCAGCACGCGCTTGCCACGGAATTCGAAACGCGCAAGCGCCCACGCCATCATCGTGCCGAAGATCGCGTTGATCGGCAGCACGATGGCCACCGTGAACAGGGTCAGCGACAGCGCCGATCGCGCATCGGGTTCGTTGAGCGACCCCCACCATGCGCGGAAACCGTCGCCGAAGGCCGCGAACAGCACCATCAGCAGCGGCAGCACCACCAGCAGCGCCATCGCGCCGACGGCGAGCGCGATCAGCGTCCAGCGCACCCAGACGGGTTCGCGCAGCGGGTCGTCGTTCATTGCGGTTTCGCCGATTGCAGTTTCGCTCATTGCGGCTTCCCTTTCCTGCGTTCATGCGCGAACAGCAGCGGAATCGCATTGATCGCCAGCAGCGACAGGAACGACGCCACCAGCAGCAGTGCGGCCAGCGCGATCGCGGCGTTGTAGTCGTATTCCTCGAGACGGATCGTGATCAGCAGCGGCGCGATCTCGGTCTTGTACGGCAGATTCCCGGCGATGAAGATCACCGACCCGTATTCGCCGAGTCCTCGCGCGAAGGCCAGCGAGAATCCGGTCAGCAATCCGGGCAGGATCTCCGGAAAGATCACCCGACGCAGCGCGGTCAAACGCGAGGCGCCGAGCGAAGCCGCGGCTTCCTCCTGTTCGCGCCCGAGGGTTTCCAGCAGCGGCTGCACGGTGCGCACCGCGAACGGCAGGCCGATGAAGATCAGCGCCAGCACGATGCCGGTCGAGGTGTAGGCGATCTTCAGTCCATGCGGTTCGAGCCACTGCCCGATCCAGCCGTTTGCGGAATAGATCGCGGTCAGCGCGATGCCCGCGACCGCGGTGGGCAGCGCGAACGGCAGGTCGACCAGCGCGTCGAGCAGGCGACGCACCGGGAAGCGATAACGCACCAGCACCCAGGCCACCAGCGCGCCGATGATCGACGCGCAGACCGCTGCGACGAACGCCGTACCGAAGCTCAGCTTCAGCGAAGCCTGCACCCGCGGATCGCTCAATGCGCGCCACCAGCCGTCCACGCCCAGCCCGACCGCGCGCACGCTCAGCGCCAGCAGCGGCACCATCACCACCAGGCTGAGCCACGACAGGCCCAGCCCCAGACTCAGGCCGAAGCCCGGCAGCGGATTGCGGCTGCGCGGGCTGCGGACCGTGGTTGGCGCAGTGGCGGCGACGCTGGCGTTCATCGAACCGGTCGTCACTGGCCAGGCTTATAGATGCGGTCGAAGAAGCCGCCGTCGGAGAAGTGATCGGCCTGCGCCTTCTTCCAGCCGCCGAACGCGCTGTCGATGGTCACCAGCGGCACCGCGGGGAAACGCGCGCGATCCGCGGCGGGAACCTTGTCGGGCTCCGCGGGCCGATAGAAATGCTTCGCGGCCAGACGCTGTCCCTGCTCGCTGTAAAGGAAACGCAGATAGGCTTCCGCCTGCTTGCGCGTGCCGTGCTTGGCGACGTTCTTGTCGACCCACGCCACCGGCGGCTCGGCCTTGATGCTCAGGCTGGGGATCACGATCTCGAACTTGCTGCGCGTATCGCCCTGATTGAGGGTGAGCAGCGCTTCGTTCTCCCACGCGATCAGCACGTCGCCGATACCGCGTTCGACGAACGTGGTGGTCGAGCCGCGCGCGCCGGTATCGAGCACAGGAACGTTCTTGAACAGCCGGGTCAGGAATTCGACGACCTTGGGGCCTTCGCGATATTCCTTCGACGCCCAGGCCCATGCGGCCAGATAGTTCCACCGCGCCCCGCCCGATGTTTTGGGGTTGGGCGTGATGACCGCAACGCCGGGCTTGGCGAGATCGCCCCAGTCGCGGATCTTCTTCGGGTTGCCCTTGCGGACCAGGAACACGATGGTCGAGGTGTAGGGCGAGCTGTTGTGCGGCAGGCGCGATTGCCAGTTCGCCGGCAGCAGTTTCGCGTTCTGCGCGATGGCATCGATATCGACGGCCACCGCGAGCGTCACCACATCGGCTTCGAGGCCATCGATCACCGAACGCGCCTGTTTGCCGGAACCGCCGTGCGATGCGCGGATCTTCAGGGTTTCGCCGGTCTGCTGTTTCCACTCGGCGGCGAAGCGTTCGTTGACCTCGGCGTAGAACTCGCGGGTCGGATCGTAGGACACGTTGAGGAATTCGGTGTCGGCGGCCTTGGCGGTCGTCGGCAGCAGCGCTGCGCCGGACAGCGCCACGCCGAGCAGCAGGGTCTTGATGGAAAGGCTCATGAGTGTTTCCTCGCTTGGCGTCAGAAGGAGAATTGCGCGCGGGTGAAGATCGATTTTTCGTCTTCGCGATCGGCACCGGCGGCGGCGCCGCCCTCGAAACTGGCCTGGGTGTAGTTGGTGACCAGTTTCAGATTGCTGTTGAGATACCAGTTCAAACCGACGGTCCAGGCTTTCGCGGATGCTGCGGAGGTCGCCGCGTTGGCGAACAACGGGAACGTGTCGTCGTCGAGATCGAGTTCGCCGTAGCGTCCGACCAGCTCGAACGCGCCCCAGCCTTCGCCATCGAGCGCGAACGGATGGTTGGGTTTGGCGACGCCGCGATAGCTCGCATCCTCGCCGGTCAGCACGACGCTGGCGGTCAGCTGATAGGCATCGTGGACGAGGTGATCGCGGCGGCCGGCATTGACGCCGCTGGTCACGCGCACTTCCTGCTCGGAGGTGATGTATTCGCCGAGCACGCCGATCGGCCCCCGGTAGAAATAACCCTGCGGCGACAGGCGACGATGCAGGCCATCCGCCGACACATTGGTGCTGTAGGCGAAGAACTGCGCCTGCCCCGGGGTGCGATAGCGCGGCAGGATGTTGTTGCCGGTACCGAAGGTGTCGCCGACGCTGGCGGCGACGCCGACGCCCAGTCCGGACCAGCCGTTCGCGGCATTCTTGAACGGTTCCCAGAACACGCGGCCGGCGTATTCGAATTCGTTGTCCGGATTGGTGGTGACCGCATCGCGGCCGTCCGGTGCGCCGTTGTAGACACCGACGACGTAGTTCAGGCGATTGCCGAACACGTCGCCCTGCAACTGCACTCCGAGATCACGGTTCGGCGCCAGTTCGGTCGGGAACCCGCGTTCGACCAGCGCGATCGCGCCGCCGGACTGCAGCCGCTCCAGACCCACCGGCCCCTTGACCTTGCCGATGCGCACGGTGGCGCGCGGATCGAATTTCAGATCGACGTATGCGTCGACGATGGTCGCGCTGTCGCCGGCGAATTCCGGGGTGAGGCGGAAGCCGATCAGCGGCCCCCAGGTGCCTTCGAGCGTCGGCCTGATGCGACGGAACAGGAAGGTGTCGTTCTGCGGCGTGTAGTCGTCGCCGACGAAGAAGCGCGCATCGGCCTGCACCAGGCCGCGGACCTTCAGCTCCAGACCGTCGGTCGACTTCACCGACAGGCCCCGGGTGGCTGCCAGCGACACCACCGGATCCTTCGCGGCTTTCGCGGCGGCCTCTTCGGCCTGCAGTTCGAGTCTGCGTTCGATCACGCGCAGGCGCTGGTCGAGATCGGCGGCGCCGCCGACAGCGGCATCATCGGACGTCACGCCGAGGCGGCGTTCGAGCGCCTGCAGGCGCTCGGTCAACGCTTCGATCGGTTGCGGAGAATCGTCAGCGTGCGCATTCGGCACGGCCAGGGCCAAAGCGATGGCCATGGGCAGAAGGTGAGCGGGTAGCGGACGCAGGGATGGCGTGCGCGCTGTAGGGCGCGGCGGACGTGCGGACATCGTCGACTCCGTAAGGATAGTCGCGCGTCCGGCGGTCCGGTCTGCGCTGGAAAATAGCGGTTGTGTGTGTGTCGGGATTGCGATGGATCTGAATGGTTACGGCGTGAATGGAAGCCGCTGGATTACCGTTCGTTGAATCTGAATTTCTGGCTGCGGGTGATCTGCACGATGCGGGTGTTGTGCACCACCACCTCGATCTCGCCGTAGGCGATGTCGCGGAGGGCGGCGATCACCGCGCGTTCGTGTTCGCTCAGGGGTAGATTCACCGGCGGAATGCCGGCGACGTTCTGGATCGGCGGCGATCTGTTCTGTGGCGTTGTGTCGCGCTCCTTCATGGGAACCTCGGTCAGTGCGGCGTGGTGGGTGAGGCGTCGGCGTTGGCGAAGTCGCGCAGACTGCGTCCGTCCAGCACCTGGGACAGGGCATCGCGGGATTCCCGCATCAACGCCCGCAGCGCGCAGGCATCGGGGTCGGGGCAGTCGCGACATGGTTCGTACGCGGTGACGCTGGCGCAGCGCACGGGCGCCAGCGGCCCGTCGATCGCGCGGATGAGATCGCCGATCGAGATCTCTTCCGATGGGCGGGCCAACATGTGACCGCCCCGCTGCCCGCGCCGACTCTCCACGAAGCCGGCGCCGCGCAGTTCGACCAGGATGGTTTCCAGGAACTTGCCCGGCGCGCGGCAGCGCGCGGCCAGCTCGTGCGCCTGGAGCAGCGTCCGCTCGGAGCGCGCGAGTTCGCTCATGGCGCGCAGGGCGTACTTGGCTTTCATGGTTAACATGCGTGGGTCAGCGTCCCGGTCGGCAATGCCTATTCATCGTGTAGGAATTGTTGCCACGCAGCCGCACCGGGGTCTAATGCCCCGGCGTCATGACGTCATAAGCCAGGGCCCAGGCGCGGGGCGCGACAGCGCCGAATCAGCCGACCGCGAATCCCTCAACACCAACACCCAGGTCGACATGCGACTCGAGGGCTTCGCGACGCACCCTATCCACCCGCGCAGACGGCGGGCCGTGCCGCAGCCACTGGGCGAGACGTTCGACGGCTTCGGCAGATCCGACCGCCAGCACTTCGACGCGGCCATCGGCAAGATTCCGCGCATGTCCGCGTACGCCGAGCGCCAGCGCCTGCGCACGGGTGTGCGCGCGGAATGCGACGCCTTGGACATGACCGCTGACATAGAACAGCGCCGCCACTCGACCGGCCGACATGCTTATCGACCCGGCGCGGCCTGGGCGTCGATGACCGCGGCGAGGTCCGCGCCGGTCACCGGGCCCATGAATTCCTTCGCGATCTTGCCGTCGGGCGCGATGACGTAGGTCATCGGCAGACCGCGCGGCGTCGGGAAATCGGCCGGCGGATCGTAGGTGTCGACGATCGCGATCGGATAGTTCACCGGGCGCTTCTTCAGGAACGCGCGCATCTCGTCGACGGCGATCTCCTCGTAGGCGAGACCCAGCACTTCGACATCCTTGCGCTCGGCATCGAACGCATCGAGTTCCGGCATTTCCTTGATGCACGGCGCGCACCAGGTGGCCCAGAAATTCACCACCACCCAGCCGCCGCGCTTCGCGGCGAGGTCGTACTCCATGCCGTCGAGCGTCGCGATCTTCAACGATGGTGTCTGCGACGCGGACGTCGCGGCGTCGCCGGCATCCGCTGCCGGCGCTTCCGTTTCGGTCGGCGCTTGCGCTTCGGCGGGCGCGGCCGTTTTCGGTACGGCGGCGGCATCGGGTTTGCATGCGACCAGCGCAAGCGAGAGGCACAGCAGGAGGCAACGCCTGTGATTCATGGAGGATCCTTGCGGTAGATCGAGGCGACCGGCTTGCGCAGCAGGTCGCGAAGGGGAATGCGCAGTTCGTCGAGCGCGGACACCGCGGTTTCGCCCAGCGCATCCTCGCGCGCGGGCAGCCAGGCTTCGGCGACCGGGATGCGCAGCTGACAGGCCTCATAGAGTTCGGCGAGCGGAAGATCGTCCAGATCGCGCGCCAGCAGCCATTCGCCGGATTCGGCGCGGCTGAGCAGACCGATGTCGCTCAGTTGCTGCAGCATCTGCTGCACCAGCGCGTCGGTGAGCATGGGTTCGAGCTGGCTGATGTCGTCCAGATGCAGGCCCTTGCCGCGGACGCGCGCTTCGTGGAAGCGTCCGAGCAGGCGCAGCAGGCCGTAGAGCTCATAGCCCAGCGGCAGTCGCTGCGAGGCGGGCTGGTAGCGGAACGCCGACATGGACGAGGCCAGCGAGGCGCCGAGCAGGATCGCCACCCAGCCGAAATAGATCCAGCCCAGGAAGATCGGCACGAACGCCAGCGGGCCGTAGATCTTCTGGTAGGCGCCGAAGCTGCCGAGATAGGAGCCGATGCCGGCCTTGAGCAGTTCGATCAGCACCACCGCCAGCAGCGCGCCGAGCGCGGCGAACTTCCACTGGATCGTGCGGTGCGGCACCACCCGGTAGACGACCATCAGCGCGATCAGCTCGATCCCGACCGGCGTCGACGCCAGCAGCCAGTGTTCGAGCCACTGCCCCGGCTGGGTCTCGAAGATCGCCAGCGCGAAGAAGCGCGCCGACACCGCCAGACTGGCGGCGGCGAGCAGCGCGCCGAAGGTCATCACCGTCCAGTACACCATCAGCCGGCCGAACTTCGGCCGCGACGTGGGCACGCGCCAGATCCGGTTGAACGTGGCCTCGATGTTGTTGAGGGTGATCAGCAGCGATACCACCAGCGCGATCACGCCGACCGCGGTGAGCTTGCCGGCGTTGCTGGAGAAATCCAGAAGATAGGCCTCGACCGCGCGCGCCGACGACGGCACGAAGTTCGAGAAGATGTAGGCGCTGAGCTGCCGGCTCCATTCCTCGTACACCGGGAAGGCCGAGAGCACGCCGAACACCACCATGCTCAGCGGCACGATGGCGAACGCGGTGGTGAACGACAGCGCGCCGGCCGCCTGGAACAGGCTGTCGTCGAGAAAGCGTTTCAACAGGAAACGGAAGAACGTACCGGCGCGGGCACGATCCCATGCCCGGGCCTGTGCGCGTGCGCGGTCTCGCCAGTGCGCGAAAAAAGTCTGTGACGGCATGCGCCAAGGGTAACAGGCCGGCCCAGGCAGCGCCCGACGCGCCACGATGACGAAGCCGCGCCCGCGGCTGATGCGAATGAATCGTCGATTCTTCAACGCTATCGAATCGAAATCAGCAGCCCGAAGTCCGCTCAAGGGCCGCATGCCGTACGGAGGTATGCAGATTCGGGACGCATCGCAGCGATTGCCGTACCCTTGGCGGACTGCATACCGCGGAGCCCTCATGACCGAAGTTCTGGTCCTCTATTACAGCCGCGGCGGGTCCGTGGCCCGCCTCGCGCGGCAGATCGCGCGCGGCATCGGCGAGGTCGAGGGCGTCTCCGCGCGCCTGCGCACGGTGCCGCCGGTCGCGCCGGTGACGGTGGAGGCCGCCCCGCCCGAGCCCGAGGACGGCGCGCCTTACGTCGAGAAGCATGACCTGGCCGAATGCGCCGGGCTGCTGATCGGCAGCCCTACCCGCTTCGGCAACATGGCCGCGCCGATGAAGCACTTCATCGACACCCTGGGCGCCGAATGGGCCAGCGGCACGCTCGCCGGCAAACCTGCGGCGGTATTCACCTCCACCGCCAGCATGCATGGCGGCCAGGAATCGACCCTGCTGTCGATGCTGGTGCCGCTGCTGCACCACGGCTGCGTCATCGCCGGCATTCCCTACACCGAGCCGCTGCTCAGCAGCACGCGCAGCGGCGGGACGCCGTACGGCGCCAGCCATGTCGCCGGCGCCAAGGACGAACCGCAGCTCACCGACGAGGAATCGGTGCTGGCGCGCGCGCTGGGGCGGCGCATCGCCGGACTTGCGGTGCGGCTGGCATGAGCGCAGGTTCGAATGAAGGCAGCGCAATGAGCGCTTTCGAACGCGCCGCGGCCCGCGATCGCATCCTGCTGTCGATCGCGCTGGTCGCGCTCGCAATCGTGTTCTCGCTGTGGTTCCGCAGCGACCGCAACGTCGTCGCCGCGCTGCTGTTCTTCGCGCTGCCGCCGCTGCTGCTGGCCCTGGGCGTGTGGACGCAGCGCGGCAGCGCACGGTTCTGGTCGGGCGTGATCGCGCTGGGCTGGTTCTCGCACGGGGTGATGATCGCGTGGGCCGATGCGGCGCAGCGCGGCTATGCGCTGGCGGAAATCGCGCTGGCGCTGTTCATCGTCTTCGTGTCCAGCGCCTCGGGCCTGCGCGCGAAGTTCGGCAAGCGCTGATCGCCAGGCGCCGATCGCAGCGGGCGCCGGCACGCGCTTGCCGGACGGTGCCCCTCTCCGCAACGAAGCCTATAATTCCCGCACCCAGACTCGACGGCCGGCCCATGGAACAGCTTCTCATCGTCACCACCGGCGGCACCATCGACAAGATCTATTTCGACGACAAGTCGGATTATCAGGTCGGCGAGCCGCAGATCGGCCGCATCCTCGAAGAGCTGGGCGTCGCCTTCCGCTTCAACGTGATTCCGATCATCCGCAAGGATTCCCTGCACATCACCCAGGAAGATCGCGAACTGATCCGCGCCGCGATCACCGCGCAGCCGGCCCGGCACGTGCTGCTGACCCACGGCACCGATTCGATGGTGGAAACCGCGAAAGTGCTGAGCAGTATCGAAGGCAAGACCATCGTGCTGACCGGCGCGCTGAATCCCGCGCGGTTCCGCGGCTCCGACGCCGAGTTCAACATCGGCACCGCGGTCGGCGCGGTGCAGTCGCTGCCGCCGGGCGTGTACATCGCGATGAACGGCCGTATCTGGGATCCGCTGAAAGTGCGCAAGAACGTCGACGCCAATCGGTTCGAGCCCGCCGCCTGACGCCTCGCTGCGGCGTGTCCGCGCGCGACCATCGAAGCGCGATCCACGACAACCGGCTTCGGCCGGTTTTTTGTTGCGTCGATCATCCCGCCGTTTCGTCGTGGGATGTACGGGCGAAACATTTTCCGCGATGCGTTTTTCCGCGTCGCTTTTTTTACGTCGACGAAAACCTCCATACGCCATGCACTTGATGCATTGCAGAAGGCTTATTCCCGATCAAAAACCGATATGCCGCATCGTCATGTCCTTGTCACACGCGTGCAACGGTTCCTAGATGGCGCTCCCAGTCCGGCGCGGAACGTATACGCAAGATGCTCCGGCCCGCCGCCGTCGCAGACGGCCCTCCGCCGGGCGCATTCGATCGATGTCAAGGAAGCACCCCCACACCCGCAACTCACACCCACCATTGCAATCTGGAGTGATTCAATGTCCGTCACCAAATCCGTTGTTCGCAAGACACTCATCGCCGCCGCCCTCGCGGTCGCCGTCGTCGGTAGCGCTTCGGCAGCATCCGAGCGCGAAGTCCGCATCGATCCCGGCATGGCCGCCGCCATGGAGCGCGATCTCGGCATCACCGCCGAACAACTGCCCCGTTATTTCCGCGCCGAACGCGAGGCGCTGGCCAGGGAAGCGCAGGCGCAGCGCCAGTTCGGCCGCAATTTCGCAGGCGCCTGGCTGGAGCGCGGCGCCAATGGCGAGTTCAAACATGTGGTCGCCACCACGTCCAACGCGAAGTCCGCGCGCATCGCGGGCAGCGAGATCCGCCAGGTCCGTCATTCGCTGCGCCAGCTCGAAGACACCATGGCCGGCCTCAACGATATCCGCTCGCGCGCTGCCGACGCACGCCAACTGCAGGGCCTGCAGTCCTGGTACGTCGATGTGCGCACCAACACCGTCGTCGTATCGGTCGCGCCGGGCGCGATGCTGAAGGCGGTCGATTTCGTGGCCGTGAGCCCGGCGAACGTCGACACCATCCGCTTCGAAGCCGCGGAAGGCACCGCGATGACGGCGGCCAGCGTGATCGGCGGCAATCGCTACGGTTCGGGCGGCGGTTCCTGCTCGATCGGGTTCTCGGTGACCCGCGGCAGCACCAAGGGCTTCGCCACCGCCGGCCACTGCGGCTCGGCCGGCACCAGCGTGAGCATCGGCGGCGTGACCGTCGGCTCGGTGCAGGGCAGCAGCTTCCCGACCAACGATCGCGCCTGGGCCAGCGTGCGCAGCAGCGACACGCTGGTCGGCGCCGTCAACCGCTACAACGGCACGAACGTGGCCGTGCGCGGCAGCACCGAGTCCGGCCTGGGTGCGGCGATCTGCCGTTCCGGCTACGCCTCGGGCTGGCGCTGCGGCACCATCACGTCCACCAACGTGACCGTGAACTACTCGAACGGCCCGGTCTACGGTCTGCGCCAGTCCACCGCCTGCCTCACCCAGGGCGACTCCGGCGGCTCGTGGCTCGCCGGCAATCAGGCCCAGGGCGTGAGCTCCGGCGGCCAGCTCAACGGCGGTTCGCCGGGCTCCAACTGCTCGTTCTCGCGTCCGGTGAGCTACTACCAGCGGATCAACCCGTTGCTCAGCGCCTATGGGCTGACCCTCGTGCGGAGCTGATCGACAGCACCGCAAGGCATGCGGAACGCCCCGGGGAAACCCGGGGCGTTTTTTTGCGCCGCGCATCGGCGCATCGCTTGGACAGGCTGATCGCGTCGGCCGCAAGGACATGCGCAATCCCGGGTGCAGCGCCCGGCGTGAAGGCGGATGTCATCCTGTCGCCGACCGCACACGTCCCCGACATATCGGATCGCGATTCTCCGGCTTCGCGACGCTGGAACTTCGCGACTCCAGCCGCATGACATCCGCTCGATGCCGGCGCATGCGGCCATGCGGCCGGCGGCGTGCGCACCTGCTTCCGAAGCAATGCGGAGATCGACGCTCGCGATGGCGCGAAACATCGCATGTCACCGGAATGAAACATGTGGATCGTCTATCGCGCAGCGAGGATCGATAGAAACTTCGTCATGCATGCCTCGCCGATTCCGCGCGATTTGCGAACGGGTTTCTCACAACGGAAGAACGATGGCACATAAGATCCAGATGCTTCGTCGTGCGTCGCACGACAGCGCATCCGCTCTATCGCAGCGGATCCACGGAAGCAGAAGTCTCAGCGGTAGAAGTCTCAGCGCTCGACCCCACCCATACTTTCACAAGGAGTGATTCATATGGTTTTCTCGACACGCGCCCGTAGCACTCTCCTCGCCGCCGCATTGATCGCCGCTGTCGCCGGCAGCGCCGGCGCGGCGGACAACGATGTCCGCATCAACCCCGGCATGGCGGCCGCGATGCAACGCGATCTCGGCATCAGCGAACGTCAACTTCCCGGTTATTTCCGCACCGCACGCGAAACCCTGGTCAAGGAAATACAGGCCAAACGCCAGTTCGGCAGCAATTTCGCCGGCGGCTGGCTGGAACGCGACGCCAACGGCGCATTCAGATACGTGGTGGCCACCGCCGCGAACGCAAGGAACGTGCGGATTCCGGGGGCGGAAGTGCGTCAGGTCCGCTATTCGCTTCGTCAGCTCGAAGACACGATGTCGGGCCTCAACGACATCCGGGCGCGCGCCAGCGACGGGCACAAGCTCGAAGGCGTGCAGTCCTGGTACATCGATGTGCGCACGAATCGCGTCGTCGTCAGCGTCTCGCCCGGCGCCATGCTGAAGGCCGCCGATTTCGTCGCCGCGAGCCCGGCGGATGTCGACACCATCCGTTTCGAAACCGCGGAAGGCACGGCCATGACCGCGGCGAACGTCTTCGGCGGCATCGCCTACGGTTCGGGCGGCGGCGGGTGCTCGATCGGCTTCGCGGTGACGCAGGGTGCGACCAAGGGCTTCGTCACCGCAGGCCACTGCGGTGCGGCCGGAACGCCGGTGAGCCTGGGCGGCGTGGGCGTCGGCAACGTGCAGGCCAGCATCTTCCCCTTCCTCGATCAGGCCTGGGCCAATGTGCGCAGCATCGATACGCTGTATGGGCTGGTGAACCAGTACAACGGTTATTCCAGCATCGTGAGCGGCAGCGCCGAATACGGCGTCGGTACCGCGGTCTGCCGCTCGGGCTACGCCTCGGGTTGGCGCTGCGGCACGATCACCGCCATCAACGTGACCGTGAACTATTCGAACGGACCGGTGTACGGTCTGCGCCAGTCGAACGCCTGCCTCACCCAGGGCGACTCGGGCGGCTCCTGGATCGTCGGCAATCAGGCCCAGGGCGTAAGTTCGGGCGGCCAGCTCGGTGCCGGCACTCCGCCGTTGTCGAACTGCCAGTTCGCCAATCCGGTCAGCTTCTACCAGCGCATCAATCCCATCCTGAGCGCCTACGGCCTGAACCTCGTGCTGTACTGATCCGGATGCGGAACTGATCGGAAACGCGGCACGCCATACGGAAACGCCCCGGGAAACCCGGGGCGTTCCTGATTGCGCTGGATCATTCCGGGAATCGAATGGAACACTTCAGAACGTGATGCTCCAGCTGTTGATGTAGCCGGTGTCCGCGTTGGCGTTGTCGTTCACGCGGAGATTCCACGTGCCGTTCAAGGCTTCCGTCGACAGGTTCACGTTGAAGGTCTGGACGATGTTGTCGGCGCTGCCGCCGGCGCGGTTGTGCAGCACGTACACGCTGCCGTCCGGTGCGACCATATCCACCTTCAGGTCGCCCTTGTAGGTGTGGACGATGTTCACCGCCACCGGCGTCGACGCAGCGCCGTTGCCGCTGCGGCCGGACACGGCGATCGGGCTGTTGACGGTAGCGTTGTCGGCGATCGCGTAGTCGGCACTGTTCGTGTAGGTCTGCGGCCCGCCGCTGCCGCCGACCGTCACCGATCTGCCGACGGTGTTGCTGGCGCCGCCGTTGTCGGTGACCGTCAGTGCGACCGTGTACGTGCCTGCGGCGGTGTAGGTCTTGCTGGGGTTGGCCGCGGTGGACGTGGCGCCGTCGCCGAAGTTCCAGCTGCGGCTGGCGATGGTGCCATTGCTGTCGGTGGAGGTGTCGGTGAAGTTCACGGTCAGGCCGCTGACGCTCGACGTGAAGTTCGCCACCGGCGGTGGATTGCCGCTGCTGCCGGTGGTCTTGGCCGCCTCGCCGAGGAACGCCAGACCCAACTGCGCGAACTTCGCGCTGTTGACCGCGGAATTGCCCATGTTGGCGAGCGTGTCGTTGGCGGTGTGGATGTTCGGGTTGTAGCCGCCGCTCGCGGTGCCGGCTTCGAAGAACATCGCCGACGGATAACCGGCGCTGGTCCACGACGCATGGTCCGAACAGCCGTAGCCGCAGGTGTAGCTGCCGCGGCTCATGCCCAGCGGTGCGAGGTAGGTGTCGAACAGATTGGTCAGGAACGTCTTCATGTCGGCGTTCGAGTAGTCGGAGACCAGACGCATGTCGACCGCCGAACCCGACCGGTAGTTGGTCATGTCCATCTGCAGCACGGCGACCACATTCGCGGCCGCGGCCTTGTGCGCCTGCGCGATGGCGTTGGAACCGCGCAGACCCACTTCCTCGGCGGCGTAGCCCATGAACTTCACGGTGCGCTTCGGCTTCCAGCCGTTGGCCATCGCGATCCGCAACACTTCGGTGAGCGTCGCGATGCCGGACGCATCATCGTCGGCACCCGGCGCGCGCTGGGTGGTGCTGCCGCCGCCGCTGCCGTTGATCGAATCCAGATGCGCGCCCAGCACCACGATCTCGTTCGGCAGCTCGACGCCCTGGATGGTCAGGATCACCGACGGCTGGGTCGAACAGTTGGCGCAGGTCGACAACTCCGAGGTGACGTCGTTGCGACTGCCGGCCAGACCCTGCCAGGTGTTGCGGATCCATTCGGCGGAAGTTCGTCCGGTGGTGCTGGTGTAATAGCGGTTCTGGTACGTCGACAGCGTGTTGATGGTGTTGTAGATGTTCGTGTGCTGGACCTGCGACAGCCACGGCGAGACCGTGGCCTGGTTGTCGATGGTGTAGGCGGCGAGCAGCGCATTGCTCCTCATCGCGTACGCCGAACGGTCGGAAGCGATGAACGCATCCGCTTCCTCGCGGGTCGCGAACGCGAAGAATCCGCCGCAGCGCTGCTCGCGCTGGTGGATGCGTTCGGCGATCCGGCTGAGCATGTGCGCTTCGACCTGCACGACCATCAACGGGGTGCCCAGCCCGTCGGCCGCCACCGCGCCGTTGACGACCAGATCGCGCATGCCGTCGTAACTCTTTCTCGCCATCACCACGTGGACCGGCGCGTGCGGATCGTGTTCCAGACGCATCGATGCCAGCGCGGCGTCGGCATGCGCCTGCGCGTGTTGGTGCGGCGCATGCTGGTGTTGCGCATGCCGGTCCTGCGCATGGGTGGTTTCGCCGGACTGCGCGAATGCGGATGCCGCGAACATGCCGGCCCCGATGAAGACTGCGAACAGACTGCTTCCCGGTTTCATTCTTCCTGGTTTCATTGCTTCTCTCCCTTTGTTTCCGCCTCGATCGTCTCGGCGGATTCGCGTTTACCGCGCTCGCGGATGGCCACGATGACGGCTCCTTGGTTTCCCCCTGTCAACATGATGCCCTGCTCTGCCGTTCCCGCCCATCGATCGAATATCGACCGGGAATGGTGGTTTCGTCCCTGGCGTCCGCAGCGCGGTTTTGGCAACGCGCTTCGTATCCTGGCTCGAGTGCGGTTGCTTCCTTCAAGCCTTGCTGCCGCCGGCAAATGCAAAGCCCCGACATGTGCCGGGGCTTTGCGATGGATCTTACGCATCCGCTCGGACCGGAGTCCGCAGGCCGGACGCCTGCCGCCTTGCGGCGGCAGGCACGACAGCATTACGGAGTGCGGGTGGCCTTGAGGGTCACGCCCGAGAACGAGGAGTACGCGCGGACGTTGACGTAATACACGCTGCCGGCCGTCGGGTTGTTGAAGGTGCAGGTTTCGGCATTGCCGCTGGTGTACGGACGGCAGGTGTAGCTGGTGGTGGTCGGCGCGGCGCCGAGACGGACGTACATGTCCGCATCGCCGGTACCGCCGGAGGTGTTGAACACCAGGCTGGTCGTGCCGGCCGGCACGGTCACCGAGTAGGTCGACGAGGTGGTACCGGTCGACTGCGACGGCAACGCCACGTTCAACACGACGGTGCCCGTCGGCGGCGGGGTGCCACCGAACAGCGAGTACAGCAGACGGTTCGGCGAACCGGAACCGGGGCTGGTCACCTTGTTCGGCGTCGAGTTGTTGATGATCGCCGAGGTCACCTGGGCCGGGCTGGCGCTCGGGTTGTTCGCCAGATACAGCGCGGCGACGCCAGCGACGTGCGGCGACGCCATCGAGGTGCCGCTGATGGTGTTGGTCGCCGTGGTGCTGGTGTACCAGGCCGAAGTGATCGACGTACCCGGGGCGAAGATGTCGAGGCAGGTGCCGTAGCTGGAGAACGACGAACGCGCATCGGTGCTGGTGGTGGAACCGACGGTGATCGCGGACGCAGCGCGGGCCGGCGAGTAGTTGCAGGCGTTGTCGTTGCTGTTGCCGGCCGCGACCACCACGGTGACGCCAGCGGCGGTCATGCGTGCGACCGCATCGTCGGTGGCCTGGGAAGCGCCGCCGCCGAGGCTCATGTTGGCGACCGCGGGCTTGATGTGGTTGCTGGCGACCCAGTCCATACCGGCGATCACGCCCGAGTTGGTACCCGAACCGGTGCAGCCGAGCACGCGGACCGGATGGATGGTCACGCCCTTGGCGACGCCGTGCGTGGTGCCGCCGACGGTGCCGGCGACGTGCGTGCCGTGGCCGTTGCAGTCGGTGGTGCCGCGGCCGTCGCTGATCGCGGTGTAGCCGTTACCCATGCGGCCGCTGAACTGGCTGTGGGTTCCGAGCACGCCGGTGTCGACGATGTAGGCATGCACGCCGGCAGCGGTGGTGTCGTAGACGTAGGAGCCGTTCAGCGGCAGGTTGCGCTGATCGATGCGATCGAGGCCCCAGGTGGCGCCGGTCTGGGTGGCGTTGATCGAGACGTAGCCGTCTTCTTCGACGTAGGCGACCTTCGGGTCGGCCAGCAGTCGGGTGAGTGCGGCATCGTCGGCTTTCACCACGAAACCGCGCAGTGCGCGATCGAAGGTACGGACGACTTTGGCGCGATGCCTGCCGGCCATGTCGCGGGCGACGTTGGACACGCGGGAGACGCTGCCGAGTTCGCCGGCGAGGCTGGCCGTGCCGTCTTTCAGCACGACGATGTACTGGCCGTTGACCGGACGATCCACGGTGCGGAAATCGGCGGAGAAAGCGGGCATGGCGGCGAGGACGAGGGATGCACCAATAGCTGCGGAAAGCAATGAGACTCTACGATTCACGGTGGTTCCTTTAATGAATGATGGTCATGGCAGATGGGTTGGCGGGCGCGCCGACGGTGTCGGACTGCGCTGTTCGCGGATTTGAACCGCACAAACTCTCGTAGCGCTGGTGCGCTTTACTTATTCGAGCTTGACGATCGGGCTGTGCAGCCTTCCTTCCCTGGCTGATCCCGATGCGGCGAATTCCCCTAAATCCGCCGATGGAACTTATGCGAGTTCCGCAAGCCGATCAAGTTGCAACGCAACATGTCGAACATGCGCGATCCGCTGCGGGTTACGCACGCGCGCATGCGCATCCGTATCCACGTTTTCGCATCGGAGCGTTATGCCGCCGCAACGCAGCGGCATCAAATGCTCGTCGATCGTGCCTGTAAAACAGCGCTTTCGCGAATGCCGCGAATAATGCCCGACGATAAATCCAACCTTCGTCACAGAGCTTTCCCGACGGACAAGCAGCAGAATCCGCGCGCATCGATTCGATATATTCAACATGCGTCGTGCAATAGAAGCGATGCCGATCCATGAAAGCGTTTTCGCGGCGCAAAAAAAAAGGCCCCGACCTGCGTCGGGGCCTTTCGATATCACGAAAGATAATAACGATGCATCAGAAGACGACGATCAGAACGTGATGCTCCAGCTGTCGATGTAACCGGTATCGGCGTTGGAATTGTCGTTCACGCGGAGCCTCCAGTTGCCGTTCAGCGCTTCGGTGGACAGGTTCACGCTGTAGGTCTGGTTGATGTTGTCCGCGCTGTTGCCGGTGCGGTTGTGCAGGACATAGGCGCTGCCGTCCGGCGCGATCAGACTCACCTTCAGGTCGCCGATGTAGGTGTGCACGATATTGACCGCGACCGGCGTATTGGTCGGGGCATTACCGCTGCGGCCGTTGACCCGGATCGGGCTGGTGATGGTGGAGTTGTCGGCGATCGGATAGTTGGTGTTGTTGGTGTAGGTCTGGGTACCTGCCGCATTCACGCTCACCGAACTGGACTTGGCGTTGGACGCGCCGCTGTTGTCGGTCACCGTGAGCGTGACGGTATAGGTACCCGAACCCGCGTAGGTCTTGCTGGGATTGGTCGACGTCGAGGTGGTGCCGTCGCCGAAGTTCCAACTGCGCGATGCGATGGTGCCGTCGCTGTCGGTGGAGGTATCGGTGAACGCCACCGTCAGGTCGGTCGCCGCGAACGTGAAGTTGGCGGTGGGCGGAACGTTGGGAACCACCACCGTGACCGCACTCGATTTGCTGCCGGTGCCGCCTGCGTTGTCGGTCACGGTGAGCACCACCGTGTAGGTGCCGCCTGCCGCATAGGTCTTGCTGGGATTGGTCGACGTCGAGGTGGTGCCGTCGCCGAAGTTCCAGCTGCGCGATGCGATGGTGCCGTCGCTGTCGGTGGAGGTATCGGTGAAGCTCGCGGTCAGCCCGCTGGTGGTGAACGTGAAGTTCGCGACCGGCGGAACGTTGGGCGGCGCGGTTCCGGTGAAGTTCTGGCCGGTGACGTTGGCGTCGGCGACGGTCACGCTGCGGCTGGCCGGAGAGAAGGTATACGCACCGAGCGACGGCGTGAGCGTGTAGGTGCCGTTGACCATGCCCGACAGCGTATAGGCGCCGCTGGCATTGGTGGTGGTGCTGTTGCTGCCGGTGCTGACGGTGACGCCGGCGATGCCCGTGCCGCCGGCGGTGGTGATGGCGCCGGAGATCGAGTACGTGTCCACGCCGCTGCAGGCCGGGAACTTGAAGTCCTGGATGCGCGTCTGCCAACCGCCGGTGGGGCGATACATGCCGACGAACCAGAACGTGCAGTCGTCGACCGGATCGACGGTCATCTGGTAGTAGTCGCCCCAGCGGCCGGAGGTTTCCACCGCGGAACCGATGGCGACTTCATTCTCGCCCAACGACATCACGCCCGCGGCATCGGCAGCGGTGCGGCCGGTGTAGCCCAGGGTCGCGAACTTGGTCGGCACGCTGGTCTTGGTGACGTTGTAGCCCAGCGCCATGTTGCCGAACTTGTCCATCGCGATCGTGCCCATCAGGTGATGGGTTTCCGCATCGCCCGGGCTGAAGGTGCCTTCCTGGAACAGCGTCCAGGCACCGCCGCCGGTCTTGCGCAACTCGAACCAGCGCACGGCCGAATCGATCACGGTGCCGGTGCGCGCGGGATCCTGATTGGTGGCGAGCGTGCCGACGATCGTTTCGTGCGTGCCCATGTTGCGATAGATGAGCTGGTTGAGCAGCACTTCGCGGATCGGATCGAGCCTTGCGGTGGCCGACGTCGGCTGCGGCACGGTGGCGAAGGTCGAGTAATTGCGGAACCAGCTGTTGAACTCGGTGATGGCGATGCGCGGCAGCGTGGTGATGCTGCTGTTCGCAGGCGTGTTCCAGTCGATGTTCATCTCGAACAGTTCGAGGAAGTCCTGGGTGCCGTTGGCCGAGGCGCCGTCGTGCGCTTCGTCGTCGCTGTGACGGGCGACGATCTGTTTGCTGCCCGTCGGCGCCGCATTGCTGCCGTGGAAAGTGGCCGGCGTGATCATCTGGAAGCCGTAGCCCGCAAGCTTCGGAATGCTGGCGAAGCGCTGCGCGGGACGCGCGGTGGCGCCGGTCAGCATGTTGGCGCGGTCGTACGCATACAGGCTGATCTGCGCGCCGCCTTCGTTGGAACCGCAGACGTATGCGTCGTTCCAAACGCCGCAGTGCGGATAGTCGGGCAGCGTCGGCGTCGGATAGTTGTACGCCCACCAGCCGCCGCTCACCGGGTCCGAGGTCTTCGAGACGTAGGTGCAGAGATTGGAGTTGTCCAGGGTCAGCAGGAACCAGCGGCCGGCCTGACGGTCGTACTGCACGATCGGGTCGCCGCGATCGCTGGCGCAGGCGGTGCCGGCCGGAGCCAGCGAGCCGAAGGTGATCGGACCGGCCACCAGGGCGCCGGCTTTGTCGTAGACGTTGAAATACGTGCCCGAGCCGCCGCTGTTGACGGCGTAGATGACGTGGTTGGCGCCGACTTCGACCACCGGGTCACCGGGGCTGACGCCGGTATTGGGATTGTTGATGCTGACGCGGCTGCTGATGGCATTCTTCACGCGCGCGTGCGCGCGGCGGCCGGCGGGACTTTCGTCCCAGAGCTGCTGCAGTTCGGGCAGGCGATCTGCGGCGGTCGCCTTGTCGGCGGGCGCATGCGGCAATTGAGTGCCGATCGGCGTGTACTGGCGGCGATGCGCTTCGCGGATGCCCATGCCCGGCGCCCACTGCCTGGCCTTGGGAAGGTTGCGCAGGTCGATGTTCATGCTGTGCGGCGTGACCGGCTGTCCGATCTGCGGACGGGTCACGGTGCGGGCGTTGCCGTCCTTCGGCCCCGCCGCCATCGCTGCGCATGGCAGCAACAGCAGCACGGCCGCTGTCTTCAATGCGGTGGTGAATCTCGATGCGTTCATTGTTGCGTCCTCACTCCATGGATGGGGGTTATCACGGAAATTCCAGACCGCGCTGTTGTCGAATCCCCTCGTCGACCGGACATGCGGCCGATCGACGCCTTGTTGATGCTCGAACCTGCGATGCAGCACGGGTGAATCCGAAGCGGGAAGCCCCGGCGATTGCCGGGGCTTCCCTTGTCGCATTGACACTGATCACTTTGAAACTTGCTGCTTTGAAGCTTGCTGCGTTGAAGCTTGCAGCCCTGAAACAGGACCGCTATCAGAACGTGATGCTCCAGCTGTTGATGTAGCCGGTGTCGCCGTTCGCGTTGTCGTTCACGCGCAGGTTCCACGTACCGTTCAACGCTTCCGAAGACAGATTGACCGTGTAGGTCGTGACGATATTGTCGGTGCTGCCGCCGGTACGGTTGTGCAACACGTAGACCGTACCGTCCGGCGCCACCAGATCGACCTTCAGGTCGCCCTTGTAGGTGTGGACGATGTTCACCGCGACCGGCGTGGTCGACGAACCGTTGCCGGTGCGGCCGGAGACGACGATCGGGCTGTTGACCGTGGCGTTGTCGGCGATCGCGTAGTCGGTGGTGTTGGTGTAGGTCTGCGCACCGCCGCCACCTGTGGTGTAACTGCCCACCAGGCTCACGCCGGTGAAGCTCGCATACGCCTTCAGACGCACGTAGTAGGTTCCCGCCGTCGGCGCGGCGAACGTGCAGGTCTCGGCATTGCCGCCGGTATACGGACGGCAGTCGTACACGGTGTCGGTCGGCGCGCTGCCGAGCTTCACGTACATGTCGGCATCGCCGGTGCCGCCGGAGGTCGTGAACACCAGATTGCTGGCGCCCGCGGGCACCACCATCGTGAAGTTCAGCGAATTGCCGGTGGTCGCGGCGAGGCCGGTGACCGGCACGCCGTTGCTCAGCACGGTGCCGCCGCCGCCCGCCGTCACGGTGACCGAACTGGTCCTGGTGTTGGTGGCGCCGCCGTTGTCGGTCACGGTCAGGGTGACCGTGTAGGTACCGGCCGCAGCGTAGGTCTTGCTCGGATTGGTCGCGGTGGACGTGGTGCTGTCGCCGAAGTTCCAGCTGCGCGATGCGATGGTGCCGTCGCTGTCGGTGGAGGTATCGGTGAAGCTGGCCGTCAGCGCGCTGGTGGTGAACGTGAAGTTCGCGACCGGCGGGATGTTGGCGGGCGGCGTACCGGTGAAGTTCTGGCCGGTGACGTTGGCGCTGCCGACGGTGACGCTGCGGGTGGTCGGCGAGAACGTGTAGCCGCTCAGCGAAGGCGTGAGCGTGTAGGTGCCGCTGGCCACGCCGGACAGCGTGTACGCGCCGCTGGCATTCGTGGTGGCGCTGGTGCTGCCGTTGCTGACGCTGACGCCGTTGATGCCCGTGCCGCCACTGGTGGTGATGGTGCCGGAGATCGAATACGTGGTCACGCCGCTGCAGGCCGGGAACTTGAAGTCGGCGATGCGCGTCTGCCAGCTGCCGGACGGACGGTACATGCCCACGAACCAGAAGGTGCAGTCGTCGACCGGGTCGACGGTCATCTGGTAGTAGTCGCCCCAGCGGCCGGAGGTTTCGACGGCGGCGCCGACGGCGACTTCATTTTCGCCCAGCGACATCACGCCGGCCGGATCGGCGGCGGTGCGGCCGGTGTAGCCCAGGGTCGCGAACTTGGTCGGCGCACTGGTCTTGGTGACGTTGTACGCCATGCCGATGTTGCCGAACTTGTCCATCGCCGCCGTACCCATCAGGTGATGGGTGCTGCTGTCGCCCGGGCTGAACGTGCCTTCCTGATGCAGGGTCCAGGCGCCGGCGCCGACGCGGCGCAGTTCGAACCAGCGGATGCCGGAGTCGACCACGGTGCCGGTGCGGGCGGGATCCTGGTTGGTGGCGAGCGTGCCGACGATCGCTTCGTGCGTGCCCAGATTGCGGTACACGAGCTGGTTGAGCAGCACTTCGCGGATCGGGTCGAGGCGCGAGGTGGAACCCGGCTGCGGGATGGTGGCGAAGGTCGAGTAATCGCGGAACCAGGTGTTGAACTCGGTGATCGCGATGCGCGGCAGCGTGGTGATGCCGCTGTTCGCAGGCGTGTTCCAGTCGATGTTCAGCTCGTACAGGTCGATGTAGTCCTGCGTGCCGTTGGCGCTGCCGCCGGCATGCGCTTCGTCGTCGTTGTGACGCGCGAGGAGCTGCTTGCGGCCTGCCGGTGCGGCGGTGCTGCCGTAGAAGGTGCTCGGGGTCATGATCTGGAACCCGTAACCCGCCAGGTTCGCCACGCTGCTGAAACGCTGCGCCGCGCGCGCGGTGGCGCCGTTGAGCATGTTCGCGCGGTCGAACGCGTAGATCTCGGTGCCCGGCTGGCTGCCTTCATTGGTGCTGCAGACGTAGGCGTCGTTCCACACGCCGCAATGCGGGTAATCGGGAAGCACCGGGGTCGCGTAGCGATAGAACCACCAGCCACCGGTCACCGGGTCGGAGGTCTTCGATACGAAGGTGCACAGGCCGGTGTCGTCCATGCTCAGCATGAACCAGCGGCCGGCCTGACGGTCGTAATGCACCAGCGGATCGCCGCGATCGCTGGTGCAGGAGTTGCCCGCGGGCGCCAGCGAACCGAACGTGGTCGGGCCGGCGACCAGGGTGCCGGTCTTGTTGTAGATGTTGAAGTACGTGCCCGAACCGCCGCTGTTGACGGCGTAGATCACGTGATTGGCGCCGACTTCGACCACCGGATCGCCCGGGCTGACGCCGGTGTTCGGGTTGTTGATGCTGACGCGGTTGCTGGCGGTGGTGGAGGCCTTCGCACGACGCGCGTTCGGGCTCTTGTCCCACAGGTTCTGCAGCTCGGGCAGGCGGTCGGACGCGGTCGGCTTGTCGGCCGGCGCGTGCGGCGCCTTGCTGCCGATCGGCGTGTACTGGCGGCGATGCGCCTCGCGGATGCCCATGCCCGGCGTCCACGGCCTGGCCTTCGGCAGATTGCGCAGGTCGACGTTGATGCTGTGCGCGGTGACCGGCTGTCCGACCTGCGGACGTCCGGGGTTCCTGGCCCTGTCGGCCTGCGGCGGTGCCGCCATCACGGCGCAGGGCAGCAGCAGCATGACGGCTGCGGCCTTCCAGGCGCCTTTGAATGTCATTCGTTTCATTGCGGAGTCCTCATCACATGACTGTGGATACAACGGATTCGCCCGGTTTTTTCGCTATGGGAGCGAACACTGTTTTGGAGCAAACGCGACAACATGCGGCATCTCGTTCCGTGGGCGACGTCTCTCCGCCTTGCGTATTCGAATGACGCTTATCCGGCATCGATCATTCGGGATCGATGAACACACCCTTGCGCAGCAGGCGCACTTCGCTGACCAGACTCTCCAGCACGACCTGCGCCTTGTCCTTGCCGGCTTTCGGCGTGCCGACGACGGCGGTCGCGACCTTGTTGGGCTCCTCGCCATCCCGGTGTTCCACGGTGATCGAGTAGTCGGTCGCGAACTGCTGGGAAGTCGACATGCGCACTTCGGCATCGAGCTTGTCGCTGACGTTCACCGCCACGTTGCCTGTACGGCTGGTCAGGCGCTGGATCGACCCGGGCGGCGCATTGTCTTCGAGCGAGATCTCGATGCGACCGTCGCCGGTACGCGCCTGCACGGTGCCGGCGGTGCCGCGCACCGCGATTTCGCCGGAATCCGTGCCCAGGTCGAGATCGCTCTTCACGCCGCGGCTTTCGATGACGCCCGACGCCGTGCGCACGGTGACCGCGTGCCCCTTCGGCACATACAGCACCAGATCGATGCGCTGCCCCTTGGCAAGCTCGACGCCTTCCGGAAGCCGCGGCGCGACTTCGAAGCGGCCATCGCGCGCAGTGGGCTGGAAGGCGATCGACGCGGCGCCGTCGGGCTGCTGCACGGTCGAACGGATATCGAGCTGGTGCACATACCCGCCGAAGCGCATGTAGACGCTGCCGTAGGGATTCTCGACGTGGATCGGCTGGCCTTCCGGCAGCTTGAAACTGTCGTCGCGCCGCTGCGGTTCACGCATGGTCTCGGCGGAATCCTGTCCCGCGTCGGCAGCCGACAGCGGCGGGGACGCGAGGAGGCCCGCTGCAGAACCGCAGGCGACGATGGAAGCGAAGGCGAACGAACGAAGGGTCATCGATAGCGGGAGCTTGGATAGCGGGAGTTTGCGCATGGGGTCGGGACTCAGAAGCTGTAATCGGCGGTAAGGATGAAGTTGCGGCCCGGCTCATCGAGACCGGAACCGTGTTCGCGATAGTGTTTGTCGCCGAGGTTTTCGGCGCGCAAGGAAAGGTTGAAACGCTCGCTGGCGCGCCACGACACCCGGGCGTTGAGCGTGGCCCAGCCGGCGGTGCCCTGCGGATTGACGCGCGGATCGACGAGATCGCGCGCGCTCAGACGATCCTGGCGCGCCGCATACAGGCCGTAGGCTTCGACGCCGAGCGCTTCGCGGATCTGCCATCGCGCGCCGAGCTTGCCGTACAGCGGCGGAATGCGGTCGGCCGGCATCGTCCCGGTGTCGGTATCTTCTTCGCCGCGGGTGTAGGTGGCGGTGGCGTACAGCTCCATATCCGGAGACGGCATGCGGTAACGCGCGCCGGCTTCGATGCCCCACAGGTCCAATTGCGCGACGTTGCGGTTCTGCACTTCCAGCGCACCGCCGATGAGATTGCCGGTGAGCACGCTGGTGATCTTGTCGCGATAGTTGGAGCGGAATGCGATCAGCTCGCCGCTGAAACGTTCGCCGCCGAATTTCACGCCGCCGTCGATGCTGACGACGGATTCGGGCTTCAGGTTCGGATTCGGCGTGCTGAAACGGTTGCCCGGACGCACGCCGAACACGCCGAGATCGAAGATGTTCGGCGCGCGGAATCCGCGACCGAGATTGGCGACCAGGCGCACGTCGTCGCTCAGTGCGAAGGCGAAGCCGACGTTGCCGGTCAGGTCGTCCGGCTTGAGCGACACGCCGGGTGCGGTGCCGACGCCGGGGATGTCGATGTCGAAGCGGCTGTAGCGCAGGCCGTAATTCAGATCGAAACGGCCGCGGCGCCAGTCGTCGGCGGCGTAGACGGCCATGCCGTCCATGCGCGAACCGTCCGGGAAGCGCGGCGCGCGCGCGCTGAACGCGCCGGTGTCGAGGTCGAGGCGGGTCTTCGACGAATCGACATCGTCGCGATAGAACTCGAAGCCGTAGCTCAGGTGGTGGTATTCGCCGATCGCCTTGCCGAACTGACCGGTCACGCCGGTGGTGGTATCGCGATTACGCTCGCGATCCTGGTTCGACGAACCGGTGTCGCGGGTGCGCCGATCGTCGATCACGACCTGTCGCCCCACGCGCAGCTCGCCGTTGTCGAACAACGCGTTCGGGTTGTCGATGCGCCAGCGTACCTGCGCGAAACGGCGCTGCTGCGGTTCGAAGAAAAAGACTGCGTTTTCCGGCGCGGTCTGGCCGAAACCCGGTACCAGCGCGTCGTAGCGCGGCGTGCGCGGCTGTTCGGAATACTGCAGGCTGAACATCAGTTCGTGGCCGGGCGCGATGTCGGCCTGCCCTTTGAAATCCAGGCTGCGCTGGGTGAAGCCGGTGAACGGGCGCGTCTCGCCGTCGCCGCTGCGCAGATCGTTGACTTCCTGCGACGTGAGGCCCAGCGAGAAACCCACGCCTTCGCGGCCGCCGCGCACTTCGGTGCGGCCGATCAGCGAGTCGTCGGCGCTGGCGGCGATGGCGCGCAGGCGGCCGTCCCACGTCCAGGCATCGCCGCTGAAATCCAGTTCACGCGTGAGCATCTGCACCACGCCGCCCATGGCGTCGCCGCCGTAGAGCGTGCTGGACGGGCCGCGGACCACTTCGATGCGGTCGAGACTCTGGCCGTCGACCAGGGCGATGTACTGGTTGGGCGCATTGCGGAAGATCGCGTTGTTGAGGCGGAAACCGTCCACCAGATGCAGCACTTCCGAGCCCTTGAGCCCGCGCACGATCACCACGCCCTGCCCGGGCGTGGTCTGCTGCACGAAGGTGCCGACTTCGCCGTGCAGCGCGTCCATCGGGGTCTGCGGCGCGGTTTCGCGCAGGCGCGCGCCGCCGACGATGGTGGTGGCGGCCGGAATATGCAGGGTGGATTCGGGGCGTTTGGTCGCGGTGACCTGCACCGTGTCCAGGCACGCGGCATCGCCATCCCGGCAACCCGTCGTCGATCCGCCACCGTCGGCGGCAAGGGCATTGCCCACGCCAAGCGCCAGCACGGCGATCGTCGCCGCATTCTTCACTTTACGCATCGTCCTAATCTGTCCCCGGAATCCAAGAAAACCAAATGAAGCTGAGAAATGTGCTGCGGATATGCTGGTGCGAACGGGTCGCACGGAGCGCGACGCCTGCCATCGCCGCATGCCCCCCGCATACGTCGACAGAGCGCTCCCCTGCCCTGTCGCACCTCGTCGGGTGGCGATCGGAAGCCTGGAAGTCGCGTTGCGGTCATTCAGCCTGCGTTCCATGACGAATGACCTACCCGACCCTAAACGGAACTGACGTGTTGCGTCAACTGTTGACGCAACGTTTCCGTTCGTCGGCTCGCCGGATCTGAAAGCCCGTCAGGGAAACGACAATCCCATGCCGCAAATGTGAAGGCGATCACGAAGCCATGCGTGCCGTCGTTGTGACCGGATTGCATTTTTGCTGCGTTGCAGCATCGCCCGGCGCTGAAACTGACCGACTCCCATCACGACGAAGCCCCGGCGCAGACCGGGGCTTCGTCGTGGAACGGTGCGCAATCGACCGCGCGCCTGCCGCCTTCCGGCAGCAGGCGCGACGGAATTACGGGGTCCGGGTGGCTTTGAGGGTCACGCCCGAATACGCCCTGTACGCACGGACATTCGTGTAATACACGCTGCCTGCGGCCGGATTGTTGATGGTGCAGGTTTCGCTGTTGCCGCCGGTGTACGGACGGCAGGTATAGCTGGAGGTGGTCGGCGCAGCGCCGAGCCTGACGTACAGATCCGCATCGCCGGTACCGCCGGAGATGTTGAACACCAGGCTGGTCGTACCGGCCGGCACGGTCACCGAGTAGGTCGACGACGTGGTGTTCACCGCCTGCGACGGCAGCGCGACGTTCAGCACGACGGTACCGGTCGGCGGGGTGCCGGCGCAGCTCACGCCCACCGCGCTGAAGGCCGAGGTGACGTTGGCGACGGTGAAGCCCAGATCGGCTGCCGCCGTCTGTACGCCGCATGCGCCCTGATTGAAGTTGGTGCTGGCGGTCCAGTACAGATCGTTCGCGCGGGCGAAGACCTGGAACGCCTTCTGCGTGTTCCAGCCCGACGTGGTGGCCAACAGATAGAACGCCTTGTTGTACACGCCCGACGAGTAATGCACGTCCATGCCGTTGGTGTAGTTGGCGGCGTTGCCGATGGAGCTGCCGTCCTGCGGCGGATTGGCCATGTAACGCAGCGCGCCGTTCGCCTTGAAGATGTCCGCACCGACCAGGAAGTCGTTCGTACCCTTCATGTAGTACTCGGCGGCTTCGCCGGCGATGTCGGAATAGGCTTCGTTGATGCCGCCCGACTGGCCGGAATAGGTCAGGTTCGAGTTCTGCGACGTGAAGCCGTGGGAGACTTCGTGCGAAGCCACGTCCAGGCTGACCAGCGGATAGAACGTGCTGCCGCCGTCGCCGAAGGTCATCGCCGAGCCGTCCCAGAACGCGTTCTGGTAGTTCGTGCTGTAGTGCACGCGCATGGTCAGCTGGAAGGTCAGCGGCGCTTTGCCGATGTACGCGTTGTACATGTTGTAGATCACGCCGCCGAAATAATGCGCGTCGTTCAGCGGCGAATACGCGCCGTTGATGGTCTTCACGGTGTTGCGCGGGCAGGTGTACGAGAACGCGGTGCTGCCGGACGTACCGCCGTTGAGGTTCACGGTCTTCACGTTGGCGTTGTTCATGGTGCAGGTGCTGCCGCTCTGCGCCACGTCCAGGAAGCCGAAGTCGGTGCCGTATTCGTACTGGCCGGTCTTGGTGTTGCCGCCGGGGCCGGTGCCCACGAGGGCATGCTGCAGGTTGTCCCACTGCTTCAGCACGCGACCGGTATCCGCGTCGACGATCACCGTCGGACGCGACGGCGATCCGCCGTTGCGGGTGTCGGCGAAGTACGACACGACGTAGGCCTTGCGCGCCGCGCCATTGTCGTCGATGTGGATCATCAGCTCGGATTTCTCGGCGCTGGTGCGCATGAAACCGATGCGGTTGCCCAGGCCTGCGCTCTTGCCGATGGCCAGCGCGCGGAAGCTGCTCAGGCGCGGCTTGCCGGCGGGAATTTCGCTGGCGAGGCCGGTGACTTTCTGGCCGAACAGCGTGCGGATATTGCCGTTCTCGTCTTCGTTGACGATCACGTGCTCGCCGAAGATCGGCAGGCCGCGGAAAGTCTGCTGGTAACGGTGATTGCGCACGCCGCGATCGGTCTTGCGGTCGAGCAGGAACAGGCGCGATTCGCTGTCCAGGCCCAGTGCCTGCGCGTGACGCGCATGCGCCATGCCGACCGCGCCGGAGGCGGCGATGGCGGCGTTGCTCTTCGCGACGCGGCTCATGTCTTCGAGGTTGAGGTCGGTGCGGCCGGCGGCCGAAGCGCCGGTGGCGAACAGTGCCAGCGCGGTCGCGGCGGCGAGTACGTTCAATTGACGGTATCGATTCACAGCTTGTCTCTCCCTGGGTGCTATGTGATTTGGAATGATTCCCTGCTGCGGTTGCCCCCGCATTGACGGGCGCACGAGCCCGTTGCCGGCCGCACACGAGTGCGGACAGAACATCGAACGAATACGCGACGTCGCCATCCGAAATGCTCCTTGTCTGATGGCTGAACAGACCCTAAGCGAATCTGACGCAATACGTCAACTAGCGACGCTGCGAAGCAGGCGCGCGGTGTGCCGGACACAATATGTGGCGAAAAATTGCCCACTCAGTGACACAAAGATGAGACGGTCTTCTCGTTGCGGAAGCGAACGCAAGGCGCTCGAGAGAATCAGTGCTGCGTCGCGCCACGACGATTGCGCGGATTCCGTGCGAACGGCGAACGATGCCGACGCGGAAACATCATCCGCCGGCATGCCGACTGCGGCACGCAGCGCGACTCTGCACATGGCGGAACGCGGCTTCGGATCGCTGAAAGCAGAAACGCCGGCGACAGGACCACCGGCGGATCGAGGATGACGACACCGGGCTCAGAACATCCCGGTTTCGAGGCGCGCGACCTCGGACATCATGCTGCGGTTCCACGGCGGGTCGAACACCAGCTCGACATCGGCCTCGACGACCGTGGGGATCAATTCGATCTTGCTGCGCACATCGTCGACCAGGACATCGCCCATGCCGCAGCCCGGCGCGGTGAGGGTCATGCGCACGTCGACCCGGCGCTGGCCGTCGTCGGTGCGCGCCACGGTGGCCTCGTAGACCAGACCGAGGTCGACGACATTGATCGGGATTTCCGGGTCGAAGCAGGTGCGCAACTGGGTCCAGACCAGCTTCTCGACCTCATCGTCGCTGGCGCCTTCGGGCAGCTCGATGGGCGTCGGCGGATCCTTGCCGATGGCGTCGGCGTCCTTGCCCGAGATGCGCATCAGATTGCCTTCGACGAAGACGGTCCAACTGCCGCCCAGCGCCTGGGTGATGTAGCCGATGCTGCCGGCCGGCAAGGTCACGGCTTCGCCCTGCGGCACCAGGACGGCGTCGCAGTCGCGTTCGAAACGGACGGGTTCACTGCTGCGGGAATACACGGCGGCTCGGTGCGCGAAGGAAATCGCGAAGGCATGCGGTCAGGCGGGTGCTCATTGTACCGGAGTGACTTCCGGACATGTCCGTGGGTTATAAAGGCGCGAAACCAGCCGGCATCGCCCGGCGGTGCCCGGTCAGGGGAGGCCCGGCGCCGCACTTCCGTACTCCTCATGGAGAGTTGCCACATGTTTCAGAGCAGCATGTTCCGAAGCGACATGTTCCACCGCACGTCCGCGCGCGCCTTCGCGACCGCACCCGCCCACACCCGCACGACCCGGCCGCTGCTGCGCCGCGACGGTCTGTCGATCGCGCTCGCGGCGGCGCTGACGGCCGCTTGGGCCCTGCCCGCCGCCGCCCAGGACAGCACCACCCCGGGCGATGCCGACACGCTTGACCGGATCATCGTCACCGCGCAGAAGCGCGAACAGCAGATCGAGGACGTGCCGATCTCGATCAACGCCTATTCCGGCGAGTTCCTCCAGGCCCAGGGCATCAACGACTACGGCGATCTCGGCACGCTGGTGCCCGGCCTGGAAGTGCAGACCCAGAGCGTCAGCAACCCCAGCATCTCGATCCGCGGCATCACCGCCGATCTCGACGACCCGACCCAGGAGCCGCGCATCTCGCTGTTCCAGGACGGCGTGTCGATCAGCCGCTCGCGCGGCTCGTCGGTCGAAATATTCGATATGGAGCGCTTGGAAGTGCTGCGCGGGCCGCAGGGCACGCTGTTCGGCCGCGCCGCCCAGACCGGCGCCGTGCACCTGATCCAGAACAAGGCCCGCGCCGGCCGCAGCGGCGGTTTCGAGATCGGCCTGGGCAGCGACGACCAGCGCCGCTTCACCGGTCACTACAACACCGACATCAGCGACAACGTGCAGGGTCGCATCGCGGCGTTCTACGAAACCCGCGACGGCTACATCGAGAACCTCGACGGCGGCACCCTGCAGGGCAAGGACACCCGCGCGCTGCGCGGCGCGCTGCACTTCGACATCGGCGCGAACAGCGGCATCGACGTGATCCTGAACTACCAGAAGGACACGCCGCCGGGCACCGGCTTCCGCAGCATGGTCATCCCGAACGAACAGGGCAGCCTCGACCCCTACACCGCGAATTCGCAGCGCGGCAACGACCTGGGCACCGACCGCGAGGTCTACGGCGCCACCGTGCTCGGCGACTTCACCCTCAACGATACCTGGTCGCTGTCCACCATCACCGGCTGGCGCCGTTACGAAGGCTTCGACAAGTTCGACTCCGACGGCTCGCAGGCCGACCTCATCGAATTCGACGAGAACGCCTGGGGCGACCAGTTCAGCCAGGAACTGCGCTTCAACTACGACAACGGCGGCAAGTTCACCGGCTTCTTCGGCGGCTCGTATTTCGACGAGACCGCGAACCGCGACCTCGACTACCAGGCCGACGAGCGCCAGTTGTATGCGCTGTTGTCGCCGCAGATCAACGGCAACATCACGCCGCTGCTCGGCAGCGCGCTGACCAACTATTACTACCCGATCCTGTCGGTGCTCAATCCGAATGCGACGCCGAACACGTCGCAGACCGCGACGTGGCTGCCGGTGCCGGGCGTCGTGGCGCCGACGGCGACGAATCCGGCCGGTTTCCTCGCGCTGCCGCTCAATCCCGATCATCGCGAAACCTTCGGCAACGATGTCGACATCCGCGCGATCGAACTGTTCGCCGACGGCACCTGGCAGTTCAACGATGCGTGGTCGCTCACGCTCGGTCTGCGCGGTTCGCATGAATCGATCGAATACGGCTATTTCGCCGCGCCGGGCAACGGTTCCAGCCTCGGTTATCTGCTCTCCGCACGCGGCGGAGCGGCCTGCACGCCGCCGGCACCCTGCACCAACCTGCTGTTTCCGGCCACCGCCGGCCGGCTCAGCGCCGATGGCAGCTACACGTCGTGGGTCGGTCGCGCGGTGCTGGGCTACAAGCTCAGCGACAACGTCAACACCTACGCCAGCATCTCGCGCGGACGTCGTCCGGACATGATCAATATCAGCGACATCACCCCCGAGGGCGAGGATATTCCGGCCGAGATCGTCTGGAGCTACGAACTGGGCATGAAGGGTTCCGCTTCGGAAGGCCGCTTCCTCTACGATCTGTCGCTGTTCTACTACGACTACAACAACTTCCAGGCCTCGGTGCAGAACGACACTCCGCCGCCGTTCTTCGTCACCACCAACGCGGGCAAGGCGCACGCGCTGGGCTTCGAAGCCTCGCTGTTCAACCGCTTCAGCGACAACGTCAACGGCTGGTTCAACTTCGCCTACATCGACGGCGGCTTCAATGCGTTCGACGACGACGGTGTGTACCAGCAACTGGCCGGCAACCGCTTCCGCATGACGCCCAAGCAGTCGCTGTCGATCGGCGTGGACTGGACCATCCCGCTGGCCAGCGGCGACAGCCTGTACGTGCGCCCGAGCTACAGCTATCGCTCGCAGGTGTATTTCGAGGACGAAAACCAGCCGGGCATCGAACAGGACGGCTACGGCCTGGTCAATCTGCGCGCGGGCTGGCGTTTCGCTGATCGCTGGGAAGTCGCGGTGTGGGGCAACAACCTCGCCGACAAGGAATACCTGACCGATGCCGGCAACACCGGCCTGCTGTTCGGCATTCCCACCGTGATCGCCGGCCCCGACCGCAGCTACGGCGTGACCCTGCGCGCGAAGTTCTGATCGTCGCAGTTCGATTCAATCGCCACCATCGCGAACGCCCGGCCGCACAGCGCGCCGGGCGTTCGTTTTTCCTTCCATCGTTCTTTCGCGGCCGCGCATGACCTTCGCCGGGTACGCACGCGGGTCGCGCTCGGCTACCCTGTCCGCATGATTGTCGCCCCCGCAAAGACCGCACCGCGTACGCGCGTCGCCTTCCCGCTGCTGCTCGCCGCCCTCGGCATCTTCGGCATGAGTGCGGTCTGGGCGCTGGTGGCGCTGATCGTCGACCGCCAGTGTGCGTGGATGGCGGTCATCACCGCCGCCGATATCGCACTCTTGCTGCGCTTGGGCCGCGCCGCGCCGGGCATGCCGCGCGCGGCGGTGGCTGTGTTCGCGACGCTGGTCACCATCGCGCTCACCAATTGGACCATCGCCGCCACCCAGATGGGCGGGCCGATGGGCCTGAAGCTGGTCGACTCGTTCCAGCGTCTCGGCACGGATCATGCGCAAACGCTGCTGGGCCTCGCCAATCGGCCGATGGAACTCGCCTGGTACGCGGTCGCGGTGATCGTGGCGCTGTGGCTGGGACGCTGAGCCCGGATAGCGCTGCACGCCAACGCGCGTCTTCCGATCCAGCGCCCTGATTTTTCTCGCGCCAGCCGATAGCGCCATCCGCGGGCCACGTGTGCAGAATACCGCCAGGCCTTCCGGACCCCACCCATGCGCGATCCCCGCTACGACATTCTCTTCACGCCCGTGCAGATCGGCCCGGTCACCGCGAAGAACCGCTTCTTCCAGGTGCCGCACTGCAACGGCATGGGCCACGGCATGCCGCTGGCGCATGCGGCGATGCGCGAGATGAAGGCCGAAGGCGGCTGGGCGGTGATCGCCACCGAGGAATGCGAGATCCATCCATCGGGCGATGTCTCGCCGTACGTCGAAGCGCGGCTGTGGGACGACCGCGACATCCCGGCGCTGGCGCTGATGTGCGACAAGGTCCACGCGCACGGCGCGCTGGCGGCGGTGGAACTTACCCACAACGGCCCGACGGCCTCGAATCTGTATTCGCGCGAAGTGCTGATCGCGCCTTCGCACCAGCCGTCGAAATACGGCTACCCGGCGCAGGCGCGGGCGATGGACAAATCCGACATCGCCGACTACCGCCGCTGGCATCGCGACGCCGCGCTGCGCGGCATGCGCGCGGGCATGGACATCATCTATGTATACGCCGGCCACGACCTGTCGCTGGCGATGCACTTCCTGCAGCGCCGCCGCAATCACCGCACCGACGAATACGGCGGATCGCTGGAGAACCGCGTGCGCCTGCTGCGCGAAGTGCTGGAAGACACCCGCGAGGCGGTCGGCCATCGCTGCGGCGTCGCCATCCGCTTCGCCACCGAGGAACTGATCGGCCCCGGCGGCATCGAACGCGCGGAAGCGCAGGACATCGTCGGCATGCTCGCCGAACTGCCGGACCTGTGGGACGTCAACGTCGCCGCCTGGTACAACGATTCGGTGCCCTCGCGCTTCGCGGCCGAGGGCGCGCAGGAACCCTTCATCGATTTCGTGAAGAAGACCACCACCAAGCCGGTGGTCGGCGTCGGCCGCTTCACCTCGCCCGACACCATGGTGTCGCAGATCCGCCGCGGCGTGCTGGACATGATCGGCGCGGCGCGGCCGTCCATCGCGGATCCCTTTTTGCCGAAGAAGATCGAGGAAGGCCGGATCGACGACATCCGCGAATGCATCGGCTGCAATCTCTGCGTGTCCGGCGACAACACCATCACACCGATCCGCTGCACCCAGAACCCGACCATGGGCGAGGAATGGCGCCGCGACTGGCATCCGGAAACGATCGCGCCGGCGAAATCGACCGCGAAAGTGCTGGTGGTGGGCGGCGGACCCGCCGGGCTGGAAGCGGCGCGCGCGCTGGGCCAGCGCGGCTACGAGGTGAATCTGGCCGAGGCCCGGCGCGAGCTGGGCGGCCGCGTCACCCGCGAAGCGCGCCTGCCCGGGCTGGCCGAGTGGGCGCGGGTGCGTGACTGGCGCCTCGGCCAGATCCGCAAGCTGCAGAACGTCGCGATCTATCAGGACTCGCCGCTGACCGCGCAGGACGTATTGGACTTCGGCGCCGAACACGTGGTCATCGCCACCGGCTGCCACTGGCGCCGCGACGGCTATGGCCGCAGCAACGGCGCCGCCATTCCCGGTTTCGAGGGCAATGCCGCGGTCTTCACCCCGGACGACATCATGGACGACGCCGTCGCCCGCATGCCCGAAGGTCCGGTGGCGATCTTCGACGACGACTATTTCTATTACGGCAGCGTGGTCGCCGAAGCCCTGCGCAAGCACGGCCGCGAAGTGATCTATCTCACGCCCGACGACACCATCGCCTCGTGGAGCGCGAATACCCTCGATTACCGCCACATCCAGTGGAAGATGGCGGAACTCGGCGTCGAACAGATCGTCTCCCACAATATCGTGGGCTACGCGGACGGCGCGCTCGAACTCGAACATGTTTGGAGCGGCAAACGCCGCGCGCTGGACTGCGCTGCCGTGGTCGCGATCACCGCCCGCGTCCCGGACGACGCGCTGTACCGCGCACTGCGCGACCGCGAAGCCGAATGGGCCGACGCCGGCATCCGCACCATCACCTGCATCGGCGACGCGCTGGCGCCGGGGCTGATCGCACACGCGGTCTACGCCGGCCACCGCTACGCCCGCGAACTCGACGAGCCCCGCCAGGGTGAGGTGCCGTTCAAGCGCCACTTCCACAGCCCGCGCGAGACCGACCTGCTGCGCATCGGGGACTGATCGGGGTTTTGCTCCCCTCTCCCGTCGGGAGAGGGGCCGGGGGAGAGGGTACGGCGTAGCGACGAGTATCGTCGGCGCACGAACCCTCATCCCGCGCTTCGCGCCACCCCGGATCAAGTCCGGGGCACGCTCTTCTCCCGATCAGAGAAGGGGAAAAGCATATCTGCTGGCAGAGAAAACGGATGCTTTGCTCCCCTCTCCCGACGGGAGAGGGGCCGGGGGAGAGGGTACGACGCAGCGACGAACGTTGACGCCGGACGCGGCCTCGGGCGCCGCTCCTACCCGGCCCACTGGCCGAAAGGGTCATTTGCGGCAGTGCAACATGAGTCGCATAATCCGCTCAGTTACGGCCCGCCCCACCGGCGCCGACGCCCAACGCCTGCGCAGCGGCTGCGCAACCGCCATGGAGTTCCACATGTCCGACATCGTCATCGTCGGTGCCAAGCGCACCGCCATCGGTTCCTTCCTCGGCCAGTTCACCGGCGTCCCCACCACCACGCTAGGCGCAGCGGCCATCGCCGGCGCGCTGGACCACGCCGGTCTGGCGCCGGACCAGGTGGACGAGGTGATCATGGGCTGCGTACTGCCTGCCGGTCTGGGCCAGGCGCCGGCCCGTCAGGCCTCCCTCGGGGCCAAGATTCCCACTTCTGCCGGCTGCACCACTATTAATAAGGTCTGCGGCTCGGGCATGAAGGCGATCATGTTCGCCCACGACCTCATCAAGGCCGGCTCGGCCAGCGTCGTCGTCGCCGGCGGCATGGAGTCGATGACCAATGCTCCGCACCTGCTCAACGGCTCGCGCACCGGCCTCCGTTACGGCAGCGGCGAACTGCTCGACCACATGGCATGGGACGGCCTGACCAATCCCTACGACAAGCAGGCCATGGGCGTCTTCGGCGATGCCGCCTGCGCCAAGTACGGTTTCGACCGCGCCGCCCTCGACGCGTTTTCGGCCGAAAGCGTCGCCCGGGCGCAGAAAGCCATCTCGGAAGGGGCGTTCAAGGACGAAATCACCCCGGTTACAGTGGTTACACGAAAAGGGGAGGCCATCGTCGACACCGACGAAGAGCCCGGCAAGATCGATGCCTCGAAGATCCCGACCCTGCGTCCGGCGTTCGGCAAGGAAGGCGTGCTGACCGCCGCATCGTCGTCGAAGATTTCCGACGGCGCCGCCGCCACGGTGATGATGTCCGCCGACGAAGCCGCGCGCCGCGGGCTGCAGCCGCTGGCGAGGATCGTCGCCCATGCGACGCACGCGCAGGCGCCGGAATGGTTCACTACCGCGCCGGTGACCGCGATCGGGAATGTGCTGGAAAAAGCGGGCTGGAGCGTTGCCGACGTCGATCTGTTCGAAGTCAACGAAGCATTCGCGTGCGTCGCGATGGCACCGATGAAGGACCTCGGCATCGCGCACGAAAAATTGAATATCCGAGGCGGCGCGTGCTCGCTCGGTCACCCCATCGGCGCCAGCGGCGCCCGCCTGGTGGTGACTCTGATCGCCGCGCTCCGCGCCACAGGCGGCAAGCGCGGCGTGGCGTCGCTGTGCATCGGCGGCGGAGAAGCGACCGCCGTCGCAATCGAGCTGGCATAAGGGCCAGAAACGGACAAACCGGAAAAAACCGGCCACGCCCGCTTGACAGCCGGCAACGGCTTGTCATCATTGCATCCAGGCGCTGGTGGGCACCCTGCCCACCGCACCGCACTACCACCAACAATTGAGGATCTCTACCATGACCCTGAACAAAGCTCTGCTCGCCCTGACCCTGGGCTTCGCCCTGACCGCTTGCAGCAACAAGGACCAGGCCGAGAACTCCGCCGCCGACGCCACCGAAGCCGCCACCGAAGCCGCCGGCGCCGCTGACGCCGCCGCCGCCACTGGCGACAGCGCCGCTGCCGACGCTGCCCAGGCCGCCGCCGAATCCGCCGCTGCCGCTGCCGATGCCGCCAGCACTGGCGCTGCCGACGCCGCTGCCGCCGGCACCATGGAAGCTGCCGACGCCGCTGCCGACTCGGCCGAGAACGCGGCCGATGCCGCCGAATCCGCTGCCGACGCCGCCGGCGCCGCTGCCGACGCGACCAAGAAGAACTGATTCCGTAACCCTGACCGATTCAGCCGGGCTTCACTTCGCTGAATTGGTTGATAGAATGAACGAGCCGCAGGTCCACTTGCGGCTTTTTCATGGTGCTGGCAAGCACCAAGTAAGTCAGTGAACGAACTCAAGCCGGCGCATGCCGGACTGCCCCGCGCACTGGCGTTGCCTGACCCCTAATGTTCTTTCAGTCAACTCCTTTGGAGAAAAGCATGAATACGAAGCTTTACGTCCTCCTCGCCGCTGGCGTCCTCGCTCTGTCGGCTTGCAACAAGGCCGAAGAAACCGCTGCTGACGCCACCGCCGAAGCCGCTACCGAAGCCGCCGATGCCACCGCCGACGCCGCTGCCGCTGCTGGCGACGCCGCTGCCGATGCCGCCACCGCTGCCGGCGATGCCGCCGCTGCCGCTGGCGATGCCGCCGCTGCCGCTGGCGACGCCGCCGCTGCTGCGACCGATGCCGCTGCCGCTCCGGCTGCCGACGCGATGGCTCCGGCCGCCGACGCCGCTCCGGCTGCCGACGCTGCCGCTGCTCCGGCCGAAGAAGCCACGAAGTAATTCTTCGCTTCCGAAGCAGGCAACTGCAAAGCTGTACCGAGAAGACCCGCTCCGGCGGGTCTTCTTTTTTCGTACGCGCTTTTCATGCGCATTTTTCACGGACATTTCCCCTGTTCACTTCACCGCGTCGGCGCGAGCCCCTGGGTATAGTGGATTTCGCACGATGGACGCCCAGCCCGGTGGATTTCGTCCTTGGGCCGCCGGAAGGCTTGATTCGGTAACCCAACCTGCGTAGCGTGCCCCCTGCCGCTGCTTCGTGCCGGCGGCCCGAACGCGGGTGTCATCGCGCCGCCACTGCGGCGCAAGGGGCGCTGGACCACGCATCAGCCACCGCTTCCACCCACCGCACTTCAATCCTTACAGGGAGAACACCCATGAACAAGTCCATGTACGTCCTGCTTGCCGCTGCCGTCATCTCGATGTCGGCCTGCAAGAACGAAACCGAAACCGCGCAGACCGAAGCCGCTGAAGCCTCTGCCGCGATGGACGAGGCCGGCAACGCCGCCGCCGATGCCGCTCAGGCCGCTGGCGACGCCGCCGCGCAGAGCGTCGACGCCGCCGCCGCCGCCACCGGCGAAGCCGTGGGCGAAGCTTCGGCCGCTGTCGAAGGCGCTGCCGATCAGGCCAACGCGGCCGCGAAGGAAGCCACCGCCGATGCCGCTGCCGCGACCGCCGACGCTGCAAACACGATGGCCGACAAAGCCAACGCAATGGCCGACAAGGCCGAAGCCGCCGCCGAAGAAGCCAAGAAGTAATTCTTCGCTTCAAAAGCAGGCAACTGCAAAGCTGTACCGAGAAGACCCGCTCCGGCGGGTCTTCTTTTGCGCTTCGACTTTCCTCCGCTTCGACGCGATCCGCGCGGTGAGCGCGCACCATCGAGCCAAGCGGGCGGCGCACCGGCCCAGCGACACCGGCGCACCGGTTATTCTTGTCGTTCTCAACGATGAGCCCGTCGCGCCATGCCTGTTCTGAGCACCCGACTCGACCCGCAGTCCCAGGAATTCCGCGACACCGTCGCCTATCACCGCGAACTGGTCGCGGAACTCGATGCGCGACTGGCGCGCGCCGCGGACGGCGGCGGCGAGAAAGCCCGCAATAAGCACACCGAGCGCGGCAAACTGCTGGCGCGCGACCGCATCACCGCCCTGCTCGACCCGGGTTCGCCCTTTCTCGAAATCGCGCCGCTGGCCGCCGAAGGCATGTACGACGGCGCCGCGCCTGGTGCGGGCATGGTCTGCGGTATCGGCCGGGTGATGGGCAACGAGGTCGTGATCGTCGCCAACGACGCCACGGTCAAGGGCGGCACCTATTTTCCGATGACCGTGAAAAAGCATCTGCGCGCGCAGGAGATCGCGCGCGAAAACAGGCTGCCGTGCATCTATCTGGTCGATTCCGGCGGCGCGTTCCTGCCGCTGCAGGACGAGGTGTTTCCGGATCGCGAACATTTCGGGCGGATCTTCTACAACCAGGCGCGGATGAGCGCAGAAAACATCCCGCAGATCGCGGTGGTGATGGGCAGTTGCACCGCCGGCGGCGCCTACGTGCCGGCGATGAGCGACGAAAGCATCATCGTCAAGGAACAGGGCACGATCTTCCTCGGCGGCCCGCCGCTGGTGAAGGCCGCGACCGGAGAAGTGGTGGACGCCGAAGCCCTCGGCGGCGCCGACGTGCACACCAGCGTCTCCGGCGTGGCCGATCATTTCGCCGAAGACGACCGCCACGCGCTGCAGATCGCGCGCAATCTCGTCGGCAATCTCAACCGCCGCAAGACCCTGCCGGTTGCGGTGCGCGCATCCAGCGAACCGCGCTATCCCGCCGAAGAGCTGTACGGCATCGTGCCGAAGGACACGCGCCGCCCGTTCGATATCCGCGAAGTCATCGCGCGCATCGTCGACGGCTCGGACTTCGACGAATTCAAGGCGCGCTACGCCAAGACCCTGGTCACCGGCTTCGCGCATCTGCACGGCTATCCGGTGGGCATCGTCGCCAACAACGGCATCCTGTTCGCCGAAAGCGCGCTGAAGGGCGCGCATTTCATCGAACTGTGCAACCAGCGCGGCATCCCGCTGGTGTTCCTGCAGAACATCACCGGCTTCATGGTCGGCAAGAAATACGAAAACGCCGGCATCGCCAAGGACGGCGCGAAGATGGTCACCGCGGTCGCCTGCTCCAGCGTGCCGAAATTCACTGTCGTCATCGGCGGCAGCTTCGGCGCCGGCAACTACGCGATGTGCGGCCGCGCCTACGGTGCGCGCTTCCTGTGGATGTGGCCGAACGCGCGCATCAGCGTGATGGGCGGCGAACAGGCCGCGAGCGTGCTGTCGACAGTGCGCCGCGACGGTCTTGAAGCCGCCGGCAAGGTCTGGACGCCGGAAGAAGAGGAAGCGTTCAAGTCGCCGATCCGCGACCAGTACGAAACCCAGGGCAATCCCTATTACGCCAGCGCGCGGCTGTGGGACGACGGCGTGATCGATCCCGCCGATACCCGCCGCGTGCTGGGCCTGGGCATTTCCGCGTCGCTCAACGCGCCGATCGAACCGGCGCGCTTCGGCGTGTTCCGGATGTGACCCAACAAATGATTGAAGCCAAGGCTCATCTTTGAGACGAGAGCTTAAACAAAGCGCGCAGATCAGGAGCCATGTTCTCGATGACCTACAGAAATCGACCTAAGAAATTTAAACACAATCCCTCCGATCATGCGCGGCTGAGAAAGCGATGGAAAAAATGGCTGCCTGAAATGCGCAACGATATGTCGAATGCTCTTGGGAAGAGAGAGATTTTTTGGGAACTACAAGAAGTTGCCAAAGAAAATCAAAGAATACTTTCCCCTGGTGCATTCTTTGATTGGATGTGTGAAAACTACATTGCAACCATCTCAATTGGGGTTCGCAGCTTTACGGACCAAAGCAAAAACTCACGCTCACTTTGGAGGATGCTGTACGAAATTCTTGAGAATCCGGGCGTTCTGGACAGAGAGTCCCATGCACGAATGTATTTCTCAAACCCCTTTGGAATTAGTTTTGGCCGCCAGTGCTTTAACGATGTAGTAGGAAAAGATGTCCAACTCCTGCCGCAGCAAGTAATTCGCTCGGATCTTCGCCGATTAGAAGACACCAGCGAAAGAGTCCGTCGCTTTGTCAATAAACGCATCGCACATAGAACAAAACGCGGCGAACTACGCCGTCCACCAAAGTTTAACGAGCTAGATGCAGCAATTGACAATCTCGACAAGACTCTTTGTAAATATAATTTTTTACTTACTGGGCAAAGTGGAGAATCATTCCACGCGACCAGACAATACAACTGGCAAGAAGTTTTGTGGGAGCCTTGGATCCCAAAGGGCAGCAAGCTTCACCCGGACACTTAACAGCTCACTCCACTTAATGAACCGCACCACATGATCGTCGGCATCGACCTCGGCACCACCCATTCCCTCATCGGCGCGTATTCGGAACAGGGCAGCACGCTGTTCCGCAATGCGCTCGGCGATCACCTCACCCCGTCGGTCGTGAGCGTCGACGGCGACACCGTGCTGGTGGGACAGGCCGCGCGCGACCGGCTGATCAGCCATCCGCATCACACCGTCGCGTCGTTCAAGCGCTGGATGGGCACCGCGCGCGAAACCCGGCTCGGCGATCGCAGCTTCCGTCCGGAAGAACTGTCCGCGCTGGTATTGCGCTCGCTGCTGGGCGATGCCGAAGCGGCGCTGGGCGAGAAGATCGAAGAGGCGGTGATCAGCGTGCCGGCGTATTTCTCCGACGCCCAGCGCAAGGCCACCCGCACCGCGGGCGAACTCGCAGGCGTGCGCGTGGAGCGGCTGATCAACGAACCCACCGCCGCCGCGCTGGCTTACGGCCTGCAGACGCGCGAAGAGGAAAGCCGCTTCGTGGTGTTCGATCTCGGCGGCGGCACCTTCGACGTTTCGATCCTCGAATGCTTCGACAACGTCTTCGAGGTCCACGCCAGCGCCGGCGACAACTTCCTCGGCGGCGAGGATTTCCTCGACGTACTGGTGGAAGCCTTCTGCCGGGATCGATCGCTGCGCAGGCAGGCGCTGAGCCCGCAGGAATACGGCCAGCTGCGGCGCCGGCTGGAACTGCTGAAACGCGATATCGGCGGCGCCGCAACCGCGCCCATGCAGATCGCGATCGACGGACGCGAACATGCGTGGGAGATCGACGAAGAACGCTTTGCGCGCCTGTGCGAGCCGCTGATGCAGCGTATGCGCTCGCCGATCGAGCGCGCGATGCGCGACGCGAAGCTGCAGCCGGCGCAGTTGAACGAAATCGTGCTGGTCGGCGGCGCCAGCCGCATGCCGCTGGTGGCGCGACTGGTCTCGCGCATGTTCGGCCGCCTGCCGCTGCGCCACGTCAATCCCGATCAGGCGATCGCGCTGGGCGCCAGCGTCGCCGCCGGGCTGAAGTCGCGCGATGCGAAGCTGGAGGAGATCATCCTCACCGACGTCTGCCCCTACACGCTGGGCACGCAGATCGCGCGGCGCGACCACAACGGCCAGGTCCACACCGGTTATTTCCACCCGATCATCCTGCGCAACAGCACGGTGCCGGTGAGCCGCGAAGACCAGTTCTACCCGATGAACGAGCAGCAGCAGAAGCTGGTGATCGATATCTACCAGGGCGAGAACCCGCTGGTCGTCAACAACATCAAGCTCGGCGAGATCAGCATGGATCTCGACAAGCGCCGCGGCACCGATCAGAACGGCGTGACCGTGCGCTTCACCTACGACATCAACGGCCTGCTGCAGGTGGAAGTGACCGAGCACGCCACGCAGCGCCGCCACGAACTGCTGCTGGAACAGAACCCGGGGCTGATGACGCCCGAAGAGATCCGCGCGCGGTTGGCCGCGCTGGCGGCGCTCAAAGTGCATCCGCGCGACCAGCAGGAAAACATCGCGGTGCTGGCCCGCGCCGAGCGCCTGTACGAAGAGCACCTGCACGAGCGCGAACGCCTGCAGGAATGGATCATGCAGTTCCGCGCCGTCGTCGATACCCAGGACGCGGCGTTGATCGTGCGCAACCGCGAGCAGTTCGTGGAGGCGCTGGACGCGCTGGAATCGCTCACGCTGAATCCGCAAGCGTGAGCTGGGCGCTGCGCGAGCTGGGCCTGCCGGCCGATGCGGACGAGCGTGCGATCAAGCGCGCATACGCGGCGCGACTGAAAACCGTCCGGCCGGAAACGGACCCGGAAGGATTCCAGAAGCTCAATGAGGCGTATCAGGCCGCGCTGGAATGGCTGCGGCAGCGCCCTGCCCCATCGGAGACGCCCTCCGAATCATCCGCTGCATCGAACGCCGCGCCCAGCGGATATGCGTCCGTGAAGCTGCACTTCGAAGGCGTGCCGATCTCGATGCCGCCGTTCCGCAGCGCCCGCCGCGACGAAAACGCGCGCGCGGATTTTGACGAGCAGGATTTCTTCTTTACGGTGCTGGAGCAATCCGAACAATTGGATCCGCGGGCATTCAAGCAGTGGCTGGAACGCAACGAGGCGCTGTATTCGATGCCGCTGAAAGCCGCGCTGGCCGAACCGCTGGTGTGGTTCCTGCACGACCAGCCGCCGCTGACCCGCGAACACCTCGCGATCACGCTCGCATTTTTCGGCCTGGACACGGTCAACGACACCACGATGCGGCTGCAGGAGCCGCTGCATCGGCTGCACCAGACCGCACGGCGCAGCGGGACCGACTGGGAAGAGGTCATGTCGGACCCGCGGCGCACCGGCCGGTCCAACGCGCATCGGGAATCTATCAGCCCGAGAATGGCGCTCTGGCTCACCATGTGCGTGATGCTCGGATTGGCGCGCTGCTTCGGCGGTGGATCGACATGAGCGCATCGACATGAGCCAGTTGGTATGAAGCTGCACTGGTCGTTCGCGCACCTGGGCATTCCGGGCGACGCCGACGCGCGCGCGATCAAACGCGCGTACGCGGCGAAGCTGAAAACCACGCGCCCCGAGGACGACCCGGAAGGCTTCCAGCGTCTGCACGAGGCGTATCAGGCTGCGCTGGACTGGCTGCGGTCGCGCGAGACCTGCACCGATATCGACGCGGATATCGATGCATTCGCGGAGGACGCACAGCCCGGGGCAGCGACGCTCACGCTCTCGCAGGAGACGCTGTTCGAGCATCTGGGCGCGCAGTCCGACGCGCCTTTCGACATGCCGGCTTTCGCTGCAGAGAACGCGTTCGACGCAGCCGCAGACAGATACGACGATGGGTCCGCCATCGCATCCTCCGACGCCATGCCGTCGGAAACATCGGCGCAGTTCGATCCCGACGCGCTGATCGACGACTGCATCGCATCGGCGATGCGCGGCCGCGACGGCGATCTCTTGGACTGGCTCAACGCGCAGCCTGCGCTGTGGTCGCTGGCACAGAAGACCCGCCTCGCGCCGTGGCTGCTGCAGCGCCTGCACGAACAGCGGCCGCCGATCCAGGCGCGCCAGTTCGACGCGCTGGCCGAATTCTTCGGGCTGCTGGATCTGCATTCGGGCTACGACGCCTACACCATCCACCGCCTGCGCCACCGCCTGCAGCTCGCGTGGGAAATCGAAACCCGACAGATACGTGCGCTCGCCGAGCGCACCGCCCAGGACGGCGGCAGCATGGCCGCGAATCTGCGTCAGGCGGCACGAATACTGGGACAAGTCATGCGCCCGCTGCACTGGCCGCAGGTTGTGTGGGCCAGTCTTGTCCCGGGCTATCCCAGCGCCGTGCGCACGTTCCTGCAACGTCTCGACTTCGGCAATCTGGACGATCTTCCGGCACCGATCCGCGAGGATCAGATCGCGTTCTGGAATGCGGCCGGCGACCGCTCGGCGTTCTCGAAACCGCGCTGGGCCGTATCGATCGCGCGTCTGTGTGCCTATACGCTGGGGATCGTTCTGGCGTTCGCGCTGTTCTCGACGATAACACCCGTCGGAACATCGATCGCGGAGGTCATCGAGGCTTCGTTCACGCCCATGCTGATCCTGTGGGTCGCATACCTTGTCTACGATACTTTCATCCGTTGGCAGGCGTTGCCGGAGTCTGCATCCGTACGTTTCCCATGGTTACGGACAGCATCCATTCCTCTGCTGGGCATGGTCGCGATGGTCATCGATCTTTGGCTCGAACATAACGACATCGGCATCGTGGCGGCTGCAGTGGTGCTCTTCCTGGCGGTACAACGCTATCGATGGCGCAGTGGCCACGCCTATGGCGAAAGGATCCAACTGAATACCAGGCAGCGCCTGCTGCTGTTAGTCGGCGTTGTGGGGTTGGTCTCTGCATGGGTTTCCGGCTTCATCTTCATCGCGCCGGCCATCACCGGCGTCGCACTGACGCTGTGGGCCGTGGACATGCGCAAGCAGCGCGCCGCGCTTCGGAACTGAACGCGGCCGACCGCACCGCCATCGGCGATTCTGCTGCCGGAGTCACAACGATGTCGCACGGACGGGATTATTGTTGGGAATCCTGCCCCCGCCATCGGCGTATCCGGAGTCCCCCCAGCATGGCCATCTTCAATCAATCCAGTTCCGGCAAGAAAGACGCCGCCCCCGTCGCGCCCGATACCCCCAGCTTCGCAGCCCGCGAAGCCGCGGCGCCGCCGCCGGCCAATACCGATTTCGCGCCGGCCACGTTCCCGCGCAGCACCGCACCCGAAGCGGCGCCCGCGCCTGCGGCGAAGGAATCGCTGATCGCCGCCGATCTGACCATCGAAGGCAAGATCGAAGGCTCCGGCCATGTCCGCATCGCCGGCAGGTTCAAGGGCGACGTCAACGTGCAGGGCGACCTGTCGCTGGAACGCGGCGCCAAGCTCACCGGCGGCGTGCGCGCCAAGAAGGTCACCCTCGCCGGCGAACTCGAAGGCAACATCGAATCCGCGGCGCGGATCGAACTGCTGGAAACGGCGGTAGTGATCGGCGACCTCAAGGCCAGCACGCTCACGGTCGCAGCAGGCTCGAAGATCCGCGGCCACGTCGACTGCGGCTGGGAAAACAGCGGCAGCCAGAAGTCGAACCCCAAGCCGGCGACGGAACCGAAACCCGCCGAATGAGTACGCGACCGGGCACCGCGGGCGCCACCCGCGAGTGCCCGCACTGCAAGGCGAAAATCCTGGAAAGCGCGGTGGTCTGCCCCGCGTGCAAACATTATCTGCGCTACGACTCGACGGCGCATCCGGCTACGCCGGCGCAGGTGCCGCTGCAGGTCGAGGGCACCATCCGTCACCCCGCGGACGGCGATCCGTGGGAATACTCGATCGTGCTGGTGATCCGCGACGAGCGCGGCAACGAGATCGCCCGGCAGGTCGTCGGCGTGGGCGCGATGCATGCCGGCGACGTACGCAGTTTCAACCTCGCGGTGGAAGTGTTCGAGGCCAAGGGCGCGAAGCCGCGCAAGCATTGACCGCGCGAGATCCAACCCGGAGTGGCCGCAGGCGCTGCGCGCATGTTGCGGGATCCCGCTGTCTCTTCCACCGCCTCCGCCGCGACCTTTACCGAAGCGCCCCGGGCGTGATTGCGCCCGGTCGCGTTTGACTTTCCTGCGTGCCGGCAGGAAAGTCCCGGGACGGTCGTACACGCCCGCACTCCGCGGCGGCGGCCAGGAACGACAAAGAAGAAGGAGCAATCATGGCCAAGTCACTGATCGATGAAATCGGGCGCGAGCGCGCCGAGAAGCTGATGGGCGACGCCGTCGCCGATGCCATCGCCGAGGCCGATGCGCTCGGCCTGCCGCAGGTCGTCAACGTCGATGGCGTGTGGTGCAGGAAGTATCCCGACGGCAGGATCGAACCCATCAACAAGGAGGCGTGAGGCATGGAAGATCATGAGAGACCGCGCATGGTCGTGCTTGCCGGGCCCAACGGCTCGGGCAAAAGCACCGTCACCAACGGATTGAAGGAAAGCGACCATTTCCCCAGCAATTACCTCAACGCCGACATCATCGCGAAAGAGCTGGAGCAACCGGTCGCACCCGAAAAGATCGACGCCTACGCCCACGCGATCGCTACCGCCTACAAGGGCAAGGTTCCCGAAGACACCATCGCAGGCCAACTGCGCGAAGGCCTGGCGGGCAACGACCAGATGCGCAATCTCTATGCGGCCACGCTCGCGGAGGACGGCCGCCAGCAGGCGGTGAAAGGAACGGAGGGCTTCGCCTTCGAAACGGTGATGTCCACGCCGGCGAAGATGGGCCTGTTCGACGAGGCCAAACGCAATGGCTTCCAGGTGGACATGGTGTTCGTCACCACCGAAAGCTCGGACATCAACGTCGCGCGCGTCGGCAACCGCGTCCAGCAGGGCGGACATGCGGTGCCGGAGGCGGCGATCCGCCAGCGCTACGACCGCGCGATGGAATTGCTGCCGGCTGCGCTGGAACGGGCCGACACCGCCGCGGTGTTCGACAACACCGGCAGGACGCCGATGCTGGTCGCGCAGAAGGTGGACGGACAGATCGTCTTTCCGGAACTGAAGAAGCCGGACAACATGGAGCAGAAGGATTTCGAGGCGATGAGCCAGTGGGTGGAGGACAAGATCAAGGGCCCTCTGAAGGCGTACGACGATTCCCGCAAACATCTCACTGCGCTGGCCGAGAAGATGGAAGGCGCGACCGTGGCGCCGGCCGACGTCACCAACGGCACCACCTACACCGGACGCATCGTCGGCGTCACCGACAAGCACGTACTGCAGCACATCGACGGCAGCCACCAGTTCGTACTGCACGACCGCGCCAGCCCGCTGACGCCGCCTTCGCTCCAGGGAGTGAACGGTCCGAGCGAGCATGCGGTCTCCACCGCCTACAACTTCGGCGTGGACGGCAAATTCCAACAGCCGCAGCAACCGGCGCAAGGGTTGTCGCAGGGACAGGACGTCAGCACGGACGTCAAGCCGAAGGTGCTGTAGACGCGGGCCCGCACGCTCGAGATGTGGCGATCATGGACAGGCGCGGCTCCGGCCGCGCCTGTCGCGTTTCGGGAGCATTCAAGGCGACCCCTCTGAAAGCGATCCACGGGATGACGAACATCGTTGCATTACGACCGTCGCAGACTTCGCGGCTCCCCTACACACTCATCGTGACGCGCTACGACGACGGTCCGGTCTCGCAGTTGTTGCAGCCGCCACAACCATCCGCCGATGCTTTCGGCGCCGGCGCGATGCGCTTACCGAACGCGCGCAGCCACGCCGGCCGGTGTTCGCGCAGCAGCGGCAGTGCGAGCGCGATGCGCAGGCTGCGCGCGGCGTTGGGCGCCTGTTTGCGGAACACCACCCATGCGCTGACCGCCACCGCGAGCGCGATCAGGATGTACTGCAGAGTCAGCGAAAGCTGCGGCGACATGCTCACCCCGCGCCCAGCGCCACGGCGACCTGATAGGTCACCAGCGATGCGATGTAGGCCAGTCCGAACAGATAGAAGGCGGCGAAGCCCATCTGCTTCCACGAATTGGTTTCGCGCTTGATCGTGGCCAGCGTGGAAATGCACATCGGCGCGTAGATGAACCAGACCAGCAGCGACAGCGCGGTGGCCAGCGACCAGCCATCGCTGATCACCGGCGTCAGCGCCTGGATGGCCGCGTCGTCGTCGGCCGCCGACAGCGCATAGATCGTCGCCAGCGAGGACACCGCCACCTCGCGCGCGGCCAGGCCGGGGATCAGCGCGATGCAGATCTGCCAGTTGAAGCCCAGCGGCGCGAACACCGCGGTCATGGCGTGGCCGATGCGGCCGGCGAAGCTGTAGTCGATGGCCGGGCCGACGGCATCGGGAGGCGCTCCCGGAAACGTCAGCAGGAACCACAGCAGGATGGTCAGTGCGAGGATGATGCCGCCGACCCGCTTGAGGAAGATCATCCCGCGTTCCCACAGGCCGATCAGCACGTCGCGCGGGTGCGGGATGCGATACGACGGCAGCTCCAGCATCAGCGCGTGCTCGCTCTTGTCGCGACGCCACTTCTTCATCACCCACGACACCATCAGCGCGCTGACGATGGCCGCGGCGTACAGGCCGAACAGCACCAGCCCCTGCTGGTTGAAGATGCCGATCTTCTCGTCAGGCACGAACGCGCCGATCAGCAGCGCATACACCGGCAGCCGCGCCGAGCAGGTCATCAGCGGCGCGACCATGATCGTGGCCAGGCGGTCGCGCGGGTCCTGGATGCTGCGGGTCGCCATGATCCCGGGAATGGCGCAGGCGAAGCTGGACAGCAGCGGGATGAACGAGCGGCCCGACAGGCCCGCGGCGGCCATCATGCGATCCAGCAGGAACGCCGCGCGCGGCAGGTAACCGCTTTCCTCCAATACCAGGATGAAGGCGAACAGGATGAGAATCTGCGGCAGGAAGATGATCACTCCGCCGAGGCCGGCGATGATGCCGTCCACCATCAGGCTTTTCAGCGGCCCCTCGGGCATGCGCGCGCCCAGCGCATCGCCCAGCCATCCGGTACCGGCTTCGATCCCGTCCATCAGCGGCCCGGCCCAGGCGTACACCGCCTGGAAGATCAGGAACATCACCACCGCCAGCGTCAACAGCCCGACCACCGGATGCAGCAGCCAGCGGTCCAGCGCGTCGTCCACGCGCGCGGTGCGGGTGGGCATGGTGACGGCCAGTGCCAGCAGGCGCCGGGTTTCGGCGTGCAGTTCGACGTGCATGTCCGAATGCGGATCGTCCGCGTCGCGCGGCGCCGGCGGATGCAGATGATCGGCCATCGCGTCCAGTTGGGCGAGGAGCGCCTTGCCGCCGTCGCGGCGCACGGCCACGGTTTCGACCACCGGCACGCCCAGTTCGCGCTGCAGCGCCTGCAGATCGATGCCGATGCCGCGGCGTCTGGCGGCATCCATCATGTTGAGCGCGACCACCATCGGCTTGCCCAGCGCGCGCACTTCCAGCGCGAACCGCAGGTGCAGGCGCAGATTGGTGGCGTCGACCACGCAGACCAGCAGATCCGGCGCAGGCTCGCCCGGATAGAAGCCGCGGCACACATCGCGGGTCACCGCTTCGTCCAGGCTGGCCGCCTGCAGGCTGTAGGCGCCCGGCAGATCCAGCAGCGCGAACTGGCGCCCGCCGGGCGTGTGCAGCCGGCCTTCCTTGCGCTCGACGGTCACGCCGGCATAGTTCGCCACTTTCTGGCGGCTGCCGGTGAGCAGGTTGAACAGCGCGGTCTTGCCGCAGTTGGGGTTGCCCACCAGCGCCAGCCGCAGCGTCTGCGATGCGGTACTCACGGCGCCGGCGCCTCGCGCAACTGCACCCGCGCGGCCTCGCTGCGACGCAGGGCGAAGCGGGTGAAGCCGATCTGCACCAGCAGCGGTTCGGCGCCGAACGGGCCGGTGGCGACCACTTCGACCCGCTCGCCGGCGACGAATCCCAGCTCGCGCAGCCGCCGGGCGATGGCATCGTTCGGGGCCAGATCCAGGACGGCTTCGACCTGGGCTTCGACCCGTCGGGAGAGTTCGGTCAGCTTCACGGACCATCTCAAATGGGAATTGTTCTCATTCTATACCACGCGCCGCGAGTCGCGCCCCGATCCTGATCAAATTCGGCCTGATCAATTCGCCCAGAACAATTGGTTAAGATCGAATTCCGCCGAGGCGGACGGCACGGAGGCCGGCAACAGCGCGGATCGTCCGGCCGACCGGATATCATGCCGGCCATCGCATTGCGGACCCGGCAGTGCGCATCCGACGGGATCAGAGGCATGACCGACTCGCTGCAGCACCATCGCAATGGCGCCATCGTCCGGCTGCGGCTGCACCGCCCGGAGCTGCACAACGCCTTCGACGCCGACCTGATCGGCAGCCTGACCGCCGCCCTGGTCGCCATCGGCGAGGACCGTACGGTGCGCGTGGTGGTGCTGGAAGGCGCCGGGGCCAGCTTCTCCGCCGGCGCGGACCTGAACTGGATGCGCAGCATGACCACCGCCACCGAGGACGAAAACCGCGCCGACGCCTTAGCGCTCGCCCGGCTGATGCGCACGCTGGACGAACTGCCCCACCCCACCATCGCGCGGGTGCAGGGCGCGGCGTTCGGCGGCGGCGTCGGCCTCATCGCCTGCTGCGACATCGCCATCGGCGTGCCGGAAGCGAGATTCGGCCTGACCGAGAGCAAGCTGGGGCTGCTGCCGGCGGTGATCTCGCCCTACGTCATCGCCGCGATCGGCCCGCGCCAGGCGCGGCGCTGGTTCGCCAGCGCGGAACTGTTCGACGCCGCCGAAGCCCATCGCATCGGCCTGCTGCACGCGCTGGTGCCGGCCGACGAACTCGACGCCGCGGTGAACCGGCAGATCGACCTGCTGCTGAAAGCCGGGCCATCGGCTGTCAGCGTCGCCAAGCAGCTGGTCCGCCGGGTCGCCGGCGAGACCGACCGCAACCGCCTGGACCGCGACAACGCCGACCTGATCGCCCGCCTGCGGGTATCGGCCGAAGGCCAGGAAGGTCTGGCCGCCTTCCTCGACAAGCGCAAACCCGGCTGGGCGCCCTGAACCACCGGGCCTGGAACCACACGAAAAGGACAGCGCACATGCTCGACCATCTGGGATTCAACGTCGGCGACTACGCCGCCAGCCGCGAGTTCTACCGCCGGGCGCTCGCGCCGCTGGGCTATGGCGTGGTCATGGAAGTCGACCGGGAGACGACCGGCGGTTACGAGGGCTGTGGCTTCGGCCCGCCCGGACGGCCGCAGTTCTGGGTCGGCAACAGCGGCGGCAACACGCGCGCTAACGGCAGCCATCCGGGCGGCATGCACATCGCCTTCGTGGCGAAATCGCGCGCCGAGGTCGACGCCTTCCACGCCGCCGCGATAGCGGCCGGCGGCAAGGACAACGGCGCGCCGGGCCTGCGCCCGCACTACCACCCGGATTATTACGGCGCCTTCGTGATCGACATCAACGGTCACAACATCGAAGCCGTATGCCACGCGCCGGAGGCGTCGACATGACATCGCCGGTTCTCAATCTTGCCGACGTCGAACTGATCGACCTCGCCGAACGCGCGCGCCAGCGCGGCAGCGAGATGCCGACCGCGCGTTTCGGCGGACGCATCGGCGCGATCGGCCCGAAGGTCGGCGCGCGCAAGCTCGGCTACAACCTCACCGCGATCGATCCGGGCAAGGCGGCTTTCCCGAAACACTCGCATCGCGTCAACGAGGAAATGTTCTTCATCCTCGAAGGCCGCGGCGAACTGCGCCTGGGCGATGCCGTGCATGCGGTGCGCGCCGGCGACGTGATCGCCTGCCCCGCGGGCGGCGCGGACACCGCGCATCAGCTGTTCAACACCGGCGAGGTCGAACTGAAGATCCTCGCGGTGAGCACGATGGAATATCCCGAAGTCTGCGAATATCCGGACTCGGACAAATACATGGTCCGCACCGGCTTCGCGCCGGACGATTTCCACGCGATCGGCCGCAGCGCCGACAGCCTCGATTACTGGGATGGCGAAGTTTGAGCACGATCCACAGCGGCACGATCGACAGCAGGATGTTCGACAAGATCCTCATCGCCAATCGCGGCGAAATCGCATGCCGGGTGATCCGCACCTGCCGGCGGCTGGGCATCCGCACCGTCGCGGTGTATTCCGACGCCGACGCCGACGCGCAGCACGTGCGCCTGGCCGACGAAGCGCGGCACATCGGCGCGGCGCGGCCGCAGGAAAGCTATCTGCGCGGCGATGTCATCCTGGAAGTGGCGAAGGCCACCGGCGCGCAGGCCATCCATCCGGGCTACGGCTTCCTCAGCGAGAACGCGGACTTCGCCGACGCCGTGGAAGCGGCCGGCATCGTCTTCATTGGCCCCAAAGCGGCGTCGATGCGCAAGATGGGCAGCAAGGCCGGCGCCAAGGAACTGATGCAGGCCGCCGGCGTGCCGGTGGTACCCGGCTACACCGGCGAGGATCAATCGCCGGCGCTGTTGCATCGCGAGGCCGATGCGATCGGTTATCCGCTGATGATCAAGGCCGCGCACGGCGGCGGCGGCAAGGGCATGCGCATCGTGCGCGACACGGACGAATTCCTGGCGAATCTCGAAAGCTGCCAGCGCGAAGCACGCAACGCCTTCGGCCGCGACCGCGTGCTGCTGGAACGCTACGTCGAGAAGCCGCGGCACATCGAGATCCAGATCTTCGGCGACGGGTTCGGCGATGTCATCCATCTCAACGAGCGCGAATGCTCGGCGCAGCGCCGCTATCAGAAAGTGCTGGAGGAATCGCCGTCGACCTTCCTCACGCCCGAATTGCGCGCAGCGATGGGCGCGGCGGCGGTGCAGGCCGGGCATGCGATCGATTACCAGAACGCCGGCACCGTGGAGTTCATCGTCGGGCAGGACGGGGGTTTCTACTTCATGGAGATCAACACCCGACTGCAGGTCGAACATCCGGTCACCGAATATGTCACCGGTCTCGATCTGGTCGAATGGCAACTGCGCGTCGCAGCCGGCGAGCGTTTGCCCAAAGCGCAGCACGAGATCGCGCAGCGCGGCCACGCCATCGAAGTGCGGCTGTACGCGGAAGATCCGGAAGCCGGCTTCCTGCCTGGCTCCGGCAAGCTCACGCGCCTGCGTCTGCCCGCGGCCGACGCGCACACGCGCATCGATGCCGGCGTGGTCGAAGGCGACACCGTCACCATCTTCTACGACCCGATGATCGCCAAACTCATCGTCTGGGACGAAGATCGCCCGCGCGCCCTCGCCCGTCTGCGCGACGCGCTGGCGCAGTGCGTGATCGATGGTCCGAAGTCGAACATCGCGTTCCTCGAACGCCTGATCCGCCACCCGACCGTGGTCGGCGCGACCATCGACACCGGCACGCTGGACCGCGATCTCGACGGCTTCATGCCCAAACCCGCGGACGCGGCCCGCGTGCGCGACGCGCGCATGGCGGCGGCGGTGGCGACGCTGCTGCTGGAAGAAGCGCAGACCCGCACCATCGCCACCGGCAGCAGCGATCCCACGTCGCCGTGGGCGGTGGCCGACGGCTGGCGCCTCGGTCACGGCGGCCAGCGACGTCTGGCGCTGGACGACGGCAGCGACTGCCACGTGCTCACCGCGCACGGTTACGGCGGCGATTACCGTCTGCAGGACGACGCGGGCATCGTCGTCGTGCAGGGCGCACGGCTACAGGCCGACACGCTGTTCGCGCGCTTCGACGGCGAAGGCCGGCGGCTGCGTCTGGACGCGGACGACGGTTCCGGCGCATCCTCGCGCGTGGACATGCACGACGGCGAGCGCCGCTGGCGCTTCGTGCGGGTGCCGGCCTATCAGCCTGCGAGCGAGCAGACCGGCAGCGCCGGCGATCGCGCGCTGGCGCCGATGCCCGGACGGATCGTGCTGATCAAGACACAGGTGGGGGACCATGTCGAACAGGGTCAGGAGTTGCTGGTGATGGAAGCGATGAAAATGGAGCTGACGCTGAAGGCGCCCTGCGCCGGCACCGTCGCCGAAGTCCGCGTCGCCGCGGGCGATTTCGTCGAGGCTGATGCCGCGCTGGTGTTGCTGACGCCCGCTGCGACGGCTGTGCAAGCCGCATGAGCATGCCTCTCATGCGCATCGCGGCGCTGTCGCTGCTGTCGCTGACGCTCTCGGCCTGCGTGACCTTCGAGCGCGCACCGGTGGCCGAACTCGACTGCGACCCCGCGCTGGCCGGCGAATGGCGCCCCCTCAAGGACGGCCGGACCGGCCCGCCCATCCAGGTCTCCGCCGACTGCAGCGTGCGCTGGCCCGAAGACGACGGCGGCATCTATACGACGACGCTGGAAGGCTTCGAACTCGGCGGATCGCGTTACTTCGTCTTCACGCCCACCGCCGCCGATCGCCTGATGTCGGCCGACGACGACATGCGGCGCAAGGCGCCGAAAGACAGCGTATTCATCGCCCGCTACCGCATCGACGGCGACACCGCCCAGGTGTGGCTGGCCGATCCGGACGAAGCCATGCGTCAGGAAGCCATGCACTCGCCGGCGAAAGGTCAGGCCAACGCAGTGCAGCTCGACGGGTCCAACGTCCACATCCAGGGCAGCCGCGACGCCATCGCCGAACTGCTGCGCGCGCGTGGCGACGCCATCTTCGCAACCAAACCGGACGGCAAGGGCGTCATGCGCCTGCAGCGCGTCCCAGCGGCGGCCGCGCCATGACCGACCGCACCATGCCCGATACGGTCCGTATCGTCGAAGTCGGCCCCCGCGACGGCCTGCAGAACGAAAAGACCCTGATCCCGGCCGCGGCGAAGATCGAACTGATCGACCGCCTCTCCGCCACCGGCCTGCGCAGCATCGAAGCCACCAGCTTCGTCAGCCCGAAGTGGGTGCCGCAATTGGCCGATGCCGCCGAGGTCTACGTCGGCATCGCCAAGCGCCCCGGCGTGCGCTATCCGGTGCTGGTGCCGAACGAACAGGGCTACGAACGCGCCCGCGCCGTGGGCGTGGACGAGATCGCGGTGTTCAGCGCCGCCTCCGAAGCCTTCAACCGCAAGAACATCAACGCCGGCATCGACGAATCCCTGCAGCGCTTCGCACCGGTGATGGCGCGCGCGAAAGCCGACGGCGTCGCCGTGCGCGGCTATGTGTCGACCGTGCTCGGCTGCCCCTACCAGGGCGACGTGCCGGTGGCCGACGTGGTGCGCGTGGCCAGGGCGCTGCACGCGATGGGCTGCTATGAAGTCTCGCTGGGCGACACCATCGGCGTGGGCACGCCGTCGAAGGCCGCGGCGATGCTGCGCGCGGTGGCCGGCGAAGTGCCGGTGGCTGCGCTGGCGGTGCACTTCCACGATACCTACGGCCAGGCGCTGGCCAATATCCTCACCTGCCTGGACGCCGGCGTGCGGGTGGTCGATGCCGCCGTCTCCGGCACCGGCGGCTGCCCGTACGCGAAAGGCGCCAGCGGCAATGTCGCAAGCGAGGATGTGGTGTATATGCTGCAGGGTATGGGCATCGACACCGGCATCGACATCGACGCGCTCAGCGCCACCGGGCGCTGGCTGGCGCAGTTGCTGGGCCGCGACACCGGCAGCAAGTTCACCCTCGCACGATCTGGCGACGGACGATCCGGCCTGACAGCGGGCGACGCCGGATGACCAACGCCTGGCCGGATCCCGCGCTGCCGCCTTCCGTCGAAATGACGCAGACGCTGGCCGCATTGGACCAGGCCCGTCAGGACACCGCCCTCGACCCCGCGACCCGCGCCCTGCTCGATCGCGCGCATGCCGCGCTGGCAGCGGCCATCGACGACACCGAATCCGAACGCCTGCGCTATACCGCGCTGTTCGACGCCGTGCCCGACCCGGTCAGCATCCTCGACTGGGACGGCACCGTGCTCGATCTCAACAAGGCCGGGATGGCCGCCTACCAGCGGCCGCGGAAAGAGATCGTCGGCCAGCCCATCGAAGTGTTGAACCCCGATCTGCCCAAGGACCATCTGGTGCCGGTCTGGGAAGCCCTGGGTCGCGGCGAGACCTATGCCGTGGAAGTCGCCAACATGCGCGGCGACGGCAGCCGCTTTCCGGTCGAAGTGCATTCCGCCGGCTTCGACTACAAGGGCCGGAAATGCATCGTCGCGGTCGCGCGCGACCTCAGCAACCGCTGGCAGGCGGAAACCCGCTACCGGCTGCTGCTGGAATCGATCGATGTCGGCGTGATCCTGTTCGATCGCGACATGCAGGTGATCTCGGCCAACCCCGCGGCGCACCGCGCGATCGGCGCCGAGTCCGGCCAGAGCATGCACAGTCTGCTGCAGGCCGCGAACTGGACCGTCGTCGACGCCCGCGGGCGGCCGCTGGGCTTCCGCGAATGGCCCACCACCCAGGCGCTGGATCAGGCCCAGGTGATCAGCAACACCGTCATCGGCCTGTACTACGTGCCCAGCCAGCGGATGTCGTGGATCTCGGTCACCAGCGTGCCGGTATTCGAAGCCGACGGCACCACCCCCGAATACGTGTTCGCGATGTTCAGCGACGTGACCACGCTCAAGCGCGACAACGTGCTGTTCGATCGCGCCCAGGGGCTGGCCCACATCGGCGGCTGGGAATGGGATCGCGGCCGCCAGCGGCTGTATCTCACCCGCGAAGCGCAGCGCATCCTCGGCCGCGTGCCCGCGCCGGAAAGCATCGACGACATGATCGCCGGCGTACGCATGCCCGAGCGCCAGCGGATGCGCACCGCGATCGAGCGACTGATCGAAACCGGCGGCAGCTTCGATCTGGAAATGCAGTACCAGCGCAGCGACCATCATCCGTGCTGGGTGCGGATGATCGGCGAAGCCGACACCGGCGACCCGGGCACGTCGCGCATCGTCGGCACGCTGCAGGACATCACCGAACGCAAGCATGCGGAGGAAACCCTGCGGGTGCAGGCGCGCACGGACCCGCTGACCGGCCTGCTCAATCGCGACGCGATCCTGGTCGAGATAGAAATCCGCATGCAGGACCCGATGCACGGCGCGGTCGCGGTGCTCTATATCGATCTGGACCGCTTCAAGGTGATCAACGACGTGCTGGGCCACGCCGCCGGCGACGAACTGCTGGCCTCGGCCGCGCAGCGCATCGCCAACGCGGTCGGCACCGAGGGCTTGGTCGCCCGCTTCGGCGGCGATGAATTCCTGGTGGTGTGCAACCTCGACGACGACGAACAGCGCCCCGAGCGCATCGCCGCCGCGGTGCTGCAGGCGTTGGCCGACAGCTTCCGCTTCGACAACGAAGAGTTCACGATCACCGCGAGCATCGGCATCGCCCGCTCGCCGACCGATGGCGAACGCCCGCAGGCGCTGATCCAGAACGCCGACGCCGCGATGTACGACAGCAAGCGCCGTTCCCGCAACGCATGGCAGGCGTTCACGCCCGCGCTGGCGCAGACCCAGGCCGACCGGCTGTGGATGGAAACCCATCTGCGCCGCGCCGCCGACAACGGCGAATTCCATCTGGTCTACCAGCCGCAGGTCGATCTGCTGAGCGGCCGCATCGTCGCCGCCGAAGCCCTGATCCGCTGGCAGAACCACCTGCTGGGCGAGCTGCGCCCGGACCGTTTCATCAGCCATGCCGAAACCACCGGCGACATCGTGCGCATCGGCAGTTGGGTGCTGCGCGAGGCCTGTCGACAGGTCGCGGCCTGGCGCGATGCGGGACTCGGCATCGTGCGGGTCGCGGTCAATGTGTCGTACCGCCAGTTCGTCGGCGAGGATCTCGCCGAAGCGGTGCAGCGGATCCTCGCGGAATTCGATCTGCCCGGCGCGGCGCTGGAACTGGAATTCACCGAACGCGTGCTGATCGAGGACGCGCCCGACACCCTGCGCACCTTCGCCGATCTGCGCGAGATGGGCATCATGTTGACCATCGACGATTTCGGCGAAGGCTACAGCGCGCTGAACTATCTGCGCCGGCTGCCGATCCACGGCCTGAAACTCAGCCAGTTGTTCGTCGAAGGCGTACCCAACAACAACTCCGACGTGGCCGTGTGCCAGGCGGTGGTCGGCATCGCCCGCAGCCTCGGCCTGGGGCTGGTCGCCGAAGGCGTGGAGTCCGAAGCGCAGCGCCAGTTCCTGCTGCGCCTGGGCGTGCCCATCGCCCAGGGCTTTCTGTTCGCTCCGGGGCTGAAACCCGACGAGTTCGCAAGGCGGCTCGAACAGGGCGGCCTGCATCCTTCCTCGCACTGAGCCGGCGATGACCCGGGAATCCGTACATCAGCTCCGCGTCTGCATCGCCAGTCTGCTCCTGGGCGTATCGGCAACAGCACAACTGCGGCTGTTCGAGCTGCCGTTCTTTCCTTCGGTAATTTTCATGCTGGCTGCAATCCTGCTGTTTCCTCGCCCGCGAGTCTCGTCCACCAGGAAACCCGGCAGCTCACTGATCGCCATTGCGCTGATCGTCGCCATCAACATCGCCGCGCAATGGTGGCTCCAAAAAACCGGCCAACCAATACAGGATTCGCCCTGGTTCATCGTGCCGCTGCATGCGTTTCTACTGTGCGCCCTCTCGCTCGATTCCGCCAAAACGATACGACTGATGCCTGCCACCCCGCTTGGGGATGGCGCAATCGAACATTCGACGCGTGCCGATGCCCGATGACACCATGACTGCAGATTCCCCCTTCCGCATCCGCCCGATCGAAGCCCGCGACGACGCCGTCGTCGCCGCGATCATCCGCAGCGTGATGCCCGAATTCGGCGCCTGCGGCAGCGGTTTCGCGATCGGCGACCCGGAAGTCGACTGGATGCACCGCGCGTACTCCGAGCCGCGCTCGGCGTATTTCGTGATCGAGCGCATCGATGCGGACGGCCGGGGCACGGTGGAAGGCGGCGGCGGCGTCGCGCCCTTGATCGGCGGCGACGCCGGCACCTGCGAACTGCGCAAGATGTATTTCCTGCCGGGACTGCGCGGCATCGGCGCGGGCGCCGCGCTGATGGCGCGCTGTCTCGACGCCGCGCGCGGCTTCGGCTTCCAGCGCTGCTATCTGGAAACCCTCACCGGCATGGATGCGGCGATGCGCCTGTACGAACGCAGCGGTTTCCGCCGCATCGACGCCCCGATGGGCGCCACCGGCCACGGCGGCTGCAACACGTTCTATCTGCGCGAACTGGCGAACGACTGAGAGAGGGAGATGCACGGATGCGCACGCAGGGCTCGCTGATCAAATGGAACGCCGACCGTGGCTTCGGCTTCATCAGGACGCGCGACAGCGGCATCGAAGTCTTCGTCCACGTCTCCGAATTTCCGCGCAGCGGCCGTACGCCGCAGATCGGCGACATCCTGCACTTCGAGATCGCGACCGATCCCGAGGGCCGCAAGCGGGCCAAGGCGGTCGCTTTCGATACGCCCAGCGGCGCGGAGCTCACGCTCGCGCGGATCGAACGCCCGCCGGCGGCACGCAGGCCTGCGCCGCAGCACGCGACTGCACACCGGCGCGAGGCCCGCCGCGAGAGGCCGCCGCGCCGCAAGTCGTCGGGGCTGGGATCCAAAGTCGTCGTCGGTACGCTGCTGCTCGGCGGCGCTGCGTTCGCTTACCAGAAGTTCGCGTCGCTGCAGACGCCTGCCGTCGACATGCCGCAGATACAAGGCGCACAAACTCCGGCCGCACCAGTCGCGGCGAACAACTATGTCTGCGACGGTCGCCAGCACTGCTCGCAAATGCATTCCTGCGAGGAGGCGACATGGTTCATCCGGAATTGCCCGAATACGAAGATGGACGGCGAAGGCGACGGCATCCCCTGCGAACAGCAACACTGCAATTGATGCCTATTGCGCATCATCGGAACATCCGGCGCAACGCAGCCCTCAATCCCGGATTCGCGGCTTGAACAATCGTCCCAGCACGTGCCCCAAGAGGTAGAACTGGACGCTGCCGAACACGACGACCAGCAGGAAAGGAACTTTCCTGATATCGCAGAGTGCTTCGGCCCTGTCGCAGATAAGGGCGGTGACCAGCGAAGACGGCCATGCAAGTATCGCGATCAGAATCTCCCCATCGCCGCTCCTCCCCAACAGGAAGGAAACGATGACGAAGACCGCCGATGCAAGCAGGCCGATTCGTGACATCACGTCATATCCCCCAAGATCGCGAGACCGTTTTCATCAGTCGCGGCGCCGTCTGCTGACGACAAGGATGCGCTGGGCGAAAGCGCCTTCATGCCCAACAAAAAACCCCGCCGGAGCGGGGTTTTTCGTGTGACGCGGAGCAACTGTGATCAGAAGCTGTAACGGCCGGAAACGCCGAACAGATTCACGTTGCTGTCGTAGTCGCCGAACAGCGTGTGGCGGTTGGCGGCGTCGATGATGCCGACCTTCGGCGAATCCGGCTCGATGCGCGTGTACGACGCGTTGATCTCGACGTGCTCGCTCATGTTCCAGGTCAGGCCGAACGAGTACCAGCGGCGATCTTCGTCGGGCAGGCGCGGGGTGCGCGTGGCGAACGTGGTCGGGGTTTCGTCGTAGGCGTAACCGCCGCGGATCGTGAAGGCTTCGGACAGCTTGTACTCGGCGCCGATCGACCAGAAGCGGGTGTCGTCCCAGCTGAAGTCCTCGACCGAATCCGGGTCCGGATTGGCGAAGTCGATGCGGATTTCCTGCAGCGAATGCCAGTCGGTCTTGGCGTAATCGCCCATGATCGACAGGTTGTCGTTGACCTGGTAGGCCACGCTGAAGCTGGTGACGCTCGGCGTGGTCAGCTTGGCGCTGGCCTTGCCGTCGTTGAACAGCGCGCTGCGGCCGATCCCATTGAGAACGGTGCGGGCGCTGCCCGGAACGGTCCAGTCGGCTTCGCCCTGCAGATCGTGGTCGATCTCGGAACGGTGCGACAGACCGATGGCCAGCTTGTCGGTCGGACGGAAGTTCATGCCGAAGATGTAGCCGATGCCGGTGTCGTCGCCGGTGATGACCGCTTCGCCGTCGGCGGACTGCGGCGCGAAGCCGGGAACGCCGCTGAGTCCGAGCGCCGAGCCGAAATCGACGGCCTTCGACAGTTCCGCTTCCGCACGCTCGTAGATGAGACCGGCGCCGACCGAGAAGCGATCCGGCACGATTTCATAGGCGGCGGAGAGGGTCAGGTCGACGGTCTTCAGATCCGAGGTAAGCGCCTGGTAGCGACCGACCCAGCCGCGGTCGTATTCGGTCTTCAGGCCGAACGGCGCACTGACCATCGCGCCGACGGCGAGCCCGTTTTCGAACTTGTGGATGATGGACATCGCCGGAATCGGCGTGGCGCCGCCGGCATTGCCACCGTCGCTGCCGGTGAGCGGAGCGATCAGCGGAGTGCCGTTGCCGGCATAACCGCCGCCGTTGAAGCTGGCGTTGAGATCGACCACGGTCACGTCGGCCTGGATCGTGGTGCCCTCGAACGAGGTCATGGTGGCCGGATTGTTCACGACGACCGACGCATCGCCCGTAGCGACGCCGGAACCGGCGAACGCGCGGCCCATGGCCTTGACGCTGTTTTCCTTGAGCTGGAAGCCCGAGGCCTGGGCCTGACCGAAGGCCAGTGCGCCAGCGATGCCCAGCGCGAGCGCGGACATCTGGATGAAACGATTGTGGGTGTGCATTGTTGTTGCGTCTCCATGGACAGGAATTGGGCTGCGCCGTGCAGACAGGCTGTTCCCCTTGCCTGTTCCGCTCCTGCCGGAAGCCCCCTCCCGACGTACGACGCCGTATGTACTATAACCCGGCCGTTAACTGAAAGCTAACAAGCGCTATCCTGACATCTCCCATGCTTTCATGCAGTTCCGGCATTTATCTGACATGTTCGTTCAGCTTCCGACCCGCCACAAATCCGGCCTGCGCTGGGCGACGCCGCTGGTGTTCGCCGCGCTGTGGCTGGCCTATCTGTGGGCGAGCACGCGTCCTGAAGCCACCCAGCGGGCGCTGCTGCAGGAATGGGGCGCGCTGACCGGCGGCCCGGCACTGGCCGATACCTGGTGGTCGCTGTGGGCGAACGAACGCTGGCTGCGGCTGTTCACGGCCATGTTCCTGCACGCCGACTGGGCGCATCTGCTCGGCAACCTTGTGTTCCTGCTGATCTTCGGTTTGCCCGCCGAGCGTGCGATGGGCCCATGGCGCTTTCTGGTGCTGTTCCTGCTCGGCGGCACCATCGCCAATCTGGCCGCGGTCTTCATGATCGGCTCGCCCGAACGGCTGGTGATCGGCGCCAGCGGCGCGGTCTCGGCGGTGATCGGCGCCTATCTCGCGCTGTTTCCCCGCGCCAAGCTCGGTGTGGTCGTACCGCTGGGGCTGTTCCTGGAGTTCATCCGCGCGCCGGCCTCGCTGCTGATCGGGGTCTGGGCGGTGCTGCAGGTGGTGTTCGCGTACATCGGCCCGGCCTTCGGCGCGGTCGCCTGGAGCGCGCACATCGCCGGCTTCCTGTTCGGCGTGGTCTTCGCGCTGGCCGCGCGCGCGGGCATCGCGCGCCGGCTGCGCCATAGCCGCGGCTATTGAGTCGCGGTTTCGTACTGCTTCTATACTCCGCCCATGGCCAAGACCCTCTACAAAGTCACCTTCCACAACCACGGCAAACTGTACGCGCTGTACGCGCGGCGCGTGAACAGCGGCAGCCTGTGGGGCTTCACCGAGGTCGCTGATCTGGTGTTCGACGTCCACGAAGGCCTGGTAGTGGATCCCACCGAAGAACGGCTGCGCGACGAATTCGGCGACACCCGCGTCCTGCACCTGCCGATGCAGAGCATCGTGCGGATCGAGGAAGTCGAGAAGAAAGGCCCGTCGACCATCCACGACGCCGCCAGCGGCGAGAAAGTGGTCACGCCGTTCCCGATGCCGATCAAACCGCGCTGAGGCGGCGATCGGGCATGTCCCATCGGACACGCCATGACACCGGATGCGGCAACGCGCATTCCGCGCGCCGCCGCATTCGTCCCGGGACCTACAGACTCATGCGCTTGCGATTGTCCGCCGACACCCGGTCGATCAGTTTGTTGTAAGGGTCGAATCCCGCTTCGTAGGGCTCCGCATCGACCACGACCGTGATCCTGGGTTCGCCGCTGGCGATGCGGTGACGCTTCAGATACAGCACTTTCTCGTCTTCTTCATTGCCCGACGGGCCGCGCGCGAACACGCCCACTTCCACCCAGTCGTCGATCTTCGCCGGCGTCTCCTTGCCCTTGCCATCGACGTAAAGCTTGGCCGCATGCAGATCGAGCACGACCTCGTATTTGCCGTCTGCGCGCTTCTTCGCCTTGGCCTCGACCACGCGGTTATCGTAGAAAGCGATCTTCTCGAACAGATCCGCGATCAGGGAGGCGTGCTGCGGGCCGGCCTCGGCGCGGATGTAATCCAGCAGTTCGACCGACGTGGTGTACGGCGGTTGTTGATAGCCCTTGTCCTGCAGGAATTTCTTCAGCGCGCGATTCAACACCGCTTCGCCGATCTCTTCGCGCAGGCGATAGAACACCAGAGAACCTTTCTCGTAATGGATGTACTGCTGGTTCTCCACGCGGTAAAGCGGCAGTTCTTCGATCGCTTCGCCGCCGCGACCGGAGAGATAACCGTCCAATTCGGTCTTCAGGAAGCGCCGCATCTTGGCCCGGCCGTATTCCTTCTCCATCACCATCAGCGCCGAATACTGCGCCAGCGACTCGGACATCACCGTCGCGCCCTGCATGTTGGCGCCGATCACCTGATGCGCCCACCACTGGTGCGCGATCTCATGCGCGGTGACGTAGAACACGTAGTCGATCGCGTCCTTGTCGCTGAGGTCGGCGATGAAACCGATCGATTCGGAATACGGAATGGTGTTGGCGAACGCCTGGGCGAACGTCGCGTAGCCCGGAAATTCGATGATCCGCACCTGACGGTGCTGGTACGGCGTGAAATTACCCTCGTAATAAGCCAACGACTTCTGCACCGCTTCGATCATCCGGTCGACGTTGTACGGATGTTTTTCGTCGTAATAGACCTCGATCGGAATATCCTTGTACATGCCTTTCTTCACCTGCCAGCGCGCCGACAGGTAGGAGTAGAAGTTCAGCATCGGCCGATCCATCGCATAGCTGAAGCAGCGGCGGCCGTCGCGGACGAATTCCTTCTGCAGATACCCGGGCGACAGCGCGATCTGGTCCGGCGCGGTGCAGATCGTGGTCCTGAAGTCGATCCAGTCGGCGTCGTCGGTGATATAGTTGGCGGCGCGCGCCGCCTCATCCTCCAGCTTCGGCATGCGTCTGGGCTCGCCGAGGTCGCGTTTTCGGCGCTCGTTGCGATCGACGATTTCGGCGCCCTCGTTGTAACCGAACGACGGGAACACCCGACTGTCGAAAAACGATCCGTTCTCGACGATGCGGGTCTGCGCAGTGTCGTTGGTGATGCCGTTCGGCGCCAATTCGACCTTGAAGGCAATGTCGCGCTCTTCGCCCGGCCGCATCGGCGCTTTCAGCCGGTAGATGCGATACCCCAGATCCTCGTCGTGCTTGACCAGTTCGGCGCCGCCCATGTCGATACTGATCAGCGATTTGTCGTCATCCATGCCGATATGCAGCTCGGAGATCGCCTTCGCATGGGAATTGCGCACCCGATAGACGCCGCTGGCGCGCATCTTCCGGGTTTCCGGACGCAGGTCGACCTCGACCTGCGTGGCGACGATCTTCGGCTGCGGCAGACTCTTGTATTGCTTGTATTCGCGTTCATACCGCGCCTGCAGGTCCAGGATGTCGTCCGGCGACAGGAACGGATTGCGGACATTGGTATTCCAGAACAGATAGGCGCCCGTGCTGGCGAAAGCCAGCAGCGCGAACGCCGTCGCCACGCCCCGCGGTCCGCGCATGCGGGCGCGCGCGAGTCGCAGGCGCTCGCGCGCGCCGCCGCTGACGCCACGCACCCACAGCGCCGCGGACAACAGCAGCAACACCAGCAAAAACAGCCCCCAGTAGCCCTGGAACCACAGTTTCGCGCCGAGGAAATGGCCGAATCCGTTCATGTCGGAATACGGGCCCGCGGGCGAAGCGCCGTAGTTGTAGAGATTGTGGGTGAAGTCGAGCGCCCCCAGCACTGCTTGCGCGACCAGCACCAGGATCACCAGACCGTAGCCGGCGAACTTGTTGTTGGTGAAGACCTGCAGGCACAGCGCCAGGCCGCCCATCAGCACGAACCAGACGCCATCCAGCGCCAGGGTTTTCGCGTACACCACCAATTCGAGCTGGGTATGCCCCTTGGCGAGCTGGATCAGGATCGCGGTCATGCCGCCCAGCAGCTGGAAGCAGCAGATCACCGCGATCAACGCGCCGAACTTGGCCGCCAACGGCACCCAGTTGGGCACCGGCATGGCGTCGGTGACTTCATGGATCTTCACCCCACGTTCCTTGCCGACCAGCTCACCGGCATAGAACAGCACGATGATGATCAGCACGAAGCTGTACGATCCCTGCAGCGCCTGCAGCATCTGCGACGTCACCGGATGGATCGGCGTGTCGTAGAGGGTCTGGGCCAGGATCGCGCTGGGGATGAAATTCGCCATGGCGAACAACAGCATCACGATGAACGGAATGCCGCGGAGCACGCTCGAGGTATCGAAGCGCAACTGCTGCAGGAACTGCGCGATGCCCGTCGCACGGCCATGCGCCACCGCGACCCGCGGCAGCCGCAAAGGCGCTGCGGCGCGTGCGTCCACGGGCCCATCGACGACGACTTTCGCCTTGCGGAAGCTGCGGCCGGTGCCGGCGCGCTGCGGCTTGAACAGCGCGAAGCATGCGGCGAACAACATCAGACCGATGCCGACCCACAGCGCGCGGTTGCCGAGAATGTAGCCGCCGATCGCCGGCACCTCGGTATTGCGCTGTTCCGCGGCCCAGTAACGGATCGTGCGGCCGAACGCGCGGATGCCTAAAGGCTCGCTCAATGCGGCGAGCCACACATTGTCGAGGTCGCGCAGCAGCACGCCGCTCATGATGTAGAGCACGATGAAACCGAGCACGCCGACATACACCCAAAGCACACTGCGGGTGACGATGGCCAGCAACGACAGCAGTGCGGCCATGAACAGTAGATTCGGCAGCACGATCACGCCCAGCGCCCACAGGTAGGGCACGGGCGTGACTGGCCCCAGCCGCTCGGGTTCGATCCACGGCATGAACTGCGCGACGAACAGGCCGAACGCGATCACCGCATACAGCACCAGACAGCACACCACCGCCGCGCCGACGCGGCCGGCGACGTAATCGCGACGTCTGATCGGATTGGCGAAGATCAGTTCGGCGGTGCCCTGCTCGAAATCGCGCAGCAGCGCGCCGTTGATCGACATTGCCACGAACAGCATGCCCAGCAGCGTGAACACGCTCATGAACTGGACGATGACCACCGGCGCATTGCGGTGGACGTTGCCGATGCCGCCGCCAAGCTGCACGGCATCGCTCGCCACTGCGGCGAACCCCATCGCTGCGAACAACAGCGCCATCAGCCACAGCAACGGTGAACTGAGCTGCTGACGCAGCTCGAACCTGAAGAATTCGAACATGGCGTGATCCTCAGGCGGCTTTGGCGTGTTGGCGAAGACGCTGGAAATACACGTCCTCCAGGTCCGGCGACACGCGCTCGAACCCATCGCCCGGCGGGACGTCGCTATGGATGTGGATCACCGGTTCGCCGCCGACCAGCCGGGTCGACAGCAGGGTGAAATTCTTCTCGTAATGCGGCAGCGCGTCCTTCGCGACCACCTTGCGCCAGACGCGATCCTCCAGCGCACCGATGGCATCCGTCGGGCGGCCGGTCAGCAGCACCTTGCCCTTGTTCATGATCGCCATCGTCGGACACAGATCGGTCACGTCCTCGACGATATGCGTGGAAAGGATCACCGCGACGTTCTCACCGATCTCGGCCAACAGATTGAGGAAACGGTTGCGCTCCTCCGGGTCGAGGCCCGCGGTGGGTTCGTCGACGATCACCAGCCGCGGATTGCCGAGCAGCGCCTGCGCGATCCCGAAGCGCTGACGCATGCCGCCGGAAAAGCCGCCGAGCTTGCGCTTGCGCACATCCCACAGATTCACCTGCTGCAACAGGCCGTCGACGACTTCGCGCCGCTGCTTGCGATCGGTGAGACCCTTGAGTACCGCGAAATGTTCTAGCAGATCCAGCGCGCTGACTTTCGGATAGACGCCGAAATCCTGCGGCAGGTAGCCGAGCTGGCGGCGCACCGCATCCTTGTCGCACAGGATGTCGATGCTGCCGCCCTTGCCGTCGTCGAGCGTGGCGCTGCCGCTGTCGGCTTCCTGCAGAGTGGCGAGCGTGCGCATCAGCGAGGACTTGCCGGCACCGTTCGGACCGAGCAGGCCGAACATGCCGCGCGGGATATCGAGAGTGACTTGATCGAGCGCGCGCACGCCGTTGGCGTAGGTTTTGCTCAGGTCGCGGATGGCAAGCATGTGAAATCCCCGGATGCGGGGCCCGCGACGGCGGGCCGACAGCGCATCCTAGGGACAAGGCCGACGATACGAACCGGCCGATGGTCATTCATGACTTCTGGCCTGATGACTTCCGGCCTGATGACTTCCGGCCTGATGACTTCCGGCCTGATGATTTCTCGCTACGACACTTCATGTTGCGTCACTGCGGGGTCGGCAGGCCATGGCCGGACGCACTTCGGCCAGCCGACATCAACGCCCTTCGGCGACCGCAGGCTTCGCTGTCGCCGGAGCGGTCTGTTTCTTCAGCAACGCCAGGGCGGCGGCGATCGGCGCTTCGCCCTCGAGGACATCGCCGGCACTTGAGCCCGCGGTTTCCTGATCGCCGCGCAGATGCCCCGGCAGCACGGCTTCGGAAATGAAGGTCGGTTTGGCCTTGGTCGCGCCCTCCGGCTTGAGCACCACATCGGGCTCGATGCCGCGGGCCTGGATCGATTTGCCGCTGGGCGTGTAGTAGCGCGCGGTGGTGAGTTTCACCGCGTCGCCGTTGTCCAACGGCAGCACCGTCTGCACGGATCCCTTGCCGAAGGTGCGGCTGCCCACGACCTGCGCGCGCTGGTTGTCGCGCAGCGCGGCGGCCAATACTTCCGATGCGCTGGCGGAGCCGGCGTCCACCAGCACCACCACCGGCGCGCCGCGCATGCGGTCGCCGGGGGTCGCATTGAACGACGTGTCCGCCACCGGGTTGCGGCCGCGGGTGCTGACGATGCCGCCCTTCTCCAGCAGATCGTCGGCGATCTGCACCGCCGAGGTCAGCAATCCACCGGGGTTGCTGCGCAAATCCAGCACCAGTCCCTGCAGGCCTTTGCCGCCCGCGGCGCTGCCGGCGGCCTGGGCCTGCAGCTTGTCGAGCTGCTGTTCGAAATCGTTGGCGGTATCCGCCTGGAACGCGCTGATGCGCAGATAGCCGTAGCCGGGCTCCAGCATCTTTCCGCGCACGCTGCTGATGCGGATGGTTTCGCGCTGCACGGTGAGTTCCAGCGGCTTGGCCGCGCCTTCGCGCTGCACCGTCAGCACGGTCTTGCTGCCGGGCGCGCCGCGCAGCGGATTGCCGTCGGCCACTTCGGGCGTGAGCGGCTTGCCGTCGATCGCGATGATGATGTCGCCGGGCTTGACGCCCGCGCGCGCCGCCGGCGTGTCGTCGATGGGCGCGATCACCAGGATGGTGCCGTCGGGCTGCGGCTGCACTTCCACGCCGATGCCGTCGTAAGCGCCATTGGTATCCGCATCGAAGGCCTCGGCATCGCTGCGGACCAGATAGCTGCTGTGCGGATCGAGATCGAGCAGCAGGCCGCGGATCGACGACTGCATCAGCTTGCGGTCTTCCACCGGCTCGACGTAGGCCTGTTTGACCACGTTGAAGACGCTGACATAGCGGCGGATTTCTTCCAGCGGCACCTTGCTTTCGGGCTCCGCGGTTTTCGCGGTTTTGGCGGCATCGTTTTCGGCGGGTTTCGACTCCTGCGCCAACGCCGGCTGCACGCACAGCGCAAGCGCGAGCAGCGCCGGCAGCGACCGGATGCGCGGGAGGGGCGAGGAGTGCAGACGCGAAGAGCGCGGGCGGAACGGCATGGGTAACTCCAGGTAAACACTGATCGATCCGACCATTAAGGCCACGCGGGGTTCACCGAACATGAACAGCCCACCCTAGCCGTTTACTGTCGCTTGAGCCAGCTGTCGGGGTTGACCGGTTGGCCATTGCGGCGCAGCTCGAAGTACAGCGCCGGCTGCGCTAGGCCGCCGGAATTGCCGACGCGGGCGACGGTGTCGCCGCGCTTGACCGTATCGCCGGCATCCTTGAGCAGTGATTCGTTGTGGCCATAGAGACTCAGATAGCCGTTGCCGTGGTCGACGATCAGGATCAGACCGTAGCCGGTCATCCATTCGGCGAAGACCACGGTGCCATCGGCGACCGCGCGCACCGGCGTGCCGAGGCCGGCGGCGATCAGCAAACCGCTGCTGGCACGCCCGTCGGGCATGCGTCCGCCATAACCGGAAACGAGATTGCCCGACAGCGGCCAGCCGGCGCCGCCGACCCGCACCGGCGCGGCGCTGGCGACCTGGCGAGGCTGTCTGGCCTTCGCTCTGGTCGGCCGGGTGCCGGGCTTCGCGGCAGGCTTTGCAGCGGATTTGGCCGCGGCGGCCCGCGCTGCGGCGCGCTCGGCCGCGGCGCGTTCGGCGGCGGCTTTTGCGGCGGCGGCGCGCAGCCGGCCGATCACCTGCTGCAGGGCCTTGGCATCGCTGCCCAGCGCCCGTTCGCGTTCGCTGCGGTCGCGATAACGCTGCTCCAGCTCGCCGAGGGTCGCGGCGCGCGCGCGGCGATCGCGGGCCAGCGTCGCGAGCTGCGTGCGCTGGCGTTCGCGCGCAGCGTCCAGAGCCGCGCGTTTCTCGGCGATCCGGGTTTCCATCTGCGTCAGTTCGGCCAATTCGGCGCTCAGCGCGGCCGTGCGCTGCAGGCGCTGGCGCTGCAGGTAGCGGTAATAGACCAGCTGGCGCTGGGTGTCGGCGACGCGATCCTGCGCCAGCATCACCTTCAGCGGCGCATGGTCGCCCTGCGCGTAAGCGGCGCGCAGCAGCGCGGCGAGTTCGCGTCGCGTCGCGGCTTCCTGCACGCGCAGGGCGTCGCGACGCGCATTGAGCTGCGCCAGCGCGGCCTGCTCGCGCGCGAGTTCGGTTTCGGCCGTGTGCAGCGCGCGGCTGGAATCGGCGACGCGCTCGTCCACTGCGCGCAGTTCGCGGCTGGCGGCGCCGCGCTGGCCTTCCAGCCTGCGGCGTTCGGTCGCCACGTCCTTGAGCTCGCGCTGGACCTTCTCCAGCCGACGCTGCGCCTCGCGACCGGTCGTCTGCTGCGCCGACGCCGGCCATGCCAGCGACCACAGCAGCACGGCCGCGACGAGCAGGCGCAGCACGGCACGCATCTCAGCCCGCGTCCAGTGGCGAGGCATCCAGCAACGAACGGCCGCTCATCTCCGCCGGCTGCGGCAGACCCAGCAGCTCCAGCATCGTCGGCGCCACGTCGCGCAGCGCGCCGCCGCTGCGCAGGCGCGCGTCCGCACGCGTGCCGATATAGACGAACGGCACCGGCCCGACGGTATGCGCGGTGTGCGGCTGTCCGGTCTCGGGGTCGCGCATCATTTCCAGATTGCCGTGGTCGGCGGTGACCAGCAGCGCGCCGCCGGCCGCGCGTACCGCGGCTTCGACCGCGCCGATCGCGATATCCACCGCTTGCGCCGCCAGGATCGCGGCCTGCAGGTCGCCGGTATGGCCGACCATGTCCGGATTGGCGATATTGCAGACCACCACGTCGAAACGCCCGGAACCGATGGCGTCGACCAGCTTCGCGGTGAGTTCCGGGCAGCTCATTTCCGGCTGCAGATCGTAGGTCGCGACTTTCGGGCTCGGGACGAGGATGCGCTCTTCGCCAGCGTACAGATCTTCACGACCGCCGCTGAAGAAGAAGGTGACGTGCGCGTATTTCTCGGTCTCTGCGATGCGCAGTTGAGTCAGGTCATGCGCGGCCAGCACTTCGCCGAGGGTGTTGCGCAGATCGTCCGGCGCGAACGCGGCCGGCGCCGGCAAGCGGGCGTCGTATTCGGTAAGGCAGACGAAGCGCGACAGCGCCGGACGGCGCACGCTGGCATCGAACCCTTCGAACGCGGGATCGACGAACGCGGCCGCCAGCTGGCGCGCGCGGTCGGCGCGGAAATTCATGAACACGATGGCGTCGCCGTCGCGCATCGGCTGCGCCCCGTCGACACCGTCGTCGATGACAGTGGGCGCGACGAATTCGTCGTTCTCGCCGCGCGCATAGGCGGCGGCGAGCGCGCTCAGCGCATCCGGCGCGCGCTGCTCGCCCTGCGCTTCGACGATGACGTCCCAGCCGCGGCGCAGGCGGTCCCAGCGCTTGTCGCGATCCATCGCGAAATAGCGGCCGCCGACGCTGGCGATGCGTACGTTGCCCAGCGCGTCGCACTTCGCCTGCAGCGCGCGCAGGCTGGGTTCGGCCGAACGCGGCGGCATGTCGCGGCCGTCGAGGAAGGCGTGCACCGCGACGCGCGGCACGCCTTCGCGCGCGGCGAGTTCCAGCATCGCGAAGATGTGCTGTTCGTGGCTGTGCACGCCGCCGGGTGACAGCAGGCCCATGACGTGCAGCGTGCCGCGCGAAGCTTTCGCGGCATCGCAGGCGGCGCGGAGTTCGGCATTGGCGAAGAAACTGCCGTCCTCGATCGCCGCGTCGACGCGGGTGAGATCCTGATAGACGATACGACCGGCGCCCAGATTCATGTGGCCGACTTCGGAATTGCCCATCTGTCCGTCCGGCAGGCCGACGTGGCGGCCCTCTGTGTGGATCAGTGTGTGCGGCTGTTGCGCCCAGAGCCGGTTCCAGTTCGGCAGATCGGCCAGCGCCAGCGCGTTGTCGGCCGGATCCTCGCGATATCCCCAACCGTCCAGGATCAGCAGGACGACGGGCTTGGGACGATGGGCGGCAGCGGGCATGTGACCTTCGGGGCAGTGACTTAGGACAGATGCGATTGTAGCGAAGCGCCTCCATGATGCCTGTCACAGGGTCTCCGATGTCCCATCCGTTCACGCGTTCGCGAATCCCCGCTTCCGAACCCGGGCCCACGGGCCCACGCTCACAGAGGTCCACCGCAATGCGCCAGTCCCGACTCTTCCTCACCGCCGCCATCGCACTCGCCCTGTTCTCGCCCGCGGCATTCGCCGGCAAAAGCATCGACAAGGTCATGGGCAGCATCACCGCCCACGCCGGCGAAGACTACGGCTCGCTGGAAACCGTAAACGGCAGCATCCGCGTCGAGTCCGGCGCCAAGGCCGGCAACGTCGCCACCGTGAACGGCGGCGTGCACCTGGAAAGCGGCGCCGTCATCGGCGACGCCGAAACCGTCAACGGCAGCATCAAGGCCGACGGCAAGCTCAAGGCCGATTCGCTGGAGACGGTCAACGGCAGCATCCGCGTTGGCGACCAGAGCAGCGTCGGCAGGATCGAAACCGTCAACGGCAGCGTCTTCACCGGCCGCGGCAGCGCGGTCGCCCGCGACGTCGAAACCGTCAACGGCTCGATCGGCCTGGTCGATACGGACGTCAACGGCGGCATCGCCACCGTCAACGGCGACATCACCGTCGGCGTCGGTTCCCACGTCCGCGGCGGCATCACCGTGGAGAAGCCCAACAGCGGCTGGATGCCGGTCAGCATGAAGCAGCGCAAGCTGCGGATCGTGATCGGCCCGGACGCGGTGGTCGAAGGCCCGCTGGTGTTCAAGCGCGACGTCACCCTGTACGTGCACAAGACCGCGCGCATCGGCCAGGTCACCGGCGCCACCGCGGTGAGCTACGACGGCGCGCGCCCGCCGCAGGACTGACGCAGGAGCGACCGGTCCGGACCGACTCCGGACCGGACTTCCGGCAGGCGCCCCGGCGACCGGGTGCGTCGTACACTCGGTGCTTCCGTTCGTGTGGAAGCCTCCGATGTCCATTGTTCAACCGAAAACCCTGCTGCTGGCCCTCGCGGCCACCGCCGCGCTCGCCGCCTGCAAGCCGGACGCCGAAGCGCCCGCCGCCCCGCAGCCCGCCGCGACCGACGACGCCAAACCCGCCGCGTTCGCGTTCAAGGACGCCATCGACCCGGCCGATTTCGCCGAGCACGTGCGCGTGCTGGCCTCCGACGAATTCGAGGGCCGCGCCCCGGGCACGCCCGGCGAAGACAAGACCGTCGAATATCTCAAGGCCCAGTTCGAGCGCATGGGTCTGAAACCCGGCAACGGCGACAGCTATTTCCAGACCGTGCCGATGATGGAAACCACCGCGGACGAATCGACGACGATGACCATCGACGTCAAGGGCAAGCCGCGCACGCTGAAGTTCGGCACCGACATGGTGATCGGCACGCGTACCGGCCAGCCCGAAGTGAAGATCGACGCCAGCGATCTGGTGTTCGTGGGCTACGGCGTGGACGCGCCGGAGCAGAAGTGGAACGACTACGCCGGTGTCGACGTGAAGGGCAAGACCGTGGTCATGTTCGTCAACGACCCGGGTTTCCACGCCAACGACGAGACCCTGTTCGACGGCAAGCGCATGACTTATTACGGGCGCTGGACCTACAAGTTCGAGGAAGCCGGCCGCAAGGGCGCGGCGGCGGCGCTGATCATCCACGACACCGACGGCGCGTCCTACGGCTGGGACGTGGTCAAGAACTCGTGGTCGGGCGCGCAGTACGACCTTCGCGCCGCCGACGATCCGGCGCCGCGCGTGCCGCTGCAGGGCTGGATCACCAGCGAACAGGCGAAGGCGCTGTTCGCCGACGCCGGGCTGGACCTCGACGCGCTGCGTGCGGCCGCCAACAAGCGCGGCTTCAAGGCCGTTCCGCTGCCGGCAAAAGCCAGCGTCACCCTGAAAAGCACCACCGCCGAGAAGGAATCGCGCAACGTGCTGGCGCTGCTGCCGGGCACCACGGCGCCGGACGACACCATCGTCTACATGGCGCACTGGGACCATCTGGGCAAGCATCCGGACGAAGCCGGTGACAACATCTACAACGGCGCGGTCGACAACGCGACCGGCGTCGCGGGCATCCTGGAGATCGCGGAACAGTTCGCGAAGAACCCGCCGAAGCGTTCGGTGCTGTTCGCCGCGGTGACGCTGGAAGAGTCCGGCCTGCTGGGTTCGAAATACTACGTCGCGCATCCGTCCGTACCGCTGGACCGCACCGTCGGCGTGATCAACCTCGATGCAATGAGCGTGGTCGGCCGCAGCCGCGACTTCACCGTCGTGGGCATGGGCAATTCGGAACTGGAGGATGTGCTCAAGCCGATCGCCGACAAGCAGGGCCGCACGCTGGTGGAAGAATCCAATCCGGCCGGCGGTTATTACTTCCGCTCCGATCACTTCAACTTCGCCAAGGCCGGCGTGCCCGCGCTGTACACCGACGGCGGCACCGATCTGATCGAAGGCGGCACCGCCGCCGGCGAAGCGGCGGGCAAGGACTACAACGAAAACCGTTACCACAAGCCCGGCGACGAGTACGACCCGAAGACGTGGAAGTTCGACGGCACGATGGAAGACCTGACCGCGGTCTACGACGTCGGCGCCGCGCTCGCCAACGGCGACACCTGGCCGAACTGGTACGCCGGCAATCCGTTTCGCGCCGCGCGCGAGGCGATGATGGCGGCGAAGAAGCAGGCGGCGGTGCCGGTGAAGTAACCGATCAGCGGAGTTATTCCGCAGTTCGCAGTTCGAAGAAAAGACAACGGCGCCGAAAGGCGCCGTTGTTGTGTGCGGAACAGGTGGCGTGCGTCAGATCGAGCGCGAGAACGGCGCGCCGTTGCTGAGTCTGTCTTCGGCGGCCTGCATCATCGGTTTCGGATCCTTGCTGGCGTCGCGGACCTGGCGTTCCTGCAACTGCCGCTCCTGGTTCATGTTCTGCGCCGCGACCTTGTCCTGCATTTGCTCCGGGCTCTGGTTGCGCGACTGTTCGACGTTCACATAGCCGTTGAAGATCGGTTCCTTGCCGACTTTCTCGGCGATCATCACATGACCGTTCTTGACGTCCATGTATTCGGGTTTTTCCGACAATCCGGGCGTGGTGCGTGTGGTGATGATCACGTCGGTGGCCACCTTTTTCGCGTCCTGCTCGGTCATGCCGGCCTTGTTCTGGACGAGCGTCATCGCGCGCGCGAACAGATCGCGTTCGGCGGGCGTCATGTCCATGTCCTTCTGTTGTTTGGCCGGCGTCTGCAGCATCGGTCCGCTGCCGTTCTCCAGCACCGGCGCGGCGGCGGCCAAAGCGACGACAGGCTGCGTCCGCTCCGGCAACGGCTGCGTCGCGTCGCCCCGGATCTGCGGCTGGCCAGCTTCAGTTGCAGGCACCACAGGCGCGACTGTCGCAGGCGCGGCCGTCGCCGGCGCTACTGTCGCGGGCGCTTCCGCGCGCAAGGCATTCGCGCCGTGCGGATCGACATGCATCAACGGCGTCTGCCGGCCGTTCTCGTTCACCGACAGATCGACGGTACGGTCGGTGTTCTGGGTGCGTACCAGTTGATCGCGCTGCACATCGCGCCATTGTCCGTCGATCTGCGCGTGGCCGGCGCCGTTGCGGTCCCAGACCACGAAATTGTTGCCGGCGGCATACAGGCCGTCGTCGTTGAACGCGCCCTGGCGATCGGTGCGGCCGTGCATCGACGTGGAACCGCGGTCCAGCGCCTGGATGAACGCGGGCGCCTCGCCTTTCTGCAAAAAGAGGTCCTTCACCGTCGCGTATTCGTGCGGCAGGTTCGGCCGCGCCGCGTCCTGATCGAGCCGGGTCGGATCGACCAGCGGATTGCCCGCCAGCACGTTGTTCCAGGTGGCGTTCAACGGATTCTGCGCGTGCGTATTGCGCAATGCGTTCACCACTTCGGCGCCCTGCGCGGCCGCGTCGCGACCGGTCTGCATGTAGTCCTGATCGCCGCGGATCAGGCCGCCGACGCCGTTGCTGACATCGGCGACGCTGCGGTACTGGCCGGATTCGATCCGGTCGAGAATCCGCCCGCCCCAGACTTCGCTCTGGTTGTAGGCCTTGCCGACGATGGCCGCGATCCGCACCTGGTCGTCGGGCGTGGCGTTGCGGTACAGGTCGGTCTCGCGCAGCGGCGTGTACACGTCGCGCATCAGCTTGTTCGCCTGGGTGGCGTCGTTGTCGTGGACGTAGCGGATGCCTTCGTCGGAGCGCAGGAATTGATCGAGATGCGACTTCACCGTGGCGTCCATCTCGCGCCCGCCCTGCGCGCGGATGGTGTCGCCGGTACGGCTGAGATCGGCAACCGTCCGGGTTTGCTGGTTCGCGTCGAGCACCCACTCGGGATGATTCGTGCGCGCCCAGTCCTGATACGCGCCGACCAGCGTGCGCGCGACCTCGGGATGCTGGCCCAGATCGGTCTGCAATGTTCCGATCGAGAACCCGCTGTTGCCCACCGGGCTCATGACGCCGTTCGTGGTGTTGCCGGCAAAGGACAGCCGGTTCGACACGTCGCGGCCGGCGATGCTGCCCTCGGAGCCCACGCCAATGGCGAAATAGGACACCGCATGCAGTTCGGCATCGGTCAGCGCCGTGGGGCGCGGCGCTTGGGCGGCCGGTTGGGTCTCGGGTTCGGTCATGTCGGCATTCCTTCCATTCAGGGCGCGGCGGCGTCTTCAGGGCAGTTGTCGTCGGTGGGAACGTCCGCCCCGGCGACGGCGGAGTGCAGCGTCAGATACGGCTGATAACCATCGGCGCCGTATTCGCGGTACCACACCAGTTGTCTGTCCTTGCGGACGACGTAGGACTTCTCGATGTCGAAATCCGGGCAGATGCCGGGCGCTTTGCCCTCGGCTTCACGACAGAAGCGGACGAAGAGTTTGCCGTCGCGCAGGCGGCCCTGCAGTTCGCCGCTTTCTCCACCGACGCGGGTGCCGTCGCTCCAAGCGCCGCGGATGCCGTCGGCGGTGGCCCTGAATTCGAGATGCGCCGAATGCTGCCATCCGCAGGACTGGGCGTAGGCCCAGCGTCCGGCGAATGTGGCGGTGGCTTTCGCAGAGTCCGGCGACGGTGCAGCGGCGACAGGCCCGGGAGACTGCGCGCAGGCGCTGGCCATGCACAGCGCCAGGACCGCGAAGGCCAGTCGCAGGCGTGTCGGGGATCGAAGGGATTCTGTCTGGACGTTCGGGGGAATCACGGGTTCTGCGCTCAACGGTCCATGTGTCGCGCCGAGCGTACCCCCGGGGCGACGACGCGACAAGCGCGGCCCGCCGAACCACGGCGGGCGCGCGACGCTCAGGCGGCGGCCATCAGACCGCGGCGCGTTCCGGCCAGACCGTCTTCGCCAGCAGTTCGTCGTTCCAGTCGAAATGCAGCGAGCCGTCCTTCTTCAGCAGCAGCGAAACGAAGTTGAAGACGTTGCGCGCGAACATGTCGCTGGCGTGCATCGCGCCGCTGCTGGCGAGGTTCAGCGGGCCGGAGACGGTCACGCCGCCGTGGACGACGTTGTCGCCCGGCCGGGTGAGTTCGCAGTTGCCGCCGGTTTCCGCGGCCAGATCGACGATGACGCTGCCGGGCTTCATGCCGGCGACCATCGCCGCACTGACGATCTTCGGTGCGGGGCGTCCCGGCACGGCAGCGGTGGCGACGATCACGTCGATGTTCTTCAGGTGATCGGCGAGCCGCTGCTGCTGCAGGGCGCGCTCCTCGTCGGTGAGCTGGCGGGCATAGCCGCCCTCGCCCGCGGCGCTGACGCCGAGATCGAGGAACTTGCCGCCGAGCGATTCGATCTGTTCGCGGGTTTCCGGGCGCACGTCGAAGCCTTCGACCTGCGCCCCGAGGCGCTTGGCGGTGGCGATCGCCTGCAGCCCGGCGACGCCGGCGCCGATCACCAGCACCTTCGACGGACGGATGGTGCCGGCGGCGGTGGTGAGCATCGGGAAGAAGCGCGGCGCGAGCTGCGCCGCGATCAGCATCGCCTTGTAGCCGGCCATGCCGGCCTGCGAGCTGAGGATGTCCATGGCCTGGGCGCGGGTGGTGCGCGGCAGGCGCTCCAGCGGAAACGCGACGATGCCGCGGGCCTGCAGCGCTTCGGTGCGGGCGGCGTCGCCCTGCGGCTGCAGCATGCCGACCAGCACGGCGCCCTGCTTCATGCCGGCGATGGCCTGGGCCGACGGCGGCTGCACGCAGACGACGATATCGGCGGACGCCAGCACCGCATCGGCGCCGTCGACGATCTCGGCGCCGACATCGGCATAGGCGGCGTCCAGCGCATGCGCGCCATCGCCGAGCCCGCGCTCGATGCGGATCACGGCGCCAGCGGCCACGAGTTTCTTGCAGGTTTCCGGCGTGAGCGCCACGCGCCGCTCGCCGGGCGCGGATTCGCGCACCGCACCGATGATCACTTTCGCTGTCGCATGCCCAGACGTGTCAGCCGCAGTGTCCGTCATCTTTGCCGGTCTCCCATCGATCCGCTTCGGTTGCCGGCATCCTAGCAGGTTGTCGTGCAGCCACCGGGCGCGCAGGGCAATGCCGCATCGTGATCAGGACATGCCGACGACCGCGCGGAAAGGTCGAAACAGAAAGGCCGCCGCGGAGACACCGTGGCGGCCGAAGGCAAGTCCGGCGGGGCGGCGTCAGGACGTCGCGGCGGCGCGCGTCTGGCTGAGCTGCTGCCACATGTCGCGCATGGCTTCGTCGAACGGCGCTTCGGAAGAGCGCAGCACGATCCGGCCCTTGGCGACCAGCGCCGCGAGTTCTTCCGGCGTCACCACCAGCTTGCGCTGGCCGCGACGATTCACGATGAGGAAGCGCGAGGTCAACGGGCTGACCCAGGCGATGCGCGACGGCGTCTCGCGGCCGTCCTCTTCGATCAGGCGAAGGCTCTGCCCCACCCGCAGGCGACGCATGCGCGCGGCCATCGCCGGATCGTGCTCGACGCTTTCGGTGCCGCCGACCACCCGCAGACCGCCCCAGTTCGCGGCATCGTTGGGTTCGGCCGGGGCTTCTTCCATCTGCACCGGATGCAATCCGCGCGGCTGGTCGGGGAAGGCCAATGCGCTGACGATCTTCGCCAGCGAATCGCGCGCTGCGGTCGCGTCCAGCCCGCAGCTCACGTAGCAGCGACCCAGCGGCGCCTGCAGCTCGAGGATCTTGTCGGCGACCCGACCGCCTTCTGCGCGGGCGGCGTCGGCGTCGGCCTGCATCAGGCCTTCGCCGATCGACAGCGCAGACAGGTACTGGGCGGAACTCGGCCCTTCGCGCAGCCAGGTCTGGACCAGATGATGGCGCCAATGACCGCTGAGGAATTCGGCGATGCCCGCGGTAAGCGGACGCTGGCTCAGACGGGCATCCAGCAGTTCGTCCACCGCACGGCGCGCGTGCTGCAGCCGTTCGCGGCCGCTGACGGTCTCGGCGGCGCGCTGTTCGGCGACATCGCGCATCTTCTTCTGCTGATCGAGGTGATCGCGCAGTTCGCTGGCGGCGAACTCGAAGATCGCCTTGTCGTCGCGATATTCCTCGACCACCCGGCCCACCGCCAGTTCGGCATGGGTCAGGGTCTGCTGGTCCTGCGGCGAATCGCCGGTGTTGCCTTCGCAGGCTTCGCTCAGTGCTTCCAGCAGCTTGCGGCCGGGATGGCCGCGCTGATCGAACAGACTGTCGTCGCTCAGCGCCAGCTTGAGATACGGCGGCACCAGCCGGCCGTAAAGCGCGCGCGAACGGCCCAGCGTGGCGTGACTGCTCGCGAGGGTCTGCAACAGGATGCCGACCAGATCGATCGCATCCTCGTCCATTTCGTTGAAGCGGGTCTGGGTGGGGTCGTAGCCGAGTTGGCGCGAGCCGCTGACGATCTGGTCGCGGATCACCGCCGAGAGTGGGCGGCTGTCGTCGCCGGCAAGGGCGCGGACGTACGGCGCGGGGTCATCGCCCTGCAGCATCGTGGCGATGCCCAGCAGCTCCTGCGGCGCGAGCACGCGGACGCCGTTCAGACCGGTGGACGGCGGCGGTGCTGCGCCGGACTCGTCGGAGGAGGAAGAGGTGGAGGAAGCGCCAGCGCCACGGCGCAGGACGCTCTGGCGCCAGGCGCGCAGTTGCTGGTGGACGGTTTCGCGGTAGCGCAGCGGCCGGTTGCCGTCCGACAGCATGCCGCCCGCCGCAGGCTGACCGCCGGCTGCCGACTGGCCACCGCTGTAATCCCAGGGCGCGTGCGGCGCCTGGCCGCCCTGCGGCGCATGGGCATGACTACCGTTCGGCGCATGCCCCTGCGGCTGCGGGTTGCGCGGCTCGACCAGTCCGCCGTCCGGCGACCAGTCGGCGGCCGGCTGCGGCGGCATGCCCGGCGCCTGCGGGTGCGCCTGTTCCTCGCGCGGCAGGAAGCCGTGGTCCAGCGCGACATTGGTCTTGGTGTAGAGATCGTCGAGCGACTTGGAAAGCCGCTTTTCCAACTGCAGGAAGATCAGCCGGCGCAGTTCGGGGGTGAGATCGTCGCCGGTGAACAGCTTCACGAAGGCATCGACCGGAACGTCCGGACGCAGCGGATTGGTTTCCGGCGCCTGGCGCGGCAGGCCCAACGCGGTGGCCAGCGCATCCAGACGGTCGTGCAGCAACTGCAACGGATGCATCAGCTGGTGTTCCAGCAGCTCCACGATCTGCTGGCCGGACAGATGGATTTCGAGCTGGGCCTCGGACATCAGGCTCATGCTCTTGTTATCGACGGCGCGCGGGCGCGGGTTGCGCCAGCGGTCGAATGCGTTCTCGAGGGCGTCGCGGTAGCGGTTGGCCAGTTCCAGCGCGCGCTGGTTGAGCAGACGGATCGCGATGCGGTCGTCGTAGATGGCGCTGTTGTCGTGGCTGGCGATGGCGGCCAGGCGCACCTGTTCTTCGATATCTCCCCAGAAACCGGCGAGCACGCCCGACAGCGCGGTCACCGAATCGCGACGGACCGATTCGAAGACTTTTTCGGCGCTCTGGCGCGTCAATGGCGAGCGGCCAGGAAAAAACCGGCTGTTATCGTCCATGCGGATCGTCTCGGGGGAGGAGTTTCGGGGGCTTTTCGGGGGAGAATGGACCATCCGGAATCATCGAGATGGTCCCGGACGCTACGATCATTCAAACCGTACGGGACAGTCTGTGACCTCACTCGCAAATCATCCAAGCGACGCATTACAAACGCTCGACGGCCGACGCTCGGTCCCGAGCCGACTACTCGGCATACCGGGACCGGACCAGCCTACGCTGTTGCGGATGCTGGAATCGGCCGTGCGCGTTCCGGATCACGGAAAGCGGACGCCGTTCAGATTTTTGAGGCTGGAAGGTGATTCACGTCACGCTTTGGGCGCATTGCTTGCCGAACGCAGCCGCGCCCGCGATCCGGATGCGTCCGACAGCGTGGTCGAAAAGGACCGGCTGCGCTTTTCCTTCGCCCCGGTCATCGTCACGGTCGTCGCCAGGCTCGGCCCGGACGAGAAGATTCCCGAACAGGAGCGCCTGCTGACCGCCGGTTGCGTCTGCTTCGCGCTGCTGCAGGCCGCGCAGGCGATGGGCTTCGGCGCGCAGTGGCTGACCGGCTGGGCCGCTTACGACCCGGAGATCCGCGGCGTGCTGGGCATCGGCGCCGACGAGACCGTCGCCGGTTTCATCCATATCGGCACCGCGCAGATGGACGCGCCCGAACGCGAGCGCCCCGACCCCGCCGCGATGCTGACCGACTGGATGCCGGGATGAGCGTTCACGGCGACGAAGACGGGATCGACGACATCCTCGACCGCGATCTTGCGGCAGAAACGCGCCCGGAGCCGGCGCCGCTGTATCTGATCGACGCCAGCATCTACGTGTTCCGCGCGTGGCACACCATGCCCGACGAATTCCACGATACCGACGGCTGGCCGACCAATGCGGTGCAGGGATTCGCGCGCTTCCTGCTGGATGTGCTGGAGCGCGAGCGGCCGCGACATGTCGTGGTCGCGTTCGACGAAGCCCTGGATTCCTGCTTCCGCAACCGGCTGTATCCGGCCTACAAGGCCAATCGCGAACCGGCGCCGGAAGAGTTGAAACGCCAGTTCGCGCATTGCCGCGCGCTGTGCGTCGCGTTGGGGCTGAGCGTGCTGGGCCATCCCGAATACGAAGCCGACGATCTGATCGGCAGCGCGCTGCTGCACGCGCGCGCTGCAGGACACCGCGGCATCATCCTGTCCGCCGACAAGGATCTGTCGCAGTTGCTGCACATCGGCGACGAGCAGTGGGATTACGCGCGCAACCAGCGCTGGGGCGCGCATGGCGTCCGCGCGCGTCACGGCGTGGAAGCGCACCAGATCGCCGACTATCTGGCGCTCAGCGGCGACGCGGTCGACAACATTCCCGGCGTGCCCGGCATCGGCGCGAAGACCGCGGCGATCCTGCTCGCGCATTTCGGCGATCTCGACAGTCTGCTGCGGCGGGTCGAGGAAGTGCCGTACCTGCGCTTCCGCGGCGCCGCGCAGGCCGCCGCGAAACTGCGCGAGCATCGCGACAACGCGCTGCTGTTCCGCACGCTCACCACCATCGCCTGCGACGCGCCGCTCGGAGATGTCGCGCATCGCTTCGAACGCAATCCCGGCGAAGCGTCCTCGCTCGGCGCGGTCTGCGAAGCGCTGCGGTTCGGGCCGATGACGCGCAGGCGCATCTACGCGGCCGGCGGTCTGGATTTCGCCGCCCACGCGCCGCAGACAGACGAAGCAAGCGAAGTCCTGTAGAGCCGCCTTCAGGCCGCTGCCCTGCATGATTTCCGATAGTTGATTTCAACCAGAACAATCAAGAACCGGCGGCCTGAAGGCCGCTCTACGGAAACTTCAAAATCGAGGACCGCATGACCGAACCCCGCGAAGTGCTCTACGAAGGCAAGTGGCTGCGACTGGTGAAGATCGGCCAATGGGAATCCTGCGAACGCAACCATCATGCCGGTGGCATGGCGGTGATCGTGATCGCGGTGACGCCGCAGGATGAAGTGTTGTTCGTCGAACAATACCGGGTGCCTCTCGGCGCCCGCACCATCGAAATGCCGGCCGGTCTGGTCGGCGACGATCACGACCACGATTCGCTGGAAGACGCCGCGCGCCGCGAGCTTGCCGAAGAAACCGGCTGGCATCCGCAGAAGGTCGACGTGCTGCTGATCGGCCCCACGTCGTCGGGCATGAGCAACGAACGCATCGCCTTCGTCCGTGCCCGCGATCTGGTCAGGGTCGGCGACGGCGGCGGCGTCGACAACGAGGACATCCTCGTCCACACCGTACCGCGCGCGCAGGCGCCGGCGTGGCTGATGCAGAAGCAGAGCGAAGGCTACGAACTCGATCTCAAGCTCTGGGCCGGACTGTGGATGATCGAACACAATCCGGACGGATCGCGGGTGACATAAGCCTCGCAGCACAACGGAAAGCTTGAGCGACATCGATCTTTGTGGGAGCGACGCAAGTCGCGACGGGCTGCGGGCTTCTAACAGCCGAAGGCTGGTCAAGATTTTTCTTGGTCCGTCGCGACTTGCGTCGCTCCCACAAAAAACGCGGGTTGCGCGTCGATCAACGCTCCGCCATGAAGGCTTCGATCTCGTCCGCGCTGCGCGCGAGCTTGTCGGTCAGCACTTTGTGGCCGTCTTTGGTGACCAGGATGTCGTCCTCGGTGCGGATGCCGATGCCGCGCCACTTTTCGTGCACGGTCTTGTCGTCGCGGCCGATGTAGAGGCCCGGCTCGATGGTGAAGACCATGCCCGGTTCGAGCAGACGCGAGTCGCCGTCGAAGCGGTATTCGCCGACATCGTGGACATCCAGGCCCAGCCAGTGCCCGGTCTTGTGCCGGTAGAAACGCTTGTAGCTGCGGTCGGCGATGTTCTTTTCCAGCCCACCCTTGAGCAGGCCCAGTTTCAGCAGGCCTTCGGTCAGGGTTTCCACCGCGCCGACGTGTCCGGCTTCGTAGGGCACGCCGGGTTGCGCCTGCGCCAGCGCCGCGCGCTGCGCCGCGCCGACCAGATCGTGCAGCGCGCGCTGCTCTTTCGTGAAACGGCCGTTGATCGGAAAGGTGCGGGTGATGTCGGCAGCGTAGCCGCGATATTCCGCGCCGGCGTCGATCAACACCAGCATGCCGTCCTTCGCCTGGGCGTTGTTGGCGCGGTAGTGCAGCACGCAGGCGTTGTCGCCCGCGCCGACGATGCTGCCGTAGGCCGGCTCGGCATCGTGGCGGCGGAAGACGTGTTCGATTTCCGCCTGCAGTTCGTATTCGTGGATGCCCGGCTTGGCCGCGCGCATCGCCGCGCGGTGCGCTTCGATGCTGATGTCCGCGGCGCGCTGCATCAGTTTCAGTTCGTCGCGATCCTTGAACAGCCGCATCTCGTCCAGCAGATGCCCCAGTTCGAGGAATTCGTGCGGCGGCTGCGCGCCCATCCGCATCTGCGCGCGGACGCGGTTGAGCCAGCCGATCAGCTTGAGGTCGAAATCGGTGTCGCGACCGAAGTGGTAATAGACGCGGCTGCGGCCTTCCAGCAGTCCGGGCAGGATCTCGTCCAGATCGTCGATCGGGTAGGCATCGTCCATGCCGAAACCCTCGACGGCGCCTTCGGGACCGCTGCGCGGGCCGTCCCAGCCCTCGCGCTCGGGATCGCGCTCGCGGCAGAACAGCAGCGCCTCGCCGTGCTTGCGGCCGGGAATCAGCACCAGCACCGTTTCCGGCTCGGGGAAACCGGTGAGGTACCAGAGGTCGGAATCCTGCCGATACGGGTAATGGGTATCGCGGCTGCGGATGCGCTCCGGGGCCGAGGGAATCACCACGATGGCGTCGTCGCCGGCCATCCGCATCAGCTGGCGACGGCGGCGGGCGTAGACCTGCGCGGAGATGCCTGTCGCGCTCATCGGGTCAGTGCAACTGGCGCCGGTGGCGCGCACCCATCGCGCAATCCCCGTGCAGCAGGAGCGCCGCCACGCGGACGAATTCCTCGATCTCGATCATCGCCGCTTCGTCGTCCTCATCGCCGTCGTCCTGCGGACTGGCCGCTGCCAGTCTGGCCAGATCGCCCAGCGCCTCGGTGCTTTCCTCGGACAACGGCGGATTGGCGCCTGCCGCCAGACCGAAACCGCCGAGAAAGCCGCGGCACCAGTCGAACAGTCCGCTGCTGCGGTCCACCAGTTTCGCTTCCTGGTCCGGCACCAGCAGTTCGAAGCCGAAATCGCGGTCTTCGATCTGGGCCACGCTGACCGCACGCAACCGGTCCAGCACGCTGTCGGACGCCGGTGCGGGCAGTTCGTCGTCGACCAGCACCTGCGACAGCCAGCGCGGCGAGTCGCTGCCGCCGCCGGCCAGCCAGCCGCACAGCGCGCCGTGCAGTTCGGAGGCGCCGACGCCCAGTCCCTGCGCGCGGACCGCGTCTTCGACTTCTTCGAGATCGGGCAACACCGGGCTTGGCTGTTCGGACATCATCGGGCGGTCATCGGCGTCCTTGGACAGGGTCGGCAGTGTACAACGCGGCCATAGCGACAACCGATTCGGCATTGGTCGCGCAAGTCCGTACACTGGCGCCATCGTCAGGGCTACCAGGGGGCTGCCCTCGTGTCCGATGCCGCAGAACTCAAGCTCATCGCCTCGCTGGCCCTGGTCGGCTTGCTGGCCGCTGTGTTGCTGGTCATCTGGACCCGCCGCGGGCGTGCCGAGAAACGCCACACCCTCGAACTGCGCGAGCGCGAAGAACGCCTGAAGCTGGCGCTGTGGGCCTCGTCCGAGCAGTACTGGGACTATGACCTGCAGACCGGGCACATGCGCCGGATCTGGGCGGACTCGCGCAGCAACCGTCCCGACATCCAGGTGCTGTCGTCCACCGATACCCACCACACCATCCATCCGGACGATCTGCCCCAGGTGCAGGCGAAGCTCCGCGACCATCTGCGCGGCGAAGCCGAGCTCTTCATCTCCGAACACCGCATCCTCGACCCCCGCGGCGAATGGCTGTGGGTGCGCGCGCGCGGCCGCGCGGTGGAAAACGGCGCCGACGGCCGCGTCCGCCGCATCGCCGGCACCGCGCGCGACATCACCCTGGTGCGCCAGGCCGAGCGCGAACGCCGCATCGCCATCGCCGTCCTGCGCAGCATGAACGAATCGGTCGCAGTGCTGGATCGCGATTTCAACTTCATCTCGATCAATCCCGCGTTCACCCGTACCACCGGCTACAGCGAACGCGAAGTCATGGGCCAGAACGCCAGCCTGCTGGACAGCCCGCAGCACGACGCCGCCTTCTACAACCGCCTTCGCCAGAAGCTGGCGACCGACGGCCACTGGGCCGGCGAAATGTGGCAGCGGCGCAAGAGCGGCCAGGAATTCCTGTGCTCGATCGAATCCACGGCCACCGAAGGCATCTATGGCGAGCACCGCGTCTACATCGCGGTGATCTCCGACATCACCCAGCAGAAGCGCGCCGAGCAGGAACTGCGTTATCTCGCCAACTTCGACACCCTGACCAACCTGCCGAACCGGGCGATGCTCTCGGAACGGCTGTCGCGGGCGATCGTGCGAGCGCGCCGGCAGAACCACCGGATCGCGGTGTTGTTCCTCGATCTGGACCGCTTCAAGGACATCAACGACTCGCTGGGCCATACCGCCGGCGACCGCATCCTGCGCGCCGCGGCGATGCGCCTGCAGGACACCGTGGGCGAACACCAGACCGTGGCGCGGCTGGGCGGCGATGAATTCACGGTGGTGCTGGAGAATCTCGATCAACCGGGCGACGCCGACAAGATCGCACGCGAGATCATCACCTCCTTCGAAGCGCCGCTGGTGCTGGACGACCGCCAGGAAGTGGTGATCTCGCCGTCGATCGGCATCAGCCTCTACCCCGACCACGGCCAGGTACCGACCGAACTGCTGAAGCAGGCCGACACCGCCATGTACCAGGCCAAGGCCGCCGGCCGCCGCACCTTCGTGCGCTACGACGACAGCATGGAGATCGCCAACCGCCGCCGCGCGCAACTGTCCAGCGCGCTGCGCAAGGTGCTGGAGCGCGGCGAACTGCGGCTGGTGTTCCAGCCGCGGCTGTCGCTGGCTACCCGCCGCATCACCGGCGTGGAGGCGCTGCTGCGCTGGACCAGCGGGGAATACGGGGAGATCCCGCCGATCCAGTTCATCCCGCTGGCCGAGGAAAGCGGACTGATCCTGGAGATCGGCGAATGGGTCCTGCATGAGGCCTGCCGCACCCTGCACCGCTGGCACCAGGCTGGGATGACCGACCTGACCATGGCGGTGAACGTCTCCGTGCTGCAGCTGCTGCGCGGCGATTTCTCCGAGATCGTGCGCCGGGTGCTGATCGACACCGGGGTGCCGCCGCACGCGCTGGAGCTGGAACTGACCGAAAGCGTGCTGATGGCCAATGCCGAACAGACCTCGGCCAAGCTGCAGGCGCTGCGCGAGATGGGCGTGTCGCTGGCGATCGACGACTTCGGCACCGGCTATTCGTCGCTGGCGTACCTCAAGCGCCTGCCGATCACCACGCTGAAGATCGACAAGACATTCATCACCGACCTGAACCGCGACCCCGACGACACCGCCATCACCACCACGGTCATCAGCATGGCCCATTCGCTGGGCCTGACCGTGGTCGCCGAGGGCGTCGAGACCGAAACCCAGCTGCGCTTCCTCGACCATTTCCGCTGCGACGAGATCCAGGGCCACTGGCTGTCGCGCCCGGTCGACCCCGACGCCTGCCTGCAGTTCATCCGCGAGTGGCTGCCGGCCAAGGCCAACGGCGCGGCGTCCGCCATGCCCCTGTACGCCCCCACCGATCGCGCTTGACCCCCGGCGACCGCCTGCCTATCGTGCCGACCATGGACACGTCCGAAGTGATCTCCCAGTTGCGCGCCCTCGCCGACCGCGTCGAGACGCTGGCACAGCGCGTGCAGCGGCTCAGCGAAGAGAACCGCAGCCTGCGCCAGCAGCAGGAGCAGTTGGCGAACGACCGCTCGCAGTTGCTCGCCAAGAACGAACAGGCGCGGTCGCGGGTCGAGGCGATGATCGCGCGCCTGAAGTCGCTGGAACAACACACGTGAGCGGTCGTCCATGAGCGAAGCGGTCAACATCCGGATCCTCGATCGCGAATACACCGTCGGCGTCGATCCCGACGAGCGCGAAAGCCTGCTCTCGGCCGCACGCCTGCTCGAAACGAAGATGCGCGAAGTGCGCGGCAGCAACCGCATGGCGGCGATCGATCGCGTCACCGTGCTGGCCGCACTGAACCTCGCGCACGAGCTCGAACAACTCCGTAACGAAAACATGCTGCGCGACCGCGAGATCGCACGCACGCTGGTCGAGCTGAACCACCGGATCGACACGCTGTCCGCAGCGGACTGAACGTACCGAAACCCTTGAATCACGGGGTTTTACGCGAAAAATTTTTGCGGCCGGAATTCGTTTCCGTTGCCGCGACGCTTGCGCTTCCCGGGCACGCGCCTATACTGCATCTGCGTCCTCTGCCCTGAACGACCGCGTGCCAAACATACACCTTGGCCCTTAAATACGACCACGGGGATGTGACGGAATCCGGGAGTGCATGTCCGCCTCGTAGCGGGAAGCCCGATGGAACCAGAGCATCCCCACTTGAACCCCGGGTTCAAGGTCGTTTAGCACGCATCGTCAATGGCGGAGGATGCCTTTTTCCGGATGCCGCATCGCGACATCCACGCCGTGAAGGCGAACGAAAGCCCGCCACGCGCGGGCTTTTCGTTGCCGGCTTTTCGTTGCCGGCCTTCATGACCACACCACACCGCGAGACGACATGACCGACGACCGCGCCGCCCTGCGCCGCACGCTGCGCGATCGCCGCCGGCAACTGCCGCCCGCGACCCGCATCGCCGCCGCCGAAGCCCTGTCCGCGCGCCTGCTGGCGCTGCCGTTCGCCCCATCCGCCGGCCACGTCGCCGGCTATTGGGCAATGGACGGCGAGATCGCCCTGCACGTGTGGCAGATGCGGCTGCCGGCCGAGGTCCGCTATTGCCTGCCGGTGCTCGGCGACGACGACCGGCTGCGGTTCGCGCCCTGGCGTCCGGGCGAAGCGCTGGTCGCCAACCGCTTCGGCATTCCCGAGCCGGCCGAAGCCGAAACGCTGCCGGCCGAGGCGATGGCCATGATCGTGCTGCCGCTGGTGGGATTCGACGCCCGGGGCCAACGGCTGGGCATGGGCGGCGGCTGGTACGATCGCAGCCTCGCCTTCCGCCTCGACCGCCCCGCGCCGCCGCCGTGGCTGGTCGGCGCCGGTTTCGCGGTCCAGCGCGTCGACGCCCTGCCCATCGAACCCTGGGACGTGCCGCTGGATGCCGTTTGTACCGAATCCGACACCTTACCCCTGCCGCCCCCAGCACCATGACCGCACGCAAACATTATTGGCTGATGAAGTCCGAGCCCGAGGACTTCTCCATCGACGACCTCGCCCGCGTCGGCGTCGAACCCTGGACCGGCGTGCGCAACTATCAGGCGCGCAATTTCATGCGCAACATGCGGCTCGGCGACGGCGTGCTGTTCTACCACTCCAACACCGAAGTGCCCGGCGTCTATGGCCTGGCCGAAGTCGCCGCCACCGCGTATCCCGACCCGACCCAGTTCGATCCGAAGTCGAAGTATCACGACGAGAAATCGAAGCGCGAAGAACCGCGCTGGGATCTGGTCGACGTGCGCTACGTGCGCACGCTCAAGCGCCCGATCACGCTCGACGACATGCGTGCGCAGGCCGAGAAGCTCGGCGAGGAGTTCGCGCTGATCCGGAAGGGAAACCGGCTCTCGGTGCTGCCGGTCACCGCCGCGCAGTGGAAAATCATTCTCTCCCTCGAGTAACCCTCCCCCATGTCCGAAGCAAAGAAACTCGCCGCGCTCAAAGCCCTCGAATACGTCGAGGACGGCATGATCGTCGGCGTCGGCACCGGTTCCACGGTCGCCTATTTCATCGATGGCCTGGCCGCCATGCGCCACCGCATCAAGGGCGCCGTCTCCAGCTCCGAACAGAGCAGCGCGCAACTGCGCCAGCACGGCATCGACGTGCTGGAACTCAACAACACCGGCCCCCTGGAGCTGTACGTGGACGGCGCCGACGAATGCGATGGCAACAGGCGGCTCATCAAGGGCGGCGGCGCGGCGCTCACCCGCGAGAAGATCATCGCCGAAGCCAGCAAGACCTTCGTCTGCATCATCGATCCCAGCAAGCAGGTCGGCATTCTCGGCCGTTTCCCGCTGCCGGTGGAAGTCGTGCCGATGGCGCGCAGCCTGGTCGCGCGCGAGATCCTGCGCCTGACCGGCGGCCAGCCGGTGTGGCGCGACGATGTGGTCACCGACAACGGCAACTGGATTCTCGACATCCACGGCCTGGCCATCGTCGACCCGGTGGGCATGGAGCGCGACCTGAACCAGATCCCCGGCGTGATCAGCGTCGGCCTGTTCGCGCGCCGTCCGGCGGACGTGGTGATCGTCGGCGGCGAACCGCCTAAGGTCCTGTAACGCGTTGATTCGTCAGCTGTAAAAAGGTCCGTAGAGCGGGCTTCAGCCCGCTGCTCATGTTCGGAAAAGCGGCAGCGGGCTGAAGCTCGCTCTACGGCCCGCTCTACGGGCGGTCGCGGTGCGATACTGGCGGCCCGGCTCCGGCGACCGGGTCCGTCATTCCTGTTCCTCCCTGCATTTCCCGCACGACCCGTTGGGGCGGACGTGCCGCAGACCCGCTGCGATCCGCCCATGACCCTGCGCTGCCTCTTCGTCGACTTCAATTCCTACTTCGCCTCGGTGGAGCAGCAGGACGACCCGCGCCTGCGCGGTCGCGCGATCGGCGTGGTCCCGGTGATGGCCGAAACCACCTGCTGCATCGCCGCCAGCGCCGAGGCCAAGACCTTCGGCGTGAAGACCGGCACGCCGGTGCGGGAAGCGCGCGAAAAGTGTCCGGACATCGTGCTGATCGAAGCGCGGCCTGCGCGCTACGTCGAAGTGCATCATCAGCTGATGGCGGCGATCGAGGATTGCATCCATCACGAGAAAGCGCCGTCGATCGACGAAGTGCCCTGCTGGCTGATGGGCCGCGAGCGCCAGCGCGAAAACGCCGAAGCCATCGCCCGCAACATCAAGCGCACCCTGCTCGACCGCGGCTTCGATGCGATCCGCTGCTCCATCGGCATCGCGCCCAACGAATTCCTCGCCAAGACCGCGTCCGACATGCAGAAGATCGACGGTCTGACGGTGCTGGAAATGGCCGACCTGCCGCATGCGCTGCATCGGCTGGCGCTGCGCGATTTCTGCGGCATCGGCCCGTCGATGGAGCGGCGCCTGCAGCGCGCCGGCATCCACACCACCGAACAGCTCTGCGCCGCCAGTCGCGAACACCTGCGCGCCGCCTGGGGCAGCATCGAAGGCGAACGCTACTGGCTGCAACTGCGCGGCTTCCATCTGCCGCGCCCGGAAACCCAGCGCGGCTCGGTCGGCCATTCGCACGTGCTGGGTCCGGAACTGCGCAACTACGACGGCGCGCGTTCAGTGCTGTTCAAGCTGCTGGCGAAAGCCGCGATGCGCCTGCGCAAGGAGCAATTCCTCGCCGGCGGTCTTGCGATCCGCATCCGCTTCGTCGGCAAGGACAAACGTTTCGAACGCGACCTGTCGTTCGCGCCGATCGACGACACCCCGACCTTCCTCAGACTGCTGGGTCGCGAACTCGAAGCCCTGGAACGCGCGCTGGCCAACGGCCGCTGGAACCCGAAGCGTTACCCGCCGCTGTCGGTGGCGGTGACCCTGGTGCAACTGGAAGCGCGCGGCAGCGTCAGCGGCGAACTCATGCCCGAACGCCACCGCAGCCGCGAAATGAGCGCAGTGCTGGACAAGATCAACCAGCGCTACGGCAACAACGCCCTGTACTTCGGCGCGATGCAGAACGCACTGTCGCAGCAGGCCGCGCCGATGCGCATCGCCTTCGGCCAGATCCCGCAGACCGACACCGAAGAAGACACCAGCAACGAGCTGTGGCTCAAACGCGAACGCCAGTTCAAGGTGCTGGCCGAAACCGCGCATCGCGAAGCGCGCGAGAAAGGCCGCGGACTACGAAGCCGCGCGTAGGGCGGGCTCAAGCCCGCCATCTCGGCGCATCCACCAACGCCGTCCCCGGACCGAAAAGCAAATCCCCCGTCAATCGCTCCGCGATTGCCCGCCCCCTTTTCCAAAGGGGGCAAATGCACAACACCCGGCGCTCTACATTACATTGCGTAGGGGCAACGCAAGTCGCGATGCTCTTCCGCCTTGCCGTTGTGGGAGCGACGGAAGTCGCGACGCTCTTCCCTGTTGCACTGCGTGGAATCAACACCAGCAGCGGATGCTTTTCTCCTCCCCTTGCGCATCGCGCAGGGGGAGGTCGGGAGGGGGTGCTTTTTGCTGTTGAGGCGCGACGGAAATTGCGGATCGCCGCTTCGACCACGGCGGGCTTGAGCCCGCCCTACGCAACGACGCATTCATCCCGCCGCAAACCCTTCCCGCGTCAGATTGATCGGCTCCCCCTCGGTACACACCACATCATCCTCGATCCGGATCCCGCCGAAGGGCTTGAACATCGCCACCCGATCCCAGTTCACGCTCGGCCCCAACCCTTTGTCCTTCAATTCATCGAGCAACATATCGATGAAATAAATCCCGGGCTCGATGGTGACGACCATCCCCGGGCCGAGTTCGCGGGTCAGGCGCAGGAACGGGTGGCCTTCCGGTTTCGCGATGGTTCCGCCGGCGTCGGAGGCGGCGAAGCCGGCGACGTCGTGGACCTGCAGGCCGATGCCGTGGCCGATGCCGTGCGGGAAGAAGGCGCTGCTGACGCCGGTTTCCACGGCGACGTCCGGCGACACGTTGGTCAGCCTGAAATCGCGCAGGATGCGGGCCAGCGCAAGGTGCGCGTCGAGATGGATGCGCTTGTAGTCGGCGCCGGCGCGGACCTGTGCGCACATCGCCAGTTGCGCGGCGTCGACGGCGTCGATCATCGCCTGGAATTCGCTGCCGGTATCGGTGGCGTAGGTGCGGGTGATGTCGCTGGCGTAGCCGCGGTGGCTGCCGCCGGCGTCGATGAGGAAGCTGCGGATATGCGCGGGCGGCATGCGGTCGCGATCGGTGTAGTGCAGGATCGCGCCGTGTTCGTTGAGGCCGATGATGTTGTTGTACGGCAGGTCGTTGGCGTCCTGGCGCGCGGCCTGGCAGTAGGCGAGATGGATGCCGAACTCGCTCGCGCCAGCACGGAACGCGCGCTCGGCGGCGCGGTGGCCGCGCACGCCGACGCGGGTGGCTTCGCGCATCATCCCGATCTCGTACGGCGTCTTGTAGCCGCGGTGGTAATGCAGGTAATCCAGCACCGGCTGCGGGTTGTTGGGCGCGAACGCGCCGTACGCGCCCAGCGCGCTCTGCGCTTCGCCGAGGATCGCGCAGCGCGAGGCGTTCTTCGGCAGATGCTGTTTGGCGTCCTCCGGATTCCGGATGATGTGGATGTCGAAGTGTTCGACCCAGTCGCCGTTCGGCGCCTGCGGAACGACGTGCCAGTAGTCGTGCGGCTGCAGATAGATCACCTTGGCGCGTTCGCCCGGCGTGTAGACCAGCCAACTGCCCGAGATGTGGGTGAGCGGCAGCCATGCCTTGAAGTGCGGATTGACCGCGTACGGATAATCGCGGTCGTCGAACACCTGGTAATGCAAGGTGCCGCTGGGCACGACCAGATGGTCGAAACCGCCGCGTTCGAGCGCGACGTCGGTGCGCGCGCGCTGGGTGGCGAGATGGTCGGCGTAGAGACGGGAAAGATCTGCGGACATGGCGATTCGCTCTGGAAATACGTGAGAAGCCGGAGCGCGCATGCAGCGTTCCGACAGTGGGCCATTCTGATCCAACCCCGGGCCGCAGCGAGGCGATGTGCGGTTGCGGTTCAGGCGCGCGTGGGTTCAACGCGCGGAAGGTTCGGGACCGGCCAGGGGCCGGTCGCAGGATCAATCGTAATGCGCGCCGGGCGCGCCGACCCAATTGTGGAGGCGGTCGCGGTGCGCGTCGGAGAGCGAGATGAAGCGGAACCCGGCCCACGACTGCCCCGGCGAACTGGCGCGATCAAACCACAGCAGATGCGCGCCGACCTCGATATCGCCGGCTTCGCCCGGCAGGCGGAAGCGGAACTGGTACAGCGCGTCCTCGGTCAGCGGCACGCTGGCCATCAGCAGCATGCCGCCTTCGGACAGATTGCCGATGCGGCCGGCGACTTCCTCGGTCATCACGTCGCTGACCAGCACGGTCTCGTCCACTTTCCGTCGCGGCGAGCGCCGGTGCTCTTTCGAACTCATCGGGAATCTCCGCTCGAGGACGCGGCCGAACCCGTGCCGGACGCGTCGGGCATGCTTTCGTCATGCGGGGCTGCGGGGCCGGAGCGCACCGCGATATCGCCGTCGTCATCGTGACCTTCGCGACGTCCGGTGCCGGTGAGACTGCGCAGGGCGGCGATCGCGGCATGCCAAGCGCGGTCGACCAGGCCGGCGCGCTGCGCCGTGACCACGCGCACCTGGTCCTTGGCCATCATCCGCGCGAGGCTGTCGAGCGAATGTTCGCCGACGCGCTGGCCGCGCTGGTTGACGAACAGCGCGGTGCCGGTGACCGGACTGAACCACGACATGCGCCGGCGGACCACGTCGCCCTGCTGATTGGTGACGAACTCCATCCAGGTGCCGAACGGCAGCAGGCGCAGTTGTTCGTAGCATTCCTGCTCGTGCGGCGACCGCGCCGGCAGGTCGGGCTTGCGGGCTTTCTGCGCGTCCTCGCCCAGGCGCACGCGCGCCTTGAGCTTCATCGTCAGTTCGGTGCGGGACTCGCCGTCCTCGTCGTCGCGCACGCTGCTCGACAGGCGTTTGGCGATGACATCGGCTTCGGCTTCGTGATAGCCGACCTGCTTCAGCGCCGATTCCACGTGCGCCTTCAGCGCCGGGTGCTCGGCGTTGGTATCGCGATCGGTGCAGGCGGCGGCGATCTGACGGGTGACGTCGACCTGCCGGTTCCATTCTTCCGAGCCTTCGCCATGGCGCAGGAAGGTGAGCGTGAGCACGTCGGCCCAGGCCTGGTTCAACAGCGCGCGGCTGAACCTGGGGAGCGGCTGTTCGCCGACGATCTCGCCCAGTACCTGCTCGGCGCGCAGCTTGGCGGCTTCGAGCTTCTCCTTGCCGCGCGCGGCCTCGACGTGGCGCCGCTCCAGCGTTTCGGCGCGGCGCACCTGGGTGTCGATGTGCGCCTGGAGCTGCTTGTTGCTCTGCTCGAAAACTTCGAGATTGCCGTCGTAATGCTTGACCGCGTGGGTCACCGCCTGCTGCAACGGCGCCAGCAACTGCGGGTCGATATCGTCGTCGGCGAGCCATTTCGCCGCGGTTTCCGACACCGTTCCCAGCAGCTTGCGGGCCGGATGATCGGGACGGACGAAGAACGAGCGGTCCTGCAGCGCCACGCGCAGCAGGGTGAGCTGCATCCGCTTGACCAGCGCCGCCGCGGGCGCGTCGTCGCGGATTTCGCGCTGCAGATGGCTGTAGAGCAGGCCGACCAGATCGAAGGTGTCGCTGTCGCTGGGCGCCAGCGCCACCGGCTTGCCGGTCTGCTGGCGCGCCTGCGCCAGCAGCGAGCGCTTGATGTCGGCGATGCTGGGCGCGCTGCCGTCGGGCAGGGTCGGCTCGGCGTCCATGCGGCCGAGCGTCTGCAGCAACTCGCGGGTCGCGATGGGCGTCTCCGCGCGCTGGCTGGGCGGTATGGGATTGAGCCGTTCCGCCTGGTTGCGGCGCTGCGACAGCAACTGCTGCAGATCGTGGAAGGCTTTCTGCTCGTCGACCTCGGGACCTGGCACCGGCTGCCCCATCCACACGGTATGCGGGCGGTTGCCGTCGTAGGGCTCGGCATAGCGGGCAGGCGACGACGCGTCGCCGGAGGACGGCTCGCCGCGGTCCGCGAGCGCGCCGCCCATGCCGGTTCCCGGCGGTTGTTGCCCGGACGTGCGTGGCCCTCCGCTGGTGGCGGACCCGCCGGGCGTACCCGGGCTGCCGGCCTGCGGATGCGGCCCGGCAGACGATCCGCCCTGCGACGATCCGCCCTGCCCCGACTGCGACCAGCCCGACTGCGACGCCATCCCCGGCGACTGCCCGGGCGGCGAACCGCCGGGGCGCCGCCCGGCCGCGCCGGTCTTCGGCGCGTCGGTGTCGGCGTCGGTGTCGGCCTCCGCATCGGCGTGACCGAAGTCGTCGTCGCCGCTTCCGGCGCGGGTACGGATGGGTACGTAGCTCAGGCCGGGCAGCACGCCTTCCTGGGTCAAGAGCGCATCCAGCTTCTCGAACAGCCCGAGGCATTGCACCATCACCCGGCGATCGAAGATCCGGTAGAACAGCAGCCGCGCGCCGTGATCCAGCTGCATGACCTCGGTCGCGTGGCGCACCGCGCGGCACAACGCCTGCGGACCGAGCGGAATGCGCTCGCTGTCGAACGCGGGCGCCGCGCCGAGCACGCCGAAACGCTGGCCGAGCAGATGCAGGATCAGGTTGGCGCGCGATTCCTGGCGCGACGCGATGGCGTACAGCACCGCGCCCTCGTCCATCACCGATTCGTCGACCAGACTGAGGTTGCGGAAATTCAGCGCCGGCCCGGGCATCGAGACCTGGCGCGACGGCACCGCCAGCGGGACCGGCTTGCGCAGGCCGGCGAGGCTGCTTTCCAGCAACTGCATGAAGCGGGGGGCCAGATCGTGGCGATTGAGCCGCACCACGCGCAGGGTGTGCATGTAGTCGATGGTGGCGCCGCTGGTGGTGCCGGAGCGGTCGGCCAGACGGAAAAGCTCTTCCTCGAACTCGGTGATCGCCGAAACCAGATTGCGTTCCAGATCCTCGCCGACCAGCGAAAGCGCGCGCTCCAGCGTGCGGCGCACCCGGCGCGGCAGCCCGGCGGAGGCCAGAGTCCTTGGCGCGGCGGAATCCTGTGGGTCGGTGGGCGCAGCCATTTCAGCCTGGGGGAGTGCGATGAAGACCGCGTTTCTTAACATGCCGGGCCACCGCGAGCCAAATATCGCGCCGCGACGCCCCGGGATCCATGGCGTCGGCGCGACTCATCCGGGTATCGATGAGTCGCTTGCCGCGTCGTCGGAAGCGTCGTCGAGAGCGTCTGCCAAGAACAGCGTCATCACGTCGTTGGCGAAGCGCAGGCCCGATTCGGTGGGCACGACGCGTCCATCCTCGGCGATCAGCCAGCCTTCGGCGACGGCGCGACCCAGCGGCGCATCGATCGCCGTACGCGGCAGTCCGGTGCGGGCCTCGAAACGTTCCAGCGCGAAACCTTCGCGCAGCCGCAGCGCGTTGAGCATGAATTCGAACGGCAACTGCGCGGACGGGATCGCCGTATCGGCGCCGATCGCCGCGGCCGTGCCGGCCTGGGCCAGATAGGCCGCGGGGTGTTTGAGCTTCCAGCGACGCAGCACGCGGCCCGGCGTGTCCGCGTCGGTCGCAGGCAGCGTCAGCTTCCCATGCGCGCCGGCGCCGATGCCCAGGTAATCGCCGAAGCGCCAGTAGTTGAGGTTGTGCGCGCACTGCCGCCCGGGCCGGGCGTAGGCGCTGATTTCGTACTGCGCGTAGCCGGCGTCGGCCAGCAGCGCCTGGCAGTGCTCCTGGATGTCCCAGGCCGCGTCTTCGTCGGGGATGCCCTGCGGCGGCCGGGCGGCGAACACGGTGTTGGGTTCCAGCGTGAGCTGGTAGTGGCTGACGTGGGCCGGCTGCAGCGCGAACGCGCGCGCCAGATCGCGTTCGGCCATCGCCAGCGTCTGCCCGGGCAGCGCGTACATCAGATCGAGATTGAGATTGTCGAAGCCGGCGTCCTGCGCCAGTTTCACCGCGGCCTCGGCCTGGCCGCTGTCGTGGATGCGGCCGAGCCGCTGCAGGCAGCCGTCGTCGAAGCTCTGGATGCCGAACGACAGCCGGTTCACGCCGGCATTGCGGTAATCCTCGAAGCGGCCGTGCTCGGCGGTGCCGGGATTGGTTTCGAGGGTGATCTCGCAGCCGGGCGCGAAGCGCAGGCGCGCGGCGGCGGCCTGCAGGAAACGGTCGACCGCAGGCGCCGGAAACAGGCTGGGCGTGCCGCCGCCGAAGAACACCGTCTGCACGGTGCGGCCCCAGACCAGCGGCAGATCGTGATCCAGATCGGCGATCAGCGCGTCGACATAGGCCTCGAACGGCAGCGCGCCGCCGCCCTTGTACTCGTGCGAATTGAAATCGCAGTACGGACATTTGCGCACGCACCAAGGGAGGTGCACGTAGAGCGACAGCGGCGGATGCGAAAGCGCTGCGATGGCGGCTAGTCCTGCGGCGCGCCGACGGGATGGACGCGGTACCGCCGCAGGGTCACGCCGGAACGCTCGAACAACCACTGCGCCTTCTGGTCATGGTCGAGATGGCTGTTCAGGTGCACCGAGCCGCCAGGTGGCGTATGCGGCCCCTCGTAGACCGGACCGGCCGACAGGCTGGCGTAATCCACGTCACCGAACGCCAGACTGTCGCAATCGCCGGGTTGGAAACTCGCCACGATCCCGCCTTCGAGCGTGCGCGAGGTTTCGGCCATACCCAAGGGCAGCGACGGCAGCGATGGTAGCGCTTTGCCATCGACCACCAGGGTCTGGTCCCATTGGTTCTTGCAGAAGCCCCGGTCCACGCGCACGCCAAGATGGCGGCACACCACCATCGGCCGCTCGACATACGTCTGCCCGCCATGCGTGTATTCGACCAGATACTGGAAGCGGTAGGTCTTGTGCTCGGGCGCCGGATAGTCGCGGTCGCACAGCACATCGCAGCCGACCGGCGCGACGCACAGCGCAGCGGCCAGGGACAAGCGGGCAATGATCATGACGGCTCCTTGTCGCGACGGGATGCGCGCTCCGACGATCATGCCAGCGGCCGCCACCGGGCGCGTAACGAAGCCAGTGCCAGCCCGCGATGGCTGACGCGGTTCTTCAGCGCCGCGTCGAGTTCGGCCGCACCCATGCCCTGGTCGTCGGCGAAGAACACCGGGTCGTAGCCGAAACCGCCGCTGCCGCGCGGCGCGCGCAGCACGCGGCCTTCCCACACGCCTTCGGCGATCAGCGGCTGCGGGTCGTCGGCGTGGCGCAGCAGCGCGAGCACGCTGACGAAGCGCGCGGTGCGACGTTCGTCCGGCACGTCGCGCAGCGCGTCCAGCAGCTTGGCGATATTCGCGGCGTGATCGCCGTGACCGCCGGCGTAGCGCGCGCTGTACAGACCCGGCGCGCCGTCCAGGACATCGACGCACAGGCCGGAATCGTCGGCCAACGCCGGCAGGCCGGTGGCGCGCGAGGCGTGACGCGCCTTGAGGATCGCGTTCTCGACGAAGGTCAGCCCGGTTTCCTCGGCATCCTCGACGCCGAATCCGGTCTGCGCGTGCAGATCGACGCCGACATCGCCGAGCAGGTCGCGCAGTTCCGCGAGCTTTCCAGGATTACTGCTGGCCAGCACCAGTTTCATGGCGCTTCTACCAAACACGCAGATTCCAGCAGATCCCAACGATTGCCGTACTTATCCTCGAACACCGCGACGATGCCGTAATCCTCGTCGCGCGGCGCTTCGACGAAACGCACGCCGCGCGCCAGCATCGCGGCGTGGTCGCGGCGGAAGTCGTCGGTATGCAGGAAAAACCCGACGCGACCGCCGGTCTGGTCGCCGATGCGCGCGCGCTGGGCATCGTTCGACGCCTGCGCCAGCAGGATCGCAGTCTCGGCGCCCCGCGGGGCCACCAGCACCCAGCGCTTGCCGCCGCCGCGCGGCGAATCTTCGCGCAATTCGAAACCGAGATCGTCGACGTAATGCGCGATCGCCCGGTCGTAATCGTCGACCACCAGCGCGAAACAGGCGATATGACGTTTCATCGACATGAAGTCCGAATCAACAGCAGGTCATTCCGCCAGCGCGGCGCGCTGCGCGGCCACCAGTTCAGCGATGCCCTGCTCGGCCAGGTTCAACAGCGCGTCCAGTTCGCCGCGACGGAAGGCGTGGCCTTCGGCGGTGCCCTGCACTTCGATGAAACCACCGCCGTCGTTCATCACCACGTTCATGTCGGTATCGCAGTCGCTGTCTTCCGCGTAATCCAGATCCAGCACCGGCACGCCGCGATACACGCCCACCGACACCGCGGCGATCGCGCCGTGGATCGGGTTGCGCGCGATCTCCTTGCGCGACTGCAGCAGACGCACCGCATCGACCAGCGCGACGTACGCGCCGGTGATCGCCGCGGTGCGGGTGCCGCCGTCGGCCTGCAGCACATCGCAGTCGAGGGTGATGGTGCGTTCGCCCAGCGCGCCGCGATCGACGCAGGCGCGCAGCGAGCGGCCGATCAGGCGCTGGATTTCCAAGGTGCGTCCGCCCTGCTTGCCGCGCGCGGCCTCGCGGTCGCTGCGGGTGTGGGTGGCGCGCGGCAGCATGCCGTATTCGGCGGTGACCCAACCCTCGCCCTTGCCGCGCATGAACGCCGGCACCCGGTTCTCGATGCTGGCGTTGCACAGCACGCGGGTATCGCCGAAGGAGACCAGCACCGAACCTTCGGCATGGCGGGTGTAGCCGCGCTCGATGCTGACCGGACGCAGTTGCTCGGGCGTGCGGCCGCTGGGACGGGCGATGGTCATAAGGGTTGTCTGCCGCGAAATGGCCGGCGAGTTTAGCATCGCCCCCTTCTTCGGCCCCCTCTCATCGCCTTGTCAGCTGTTCGAAATCAGTTCGATAGCGACCGGGCATCCGCTGGAATCGCCCCGGATATCCGGTAGATCCACTTTCGCAAACTGGCCTGGAGGCTGCCGCAAACGACTTCGACGGTTTCATTATCCACCGGCCGTGGGGACGGCCCGTATGTCGTCGCGGGTCGAAGGTCTGCGTGGCCCCCCACACAAGGCCCGCCCGATGCCCGACAATGGCGCCCCTGCCGGAGACCCGGCCAGGGCGACCGATCAAGGACACCATCATCATGATCCGCAGCATGACCGCCTTCGCCGCCGGCGAACGCAACACGCCCTGGGGCACGCTCGGCTGCGAACTGCGCGCCGTGAACCACCGTTTCCTGGAAGTCGGCGTGCGTCTGCCCGACGACCTGCGCGCGGTGGAGCCGGCGATGCGCGAGCGGATCTCGGCGCGGATCTCGCGCGGCAAGCTCGATCTCAGCCTGCGCCTGCGCAGCGGCGACAGCGAAGACGCCCTGCGGCTGAACCCCGCGCGCGTTGCGCATCTGGCGGCGATGGGGCGCAATCTGCAGGAACACTTCCCGATGCTGCGCGTCGAACTGGTCGATCTGCTGCAATTCCCGGGCGTGCTGCAATCCAACGCCGCCGATCCGGCCGCGCTGCACGCCGAGGCGCTGTCGCTGCTGGACGAGGTGCTGGGCCAGTTCATCGAAGCCCGCGCCCGCGAAGGCGCCAATCTGGCCGCGAACATCCTCGAACGCGTGGACGCCATCGCCCGTCACGCCGCCGATGCGCGCACGCTGATGCCGGCGATCCGCGCCGGGCAGAAGCAGAAACTCGTCAACCGCCTCGCCGACCTGCCGCAGCCGCTGGATCCCGGCCGTTTCGAGCAGGAACTGGTGATGGCGCTGCAGAAACTCGACGTGGACGAGGAACTGGACCGTCTCGACAGCCATCTGCTCGAACTGCGCCGGGTGCTGGTGCAGAAGGAAGCCGTGGGCCGGCGCATGGACTTCCTGCTGCAGGAATTCAACCGCGAAGCCAACACCTTCGGCTCGAAATCCGTGGACGCCCGCACCTCGGCGCTGGCGGTGGAGCTGAAAGTGCTGATCGACCAGATCCGCGAGCAGTCGCAGAACATCGAATGACTTGCGGCCGGAGTTGAGGCATGCTGCCGCGACTTCGGCTCCGGTCTCCGGCCAGTCTTCAACCTATGCGCGGAACTCTCTTCATCGTCGCGGCGCCTTCCGGCGCGGGCAAATCCAGCATCGTCAACGCCTGTCTGGCGCGCGATCCGAACATCGCGCTGTCGATTTCGTTCACCTCGCGCGCGCCGCGCCCGGGCGAACGCCATGCCCAGCATTACCACTTCATCGGCGCCGACGAATTCCAGCGGATGATCGATGCCGGCGATTTCTTCGAGCATGCGCTGGTGCACGGCGACCTGAAGGGCACCGCGCGGCAGTCGGTGGAACCGCAGCTCGCCGCAGGCCGCGACGTGCTGCTGGAAATCGACTGGCAGGGTGCGCGCCAGGTCCGCGAGAAAGTGCCGGATGCGGTGGGCGTCTTCATCCTGCCGCCGTCGCGCCAGGCGCTGGAAGAGCGCATGCGCAAGCGCGGCCAGGACAGCGACGACACCATCGCCCGCCGCCTCGCCGCCGCGCACGAGGAAATGTCGCACTATCACGAGTTCGACTACGTGATCGTCAACGAAACCTTCGATACCGCGGTGGTGGAGATGTGTTCGATCTTCACCGCCAGCCGGCTGCGCCGCGATGCGCAGGCGCAGCGCCACGCGGCGATGATCGCGGAATTGCTGGACTGATCCCCTGGCTTGATCTGTCGGGGCGATCCGCCGGGATGAAACCGGACAGACTGTCTTTCGACGGCCTGTCCTTTTTATGTCGTTACCGCTTGCCGCTATCGACTGCGGCAACGAGGGGCACCATCCATGGCGCCATTGCTCGTTCGAAGGCGTTACCGCGCGCCGGCCGCAAGCCTCGCCGGCTCCTGCTGCGGATCGGTCTGTTGCGGCGCAGAAACCTGCGACGTCGCGGGCTTCTGCGCTTCCGCCATACCCGTGCTCTGCGCCACCGTCTGGCTCGTCGCCTGGTTGTAATCGATAAACGCGTTCCTGGACGCCGGATTCGTCGGGTCGCCCTGCACCGCCACCAGATACGTCTGACCGTTCTGCCCGCTCGTCTTGCTGATGTGGTCGATGCTCTGCAAACCCGTCGCCTTCGCGTCCGCAGCCACCGAAGCCGCCGCTTTCTCCAGATCCTCCCGCGACTTGAAACCGCCGCTCGGGCCCAACTGCTCCAGGTTCGATACCGCCTGCTGGTACAGCTTGTTGTCCGGATGGTTCGGATTGGAGATCAACGGCTTGTCGGTCTGCGTCGGCGGCTGCACTTGATCGTTCGCCGCGGGGGGTGTCTGCGGCCTGTCGGTCGGGGTGGGATTCGCCGGATCCGGCTGCGCGTTCACGGGCGGCTGCGAAGGCGGCTGCGGCGCGTGCGAGTGATCGTGCGGGTGATCGTGCGAATGGCCGTGATCGTTCGCCGCGGGCGTGGTTACCTGCGGCGCAGGCTGCGGGTTGTCGGTCGCCGTCGGCGCGTTCGCGGCCGGCGTCTGCGAAGTCGCAGGCGCCGGCGGGGCATCTGTCGTGGTCGCCGTCGGCTGCGCATTCGTAGGGGCCTGTTGCTGCCCAGGATAGATGCCCAGCGCCGTCAAGGTGTCCTTGCCGGCCTGGCCGTCCACTTCCAGACCCTTCTGTTCCTGATATCTGCTCACCGCCGCTTCGGTCTTGTCGCCGAAGTAGCCCGTGACCGGCAGTGGCTGGCCCTGCTCATCGCGGATACCCGCCTTGTTCAGCGCTTCCTGGAGCTGCCGCACGCCATCGCCGCGCTCTTCCTTGACCAGCAGCTTGTCGTCGACGCCGCCGCCCTGCGCAGGGGCCGTCGATGCAGGCGTTTCCTGGCTCTGATTCTGCCCTTGACTGACAGGTGCCAGGATCGGCGTCGGATCTACGGCGCTACCAGAGTTGAGGTTGTTACGATCGAACCCCTGGATAACTTCAAAATGCAGATGCGGGTCGCCGCTACCGCTGGCAACCAGCCCGGCAGCATTGCCATCCGCGCCCAACGCACCGATCTTCTCGCCAGCTTTGACTTCTTGCCCAGGCTGAACATCGATCCGACTCAAGTGTGCATAAAAAGTAGCCATGCCGTTGCCATGGTCGATCAGGACGCTATTGCCATAGCCGTCCGGATCCATGCTGTTGCTTGCGTACACGACAGTGCCTGATTTCATCGCGGCAACCGGGTCGCCGATGTTGCCTTGAATATCGATCCCCGCGTGACTCCCGGTCTCTCCACGGAGACTGCCGAATTTCCCATCGCCCTCTCTGTCGCTTCTGTCGGACTCGTTGATTCTGTACTGCCCCGGAACTGGCCAAGCCAGATCGTTCGGCGACGGTTGAGACGGTTGCGGCGCAGGCTGGTTCGACTCGGTTGCCGGCGGCGTCGCAGGCGTCTGCGGGCTCGTCGGCGGCGGCGTGGGAGCAGTCGGCGTCTCCGCGTTCGGTAGCGGGACGATCTGGGTCACGCCCAGGCTGGTGAGGGTGGCGCTGTCGGCGGTGCCCGTCGCCGGCAGACCGCTCTGGCGCTGATACTGCTCGACGATGCCGCGCGTACCATTGCCGTAGATGCCGTCGGGGGTGACCTCGAAACCGCGCTGACGGAGCGCTTCCTGCATCCGCGCCACCTCGGGCCCTTTCTCGTTCACGGACAGCGAGCCGTCCGCCATCGGGCTGCCGGGCATCGCGCGAGGGGTGATGCCCTGCGCGGTGACGCGGTCGATGATGTCCGGCAGGTTCTGTTCCCAGGTGCGCGCGAGTCCCGCGATGTAGTCGGCGCGATCGGTGCCGTTGACGACGGCGCGCGCATCGGTGTAATCGGCGCCCTGCGAATTGATGTACCGGTCCAGACCCACGCCGGTATAGATGCCGCGCGCCATGCCGACCACCGTGGTCTGCGCGCCCAGCGCCGATTCCTGGGCGACGATATCCGGATTGGTGCGGATGCGCGGGTCGCCGAGCGTCGTCGCCATCTGATCGTAGTTGCGGTCGTGGGTGACCTGCACATACCCGCGCCCGTAGTAATCCTCGCCGCCGCCGTAACCCTTACGGATCGCCTGATTGGGACCGTCGTATTCGCGTGAGGTATTGAAGTTGTCGGTCTCGTGCTGCGCGGTCGCGACGATGTACGCGATCTGGCGATGGTCGGTGACGCCGTATTCCAGCGCCGTCCTGACCAGCAGTTCGACGTTCTGGTCGCGGGTGAGTCCATAAGCGCTCATGCTGCATTCTCCCTGAAAAACCGGTTGATTTGAATTTCTGCGGATGTGTCGGGCGCGTCACGGACGCCCCCCCCTGTCGCGGTACCGCCGATCATTCCTTCATTTCACTTCACGTCACTTCACTTCGCGCATGCGGCCGTCGACGAGTTTCGAGACCGTTCGTTTCGGCGACGCGCGATTTCCGGTGGCGTCCTCGACGATGCGCTCCACCAGCTTCGGCGCATTCTTCTCGACCACGTGGAACTCCTCGGTGTGCAGGCAGCACCCGCTCTTGGAGGTCGTGCGGATCCTGCCGTCCACGATCGTGAAGAAGCCGTCGCGGCCCACGGTGAGTTCGGAGAACGCGGCGCTGCGCACGAAGGTTTTTTTCGTCGCATCGAACAGATGGATGTCGTACGACGCGCCGCCGTAGCTGCCGCGGATACCGGTCCACAGCGCAAGGTCGTCGCGGCCGTCGCCGTTGACGTCGGAGACGATGATGCTCTGGCTCGCGCTTCGGTCGCGCTGCGCAAGGGCGCCGCGGTACAGCGTCGCGCGTTCGTTGAGGTAGAGCGCGGCGGGCCGCAGCGTCTGGCTGCCGCCATCGGCGCGCGTCGCGGTCAGTTGCACGTTGCCCTCGCAGACCGACAGGCCCTCGGAGACGGGACGGCAGGACGGCGCGCTCAACGCGAACCGCATGTCGCCGGCGCTGAGGGTCATGCGTCCTGATTCCAGCGCTGCGTTCGCTTCGATCTGCGTCTTCGCCCCGACCGCGCCGCCGCCTGCGCCGCCGCCGCGCAGCATGGCTTCCAGTTCGCCCGCGCGCACCGCGGTCGCATCCAGCCGGCATTGATTCGCCTGCAGACGCTGCGCCGAACCTTCGGTCTTGGCATCCCAGACGCACCTGGCGTCGCGCTCGGCGATCCAGCCGCGCTGCACGGTGCGCAGTCCGGCCATCTCCGAGTCTCCGAGGGTGCGCTTGAGTTTTGCGTAGGCCGCATTCAAACGGCCGTCCTGGTACTCGTATTCATTGCCGATGCAATCCTGCATGGCCGGGTCCACGCCGCCCGCAGCCTGGAGGCACTCCGCGAACGACTCGCGCAGCGCGCGCTTGTCCGCGGATGGAGGTGAGGACGCATCGTCTTCGATGACGGCCTCGACCTGCGCATCGTTCGCATCGCGGGTGACCGACGCATCGCCTGCGGCGTCTGTCGCCTGAGCCGCGAGCTGCGCGTCCGGCGCCGGCGCGGGCTGCGGTTCCGCTGCGGCAGGCTGCTCGCTGCAACCCGCCAGCAGTGCGAACGCCAGCAGCGCCGCCGCGTATCCGCCGTGGACATCTCTGCCATGGCTCGTGCCCATTCCTTTCATCTCGTTGAATCCTGCCGTTGTCGAATCTGTCGTTGTCGCCGAAATCGCATTGGGTGTCGAGCACCGGCGGGTGTCGAGCGCCGGCGGGCGTCGAGGCCGCGCGTACCCCGCTGGAACCCCACGCCCGACGGTGCGGCATTCGCCGCACCGTCGGAGGTTGGCACCGTCCCTGGCGCCTTTGCGCTTACCGGCCGCCGAGGGCGACCCTGTTCTGTTCCTGCGGCTCGGCCTGCTGCACGGGTTTGCCGGCGTCCGCCATCTTCGTGCTCTGTTCCACCGTCTGGCTCACCGCCTGGCCGTAGTCGATGTACGAATTCCTGGCCGCCGCGCTGGTCGGATCGCCCTGCACCGCGACCAGGAAGTTCTGACCGTTCGCACCGGTGGTACGGCTGATGTGATTGATGTCCTGCAGTCCGCTCGTCTTGGCGTCCACCGCCACTGCGGCGGCCGCTTTCTCCAGGTCCTGCCGCGACGCGAAGCCCGCGCTCGGGCCCAATTGCTCCAGGTTCGAGACCGCCTGCTGGTACAGCTTGTTGTCGGGATGGTTGGGATTGGAGATCAGCGGCTTGTCGGTCTGGGCCGGCGGCTGCGGCTGGCTATCGGCGGCCGGAGCGGTCGGCTTGTCGCCGTTGACCGGCGGCGGCGTCTGGCCGTTCGCCGGCGGCTGCGGCTGCGGCTGGGGATTCGCCGGCGGCGGCGTTTCGGTGTTGGCCGGCGGCTGCGTCTGTCCATTGACGGGCGTCGCCGGCTTGTCGCCGGTGACCGGCCTGGTCTGCTCGGGCGCAAGCAGGCCCAACGCGGTCAGCGTGTTCTTGCCTGCCTTGCCGTCGTCTTCCAGCCCGTTCTGCTGCTGGTATTTGATCACCGCGGCTTCGGTCTTGTCGCCGAAATAGCCGGTGGTCGGCAGCGGCTTGCCGTCCGCGTCGCGGATGCCCGCAGCGTTCAACGCTTCCTGCAGACGCTTCACCGCAGGGCCTTCCTCACCCTTCTTCAGCACGCCGTCGGCCATCGGATCGTTGGTCCGCCCGCCGGTAGCGTTGGGCGCTGGACCTTTTTCGAGGTCGATCGGCACGCTGACGCCGGCTTTCTTCAGGGTCTGCTCGTCGCGGGCCAGTTCGGTCAGCTCGGTCTTCTCGTTCCTGGCGCGATCGCGCAGGCCCGGCCACAGATCGGGCGAACCGCTGAAGAGGCTGTCGTTGCGCTTGAGCTTGTAATCCTGCACCGCGCCGACGATCTGTTCATCGGTCAGCGTGGACAGCTGATAGCCCTCGCCGAACTTGTCCTTCAAACCGTTGGCCACGACGTTCGGCGTGAGGTTGCGGAACTGCACCGAGGTGCTCCACAGCATATCCTGCACCGCGCGGCCGCGATCGCTCAGATCGACGCCGCGGTCCTTCAGTGCGTCGTTCTGGACATCGAAGAATTCCTTCTTGATGAAGGTGTGCTGGTCGGTGGAGAAACCCTGGGGGTCACGCGCCGCGACTTCCTTCCACTTCGCGTCGAAGGCCGCGGATGCGGGCGTCAGCCCCTTGAATTCATCGCCGTACTTGGCCGACTGCCCCACGTATTCGGCCAGGCTGCCCTGGGTCGACGACAACTGGTACAGACCGTAGGACTTGCCGCCCAGATCGCCCTTGCCGGTGGAAATGAAGCCCGGGCCGCGGTTGCCGGTCTCGAACTGCGCCGAGGTCTGGCCGAGGTGCCAGGATTCGATATTGGTTTTGGCGCTCTGCACATCGGCGGGCAGGTTCTGCGCGGGCGGCTGCACAGGCGTCGGTTGAACCGGCGCCGGCTGTGTCGGGGCCGGCTGTGTCGGGGCCGGCTGCGTGGGAGCGGGCGTGGTAGGAGCTGGCTGCGTCGGCGTCTGCTGCTGGCCGCCGATCACGCCCAGTTGGGTCAGGGTCTGCTGATCGGCGACGCCGGTCGCCGGCAGGTTGTTGGCCTTCTGATAATTCTCCAGCGCCTGCCTGGTGCCGTTGCCGAAATCGCCGTCCTGGCCGATCACCCGGCCCTGCGCGTCGCGCGCGTCCGCAGCCCGCAGCTTTTCCTGCAGCAGCGCCACGTCGGGGCCTTTCTCGCCGAATTCGATCTTGCCGTCGGCCAGGGCCTGTTTCGGCGGCGCCGGGAACCTGCCGGAGACATGTTCGATCGTCGGCGTTTCGTTGACGATGTTCGTCGTGTTCGCGGGGCGTTTGTCGGTGGTGATCGCGCCGCTCGCCATATCGCGCACGTAACGATCCGCCTGATCCAGATACTTCGCGTTGGCGTCGATGTGGAGATGGGTGCCGTAGTAACCCGGATCGCCCTTGCCGTAACCAGACTGCATGCCCAGCGGCTGGCCGTATTCGACCTTGACGCCCGGCTTGATGCTTTCGTCGATCTTCATGTGCCGCAGCTGGAACATCATCTCGCCGCCGGGGCGGTCGAGGATCGTCACGGTGCCGTTGCTCTTGTTGATCTCGCCGATATAGCCATTGGCCGGCGAAGGCACGGGCACGTTGCCGCTGTTGTTGTCGGCGTTCTTCAGCACGATGTCCTTGGAGACCATCAGCTGGCCGCCCGGGGTGTATACGGCCGTGCCGTTGTAGTTGCCGGCGACCTCTTCGGCCTTGCCGTTGACCTTCGCGTAGACGCGACCGGCTTCCTGCAGATGGTCGCTGGGATGATGATGTTCGATGTCGGACCACCGGGTGACCGGCTGACTGCTGTTGCCAACGCTTTCGACGATCTTGTATCCGGGCATGACTGTTTCTCCTTGATTCCGATATCGCTGCGGATGAGCTGGCGAATGGGGCGTTTCGATTGAATGCTTCAGGGGGTCGGCGTCTGGCTCACCAGCGCCCAGCATCCGTCGACGAACTCGAAGGTGTAGCGGGCGGTTTCTCCGTAGGGCTCGACGGTCTCGTCGTTATTGGAAAAACGGGCCCTGGTGTAATCGACGGTATAGGTATTGCCTTGCAGCGAGCGCTTCAGTTCCACGCGCGGCGAGTCGGCGGCCCCGATCGCCGGGTCCACCAGCACCCAGCGGTTGTCGACCAGACCGATCCGGAAGCCGTCGAACTGCGGATGCGCCGCGGCAGCGTCGGCGGCGATGCCGGCCTTGAGATCGATCCTGCTGTAGGCGCGTCGCACATCGGCGGATTCGACGAACTGCTGGAAGAACTCGCGGCCGCCTTCGAGCGTGCAGGCTTCGGGCGGCAACGCGGGTTTCGAAGCGGGCGTTTCCGCCACCGCGGGCGAGGCTTCCGGTGATGGAACCCCGGTGGCCGGCGACGCGGTGTCCAGCTTCGTATCGGCAGCCGGCGCCGCGTCGGACGCGGGCGCCGGAGGCTTGCAGGCCACGGTGAACGCGGCAGCGACGAGCAGCAGTGCGGTAAGGGCAGTCTTGCGGAACATCGGCTCAGAACTCCTGTGGATGAAAACCGGGACATGATGGCCTGAAGCGGCGATCCGATGGCTCCGGTGGCTGAAAGTGCGCCGTCCCTGGCGCGTTGCATCGCGTCGCGTGCGTCAGCGTGCGCCGACCGCGACCTTGTTCGGTTCCTGCTGCTGCGCCGGATCAGCCTGCGCCGCCGCGACCGCAGGCTTGTGGACATCGGCCATCGCCGTGCTCTGCGCCAGCGTCTGATTCACCGCCTGGCCGTAATCGATGTACGAATTCCTCGCCGCCGGACTGGTGGGATCGCCCTGCACCGCCACCAGATACGTCTGCCCGTTCGGCGCGGACGTCTTGCTGATGTGGTCGATGCTCTGCAGGCCGGTCGCCCTGGCGTCGACCGCCACCGCTGCGGCCGCCTTCTCCAGATCCTCGCGCGACCTGAAGCCGCCGCTCGGACCCAGTTGCTCGAGATTCGCCACGGCCTGCTGATACAGACGGTTGTCGGGATGATTGGGATTGGACACCAGCGGACGGTCCGTCTGCGATGGCTGCTCGAGGACGGGCGGCTGCTGGGGGTTGGTCGGCTGCTGCTGTGGATTCGCTGGCGCGGGTTGCGCGTCGGTCGGCGGCTGCTGCGGGTTCGCCGGCGCGGGCTGCGCGTCGGTCGGCGGCTGCTGCGGGTTCGCCGGCGCGGG